>Ga0315322_10002844_pt1 | contig 13423 bp, 12 predicted proteins | sample M110021515metaG_FD_203461 | JGI IMG/M metagenome (GOLD analysis project Ga0315322, IMG submission 203461) | Ammonia-oxidizing marine archaeal communities from Monterey Bay, California, United States - M1 100m 21515 | ecosystem: Environmental > Aquatic > Marine > Intertidal zone | place: USA... | reverse complement strand
AGGAACGAAGAGCACGGTCGTCGACAGGATCACTTGATCCTGCGAGGGCCGCGAGCCAGGTGCCGGTGTTGTAACGATGGCATCCAAGGTTTCGTAACCAGAGATGAGCTTGCCAAAGATACTGTACTGCCCGTTGAGTGCAGGGTACGGAGCATGCATCACGAAGAACTGTGCCGAGGCGGAGTTCACATCGGGAGTACGCGCCATCGACAGGATGCCGCGAACGTGCTTCTCGGTGCTGAATTCTGCGTTGAGCTTGCGACGGCCGGGACCACTACCGGTGCCAGTCTTGTCGCCGCCCTGAATCATGAAGTCGGGGATGACGCGGTGAAAGATCACGTTGTCGTAGTAGCCGGTGTAGCAAAGGTCTAGGAAGTTGCGCACGTGGTTCGGCGCGAGGTGCGGATACATCTCCATGAGCATGTCGCCCCTGGAGGTGTGCATCAGCACGCGGTAGTTCGCAAGGCTGGCATCGGGAACGCTGCCGGGATCCATGAACGTCAATCCTATGGGAGCTCCCTTGAACACACCGATATCGCTCGGCTCGCCGTCCGCGAAGGACAGCTGGAAAGCCGCGTCGATACCGGCCTCGGCCAAAGCCGGGCCCAAGTCGAACGTCGCAGTCAAGTGTGCCCCTGGGTCCAAGGCGAGTGTGCCCTTCGCGCGCTTACCAAGAGCCTTGCCGTTCAGCTTGAAAGCCGAGGAGTTTAGTGCCCACGACGGAACGTCGGCGGCTTCCTCCTTTGAGACAACCACGGACACGGTGACTTCGTACGCGCCGCCCGCGATGTAGCTACCCCCACCTTCCCACGCGGTCGTAAAACCGGGGCCGGCGGGAGAGGTGAACGATGCAACGAGTGCACCGAATCCAAGGAAAAGTGTGCTTGCGATTTTCATGATTTCTTATCTCCGTCCCACTTGTAGAAACCCTCGCCGGTCTTGCGACCCAGCTTGCCCTCGGCAACCTTAGTGCGAAGGATTTCAGGAATGATGAAGGCGGGCTCGTCCGGATAAAGCTCGACCCAGCCCTCCAGGATGTAAAGAGTCGTGTCCAAACCAACGTAGTCGGTCAGGGTAATCGGACCCATCGGGTGACCGCATCCGAACTGCATGGCAGCGTCGATGTCCGCGGCGGTGGCATCACCGCGCTCGAGCATCAGGAGCGACTGGGTCATGTAGGGGACAAGCAGGCGGTTCACTACGAAACCGGGGGTGTCCTTGCAGCCAACCGGCGCTTTGCCGACGGACTTGCCGAAGCCGCGAGCGGCGTCGAATACTGCGGGATCGGTGTCGTCGGTGCGGACAACTTCGACCAGACGCATGAGTTGGACCGGGTTAAAGAAGTGCAAGCCGACGAACTTACTCGGGCGACCCGAGGCCTCGGCCATTACAGAGACAGGAAAGCTCGACGTGTTCGAGGCAAGGATTGTCTCTGGCTTGCAGATGCTTCCAAGCTCGGCGAAGAGCGCCTTCTTGATTTCGAGATCTTCAATGATCGCTTCGCAAACGAGATCGCAATCCGCGAAGTCGTTCTTGTCCAGGCTGCCGGTGATCCGGCTCCAAGAGGCGGCGCGAGCCGCCTCAGCGTCCTCGGCTGTGGCTTTGCCCTTCTCTACGGATTTGGCGGCAAGCTTAGCCAGGCTCTTCTCGATGCGTGAGAGGCCCTTGTCGAGGAAACCTTGGTCGGTCTCGACGACTACAACTTCGTAACCGGCCTGTGCTGCAACTTGAACGATGCCGTGACCCATAAGGCCGCAACCGACAACGCCGACTTTTTTGATTTCCATAGCTCTCTATTTCTCCCGTGTTGGGAGTTCGAAGTGGAGTGTTATTTGGAGGTGTGAGTTCGTTTCCGCGCAGCCCGTTACAGGCCGGTGCGGTGAAAGGTGGTACCGATGCCCATGCCGCCAGAGACGCACAGGGTGGCTAGGCCGTTTTCCACACCGCGCAGCTTCATGGCGTGCAGCAGTGTGACCGCGATCCGAGCGCCGGTAGCGCCGATCGGGTGGCCGAGGGAGATCGCGCCGCCGTGGACGTTTACACGATCCATGGGAAGCTTGAGCTCGCGATCGCAGGCGATGACCTGCGCGGCGAAGGCCTCGTTCAGCTCGATCAGATCGAAGTCAGCTACGGCCATGCCGCTTTGCTTTTCCAAGTCGCGGCAGACGGGGACCGGGCCGATGCCCATGATCTTCGGGTCGACGCCGGCCTCGCTCATGTGACCGACAAAGGCAAGCGGCTCGAGGCCAAGCGCCTCGGCTTTGTCCAAGCTCATCACGAGCAGCGCAGCCGCGCCGTCGGTGATACCGGAGGCGTTGCCAGGTGTCACCGATCCGTTCTCCTTATCGAAGACGGTCGGCAGCTTCTGCAGGGACTCGATCTTCAAGTCGTCGCGCACGTGCTCGTCCGCGCTGAACACGATCTCGCCCTTGCGGGTCTTCACGGTCACCGGCGACAGCTCGACGTCGAAGCCGCCAACCGCGCGCGCAGCCTGGGACTTATGTTGACTGGAGAGCGCGAACTCGTCTTGCTCAAGGCGCGTGATGTCGTACTTCTTCGCCAGGTTTTCGGCGGTCGCGCCCATCACCATTTCGGCGAGTGGGCAGTCAAAGCCGTCCTTGTACATGCCGTCGACAACCTTCGAGTGGCCCAGGCGATACCCCTTGCGGAAGTTCGGCAGCATGTGCGGCAGGCCGCTCATGCTCTCCATGCCACCGACAACCATGACGTCGGCGCGACCGAGTGAGATCAAGTCGGCGGCAAGGTTGATTGTCTTGAGGCCCGAGGCGCAAGCCATGTTCATCGTCCACGCCGGTGACTCGACGGGAATGCCCGCGCGAACTGCAACCTGACGAGCGGGGTTCGGCCCGCTGCCCGCTTGGCGACCGACGCCAAGGATGGTCGACCCAACCTCGCTCGCGTCAATTCCCGCTTGTGCGATCAGATCCTTCACGACCGAGACGCCCAAATCGACGCAGCTGAGGTCGGAAAGGGTGCCCAAGAACTTGCCAATCGGCGTGCGTAGAGCATGCGTAATGACGATTGGGCGGGCGTGTGGAGAGTTGTAGCTGGACATGAAGATATGCGTGGCGCTTTCCTAAACCTAAATGGGGCTTAGGGGCACTGAGGGGGCCCTAAGCCCGAAATCAGGGCGAATAGGGTATGGATTTTGGGCCCAAAATGCAAGCCCTCACCACCCATATCCGTTGTGCCAGTGGGACGCTAGGCCGAATACCGCCGTGCCGCCATGCCTGTAGCCGTATCCGCGGGGGTGTGTAGTGCTCCCTCCTGGCTCCCCACTAGCACAACGGGCATGACCGCTCGCTTTCGCGCTACCCAAAGGGCTTCGAAAAGGGCAAAATGGGACCACTAGCCTATGGCAACCCCAACCGATCAAATCCTCCCCGCCGCGCGGCTCATGCCGTCGAATACGGGGCATCTAACCCCTGACACGACCCTCGCGAGCATGCTCTCCCTGCTCGACGACCCCTCTCCCGCTGTCTGGGAGCCTGTTTTTCGCGAACTTCGCGGGCGCGGGCGGTCTATCACCGGTCCTTTGCGTGCCGCTTCGCAGCACGACAACCCGCTCCTGCGATCCCGCGCTCGAGCTCTACTCGAGGCTGCTGAGCGCAAAAAGCGCCTCCGCAGGCTTGTTTCCTACATTGCGCGCCCCCATTTTCGATTGGAAACCGCCGTCTGGCTGTTCTCCGGCATAGAAATGCCGGGTTTCGACAGCCGGCCCTACGTTCGCGAACTGGACGACCTAGCCGAAATCGCCCGTGACGCCTATAGGGACGCCCAAGGCCAGCTCAGCCGCGCACTACTGCTGCCCAAGTTCCTTGGCGAGCGCTTTACCTATAAAGTGCCCACCGACAAGGACGGCGTCGAGTTGCCCGAAATCCAGGTCGACTACGAGACGCACCACCCCGGCCAGATCTTCATCCACCAAGTTCTCGCCAAACGCCGCGGCCTGCCACTGTCGCTAGCCATCGTCTGGAGGCTGGTCGCCATGCGCCTGTCCCGCCCGATGGATCTCGTCGGCATCCCCGGCCACGTACTTATCCGCGTCCCCTCCGGCGCACGGCGTATTTTGGTCGACCCCTGCAACGGCGGCCGCCCGGTGTCGCGCCGCGAGGTGCGCGAGTACCTCGAGGCCTATGACATCCCCTTCGGGCCCCGTGTCTTCGAGCCCATGGACGACCGCGCGATCATGCGCAAGCTGGTCGCCAACTATATGAAGAGCTTGGGAATGCGAGGTCAGTTCGGCCGCGCTGAGGAGCTACTCACCTTGCACGCCATGCTCGACGAGTAACCAGCGCCACCGCACCATGATCCAAGTCATCCACTGCAGCACCTGAACTTCAGTCCAAGCCAAGGCGGCGAGTTACGCTGCCCTCATCGAAGAGAGACTCGACCAACCCGTGCAGTTCACGCCGGGTCGCCGTGGCCAATTTGAAGTCATCGCAAACGGCCGGCTCGTGGCCTCGCGAAAAGGCGGATTGATCGCAAAGCTCACTATGCGGCCGTGGCCTGACAAGGACGAGGTGGTCGAGGCGGTTCGCGCGCAACTCGCCCAAACTCCGCCTTCGAGCTAGAGGGATGCCACTTGCGCTACTCGCCGTCGCCAGGCTCGTCACCTTCGGGCTTCCCAGGCGTAGAACCCGGGAAGATACCCGGGAAACCAGGTGGCGCCTCCGGGGCTCCACCCAAGCTCTGTTGGTCCGGGCTCAAGTTGGGCGGCAGAAGCGGGCGCAGCTTGTCCTGATCTAGGACTAAACCCGAGCGTACGCCCACATCAAGCTCGCCGAACAGCTTCGTCAGCTCGTTGTGAGGCAGCGGCATGCGAAGCGCCAGCAGGTCCGCCAGGCGACCGATCGGCACGTCGGCTGGAATCGGCGGGATCGGCTGCCCCGGCATCGCGCGGGCAGTCCGAACCTGGATTGCGCGGGCTAAACTGAGGCGCAGGGCCGCCTCGTCTTCGGGGTGTACACCAGTCTCGATCAAGCCCTGTGCGCGGACTTTGCGGTATTGACGATCCGAGTCCACCTCTTCCACGCGCACGCGACCCAAGCCGATCAGAATGACCTGGAAGCTGCCATCCTCTAGGCGATCATGACGGCCGATCTCGCCGAAACCCGCGATCTCACCGAAGGGCGGTGCATCGAGGTGCTCGGGCTCGTGCCCCTCTTCGATTGTGCCCAAGACAAAACGCCCAGGTCCGTCCAAGCAGTCCTCGACCATCTGTACGTAACGCGGCTCAAAAATACGCAGCGGAATCACCGCGCCCGGAAAGAGCCATACGCCAGGCAGGGGAAAGATCGGCAAGATCTTAGTGCCGGCGTTCTCGGTCGGAGGCCAACTGCTTGGGAGATCGTTTAGGTCCATCGCTGGAAGGGTCGTGGGTGCAGGGCTAAGCGAGAGTCAGGATGACCGGAGCGTGATCGCTGGGCTTTACCCCACCGCGCGCCTCAAGGTCAACATGCACGTCGGTTGCGACGTCGAGCAGCGGCTGGGAAACCAAAAAGTGGTCGATACGCAGGCCGCGGTTATCGCGGAATCCACGCGTTCGAAAGTCCCACCACGTGTAGATCTCAGGGTCGTCGTGAAAGTGTCGCAAAGCGTCGATTAGACCCAGATCCATTATCTTACCCAAGGCTTCACGTTCGGGAACCGAGCAATGAATCTTGCCCTCCCACTTCTCGGGATCATACACATCGCGCGCGTCGAACGTCACGTTGAAGTCGCCGGTGACGATAACCTTTTCCGTGCGTGGGAGGTGCTCATCGATGTACTCGCGGAGGGTCTCTAGCCACTCCATTTTGAACGCGAACTTTTCGCAGCCGACTTCCTTGCCGTTGACGACGTACAAGTTCAGCAGCATCAGGTCCCCTACGGTCGCGGCCATCACGCGCGCCTCGTGATCGAAGCGCGCATCCCCAAGTCCAAGGTGCACGTCCTCGATCGGCTTCTTCGAGAGGATCGCCACGCCGTTGTAGGTCTTCTGCCCGTGGAAGGCAACGTTGTAGCCGGCGTCTTGCAAGATCCCGAGCGGAAAGACGTCGTCCATGGCCTTCGTCTCCTGTAGGCAGACGATGTCCGGGGAGACGCGATCGAGAAACTCAAGGACGCGCTCCATGCGGGCGCGGACTGAGTTGACATTCCAAGTGACGATTTGCATGGGGTCATGATAACCGTAATAGCGGCCCGCGAAGTACCACGTGGGCGGTAAGCAGCCCTAAATCTCCTCCGAACTCGGGCGGCCTATGCGCAAACGGAAGTGCTCCGGAAACGAGTTGGGCTCACTCCGCCCACCGATCCAAATCAGCCTCTAAAAGAGGAGTCCGCTATACGCCCCACAAGTACGAATTTCTGGCCGTCGGCAACCCCGAGGCGAATCAAAACCTCGACGGGATTCGCCTCGTCACCAGCCGCGAGACAGCGACTGCTGTGGCCTTTAGCCCAAGCACCCCCGGACCTCCCCCTTGTGGAGCCCTCACGGGAATCCGTCCGGGGCCACAGCTCTAAAAGCAGCAAAAGAAACCCGGCAAGGATCCCTCATAATGAAAGGAATACTTGACCAATACGAGAAAGTCCCTACCGTATGGGCCTCGATAATGTCTCAGACACCTGGGATGGACCGTGCTTAGCGCACCTCGAGACGAGACGACTCGCCGCCCGGAGTATGGGTGGCACGCGATCGGCCCAGCGCCCCTCGCCCCCCAAACAATCCGACCGGCCGCCGCATTCGAAACAATTTGCGGGGGCCAAAAACAAGCCCCGCAAAAAATGCGGGCAGGAGGCGCGTTATCGCTGCCCAACAATCTAATGGACGAGGACGCAGTAGCGGGCCTCGTAAAAGTGGTTCCAACAGGCTCACCAATGAGAAGCGCGATCCAGCGCTCGAGCTGAACCCCACCACCGAAATCCCAGAGATCGAGCTCTTCACCGAGTGGGATCTTTGCGACGAAGTTCAAGTCGCGATCGCAGGCATGGGCATCACATCTCCGACGCCTATCCAGCGACTGTCCGTCGGGCCTGTGCTCAAGCGCAAGGATATCATCGCCAAGGCGGAAACTGGTACCGGCAAAACGCTCGCGTTTGGCGCGGGTATGGTCAGCCTGATCGACCCGACGCGCGCGACCGTACTCGGTCTTGTCCTGTGCCCGACGCGCGAGCTCGCGCTGCAGGTCCACGATGTGCTTAAAGAGCTCGGCGACACGCGTGGCATCAAGTCGTGCTTGATCGTTGGCGGCGACCCGCCCCAGCCCCAGGTCAAAGCGCTGCAAAACGGCGCGCAGCTTGTGGTCGGCACACCCGGCCGCGTGATGGACCTGTACAACCAAGGCTTCTTGTCCTTCCCCTGGACGGAGTTCGTGGTGCTCGACGAAGCTGACGAGATGCTTGAGATCGGCTTCATCGACGACATCAAGAAGATCTTGTCTTACACACCCGATGAACGCACGACGCTACTGTTCTCGGCGACGTTCCCACCAGCGCTACTGCGCTTGGCACGCGACTACACAACGGACCCGCTCGAGATCGCAACCGCCAAAGGTGTCGCGACCGTCGACCACATCTCTCAGAATTGGATGAAGGTCAACGACGACGACAAGTGGCTGGCACTGACGCGTTTGATCGAAAACTCGGCGCCCGAGGAGACGTTCCTCGTCTTCGGAGACCGGCGCACCGACGTCGATCAGCTGATTCGCAAGCTGGAGCGGATGCCGTTCCCATGCAAGGCGTTGCACGGCGGCTACGACCAAGCATCGCGCACGCGCGTGATGACCGCGTTCCGCGCGAAAGAGGTCAAGTGCCTCGTCGCAACCGACGTTGCATCGCGCGGACTTGATGTCAAGCACGTCAGCCACGTGATCAACTTCGGCGTGCCGAGGGATGTCTCGACCTATACGCACCGCATCGGCCGGACCGGGCGCGCGGGCGCGAAAGGAACCGCTATCACCATGGTCACGCGACGCGATCACGGTCGCTGGACTGAGCTCTCTGGCCAGATGAATTGGGGCGTTGAGCTGATCGAACTGCCCGAGCGCAGTGGACGCGGTGGGCGCGATCGCGGTCGTGGCCGAAGCGAAGATCGCCGCCCCCGCCGCGACTCGCAAGAGCGTACTAGCCGCACCGAGCGGCCTAAGCGTACTGAACGGCCCAAACCCGCTGAAGACAAGCCAACTCGCCAAGAGCGTAGCGCCGAAGGCGCGCGCCATGTGCGCGGCGAGCCCGTCCGCAAGTCAACACGCCGTCGAGACTCCGAGCGCGAAGAGAAGGTTACGGATGAGCCTCGCGAAGAGCGCCGGCCGCGTCGCGCGCGCAAGGAACGAAGCGACTCGTCTAACGGACGAAGCGACTCGTCTAACGGACGAAGCGACTCGTCTAACGGACGAAGCGACTCGTCTAACAGACGAAGCGACTCGTCTAACAGACGAAGCAACTCGTCTAACGAGCGAAGCAACTCACCAAGCGAAGCCTCTAGCAGCCGTAGTGGCGAGCGCCAGCCAATGCGTCAAGAGCGCGGCAAGCCCGTCCGCAAGTCTACGCGGCGTCGCGAAACCGAGCGTGAGCCCGAAGTCGAACGCTCGCAAGAACGCGAGACTAAAGGCACGCGCAAGGAAAGCAGCGACTCATCGAGCGCAGCTGGCCGCGACCGCGAAGAGCGCCCGAAGATGCCTCGAGCCCCTAAACCCAAATCTCCAGCCGAACCGCTCCAAGAGCCACAAGACACAGGCGGCTTCGGCGCCGGCATCTAAGCCATGACTTACAAAGTTACTATCCGTGCGAACGGCGAGCAAAAGACGATCGACGTTGACGCCTCGAAAGCACCCTTCAGTCGCGACGGCGAGCCGGGCAGCCTGCTCGACATCGCGCTTGGTAGCGGCTTCGAAATCGACCACGCTTGCGGTGGCGTCTCCGCGTGCGCCACGTGCCATGTAATTGTCACCGAGGGCTTAGATTCGATCCCAGATGCAGAGGAAGAGGAAGAGGACCAGCTCGACCTAGCCCCCGGCTTGACGACCCGCTCGCGCCTGGCGTGCCAATGCATCCCCGATGGCTCAATTGACGTTGTCTTCGAGGTTCCAAGTTGGAACCGCAATCACGTTAGCGAAGAGCACTAGCCTAGAGCTCTCACGATTCTAAACGCAAAGCGCCCCTCGCCATCTTTCGAAGGCGAGGGGCGCTTTGTGTTGTTCGTCGCGATCGATCAGTTTGAGTTGTCGACCGGCTCGGACTCGGCTTCAGCTTTGTCCGAGTCGGGGCTGGGCGGACCGTACATCGCGCTGACTTCGCTGCGTGTCACGCTTGAGACGCCGATGACTCCCGCAAGTACAAGCGTCGCCCAAAACAGGGCGAGCATCGAGCTCACGAGCGGAGCGCTGTAGGACGCACGACTCTTCTTGGCGGCAAAGATTTTGGGGAGGGCAGACATGGTTGAGGGGCGAGAAGATATCCATAAGGAAGAATAAGGTCAAGTCAGTCTTTATGGGCAATGCGGAATGCTCCCGGACGCCACCTTCTTCCCCCCTGAGTCCGCTCACGCGTCTCGCGGCGACAATGCCGGCACAGCTCCGTGCGCACCCTCTTATCCGGAAAGTCGTGCCGAAGGCGGCAGCGGGTTCTTTATTCGCGAAGCAGCTTTGCAGCGTAGTCCACGCCTTGCGGCGTGCGTGATCCGTGCCAAGACAAGTACTCGCCATCGGCGATTCGGAACCGCTTACGCTCGAGTCCAGTTGCACTCGCCAGCTCGTCAATGTGCTTCTCGGCGAAGGGGAATGGTTCAGTGCAAAGAAGAACCAGTTCTGGGGAAGCGTCGCGGAGGGACTCGATTTCAAAGGCGGGAAAACGCGCATCGTTAGCGGCGAACACGTTGACGCCTCCGGCTTGTTCTAAAATAGCACTCGGGTACGTGTCGCCGTTCACCGACATCCACGGCTTGCGCCAGATGAGGTAGGCGAAGGTCACGGGGGCGGCGTCCTTCGCGGCAGCGGTGACGAGCGCGCAGCGATCTTCTATTTCCAGCGCGATCGCAGCAGCTCGCCGCTGAATCTGGTGCGAGCCCTTGCCCGCCAACTCTGCAAGCGCGTCACCTATTAGGCGGACCATCGGTGCGGTTTCAAGTGGCGTCTTGGGGAATGTGCTAACGAGGTGCAGGCCAGCTTTGGTGAGCGCCTCGGCATCTTCGAGGCGGTTCTCCTCTTCGTTGATGAGAACTACATCGGGTCGCAGCTCGATGATACGTGAGACGTCGGGGTCCTTCGTGCCCGCGACCTTTTCGATTTGCGCCACACCCTCGGCCGGATGAATGCAGTACTTCGTGATGCCGACGAGCCCGTCAGCCGCGTCCAAGTCAAAGACCAGCTCGGTCAGGCTCGGGCAAAGGGAGACGATACGCATGTCGTTATGCGGACGCCTCTTCAGGTGTGGACACATAGCGCCGCTCGGGCTTAGAAATACGGCCTGCGGCGAAGTGCTCGTCGTGGTAGTAAAGGCTTAGCCAGCCGCCCATGGCCGCCCGCGACAGCCACTTCGAGCGCTGCTCAAAGCTGCGCACGACGTCGATGTCATAGGCCATGATGAACGCGGGTTGGATGTGGTGCGAGGTCGGCACGACGTCACCCCAGAAGACAGCAGTATCGCCCTCGCCCTCCGCATTGATCGTCAGCAGGCTTGAGCCGTCGGAGTGACCGCCAAGAGTGTGCATGCGAAGGCCAGGGAGAAGCAGGACGCCCTCGTCACCATCGGCAGCGGTCGCATCGAAGGCCTCGAGTAGATCCGCGTCGATGACCGCGTCGATATCCTCGCTGCGATAGGAGGCTTTGCGCGCGTGGCCAGGCGCGCGCGTCATGTCGACTTCGATGCTGGGGAAGCGGTGCTGTGCATTCGGGAACAGCGGCACGAGTTTGCCTTCGCGCTCGACAACCATTGCGCCAATGTGATCCCAATGGCAGTGCGTCGCGAAGACGTGCGTGACGTCTTCGGGGGCAACCCCGCAAGCGGCCAAGGTGCTTTGGAGGGTGTCCTCGCGGAGCATGTGATAAATGCCCTTCCACTTCGGCTCCCAGCGATCGCCAATGCCCGGCTCGAGCACAACGACCTGACGGTCCGCGCCTTCGCCGCGCTCAAGTAAGAACGGTCGCGCGGCGAGTGCGATCGTGTTGTCCTCTTCCGGAGGCGTCAGCTTGCGCCAAAGGTTCGCGGGAACAACGCCCCACATCGAGCCGCCATCAAGTCGGAAAAAACCATCGCTAAGCGGTGTGATTCGCCACTCGCCGGCTTGGTAAGTTTGCTGGGTCCAGGTCATGCACCCATCATAGGTCGCAGTCGCTGCGTGTCAGTACTGTGCCACACTTAAACGGCCCTGCCGCGAGGGAAGGGCTTATGACCGTCGCTGCACTGGCATTTACTTGCGCAGCAGATCGCGCGAGATGATCAGTCGTTGAATCTCACTCGTGCCTTCGCCGATCACGCACAGCTTGGCGTCACGCCACATACGTTCGACCGGGTACTCGCGGGTGTAGCCGTACCCGCCGTGAATCTGGATGGCATCGTAAGTGACCTTCATCGCAGTCTCGGAAGCGTGCAACTTCGCCATCGCGGCGATTGGACCGAAGTCCCCACCGGCGTCCTTCAAGCGTGCCGAGTGATAGACCAGGTGGCGGGCAGCTTCGATCTGCACGGCCATGTCGGCCAATTTGAAAGCGACGGCCTGTTGCCCGGCAAGAGGCTTACCAAAAGCCTCGCGCTCCTTGGAGTACTTGACCGCTTCCTCAAACGCACCTTGAGCAATGCCAAGGCTTAGCGCGGCGATCGAGATACGGCCGCCCTCAAGTGTTTTCATGAAGGTCGCGAAGCCTTTCTCTTTCGGGCCGAGTAGGTGGTCCTTTGGAATGACAGCGTCCTCGAAGACCAGGCTTGCCCAGTCCGAGCCGCGCATCCCCAGCTTCTTCTCGCCCTTCTCCAGCGAGAAACCTGGGGTATCGCGCGGCACGACAAACGCGCCGATCCCTTTCGCACCAAGGGACTTATCAAACACTGCAGTCACGATGAAGCTACCCGAGTAGTTCGCGTTCGTGATGAAACACTTGCGGCCGTTGATGATCCAACTGTCCGCGGTCTCGGTCGCCGTCGTTTGGGTTCCGCCAGAGTCTGAACCCGCGTTGGGTTCGGTCAAACCATAGGCGCCCATATACTCGCCCGAGATCAACTTCGGCACGTACAGCTTCTGCAGGCGCTCGCCACCCCACTTGTAGATCGGGTAGGTGCCCAGACTCACCTGCGCGGCGAGCGTGAGACCCGTCGAACCGCAGACACGAGAGAGCTCTTCGACCGCAAGAATGTAGGCCAACGTACCGCCGTCCGAGCCGCCAAGCTCCTCGGGGAACGGGATGCCTGGGAGACCCAACTCGACGATCTTGCTCCACGTGTCGGTGTCGAAGCGGTGCTCCTCATCGACGGCCGCGGCCTTGGGCTTCACCTCGTTCTCGGCGAACTCGCGAACCATGTCGCGGATCATCGTTTCGTCTTCGGTCAAGCCGAATGAGGTCTTGATATCGGGCAGCGTGAACGTGCTGTGAATGGCGGTCATAATCTTGATCTTGTTGGCAGGGCTCGGCAACTTCCGTGGCCGTGCGCGCAATCTTTGGTGATATTTGTTCTGTGAAGAGAGCGGTGCCCGCTCAGTCGTTCTTCATCTTCCAGCCACTCGTGCGGCGGGCGTCTTCTGTGTCAACGGCGCCGCGCTCAGGCTTGTAGAAAGAGGCGCTATCGCCACTTCCAATCCAATCGATCAGAGCCTGGCGAGAGAACTTCCACTCGCGGCCGACCTTGCGGGCTGGAACGCGCTCTTGATGAAGAACCTTGTTGAAGGTTTTGATGCTGACGCCCAGTAGCGCCGCAGCCTCGTCCACATTCAGAATGGCCTTGGTCGTGTCGACGGTTTCGTTTTTAGAAGTAGCCATGGTTTACACCTCCTCCCGCGCCCAGCGCTCTGTAACTGCGGCTTCGATCCAGGCGACGATCGTAGTTGTCCGCGTACCCGGACCAAACAGCTTCGAGAAGCCATCGGCCTCTAGAGCGGCCATGTCCTCTTCGGGAATGATTCCGCCACCAGTGAGCAAGACGTCGCCCATATCGCGCTCTTTCAATGCTTCGCGAATACGCGGGAACAGACTCATGTGAGCGCCCGACAAAATCGACAAGCCGACGACGTCAACGTCCTCTTGCAAGGCAGCCTCGGCAATCATCTCGGGTGTCTGGTGCAGGCCAGAGTAGACGACCTCCATACCCGCATCGCGCAGCACGGTCGCAACGGTTTTTGCACCGCGATCGTGACCGTCCAGGCCGGGCTTGGCAATCAGAACTCGAATCTTTCTATCGCTCATATTTGGGGGTGGGTTTAAGGCAGACAAATGCGCCT
>Ga0315322_10002840_pt1 | contig 13432 bp, 13 predicted proteins | sample M110021515metaG_FD_203461 | JGI IMG/M metagenome (GOLD analysis project Ga0315322, IMG submission 203461) | Ammonia-oxidizing marine archaeal communities from Monterey Bay, California, United States - M1 100m 21515 | ecosystem: Environmental > Aquatic > Marine > Intertidal zone | place: USA... | reverse complement strand
TGAACCAAAGAACGGTTCAAAAATTACCCTAGATAAATCAGGTAAATTAAAAATCCCAGACAATCCAATTATTCCCTTTATAGAAGGTGACGGTATAGGTTCTGACATAACTCCTGTCATGATACAAGTAGTAGATAGTGCAGTAGAAAAATCCTATGAAGGAAAAAGAAAGATTGAATGGATGGAGATATATTGTGGAGAGAAATCCACGGTAGTTTATGGAGAAGATAATTGGCTACCACCTGAAACTCTTGAAGCCTTAGAAACTTATTTGGTAGGTATAAAAGGACCTTTAACAACGCCCGTAGGAGGTGGAATAAGATCTCTTAATGTTGCTTTAAGACAAGAATTAGATCTATACGTATGCCAAAGACCTGTCAGGTATTTTGATGGAGTGCCAAGTCCAGTAACTAATCCTGAAAAAACTGACATGGTTATATTTCGTGAAAACTCAGAAGATATCTATGCAGGAATAGAGTGGGAAGCTGGAACGGATGAAGCAAAGAAGGTTATTGATTTTTTTACCAAAGAAATGGGCGTAACTAAAATTAGATTTCCTAATGATTGCGGCATAGGTGTAAAGCCAGTTTCTAAAGAAGGAACTGAGCGCCTAGTTGATAAAGCAATTCTCTACGCCATAGACAATGATAGAGATTCAGTAACTTTAGTTCATAAAGGTAATATTATGAAGTTTACGGAAGGGTCATTTAAGGACTGGGGCTATCAATACGCAGCATCAAAATACGATGCAGTGGAATTAGATGGAGGTCCTTGGCATTCACTTACAAACCCAGATACAGGAAAAGAAATTATTATTAAAGACGTCATTGCTGATGCTTTTCTTCAACAGATTCTAACTAGACCCGATGAATACAGCGTTATAGCTACACTTAATTTAAATGGTGACTATATTTCGGATGCATTAGCAGCAGAAGTAGGGGGCATAGGGATAGCTCCAGGAGCTAATCTTGGCGATAAAGTAGCTTTATTTGAAGCCACACATGGAACTGCACCAAAATACACAGGCCTAGATAAGGTTAATCCTGGATCTTTGATTCTATCAGCAGAAATGATGCTTAGATATATGGGGTGGACGGAAGCAGCGGATTTAATTATTGGGGGTTTAGCCAAAACAATTAGCCAAAAAACCGTTACCTATGACTTCGAAAGATTAATGACAGGTGCAAGCCTTTTAAAATGTTCGGAATTTGGAGACGCAATTATCAAAAACATGGATTAATGTCCTATATAGAAAATAATAAAGATCCCAAACAAGGTGAAGATCAAGGCAACACTTCTACTGTTGCGACCTTAGAAAAACCACAAGTAAAAAAACCTCCTCTTTATAGAGTAATCCTTCTTAATGATGATTACACTCCCATGGAATTTGTTGTATATGTTCTTCAAATATTTTTTGGATTTGAAGGAGACAAGGCACAACAAATTATGTTAGCTGTACATACCCATGGAAAGGGAGTTTGTGGTATCTTTACAAAAGAGGTTGCCGAAACAAAGAGTGCACAAGTTAATAATTTTGCTAAAGAAAATGGCCACCCTTTATTAAGCGATATAGAGCAAGTAGAAGAAGATGATTGATAATGAACTAGAACAAAATCTAAATGAAGCTTTTAAACTAGCCCACACACAAAAACATGAGTTTGTAACTGTTGAACATCTCCTTTTATCGCTTCTTGAAAACTCTGACTCTTTGGATCTTTTAAGTTCAAATAAAGTTAACATTGACCAATTACGTACTGATCTTGAAGAATTTATTGGTTCTACAACACCAAAAATTGAAAAAGAAGTATCTGACATACAGCCCACATTGGGTTTTCAAAGAGTGTTACAAAGAGCAGTCTTTCATGTTCAGTCTTCTGGTAAAAGTGAAGTTAAAGGAAGTAATGTTCTAGTTGCTATATTCAGTGAAAAAGAATCGCAAAGTGTTTATCTGCTGGAACAACAAGGTTTAACTAGACTAGATGCCGTAAGCTATTTAAGTCATGGAAGTTCAGAAAAGATAAGCGTTGAAGGTAATGAGTCTCAAACTGAAACTAATGAACCAGACTCTAATACTGCTCTAGAAAAATTTACTTTGAACCTTAATAAAGAAGCTTTAGAAGGAAGAATCGACCCTTTGATAGGAAGAGCGGATGAAATTGAAAGACTAACTCAGATCCTTGCCAGAAGAAGTAAAAATAACCCTTTATTGGTAGGAGAGTCAGGTGTTGGTAAAACAGCTATAGCAGAAGGACTTGCAAAACTGATAACTGAAAAAAAAGTACCTGATCTTATTAAAGACAGCGTGATTTATTCTTTAGATATGGGGTCTTTGCTAGCCGGTACAAAATATAGAGGAGATTTCGAAGAAAGACTAAAGGCTGTTTTAAAAGAATTAGAAAATGATGAGTCAGCTATTCTTTTTATTGATGAAATTCATACGGTTATCGGAGCCGGTGCAACATCGGGTGGAGTTATGGACGCATCAAATTTATTAAAACCAGCTCTGGCTAAAAGAAGTCTTCAGTTTGTAGGTTCAACAACTTATAAAGAATTTAGAGGCATATTTGAAAAGGACAGGGCATTATCCAGAAGGTTCCAAAAAATAGAGATACCTGAACCATCTGTAGATGAAACAATTGCTATATTAAAAGGTTTAAAAACGCGATTTGAAGAACATCATGAAATTAAGTACACAGAAGGTGCATTAAAGGCAGCTGCTTCATTAGCATCAAAGCATATAAACGATCGTTTTCTACCTGATAAAGCAATAGATGTTGTAGATGAAGCCGGAGCAAGACAAAAATTAGTTACTAAATCTAAAAGAAAGAAGACTATCTCGGAGATAGACATAGAAAAGATAATTGCATCCATAGCTAGAATTCCTGAAAAAACAGTTTCTTCTTCTGATAAAAAGTCTTTAGAGAGATTAGAAGAAAATTTAAAACGAGTTATTTTTGGACAAGATCAAGCAGTAGAAAGTTTATCGTCATCTATAAAGTTAGCTAGGGCAGGACTAAGAGCAGAAGAGAAACCTGTTGGTTCTTTCTTATTTTCTGGTCCTACTGGAGTTGGAAAAACAGAACTAAGTAAGCAATTAGCCAAGATCATGGGTATAGAATTTGTAAGATTTGATATGTCTGAATATATGGAAAGGCATACTGTTTCAAGATTAATAGGAGCGCCTCCCGGTTACGTAGGCTATGATCAAGGTGGATTGTTAACAGAATCAGTTACTAAACATCCTCACTCAGTTATTTTGCTTGATGAAATAGAGAAAGCGCACCCTGAAGTCTTCAATATTCTTTTACAAGTAATGGATCATGGAACATTAACTGACAACAACGGAAGAAAAGCTGATTTTAGAAATACTGTAGTAATCATGACAACAAATGCAGGGGCTCAAGACATGAGCAGGGCAAGTATGGGCTTTCAATCTCAAGATCACTCAAGTGATGCTACAGAAATGATCAAGAAAACATTTTCACCTGAATTTAGGAATAGACTTGATGGCATAATTCAGTTTAATCCTTTACCAGTTGAAGTTATAAGGACTGTAGTAGATAAATTCTTAGTTGAATTACAAGTTCAATTAGATCACCAAAAAGTTCTATTAGAAGTTTCTGACGAAGTTAGAGATTGGCTGATAGAAAATGGATATGACAAAAATATGGGTGCTAGACCAATGGAGAGACTTATTCAAGATTCTATTAAAAAGATGTTAGCCGAAGAAATATTGTTTGGTAAATTATCTAAAGTAGGCGGAACCGCTTATGTTGATCTTAAAGATGGTGAAATCTCAATTGAATTTAAAGAAAATTCGAAGAAAAAAGAGAAGGTATAAAATTGAAAAAATTAACTTTATTTTTTTTACTTTTTTCTCTTTCTATAAATTCCTTTTCTGAAGAACCTGCTACTGCCCAAACCAATCCTGAAGAGAGTATTCTTTTTTGGGACGAACAGCAGAAGATAAATGGATTTAAGACTGGTTATAACTTTATTCCATCTAGGGCTGTCAATAAAAGCTCGAAACCTTATCCTTTAAATTACTTATTATTAGATTTTTCTCAACTTACCTATCAATACAAAGGTAAAACTTACACTTTAGAAGACTACATTAATAAATTTAATGTAGCAGGGATGATGATAGTAAGACGGGGTAATGTGCTCTATGAAGACTATAGTTTTGGAAATGATAAGGACTCTAAATGGATTTCCTTTTCGGTAACAAAATCAGTTACGTCTATGCTGCTTGGTGCAGCTATACAAGATGGTTTTATTAAAAGCATTAATGATCCAGTAACTAAATATTTACCTGAACTGTCTGGAAGTAATTACGAAAAGGTTTCTATTAAACATATTCTTCAAATGTCTTCTGGGATTGCATGGAATGAAGATTATGATGACCCTTACTCAGATGTTAATCTAGCCGCCGGTTTAAACTCTTCAGATCTTTATAAGTATTTGTCTAAATTAGACGTAACAAATAAACCTGGTAGGAAATTTAATTACAACACCGCTGAAAGCAATCTTATTGGCGGAATAGTTCGTACAGCAGTTGGGAGTAACTTATCAAGTTATTTAGAAAATAAAATATGGAAACCTTTCGGAATGGAATCTGACGCACATTGGGGTTTAGATGCTAAGTTCTTAGATGAATTAGGAGGTTGTTGTATTTATGCAACGTTGAAAGATTATGTAAGAGTAGGCATTTTTGCTTTAAATCAAGGTAAGTTAAAAAATGGAACAGAAGTCCTTCCAAAAAAATGGATAAAAGATTCCACAAAGGCCTCTAAAGCATTTAGATATTATGGTTACCAGTGGTGGTTAAGTGGACCTCCTTATAAATCTTATTACGCTCAAGGTATCTTCGGTCAGATGATATGGATAGACCCGCCAACTCAAACAGTTATTACAATGCACAGTGCATGGGATAAGGCTTGGACTCCTGAAGCAGATCAGCATAAATTTGCCTTGCTTACAGCAATAATGATTAAACTTTATAATCTGTAGGGAGTTCTATCTTTCTCTAAAAATGATTCTTCCCTTGGAAAGGTCATATGGAGTTATTTCTACTTTTACTTTGTCTCCAGTAAGAATTCTTATGTAATGCTTGCGCATTTTCCCTGAAATATGCGCAGTAACTATATGATCATTGTCTAGTTTTACTCTAAAAGTAGTATTAGGAAGGGTTTCGACGACCTCACCATCCATTTCTATTAAATCTTGTTTTGCCATATATAATACATTTTCTACTAGTTAGAAGAATTTCTAAAGCAAAAGATGAAAGAAAAAGAATTTAAATTTACCAGGCTGCTACTTTTCTTGGCCTTAATTACTATCCTTATAGCAATAGCGAGCTACATTTTGGATAAATTTATACTAGTCTATTGATTGAACTATATTTTTATCGATCAAAGCTTGAATCTTATTTTCATCGTACCCAGCCCATTCTCTTAAAATCTCCTTAGTATTTGTACCTAAATGAGGAGGGGGCGTGTAAGAATCTTCATTCGTATAAGATAATTTTACAGGGTTCCCAGGCATTTTTACTTTTCCACCGTCAGGGTGTTCTACCTCTACAACCATATTTCTATGAATTACTTGCTCATCTGTTAAAGCTTGACTGAAAGTATTTATAGGGCCACATGGAACTTTCGCATCATTCAGAGCCTGAATCCAAAATTCAGATGGTTTAGTTGAAAGAATTTTGTTTAATTCAGATTCAATAAATTCTTGATGTTTCAATCGATCAACTGATTTACTTAACTTAGGATCTCTTAGACTGTCTACATTTACAACACTCAAAAGAGCCTCCCAAAAGGCATCTGTAATGACTGCTATAACTACAAAACCGTTTTGAGTAGTAAAGCTGTTGTAAGGCACGTGCACAAAGTGAGCATTACCAATGGGTTCTGGGTCTATATTTGATAGAGTTTGCATGGTAGCCATGTAAGTCAAAAGTGATATTTGCACATCTAAGAGAGACATGTCTATATGTTGACCCTTATTAGTTTGTTCACGAGAGAGAAGAGCAGATAGAATTCCAATAACACTATATAGTCCAGAGCCTAAGTCTCCTATTGGTATCCCAGCTCTTGTTGGTGTCGCGGCGTCAGGTCCTGTCACAGACATGCCTCCACTATAGGCTTGAACTATCTGATCATATGCTGGTCTAGAAGAGTGGGGTCCAGTTTCACCGAAACCTGTAATAGAGCATGTGATAATTCTGGGATTGACATGTTTTAATGAATCAAAGTCAATTTTTAACTTTTTTACTACACCCGCACTAAAATTGTTAAGAACAACATCAGCTGATTTAACAAGATCATGAAAAATAAGCAATCCTTCGTTTGATTTAAGATCTAGAGACACGCTTTTCTTGTTTCTATTAAGAGTTAGGAAATAGGCACCAAAGTCTTTAAAAGAATAATTAGGGTCAGATTGTAACAAACCCCGTGTCATTTCACCTGGAGCTAAAGGTTCAACTTTAACTACTTCTGCACCTAAATCTGCTATTACCATGCCAGCGTAGGGCCCAGCTAACATATGGGTCAGGTCTATTACTTTAATCCCGTTTAGAGGTTTCATAACGTCAGCATTGTACTACATGCTAGATATCACTATAAGTTTATAAAAGAGAAGGGATGTAGTGCTTTGTTGTTAATGTTGTGGATAAATATGTAATTTAACATAATATATATTATACGAATATATAACAACTTAATGTTGTATCTAATGGCATCAAAATTACTAGATATAGTAATAAGGATTTAAATAAGTTTTATTAAGATGAAAGAACATATTTTATAAACATACTTCTTAGCTTAGTGTTAAAGTGTTAGTTTTAGGTATCTAAAGAACAAATAATGACTGAAACAAAACAAGTTCAACCAGTTAGTGAAATAAGTCCAAATGAATGGTCTATAACGCTTATTCTATGTGTTTTAATTGGTGTTTGGGGTGTACATCGATTTTATGTTGGTAAAGTTGGTACTGGCCTATTGATGCTTTTTACCTTAGGAGGCTTTTTTATTTGGTGGATAATTGACTTAATTCTCATTGCTACAGAGTCATTTAAAGATCATGAAGGTAGAAAGATACCTTACACGAGTCTAACCTCTACCACTCAATCTACGACTTCTACCGATACTCAAGATGATCTAAAAGATTCTTTACCTTTAGATCAGAAATTCGATAAAAAAATAGCTTCAGAATTAAGGGAGCTTGCTTCGCTTAAAGATGAAGGTATTCTTACTGATGAAGAATTTGAGAAGAAGAAAAAAGAACTCTTAAATTTATAGATTTAATATTAACTATCTACCCTCTCAATTTTGTAAATTTTGCTGCTAATTTTGCTGAATTTCTTAGCATTTGTTCATTAATCCCAGTCTTATATCCTTGTTTATGTAACATAGAGACTAAGTCTTCGGTAGCTAAATTTCCAGAAGCTCCAGGGGCAAAAGGACACCCCCCCAATCCTGCTATACATGAATCAAACTTGGTTATGCCCTCTTCCATTGCAACCTTGACATTAGATAAGGCTAAGTATTTAGTGTCGTGGAAGTGGGCTGAAAAATCTGAAGATCCAAACTCATTTACCAATTTTCTAAAGAGTTTTTTTACTTGATGAGGTCTTGCAGCACCTATTGTATCTGCAATGACTACTTCATTTACTCCATAAGAGAAAAATTCTTTAGTTAAATCGTATACATATTCAGAACTTACTTCACCCTCATAAGGACATTCAAAGGCAACAGATATATATATTTTTGTTCTTATGTGATCTTTTTTAGCCAAATCTATTATTTCTTTAAATTCAATAATTGTATTCCTGACACTTTTGTTAATATTTTCCATATTCATAGATTCAGTAGCACATAAAACTAAACAAACTTCCTTCACTTTATTTTTTTTTGCCTGCTTATAGCCAAAAGTATTAGGTATAAGGACTGAATAATTGCTATTACTATTTGTAGAAAGTTTTTCTAATAAATCATCAGTTTTATTCATAGCAGGAACAGCTTTTGGGCTGACAAAGCTTCCAACTTCTAACGAATCTACACCTGCTCTTTCTAACGACTTTATAAGTTGAAATCTTTGATTTACATTTAAAATGACGTCTATATTTTGAAGACCATCTCTAGGTCCAACTTCATTAACAAATATCTTCTTCATATCAAATCATTTTCTGTGAGCCAGTTAAAACAAACTTTTGCAGATTCTTTAGACTTTTCAGGTTGGCCAAAATAATAATGATTAGCATCTTGTATCCACGCCAACTGTTTCTTTTCATTACCAATCGCGTTATATAAATTATGTGTATGTGAAGGTGTAATTCCATCATCTGCTGTATTACCAATTACCAGAGTTGGTACTGATATATTCTTTGCACAATTTACACCATCTCCTTTAGCATAATCATAACTCCATTGAGACATCCAGCTTCTGAGGGAACAGTATCTTGCTAAACCTACGGGGCTATTATTTACAACTTTTGGATCTCCCAAGAAGCACCAATTAGGTTTCCTTCCATTTGGATCGATAGCAGGATCTAACCATTTAGGATCAGCCATAGTTCTATGAACAACAAAACCAAACTCTCTATCTTTTTCATTGTTCTTTTTAAAGTCAGACAGTTTTTCTTGCACCCACGAAGTTATCCTTCTATTTCTTTCTATTTGTGCTTTCCTGTAAATATCTACAAATTCTTGCGAGTAAGCTGGTTGATTAGGATTATCTGGATTATAAATATCAAGTAAAATGGCTCTATTTTCTGGATCTTGTTCGTTTATAACTGATCCATCAATCCACTCAGTAAAAGTTCTATGTCTTGATTCATGGGCCGCTATAAGCATTATTCCGTCAGCAGATATAAATTTTTCATCCACTAGGTTTATTGGGTCTCCTGCAGGCGTTTCGGTTATAGAGGGGTTTTCTGCTTCAGACTGATAAAACAAGGACAAAGAACCTCCCCCACTCCATCCACCTAATACTATTTTTTCATATCCGTAATCTTCCTTTAATGACCTAATACAATTTCCTAGATCTATAAGGACCTTTTCCATAATCAAAGCAGAATCAGTGCCTCTATATCTACTATCACACCAAACAGTGTCTATACCTTGTCTTGCTAAAGAGTTAAGCATTGGTAAATAGCTTCCTCCACCAGTTGGATGCATAAATACCACAGCTGTTTTATTAGTTGAACCTTCAGGTTTCAATAAATGGGCCGTTAAAGCAACAGTGCCTATCTCGCCTGCATAGGTGTCTTTATAGGAAGAATTATCTTTAAAAGCGAATATCAAAGGAGATCTTTGATATTTTACTTGGTCATTCATATTAGGTTTTCTCTCTAAGATCTAGAGCATCGCTTCCAAATTTATTTAATTTTAGTTTCCTAGTTTCCTTAGTCCATTGATCCAATTCATGATGTGCCCTATTGGCATCTTCTTCCATTATTTGATCATGGTCATTAGCTCTGCAAGTGAACTCTAGTTGAATGCCGTTCGGATCAAAGATATATACAGATGTTACAAATTCGTGATCAATAGTAAAAGAGTCCCACCCAACTGAATTTAGTTGTTCTTTTATTTTATCTAAATCAGACATTGAATTTACTTGTACCGCCACATGACTGTCGAAACCGTTCATTTCTTTAAAAAAATCAGATGGCGCATTATGCGGATCATCAAAGAAAGCAATGTAATTTCCATCAGCCATTTCAAAAAATATATGCATATATTTCATTTCCTTTTCAGTTCCAGAAATGTGATCAAATGACAAGGCAGCTGCTAATTTAAGACCTAGAACGTCTTCATAAAACCACCTAGTTTGTTCAGCATCTCGGCATCTATAAGCTACATGATGAACTCCTTCTATTTCTACGTAGTTTTTAGACATTTCTCCCCCTTCTTAAATGAAATATTATCTTATTATCCATCAAAATGATTAATCATCTGCTCAATTATTACAGGAATAACGGAAGTTGGAAAATTATGTCCCATTCCGTTAATAATTAACTTTTCAGAGTTCTGTATTTGTTCATAAATTGCTAATCCGTGATCTACAGGGATTAACGGATCTTCATTGCCATGGATAATTAGGGTAGGTATTGATATTTCTTTTAACCTTTTAAATCTATTAGGGCTTGATCCAACAGCGGCCATATGGCCAGAATCTTGATTATTTCCATGTTCCTCCATAGATTTAAGTATTTTTATTAAATTCTCATATTCTTCTTCTAAAAAATTAGTTCCAATTAAAGCTATGTTCCCTACTTCTGAAGATTCTTTAGGTTTACTTTGAAGATTTAAAAGAAAAGATTCTTTCATGGCATCTAAATATTTAGGATATGGACCTGATAAGCCAGCAGTGTCAAAACCAGGAGTAGTCATGATACCTGTCAAAGTGATTACTCTTTCTGGATGGTTTAGTGAAATAACCTGAGCAATCATACCTCCCATAGATGCGCCGACTATATGGGCCTTATCTATTTCTAAATGATCTAATAAAGCTATCCCATCAAGAGCCATATCTTCTAAATTGTATTCAGAAGGAACACCCCCCATCTTAAAGCGCCCTTCTCCATCTAGCATTTGATCGAAGAACCAATCTACGATTGGTTCTTGCACAAATGTTGGCATATATTTAAGAATTTTAATAATTGTTGATTCTTCCGTTACCCAAGTTGATTTACCTGTATCTCTATTGTCATACGTAATTACATATAGGTCTTGATTTACTAATCCCATTATTAATTCTGTGGGCCATCGTTTTAAATTTGAATTTAATCCCATTATCATTAATACAGGAGGGTTAGCATTATCTCCATATGCTTCCCACCATATATCTACTCCATTTAATGGAGCTATTTGTCCTACTTGAGCTTTTAGTAATGAGCAGGATATAAAAAAAGTTACTAATAGAGTTTTTTTCATAAGAATTTTAATCTCTGTGAGTGTTAAACAGATCTCTTCTAGAAGCACTTTTAGCTTCATCATAAATAAAGCCTTCTTCACCATATATCTCAGATTCAAACCAATCTATAAATTTTTGATCTCTATTATTTTTCCAGCTGGCCCAAGTCCCTTTAGCAACTGGAGTTTTCATAACTCCAAACTTAAGAGTTCTCATTCTTGTGTCTAAATGGCTTTTGTCTACTAATCCAGCTTCGACTTTGTCATAAACATCAAAGATGTCCACTAGATAAGTAAGAATTGCCATCGAAACTCTCCAGCCATCAACTGGATTATCTAAATCTGCAGACCAGTCTGTGGACATAAACTTCGCATATTCAGCATCTTTAGAAGTTTGGAAATACCTATCATAGAGTCTTTGGGTTAGAGAATGTCCAAATTGAGCTTTTGTTATTATGTTTTGTTGTTTTATTTGCAGTCCTAAATAAATAACTGATATAACTACTCCCAGAGCAGCTATTATTTGGACAATTAAAATAATGAATTCATTGCTAGACATTCTTTAACTCTCCTTTTAAGTCTTTATTACATATTCAGAATCTATCTTTTTTATTTCCTTTCTTAATAGAATTAAAGCTAATAAATTTGGGACAGTGGCAATAGGTCCAATTACTGTAGCTATATCCCAAACTATCTTAGTATCAATTATTGAAGCAGTAAAAAAAGCTGCCACATAAACAACTCTGTACCAAAAAACCCATCCCTCACCAAAAAGATGGACTGTTGCTCTATCTCCATAATATGACCAAGCAATTACAGTTGAGAAAGCAAACAATAAAAGACCAATAGCCACTATGTACTGTCCAAAATCTCCGAACACACTCTTAGTAAAAGCTTTGCCTGTTAAATCGGCACCAAGAAGCAAGGAGTTCCCTCTTAAAGTGTAGTCTCCAGTGTTTTTTATGCTGCCATTTTTAATATCCAATGATCCTGAGTATAAAGAATTATCTTCAGAGAAATAAACAATGGTATTTTCAGCTATTGATCTATTATGAAGAAGAGTTACTTTCTCTAAATTTATTTTTCCATTAATTACTTCAATTGGTCCGGTATATTCTATTTCAGAGTTATTCCCATAGTAGTAATTCCTAAGTTCAGAAGCATCTTCTTGGTTAGTTTCAACAAACTTTCCTTCAACAAAAACCATCGCGCTAGCTTCAAATTTGTTATCAAATTTCTGATTCCAAACACCTGATGAAAGGATAACTAAGCCAGTAAGAGTACAAATAATGATTGTATCTATAAAAGGTTCAAGAATAGAAACCATACCCTCTTCTATAGGATTTTCTGTTTTAGATGAGGCGTGAGCTATAGGAGCAGAACCTTGTCCAGCTTCGTTCGAATACAATCCTCTATTTACACCTCTTGTCAATGCAGCAGCCACGCTCGCACCTAAGAAACCTCCAACTGCAGCGGTTGGAGTAAAAACATGAACAAAGATTGACTGAAATGAAGGAATTATATTTTCATAATTACTAATGATTACAGCTAACCCACCTACTATGTACCAAAAAGCCATAAACGGGACTAATTTACTAGCTATTTGAGCAATTCTTTTAATGCCACCAATAATTACCAGCCAAACAAGAACTGAAAGCACCAGCCCGGTTGCTATCTTAGGTATATTGAATGTATCAAGTAGGACAACAGAAATACTGCTAATCTGGGGCATATTGCCTGTACCTAAACACATTAATAGCAGGCAAACCGAAAAAACAACAGCTAACCATTTCATGTTTAAGCCATTTTCAATGTAATACATAGGTCCGCCAGACATACTTCCATCTGGTAATTTTTCTCTATATTTATGTGAAAGAGTGACCTCAACAAATTTTGTAGTCATGCCCAGAAAAGCAGTTACCCACATCCAAAATATTGCTGCTGGACCTCCTAGAAAGATAGCTAATGCTACCCCACCAATATTTCCTGTTCCCACTGTTCCAGATAAAGCCGTAGTTAAAGCTTGGAACGGTGTTGTATCTCCTTCAGTATCTTCTTTTACGTATTTACCTGTAAGGACTCTCCAGCCGTGTCTAAAATACTTTATTTGAGGAAAACCCAAGTAAATAGTAAAAAAGATGCCAGTGCCAATTAAAAAGGCAGGAAACCAGTACTGATCAACTAGCCAATAAGTTAGAAATTCTAAAATACCTGTAAAAGTTTCCATTATGATAAATGGGCATCTAATTCGGTAAATCCACCAATGTATGCTCCATCCATGGTTATTTGAGGAAAAGTTCTGGCATTTGGAAATTTTTTAATTAACTCTTCTCTTGTGTAATCTACGTCTATCATTAATTTTTCATATTCTAGATTTTTTAGCTTACATAGATTAACTGCCTTATCACAAAAAATACAATTGGGTTTTGACCAAATTTTAATCATAACGTTTTATTTAATTAATTTACTTTAGAATAAATACTTATCATACTTTAAGTATATTAAAATTTTTAAAT
>Ga0315322_10002830_pt1 | contig 13453 bp, 15 predicted proteins | sample M110021515metaG_FD_203461 | JGI IMG/M metagenome (GOLD analysis project Ga0315322, IMG submission 203461) | Ammonia-oxidizing marine archaeal communities from Monterey Bay, California, United States - M1 100m 21515 | ecosystem: Environmental > Aquatic > Marine > Intertidal zone | place: USA... | reverse complement strand
AAGACAATGTGACCGGAAATATCGACAATGTGGGCAAAATTATTGAAAAATTGACTCAAATTGTCAGTGAAGAGGTCGCAAATGTCATTTCCGAGATCGACGATAAAGATAAGCATCATGGTCATGGCTATTATATGTCTAGATCAGAGCGTGAAAGAGAACGCAATGCAGGTTTAGCGTCAACCGGTGAATATGAACCAAGAAAGAGAAGCTTTTCAAAGCTTTCTGCTAGTGCGGCAAAGATTATCGATGATTCTGTCACATCATTCTTGGAAAAAATGAATGATCCAGCGTCTGGCGACTGGCCAGAGACATGGAAAGGCGGTGGAAGAGTTTATTTAGGTCAAGAAAAGGGCTATAGAGACCGAACAGAAGACGAAAATGCGCAAATGAGAGATAGATTTGATGATTTTCGCGAAAGAGCAGGAAGAAATCCGTTTAAGCCAGAGCATATTGCAGTAGACCTTAAACAATCAGGCTCTAGCGCATGGGGTTATCCCGAAGATGGTGGTGATCGATATCCCTCTCTATCATCGCGGCTAAACGATATTGTAGATCCGCTTAGCAAGAGATTCAGTCTAGACCGCATTGATATGAGCGATGTTCTCGCTAAATATCTCTCCGGCGAAATGGAGATTACACAATCATGAGAATAACACGACAAAAACTTAAGCAGATTATTACAGAAGAAATTAGTCTCGTTGAAAATATCCCTGATGTGGTCGGAATTAAAGCCAATGGTGGCAATGCTCCGGCTGATGAAGATGGTATGGGCGAGATCACGGAAGGTGAAGGTATGGAAATGTTGCATCAAGCTGCGCAAACTCTTATTGATGCTGGTATTCTTGGTGCGGAAAGCCCTGAAGAGCTTATGATGGCTTTAAAAGGGCTTGGAAAAGCCGCTATTTTGCCACTTGCTGGCATTGCAATGGGCACTGCTGCCATGGCTGGCAAGGATGCCATTGACAAGTTGCGATCAAATGACGCTCACGAAGAGCCGGAAACGATCCAAGAAGAAGAGAGTAGCGATGTTTTGACCAACCTTATCACCCAAACATTGCAAGAGCATTTGGGCTAATCTAGAAGCGAAATGATGAAATAAAAAAATTTGGAGTTTTAAACCTATGAAAATAAAAATTTTGAGAAAAAATATTTTGAAAGAAAATTGCGGCGTTCCGGCGGAGCCGGTGCCGAGCATCACACCAAGCGAAGACCCTCCTGTTGCCGGTGATGTCACTCAAATGTCTCCTGAAGAGGCTTTTGACGCTGGCTATAGTGCCGCAGTTGATGAAATTATGGCTATGTTGGGTGAAATGATGCCGGGTGGAGTGCCTATTGATATGGCTATCCCTGCTGAACTCGCGGATGTTGATCAACTTCAAGAATAAAGAGGGAATAAATTGCAATTTTTAAGATATTTTTATGTTTCATTGCTCTTTCTTGTGCTATCTTTACCATCGTGCTATGTTCCGAACACTGGGCCGGTGATTTATGGAGATCATATATCCTGTCACTGGAACGACGGCTATGAAGATTACATGTGGATCTTTCAAGTTTGGGTAGATCATCCCATATCTCCAGATGAAGTAGAAGAAACCAATGTTTTTCTCTGGGATTCTCAAGGAAATAAAAATTATATTCCGCTGGAAGAGTCTAATTCGACTCTGTGGGAGAATATTCCTATAGAAACAGACACCACCTTAGAATGTAGCAGGTGGTATTTGGTAGAAATTATCACTTTTGACAATCAAGGGCTGTATGATTATGTCGAAACCTCTTACCAAAAATAGAGAAAACAGAATGATAGAACCAACCACGGATCAATTAGCTTATATTATTTCTCAATCTATGTTTATCGGGGAAGTATACGCCAATCATAAAAATAAGCCAGACTTTGACGAGAAGACTTTTAGGGATTATGCGAGGGCAATGATAAATATATCCCTTAAATCGACTAATTTGGAAGATGAAAGGGTGGCAGAGGCAGCAGTTAAAGATTTTCTATCAAATTTAAATTTTTAATTAATAAAAAAAATGCTTTTTTAAAAAAATATACATAGTTACTAATGTGAGAGTAATTCTTTTAACATTAATAAGCTTAATTATTGCAGGTTGCGGTGTATTAGAGAGACCTACTGGGTATTCCGGTAAGGCTTCCGCCGATGGTTATGAGATAAAAACTTGTGACGAAGAAGAATTCGATGACAAATGGTGGTCATTTGAAACTAATAATGCCATAGCAAACACCTTTGTTCCAGCTTATAAGGATTATTGCACATATATTTCTCCCGATTTTGTTTTCTTTTGGAATCTTGAAGAGCAATATGGGTATATGAATTATGATTTTGAATGGTATTGCAAAAATAACACTACAATGAGAATTGTCGACCACACTACAGGTGACGCATCAGAGGTGAAGATATACGGAATACTTCCCAATGATTGCTACAGTGTAAAAATATCCCACAAGGGCAAGTCTGCTAACGGAGAAATATGCCCTTGTGAATATAATGGCCCTTAAACGATACGGTAGACTATTTATATTATAAAATGGAGGGCATTATAATGTCAAAATGGAGAAAACCACTGAAGAGCCACCGTCGCTTTGATGCAAGATACTTTCTTAATGAAAGAGTGGAAAATGAGGGAATTGATCAGGATTCAGCCCGCCAAGAAGACGTAAAATTTAATTTTAATGATTTTTCTTTTGATAGCTGGCTTAACGAATCTGAAGAACCTCTCCTTTCCGCAGAAGAAGAAGAAGAAAAAGTCGAAGAAGGTTGAGTACCCTTCGACGATCAGGATGATCGAGAATAACATGAAAACTACAAAATTTAAAAAAATGATTAAAGAAAGCCTCTCTAGCTTTTCTTCTTTTGCTGACCAAATCAGCGTGGTGCATTCTGCTTGTCAGAATGAGCAGGGCATTAGTATATGCGATATGTTAAGCCCTGACATGGCACAAAAATTAATTGATGCCGGAGAGGTTTTGCGAACGTTCCCCGACAGGCAATTTCGCCCCCAAGATATAGAATATATGACAAGATTAATTGCCGTTGGTAAAAGAGAATTCGGTGCAGATAATCAAGAAGTTCTGGATTTCGAAAATGCAATTAAGGAAATTATGAGCATCAGTGGTGAAATTTCTACTGCTGAAGATAGCGGAATTGTTAACACGGGTGATGAAACTTCTACCACCGAAGAAAGAGAGCTGGCAATGGAAAGTTTAAAGAAAGAATTTTCCAAATTTAATCTAGACTAATTTATGTTGGAAAGCATTCCCCTAGACTTATTAATGCTCATTTTTCTTTTATTATTCCTTGCATTTTCAGTTTGTTTGTGGTATGATAAATAATGAACAAGGAAAAACAGCTTATTTATAAATTGCAAGCATTGATCGAGGAACGAGAGAGAACTATCCGGATAAATAAGCAAGATATGAAAAAATATCTTGTGAAATATCGACTAGCCCTTGACCTTGAGAAAAATTTGGTTAAGGAGTGTCGACACCTTAAACACACGATAGAATATTTAAAAAACCAAAAACAATCTATCGAAGAAAATAAAAATAATGCACCTAACAGAGATACGCTAATAGTTACAGGTGATGAAGAATAATATTCCTTTAAAAGATTACTTGACTTTTGTTGCCGGAATTGCTATAATGATGGCATCGGTTGTTGGTGTCTTGTGCTTAACATATTTTGCAAATTGCTGATTTTTAAAAAAATAAAAAACTACTTATACTATTGGAGTATTGTTTATCATACTTCTCTTATGGAATATATAAATGAAACTTACAAAAAGACAATTAATTAAAATTATTAAAGAAGAAATTACCTCCCATAAGAGAGGTGAATTTAATGGGGATGATATACTGGAAGAGGGAGTATTAACTGCTGCCAGTGGATGGATGGTGTTGAAAGTTCTTGCGGCTATGCTGGGCCCACTTGCGGCGGGTGGCGGAATGGCTGTAGCTGCGACGAAATTGTTGCAATGGCTTGAAAAGAAGAAAATTGGACCCTATAAATTTATGCAAGAAGGTGGGGCAGATACTCTAGAGGCTTTAGCTGCTGAACATGAGGCTAAAATTGAAGAGTTATTAGGCATGCCTAAAGAAAAGTTCATGAATCAAGTTAGGGAGGAAGTCTGGCCATTGATGCAACAGCATAACCCACTGACTGGTGCTTCTGAAACTGAACACGACTATAATCAATAATTTAGGTATTGATAGGGGCTTGTAGACTATCTATAATATTATAGGAGATATATCATGAAACTTACTGAAGAAAAATGTAAATGCTGCGATTGCTGTGAATGTGATTGTGACAAATGTAAGTGTTGTTAAAAAACTTATTTGGGGGTGTCTAGGCTTCGACGTTGTACCAGAAATGGATAGTGCAGGTGGTCTACTTCAATAAATGACCTTAAACTTATTGAATACTTGATAATTGCCAATAACAATAATCATTTCCAAGCCGTCGCTTTAGCGGCATAGCTTGCTGGGTCTTCGCTGACCTCGTTACCCAATAGCGAATAAGCAGGTGGTTCTGCCGACAGCAAAACACCCGAGTTGTTAATGCTTGTAAAGCAACGGGAATTTAACAAGCTATTTGATTATTTAAAAAAATAATCTAAACCTGTGAACGACTTGAAGTGGAAGTTATGACGGACGCGGGTTCGACCCCCGCCACCTCCACCATTTTTATTTTCTTTTATATTTAAAATAAACTATTTATAGATATGAGAAAATACATTACTTCATGGCGAGCTAATATGCTCTCAAATCAAAACCCGCTCCTACAAGAGGGGGTTTTTGATATTGGTCTGCCTCCATTCTTTGCCGAAGAAATAAACAAAAGATTTGAGGAAGTATCGCCGAAGGCTAAAACAATCCTTGCGAAACAGTTCAAAGGTGCCAGCACGACACTAATGTTCGACCATAATATGAAGGAGCGTATTGAGGCAAAATTATATATTTTGCGTAGAACCTTTATCGATGGTCTCCGAAATATAATGAATGAGGTAAGTCTAGATTGGTCGAGTGACCACGATTTACTCACGAAATGGTCTCAAATCGTTTCGAATTTTACTAGTATGATTGGATTCAACAACATGGCAATGGATTGGTCAGATTCTCCAACTGTTAACAAAATAGAAAAGGCTGTCAAATATGCAGAAAAATCTCTCACCAAAGGTGCAATATCGAGCTATATTGAACAATCAGATAGCGCAAAAAAGATGAGAGATGGTTTAGTAGAGGAGATTCCAGAATTAAAACTTGATATTTATGATGATATAGCCGGGGCAATGCAGAGGCAGTGGTGGTCAATTAATGACTGGCTTAAGACACATCCGGAATCATGGAAAGATTTGGCATCTTATGTAAAAAATTATGAACGAGATCCCGAAGCTTTTTTTTGGCATTTGCGCATGTATACCGATAGATTAGTGAGAGAGGCTGAGAAAGATGACCAGATCCTGCATAATTTTGATGATGGGAATTACTGGTATGATTTGGAAACCAGCTCTTGTGATATTGAGGGAAGGCGAATGGGTCACTGTGGTGGTGATGACAGGGCAGAAACTGTATTTTCCTTAAGGAAGAAGCCCGAAAAGAAAAAAGAATCGTCATCATATGTTACGGTCGCCTATAGTGCATCTGAAGATTTAATATATCAGATTAAGGGTAGGCAAAATAAGGCACCTGACAAGGAATACTGGCCACACATTGCTTGGCTTATCGGGCACCTTGGCAATCCCAAGGTTGTAGAAATAGGTGAGCACTCTAACGATGTAGAAAATATTAAAGTTATGATTCAGTGGCTTGATGAAAATACGGATGCTGAATATACTGGTTTCGAAAAACAAGAAAGCCCCATTGATGTGCTGCAGCGGGAACTAGAGGAAATTGAAGAAGAATATGATTCTAGCCGTAGTCGCCTCAATTCTTCAATTATATATGATCTTGAGATACCTGACGGAGCCGAGGAAATTGAAGCTATTGACTTAGAATTTAAATATACGGGATGGGTTAGGTTTGGGATTCCATTTGATTTTCTCCCTCCGAAGTTCACGGATCGAATTGAACACCTATACTCTGGTTACAGTGAATATACACCGGAAGATCTAAATTTTGATGATATACAGCCTGTTTTTGACGATTTTCAAAATATGACTAATGGTGTTTTTTATAATCAAATGGTTGGGCTACCAAGAATTAGTGCAACCAGTAGTCAAATATATTTTCTAATTTATGTGCAGCCCGATCCGCTGTATGAGGATAAATATACGGAAGGACATCACTCAGGTGAGTTCAGCGCTTTTGCAGAGTATATGGAAAAAATTTCATATCATTCTGAAGACGGTGGAAAATATTACAAAAAATTTCTTCTAGCACTTAAGAGAGGTGGATATATTAAACCTCGCGATGTAAAGGAGCCGATGACCGAAAGGAAAATGGGCGATAAAATTCATAAAAATTGGGTGAAAAATATTAAGAACTTCACCTTGGGGGAATAATCATATTATGAAAAATTATATTCAAGCTTGGCGATCATCGATGTTATCAGAATCATCGAACCCGCTTTTATTAAACGAGGGTATTTTTGATCTCGGATTGCCCGCAGGAGTTGCAGAATCAATTAATAAGGATTTTGAAGGTGTGCATGAAAAGGGCAAAACTATAATTGGTAATCTCGTTAAAAATCAGATGTTTAGGCGGCTACCTCGGCGATATAGTAGCCCTATAATAAACGATGTGAACGACCTTCTCGATCAAATTAAACAGCTTAGTATAGATATAGCCGGACGCGAGGATAGCAAATGGCACGCTCTCCCAGTAGAGACTCGCAAGAAGATGATTGAATTTTGGAATAATATGGAAGTTACATTAACCGGAGATAAAGATGGGGTAACCCAATCGGAAAATTATTATTGGGATGTGAAAGTCGGGGATGTTCAAAAAGTTGTTAAAATGGCGAATAGAGCCTTTAATAAGGGGATAATATCGAAGATTAATGGAGGCGCGGTCAATACTGATATGTTTGACACAATGGCTTCTCACATATATGAAGACTATGCCAGAGCCATCGGAGAATTAACTCTTGATGTTCAGACATGGTTGAAATCGCATCCGGCCGAATATAAAAAAATGGGCAATATTATCGAAAAGAGCAACCACCAGCCGTTGAGTGCTATAATTAAGCATGCTCGAAATTGGTTAGCTGATACTGAAACAGAAGAACAGAAAATACACACCTTTGATGACACCTCTTATTGGTATGATTTACAAACCGATTCTTGCGATGTTGAAGCAGAAAGGATGGGTCATTGTGGTGGTGATGGGAGAGCCTCAACGCTATTCTCACTGCGTTACAAGGGAAAGGGTAAGCAGAAATCCTCTTCTTATATTACGGTCGCTTATAGCCCCGATACAAACACAATTTATCAAATTAAAGGTAAATTTAATAAGGCACCGGAAGAAAAATATTATAAGCACATTGCTTGGCTTATTGAGGCTCTCGGAAACCCAAAAGTTGTAGAAACGGGCGAGCACTCTGATGATTTAGAGGGTTTCGCAAAAATGGCTGAATGGCTAGAAGAAAACACAGATGCCGAGGTTTCTAAGGTTGCTAACTCTTGGGAAGAAATGGAGCAAGAGGTTAATCAGATTTTAGAGGCATACAATGAGGAATACTTCTATTCAAAACTTTTTGCAGAAATGGCTGATCCGAGAGGTCTTGTTGACCCCGCTACGGCTACATATTATTTTAGAGGACTGGTCGGAATTCCGATTGAATTAGAAGAACTATCTGAATCAGGTCAACAAAAATTAAAAGATGGTAAATATACCAGAGATGAAATAACGGAAATTTCTCGACTAATGGATGATCCGAGAGCATCTGGAAAGATCACTAGCACAACTGGGCAACCACCAATTGTTGATGGAGATTATGCTATCTTCTTTTTTTATGCCGCAGATCTTGTTACGGCTGGTGTTAGTGAGGAAGATTGGAGCCATTCGGAAACACCAGCTGACCTGCGAAGTTTTGCATCTGACCTTATGGATATGGACAGAGAAGCTTCGGTATCAGGAAATAGGTTACAAAGAGACCTTGCGAGGGCACTTATAGCCACCGGCTTCATGGATGGCGGACCTTTCTTGAACCTCTATATGGGAGTAAGAGACGGAGAATTGCAAGAAGACTCTGATTGGATTGTCGAGACAGATGTGGATGGAGATGACAGCCCTAAGCTGGTTTGGTTTCAGACACCTCAAATTTATTTTGATTTAAAAAGATTAGAAAGAGACGGCATCGACGATGAGCTAGAATACTATAGGAAGCCGCAAGTTATTGAAAAAATATTAAATTCCAACACCTTTAAGAAGAATTTTATGGTTGAGATGTCAAAAGCGGTATTGACTACTGAGTCGCAGGTGCCCAATATACAAAGCTGGGATGTTGTTTTCGAAAATTATAATCCTCCTAAATTTGTGATTGAGGCGGCTTGGATGGTCAATAAAGAAGATAACGATAGTAAGATTGAAGTCTCTGAAAGGTGGCTGGCCGCTGAGTTTGGCAAGGGAGATTTTGAAGATATGCTTCATGCTGCCTATTCTGAAACTCTGGGTGAGGCTATCGGGGATGATTGGTCAGCCCCTCAAGCAAGTATGGATTTTCCCGGCGGGAAAAGACTTGCGGTTAATGAATCTGTTTCTCACAAGAGCATTATTAAAAAATGGAAAAATTTTAAAGGCTTTTAACAGGTGTGTGTAGATAATCCCGCCAAGTTTATGAGGGTTATTGATAATAATATAAATGAAAGGTTAATAAGCGAAGGATCCGCAAAGGAGTATATGAAACAATGAGCCATTCAACAATTAAAAAGGGAGACAAGGGCAATGAGGTAAAGCTTTGTCAAGAATTATTAAATGATAAAGGATATTCTGTATCTGTTGATTCTGATTTCGGCCCTTCGACCGATAAACAAGTAAGGCAATTTCAAAAAGATAATGGGCTTGGTGCTGATGGCGTTGTCGGCTCTAAGACGTGGAACGCCCTAGAAAAAGCAGATATTAGCTTACCAATTGATTTTCAAAGATTTGTAGATCTATTTCCTGAAGTTTCAAAACAAAAATATAAACTCTCCGGAGCACAATGCCCAAGTAATCCGCCGGGAATTAGCCTTAAACGAATTGGGTACGCTACAAATAATTGTGTATTGTTCACTTCTTGGATTATCAGTGCCGCTTTTGATGGTGTTTCTTTCACCAAAGACCAATGGTCACAATGGATGGTATCTTCGACAGTGCCAAATCCACTACCTGTTCCCGGATACGGACCAAAAGTTTGTCTAGAGTGGGGCATAGCAACTACCGCTCCCGGAGAAGGTGTATATCTTATTCAGTATTTTACCAAAACAGGCGGGCATTCTATGCTGGTTGTTGATCACGATCCGGAGACTGATAAGATATTGACTCTCGAATCGAATAGTGCCTTTAAATTAAACGGTGTTGGCTGGGCTGACATTGGAAATTTAAGAGATGTTCCAAATCCGGGTTCGCGAAAGAAGTGGGTAAAGAAAGTAAAGCAAACATGGAAAAGCAGATTTGGTGACAAAGTTGCCCTTCATGTTGTGAGATTAAGAGTGGATCCAGAAAGTATAAAAAAGTTCCTTGACAGCTAGGGCATAATATGTTATAATATATTATGCTTTATACACTAGACCCAAAAAATAAATTTCCAAGTGTTATCATTGGTATCTTTCTTTCATTCTTATTGGCTATCACAGTAACTCTAATTTTGCTGACCAAGGGCGGAGTAAATCAGGTCATCGACATGGTTGAAAATGAAAAAGAAGATTGTCAATGTGATTGCAATTGCTAGAATTTATTGTCTTTTGTGCTGTTCATTAAATCTTTGACGTTTTCAGCACAAAATCCTTGAGCATCTCTTTCGATAAACTCATATATAACTCCTGTTAATTCTAGGGGCTTAGTGAACACCTGTATTAAACCGGGGCATTGTAGTGGTTTTGCGGAAGCAAATTCTGCAAATCCTTTTTGTGTCCACTCATCCATGGTTGCTTGCACCGATTTAACTTGGTATGCAATGTGGTGTATGCCGCCAATTCCGCCCTTATTTTGAACCCATTGGTCAACAATAGATCCCGGAGAACCACTAGATACAAAGATCTCCGGTGCAAGATGGTGTTCAATATTGTTGAACATGGATCCCACATCAAATGTTTTCCATGGAACCTGTTGTGATGTTTTTTCTGGAGGTTCCAACACAAGACATTTAGCCCAAGTACCGTCTTCAAATTGAATATCGAACCCCTCTTGCAAATCATCTGGTTTTTTATATCCGAGAAATTCCATTAGAAATTCTGCTGTTTTTTCTTTATCTTTAACTCTGTAAGCAATATGATCGATTCTCATATCAATTCCTTAAAAAATAAATGGTGGAGGTGACAGGGATCGAACCTGCGACCTTCAGAATGCAAATCTGACGCTCTCCCAGTTGAGCTACACCCCCATTCAGATTTAATTAGTTTCTATGTTCCTAAAACTTCCATCTCTTAAAATGATTTTTTGTTTCAGAAATCATATCTACCAATTGATCTACGATCATATCTGTAACAACTTCACCCTCGGCATCATCTGCTGCCGAAGCTGAAGGGGGAGCCTCTTCTTTTCTCCATTTTAAGGATGCTTGAGTTAAAATTTCTGAATCCTCTGCCCCGGCGAGCTTAAACAATTTTTTCGAAAAATCGATAGAATTATTACTACTCTTTAGGAGATTATATATATCTTTGATTATTTTTATATCACCTTCATTTCGTTTTGATGCCAAAGAATAATTCCTATCATTGAGGTTATTTTGGAAGGTTTTGGCTGATTCTTTATAGCCATAGAATTCAGCCCCCAGAGAAGATTCGTCATCGAACCTCAATCCCTGAATAACAACATTATAGCCACCCAGAGCGGCCGCCGCTTTTTTCAAGCCGCCGTAGAACACTGGCAAAATGCTACTGATAATATTGGTAAGAAATACCCCATCGTCTTCAAGTTTTCCAAGTATTGCGGTGATAACACTTTTGGCTCTTCTTGCGAGTACTCTATTTTTATCTTGTGCATCCCATGTCGCGATTACCCCCGGATCATCACTGTCTAATTCGGTTGCTTGAATCATATTATATATCAAAATTTTCTTAAGGTTGTTGTTCCACGAATCGTGACTGAAGAGCATATCCCCTTTCTTAACTTCTTTAAAAAATTGAAGTTTTGTAATAGATTCTTTCTCCCCCTTGAGACCGTTGATAAATCCAATAAGATCCTTAATATATTCTTTCTGTTTAAAAGCGGGGTCTGCCGCAGCTTTTACAATGAATGCATAATATTTTAAAGCTTTAACCATAGATTTAAGATCGGTCTCGTGACCGGGATATCTAAATTCAATATAGTTTCTTCTTCCAGTATAATTTATATTAAATCCAATAGATTTTGGCCCCATCCTCTGTGCCTGCTGCACAACTTGATTAGATAAAATTCCACTAAGTTCATCGAAATTGCGAGAAATATATTTTTTCTTAAAACTTTTTTTGGTCAAAACATCTTCGTGAGAAGACTCTTCAGGTAGTGACTCAACAAATTTTTCAATATTATTCAATGCTGGTTTTTTTAAATCGTTGGTCCAGCCAGATGTTTGTCTACTCGGAAATCCAACACCTTTGGTCGCGTAAGTGTGATTGAGAAACATGAGCGCCTTAAATAGATTATAATCTTCGGTCAAGCCGCCTTCGTCGTTTAAATATCCAATATTGGTATGAAGACCGGTTTTGTTTGTCATCTGAAGAGTTGATTGACTATGATATTCATCAAAAAAATCCGTTAGATATTCAATGGCGGTGTCGAGTCCTACCATATAAATGGGATTATCTTGTGAAAATTCAATACCACATGTTAATGAGCCATCCTCTTCAAATTTTAGGGTGTTTTGGTATTTAGACATAAAATTAGGAAAATTATCTTCCATAGCTTGTTCTAGACTATCAACATCACACCCATACTCTCCACCACCAGAATAATTATCTCGCCATTGGTCTTCATCAAACCAGTCGTACTCTTCATAGCCCATATCTTCAAGATATTGAACAGGGTCATCTCTAAACTCTTGATATTTTTCATCAACAGCCTCATCAGCCTTATCTTCAACTTCGCTGCGATATCTAGACATTATCTTTTGAGACCAATATTTTATATGGCTAGTAGATATTTCATCTACAATTGTTTGGATCTCGTTATAACCCCACCTACCTTTGATGCCATCGACAACACTATCCAGTGCTTCGTGGGCTTTTTCAACAAACCATTCCATATTTTGAGAAGAAAATGTATCTACAAATTTTTCCATGTCAACTGGTTTTTTGGATTTAGGGAAGATATCTCCCGGACGCTGCCTTCCTGCTAGAGACTTTAAATTTATAAGATAATAATCGATTATTTTAAGCATGGCATCGCGTGATGCCCCTATCCTCTCGATTGCTTCCGGAAAAGCCTTGCCGCCCTCAAGTTCAAATCCCATTGTCATCTGCTTGTCTGACCAACCTAGTAGATCTTGTAATTCAGAAATTCTTGTAGAATTTCCATAAATCATCTTTAAGAAAGGCATGGGATCATTTAAAATTTTGTCAATGGCTGTGTCAAATACTTCCTCTGCATCAGTATCATCCTGAAAAGCCAAGGCTACATGGATAAGCTCAAACTGTGAAGGGTTTGTGGAGGTATTATCATAATACCACTCAAGCATTTCAGCACCGTCATCAGGCTCTTCCACTCCAATCTGTTCCGGCGTTGAGCTATCATAAACACCCTCTCGGAAATGTTCTTCTGCATCATAACCAAAATAATTTTCTGCTGCTTCACGACGAGCATCTTGCATTTCTTCATACGCATCATCGCTATCATAATCAGAACCTTCTGTTTCCATTTCTATTTCAAAGGCGATAGTGAAATTTTCTTGATCGGCCATTATGGCTTCTTCATCTTTTCTGTTAAATTCGTTGAGAACTTCTTGATTCTCTTCTAAGTATTGAGACCATTTTTTCATTTTTTGGGATCCCTTTATAAATGTGGTAATATAATTAGTTGTTTTTAATCGAAAACAGAAACAAATACTCTTTTTAAAATCGAGTGATCTTTGTGGGGATAAAAAGTTAACTTTTTATTAATATTTATAATTCTTATAACCGGTTTCCAAATCTTTTCTCCGATGCCCATCTCCGAAGATACCTCTTTTAAGCAAGCTATTTGCTTTTTTTCCGCAAATTCAAAGACTGATTTTGGATCAATATTGAGAACTTCTAAATCATCTTCTATGCATTTTAGCCCTTTTATTTCAAAAAGGATTAATTTTATTTGCCAAACACTGAAAGATGCCCTTTCGAG
>Ga0315322_10002825_pt1 | contig 13461 bp, 11 predicted proteins | sample M110021515metaG_FD_203461 | JGI IMG/M metagenome (GOLD analysis project Ga0315322, IMG submission 203461) | Ammonia-oxidizing marine archaeal communities from Monterey Bay, California, United States - M1 100m 21515 | ecosystem: Environmental > Aquatic > Marine > Intertidal zone | place: USA... | reverse complement strand
ATCAGACCCCTCTACTCCCAATGCTTTTATGAGCCTCCAAGAAGGCAGGAATTATAAAGAACCAAACATTTTCACCAAAGCAGATAGAATCAATCGTGCTTTAAATAATATCTTGGATAATAAATGAAAAAACAAGAACTACAAAAAATATTAAAACCCCTCATTAAGGAATGCATTAAAGAAATGATCTTTGAAGAGGGAATTTTGTCAAATTTAATTAAGGAAGTCGCAGTTGGGATCGGATCGCAACAAACTATTGTTGAAGCTAAGGTATCAGAGCCGGAACACGACTTTTCAAGACAGCGAGTTGAGCTTCAAGAGGAAGCGCAGCGGGCGATGAGAGAGAAGAAGAGAAAATTAGAAGAGTCTCTGGGCGGCGGCTTCAAAGGAGTCTTTGATAATGTTGATCCCATTAAATCCTCTGGCCACACGGGCAAAAATTCGAGCAACAGCCCTCTCTCTAACTACACCCCAGATGATGCCGGAGTGGATATCAGTGGAATTATGGCACTCGGCGGCGGAAAGAACTGGAAAAACATGATTTAGCGAGGAAAATAATGGCTAGAAAACCGGTAAATGTGTCAATCAGACCAAGAGGCAGAAAAGACACGCAAGAAAGAATGATAAGAAGATTCATTAGAAAATGCAAAAAAGAAAGAATCATTGAAAGGGTTCGCGAATTGCAATATTATGAAAAGCCCTCGACTGTTCGCCGCAAGAAGGCGAAGAGAAGAAGGAAAGTTTTAGATAAACTCAAAATAAAAGAGCAGAATTCGTAAAATTATAACTATTTATTATAAAAGTGGAGCATTTTAAAAATGTCAATTTATCAATATAGAGCGGGTATAGGAAATGCCGCATCATATCAAGCTTCGGGAAGCCCCTTCATTACGGGGTCAACGTCATTGACGGGAATTATGAAGATTGAGTTCCCTAGAGTTACAAAATCTATCACAATTCATGAGCTAAATAACAATAGTGCAGTCTATTTTTATTTCCATTCGGATGCGCCTGCATTAAATAAGTTTTGCATCGATAATTCATCCCAAAACCACGGACCAGTTACGATTGATGTTAAATGTAAAGAGATCTATATCTCTGGAAGTGGTATTGATTTTTGTTTATACGCCTCCTTAACGGGCATCGAAGCTAAAGAAATGTTTGAACTTACGGGTTCTGGCATCACAGAATAACAAAAAACCAATCACTGCCTTTATAAAAATTTGTCTTTTTATATTTTTCAAAACTATTTATTTTTGAGATATTTTTTATAAAGGGAGCCTTTTTTATGTCTTCACTATTAGAACAAGCAATAATCGATGCTGCTGCATTAAAAGAAGCAGCAATTAAAAACGCAGAAGCAGCAATCTTAAACAAGTATTCTGCTGATATTAAAGAAGTGGTGGAGAACCTCTTTGAACAAGAAGAGGTCGAAGAAATACCCTTCGGAGAAGAGGAAGAGGAAGAAGAGAATGAATCTACCGCATTACAAGACAGTATTCCGGATGCTTTTGAGGAAGAGACAGAAAGTGACTCTGAAATTATTTTAAGCATGGAAGAACTGAAAGATATGGCAGATGCCCTCTCTTCAGCAGAGGGTGATTTGATGGGAGAGCCAGCATCTCATGAAGATTTGACTGATAATCTCCCCGTAGAGCCGCCGTCACTAGCACGCGAAACAGAAATCCCTACAGCCGAAATTCAAGCTACCTTAGAGGAAGAGATTGATCTTTCTGACATTGAGGAGCTAATTGAGGAGCTGGTGGTCGACATCGATCCACAAAAAAGCGGCTGGGCTGGAACCCCAGAAGCTATTATGAATTATAAAGAAGAACTTAAGCTTGCGCAGCTTTCTGCAACAGAAGCAGAGAAGCAGCACAAAGAACTGGTCACCGCCAGAGAACGCCTTTCAGAGCAAAACGAAAAAATGAAAAAGATTATCGTTGTTTTGCAAGAGAAAGTCGAGCAAGCTGGTTTATCTAATGCAAAACTTTTATACACGAATCAAATTTTGACAAACAACTCCTTGAATGAGCGACAAAAAAATAAAATTGTCGAAGCGTTGTCAAATGCAGATTCGATTGATGAAGCAAAGGTTATTTTTGAAACTCTAAAAAACGCAGTGGGCAGTGTAAAGGGTAAAGCACAGCCAAAATCGCTCCGTGAGACCATCGAAAGACCGACTAACACCTTACCCAGAAGAGAAGCTAGGGTTGAATCTCTGCCTTTTACAAGCAGAATGCAGATCTTAGCTGGCATTAAAGAAAACAAATAAAAAGGAGATTTTTAAAATGTCGATTATTAACAAATTAACTGAAGGTATTGTTAGGCGTGATCTCTCCAAGGAAGGAGCTGCTCTTCTCTCTAAATGGGAAAAGACAGGTCTCTTGGAAGGACTTACTAACGAGCGTACTAAACAAGGTATGGCTTCCCTTCTTGAAAACCAAGCAAAGGAGCTTCTTAGAGAGGCTTCTTCAATGCAGGGCGGAGATGTCGAAGGATTCTCTGCGGTTGCATTTCCAATCGTCCGTCGCGTTTTCGGCGGCTTGATCGCTAACGATCTTGTTTCAGTTCAACCAATGAGCTTACCATCAGGTCTTATTTTCTTTCTAGACTTTACATACACTGGGGTAGGAACAGATCGTCGCCTAGATTATGTAGGCGGAGAATCCGTCTACGGCGGTGGAGTTGTTGGTTCTCAAATTACTGGCGGTGTTTCACTTGCTGGTAGACTTGCAGAACAAAGTGCATATGCACTGAACAACGGCTACTCAAGCCCGACTGCTTCTGCAACTGCATCATGTGCTGTTATCGCATCTGGTACAGTTGGTGATGCAACCACCGTTGGGTGGGATATTTCACCCGGCTACAGTTCATCTGTCGGTGTTGACAAGCTTGTTCGTTTTGACCCAGATCTTGAAGGAGTTAATGTTGCTATCGGCCGCATTTCTCTTTCTGACTTGACTGATGATCAGCTCAACATTAAAGATTATGTAACAATTTCAGAAACTGCAGCTCTCACCAACGGGCGTATCACTCGTCGCCTTACTCGCGACGATGAAGTAACCGCAGGTGAATTGCTTATCATTGTTGCTGCAACTGGCGCAGAAACACTTACTCAGCTTGCTTCTGAACTTGACGCAACAGATCTTAACCTTTCTTTCGTTATCGACGACGACTTCGGTGGCGCAGCGCCTCTCGGTGCCGTTGCTGGTACTGATGTTTGGGGTCTTGAAAACAATGCTGCCATTCCAGAAATCGACATCAAAGTTGATTCTGTGGCTGTTACAGCAAAGACCAAGAAGCTTAAAGCTAAGTGGACACCAGAATTGGCTCAAGACTTGAACGCATACCATAACTTGGATGCAGAAGTTGAGTTGACTTCTATCCTTTCAGAGCATATCGCTCTTGAGATCGACCAAGAAATCTTGGAAGACCTTGTTAAGGGGGCTACTGCTTCTACACTTTACTGGTCACGTTTGCCCGGTAAGTTCCTCAATAGAGAAACTGGTGTTGCACAAGACGGATCATCGTTCCCAGATTTCACTGGTAACGTTTCTGAATGGTATGAGACCCTTGTTGAAACCATTAACGACGTTTCGGCGCAAATCCACCGCAAGACATTGAGAGGCGGAGCAAACTTCATCGTGGTATCACCTGAAGTTGCAAACCTTCTTGAGTTCACTGCAGGATTCCGTGGATCCGTTACTCATGACGAAGACCGTGGTCAAGTCGGAGCAGTTAGAATTGGTTCTTTGAGCAAGAAGTTCGACGTTTACGTTGATCCTTACTTCCCAAGAAACCTTGTCTTGGCAGGTCGTAAAGGTTCCTCTTTCCTTGAAAGTGGATACGTCTACGCACCATATGTGCCGCTCCAGATGACTCCTACTATCTTCGGAACAGAGGATTTCGTGCCTCGCAAGGGCGTGATGACTCGTTACGCGAAGAAGATGGTTAGACCAGATATGTACGGCTTGGTTGTTATCACAGATTTAGTATAAATCTTAAAATAACCCAATAATTACACGCCCCTCCACACAATTGTGGAGGGGTTTTGTGTTTGTGGAAACTACTTAATGCTAGGGAGGAATTTTTATGGCATTCCCAACATTAACGCCGGCAAGTCAAATGAGCAAATCAGTTTTGCCATCAACCGGAACAGTTTCCAGTGTAGCTTCATCCTTACCATTGGATGTTTATTCTGAGTCGGCACAGTTTCTATCAGGCGCAGCCGATCAAGTTGCCTATACATTCCGCAAAATAGGTGGCGATGTATTAGATATAGAGTTAAAAGAAGATAATGTATATGCAAATTATCAAGAAGCGGTTCTCGAATACAGCTACTTGGTGAATTTACATCAATCAAAGAACATTTTATCAGATGTTTTAGGTCAAACAACCGGCACGTTCGATCACGAAGGTGAAAGAATCACTGGCCCAGAGAACGTGAACCTTAAGTTTCCGAAAGTCATGTTTGAATATGCGAGAAGGGTTTCTGATGGATATTCCTTCGAAGCTGGTCTTGGTGGAACAATTCCTATTTATTCTGCATCCTTTAGTCTGGTAGCCAACAAGCAAGATTACGATTTACAAGCAATTATATCCGCATCATCTGCCACCGGAGTCGACCCTGCGGGGGGAACAGGCGCACCATATCAGGATATAGTGGGAGATAAGAGAGTTATAGTCAAGAAAGTATATTATAAGACCCCACAGGCTATGTGGCGATTTTTTGGTTATTTCGGCGGTTTGAATGTCGTCGGAAATATGAATTATTATGGTCAATATACTGACGATTCCTCATTTGAATTAATTCCGGCTTGGCAAAACAAGCTACAGGCGATGGCATTCGAGGATCATATATATACAAGACTTTCCCACTATTCATATGAGTTGAAAAACAATAAATTGAGACTCTTCCCCGCACCACAGGTGTTATCGGAATACCGACACATGTGGGTTGACTTTTCTGTCATTCCGGCAGCGTGGGAAAATAATGAAGATTACGACGACGGTACAGATGGAATCAATAACTTAAACACTATTCCATTCGACAATCTTCCTTATGAAAACATTAATGCTATCGGTAAACAGTGGATCCGACGCTTCGCACTAGCCCTTTCTAAGGAGACTCTGGCGCAAATTAGGGGTAAGTTTCAAACAATTCCAATCCCCGGAGAATCTGTCAATCTGAATGCCGACGCTTTATTGAGTCAGGCAAAAGATGAGCAAGAAAAATTGCGAGAGGAGTTAAAAGAGATAATGGATCAGCTAACTTATGCAGAAATAGCTAAAACTGACGCTGAAAAGGCAGAGGCAGTAGAAAATATTCAAAAGAAAGTTCCCATGAACATCTTTCAGGCATAATCAATGAGCAGTAGAAAAGAAAAATACGACGGTTTACGACCTTATTTCAAAGAGGGGGAAGAGAAGAAAGATTCTGTTCCACTGAAAGAGGTGCAATTCATGCCATCTACAATAGAGACCATCGATTTCGCTCTTTACGATTGGCTTAACGAGGATCTTGGGATTTTTTGCACCACGAACGAGGGATGGAAAAGGGTTCCACTAGTATGGTCAATGCCGGAAAGGTCTTTTCAAATTAAAAGTGATAAAGATTTGAGAAAAAAAGACGTTTTCGTATTGCCGGCAATAAGCATCGAGAGAACCTCCATGGAAAAAGATCCAAATTTTAAAGGAGTCGCTTGGTCTCACATACCTAGACAGAATGACCCGAAGGGCGGAGCGATTACTGTTGCAAGGAGAATTCAACAGGAAAAGACTTCTAATTTTGCAAACGCCGATGCCAAACGGCTGTTTAAGCAAAAAACATATCCTTTTAAAAATGAAAAAATCGTATATGAAACAATAACAATGCCACTTCCAACATATGTTGTAATTAACTATAAGCTGACAGTCAATACAGAATACCAACAACAAATGAATGAGATTATAACACCTTTTTTGGCTTTTCCCGGTCAAATTAATAATTTTTTTATCAATAGAGACGGGCATAAATTTGAAGGATTCGTTCAAGGTGATTTCGGTCTGGAAAATAACATTTCCAACCTTTCTGAAGAAGAGAGAAATTTTAAAACCACGATTAACCTTAAAATTTTAGGATATCTGATGGGTTCCGACAAGAACGATGAACAGCCCAAGATGACTATAAGGGAATCTGCCGCAGAAATAAGAATTGTCAGGGAGCGGGTTATTCTTGGCGATAAGAAGGATTATTAAAGATGTCACAAGATAATAAATGGTCAAAGCCTTCAAATCCGCCACCTCCTTTATTCTTGGGAGAAAAAGAAAGGAATCTGGTAAAGCAGGTAAATGATGAGCTTTTAGAAAGAGTAATCGGGCAACAAATACTGTATTTGCCGGTCTCTGTAGATCACAGCACCTTTCATCCCCTGTATGGAGAGGCTATCGAAAAGGTATTCATACCCCCAGTTAGAATTTATACTCTCGTAGAGTTTGATGGCATCAAAACAACAACAGAAAACTTTGGCTTAGATAAAGAAGATTCGATAATCGTTCGATTTCACAAAAGAAGATTGATAGAGGATCAGGATCTGTATTTGAGAGAGGGTGATTACGTTATGTATGGTCAGAGGTTCTACGAAATCGTTTCTTTGACAGAAGACAGACAGCTATTTGGGCAAATAGACAGTTTATTTCAGTTTGCCGCAAAATGTGTCAGAACAAGAAGAGGCATCATCAATTTAGAAATAGATTCATCGGCAGCAGTTTCAGCTCTGGCGGCCGCCTCTCTGGTAGATGACACAGAAGAACCCGGCGAAGGCGGCGGAGGTGGAGGGGGAGCAGCTGCGGCAAACGTAGTGTTCCAAGTTCCAGCCACTGCGGTTCCCGGCGTGCTAGACACTGACATAACTGCGGGTTCTTCCATCAATGATTTATTCAGCATAACTGGCGAATTGGATTATACCACAATCATGATATTCGTCAATGGTATTCTACAGACAGTTTCAGAAACTGCTGGAGTTTCAGATTTTCACGTTGACGACGGCGAAATTGTATCAAACTTTACAGTCGCCGCAGGCAGCACTTTTACAGTCGTGTTTTTAACCGCCCTTAGTGGGGTCTTTGGAATTTAATAATGAGCATTTTTAGAGAACATAAAACATCAGCAGACAGATCAGCCGCAGACAGAAAGAGGCATAAGCAAAAAATTGACAAAGCCCTAAGAGAGGGAATAAAAGATGTTGTAGCCGATGAATCAATCATTGGTCAAAATGGTAAAAAGAAAGTAAAGATTCCAGTTAAAGGGATAAAAGAATATCATTTTGTATATGGAGAGAACGAAGAAAGCAAAAAAGCCGGCTCAGCGGGCGACAAGAAAATCAAAAGAGGGCAAGTTCTTCGAAAGGGCGGTAAGCAGAAGCAGCAAGGGCAAGGCAAAAAGGGGTCAAATGAGAAGGGTGACGAATATTACGAAGTAGAGGTAACCCTTGAGGAACTTGCAGAATATTTATTTCAAGATCTGGAATTGCCAGACTTAGAAAAGAAAAGGCTTAGATTTATTAAAGATCACAAGCCAAAACGTTCCGGGTTTAGAAAAAAGGGTATGAGATCCAAGCTTGCCAAAAAAGAAACAATAAAAAGAAAGATAAGACGCAAAAAGATGGCGATTTCGTCAGGAACTTTCGACCCAGATAGCGGCGAGAGATTTCCGTTTCATGAAGATGACTTGAAATATAAGCACACAAAGCTAAAACCCCAACAAAACAACTCTGCTGTTATTTTCTTTTTGATGGATGTTTCGGGTTCGATGACAAAAGACAAAAAGTATATAGCAAGAAGTTTTTATTTTCTTTTATATCAGTTTTTGCGATATAAGTATGACAATATCGAGGTGGTATTTATTTCACATTGCACTGAGGCAAAAGAAGTTAGTGAGGATGATTTTTTCAAACGCGGAACGAGCGGAGGAACACTGATGTCTTCCGCCCTGACAATGACAAAAGAGATCATAAACAAGCGATATCACCCATCTAGTTGGAATATCTACACTTTTTATTCAGGCGACGGTGAAAATTGGTCATTTGACGATGAAAAAACAGTGAATTTGTTTAAAGAATTAAAAGACTTGAATCAAATGATATGTTATGCCGAAATAGACCCCATGTCTCATCCAGAATCAGAATTGTCAATATTGACAAACTCTTTTAGGTATGGCACAAGTGAAGCAACGAATTTATGGAAAAAATTGGTGCCAATCACTGATGATAAATTTAAAAAGGTCAAGCTCTCAAAACCAAAGCACATTTGGCCATCTTTTCAACATATATTTGGAGGTAAGAACAAATGAAAGATTGGACGGTAAAGGAATTGCAAGAATGGGATGATAAAATCTGCCAGATTGCAAAAGAAAAGTATAATCTTGATTGGTTTCCCATTGAATATGAAATATTGAATTACCACGAGATGATCGGTGCCATGGCTTATACTGGCTTACCTACTCATTATCGACACTGGTCTTTCGGAAAAAGCTTTGAGAGAACAATCACGAGATATAACCTCGGAATGGAAGGGCTTCCATATGAAATGATTATTAATTCAAATCCATCAATAGCTTATCTGATGTTGGAAAATCCAATGAGCACCCACCTCTTAACAATGTCTCATTGTGTCGGCCATTCTGATTTCTTCAAGAACAACAGGATGTTTACACACACAGATCCAGATAATGTTATATCGAGGTTCAAATCGGCGGCAAAGAGGGTGCAACAGTATGTTGAAGACCCAAACATCGGGATTGATAAAGTCGAAAGGGTTTTAGATGCTTGTCACTCTATTCAATATCAAATACCCAGAACTCCGGGAATCAAAAGAATAAGTCAAGCAGAAGCCAAGAAGGATCTCTTCTTAAGGTCAAATGGAAAATTAGATTTGAAGAAGGGGCTTGTTCAGAAGGAGTATAATTTACTCGCATTTATAAAAGACCATGCCAGAGATTTGGAAGATTGGCAACAGGATCTGATGGAAATGGTTGAACGCCGCTCCAAATATTTTGTTCCACAGGGACAGACCAAAATTATGAACGAGGGCTGGGCAGTTCTCATTCATGAGAAAATTATGTACGATTTAGAATTGCCGGATAAATATCATTTGGCATTCTTAAAAACCCACAATCAAGTTGTCAGACCAATTGTGGGAAGAGTAAATCCATATCATTTGGGATATTCTTTATTCAAGAAGATCGAAAAAGAACATGGCTTTGAGGAGTGTTTGCTCGTCAGAGAAACTCACGACGACGAGTCTTTTCTTCGCAAATATCTTGATGAAGAAATGTGCAATGAGTTGAACCTTTTTTCTTATTCATATCAAAAAGATGTGGGAAATTACTCAATTAATGACATTTCTGACGAAGAAGGTTGGAAAAGCGTTCGTGACGCTCTAATTAGTAGTGTAGGGCTGAATGGAGTTCCGATTGTTTATGTTGAGGATTATGAGAGAAAGACAAACACTCTCTTTCTAAGACACGAACACGATGGTCGAGATTTAGAACTATCATACGCAAATAAAGTATATGATAATATATGTTATTTGTGGAATGACAATGTAGAATTTATAACCCTTATCGAAGGTGAAGTATGGGAATTTTAAAATGACAGAATCAAAAACTAATAAATTTTTAGAAATTGCTGAACAGCATAAAAAAGATAGAAAAAAAGAAAAGTTCAAAGGAACTTTTGCAGATTATCTTGAACTTCTTGAGGGAGACAAGGCAATCGCACAATTAGCTCATAAAAGGCTATACAAAACAATCATCAATAAGGGCATCACAAAGATGACCGAAGACGATTCTCGCTGTAATAATCTTTTCAACGGAGAATCGTTGAAGACCTATGATTATTTTCAGTCTCGTTTTTTCGGGATGGAAAGATCTCTGGCAAAAGTCATGAGATATCTTCATTCTGCAGCGATGAAGGGAGAGGAAAGCCGACAGGTTTTATTGCTCCTCGGGCCAGTAGGTGCCGGTAAGTCAGCTCTAGTCGAGCACATTAAGGGAGCACTAGAGGAAAGTGGGGCGCTATATGCACTTGACGGTTGCCCTATTAACGAAGAACCAATTCACTTGGTTCCCAGAAGCCTTCGTGAACAATTTCAAGAACTATATGGAATTCGCATCGAGGGCGATCTCTGCCCCGTATGTCGACACAGATTATTGGAAGAGCATGGCGGAAATTATATGAATTTCCCAGTGAAAGAAACCAGTTTTTCTATTCGCGGCAGAAGAGGAGTCGGAGTTGTGCCACCAATGGATGCAAACACACAGGATACAAGCATCCTGATAGGGTCAGAAGACATTTCTAAATTAGACCTATATCCAGAAGACGACCCAAGGGCTTTGAGTTTAAATGGGGCGTTTAACGTAGGAAATCGTGGAATTGTTGAGTTTGTCGAGGTATTTAAGAATGAAATTGAATTTTTACATACGATGATCACCGCAACCCAAGAAAAGGCAGTTCCATCACCCGGAAAAGGTGCCATGATTTACTTCGATGGTGTTATCCTTGCCCACTGTAATGAGGCAGAGTGGATAAAATTTAAATCAGAAAACACAAATGAGGCTATTCTTGACAGAATCGTCAGGGTAAATGTGCCTTACTGTTTAGAAGTCAAAGAAGAACAGAAGATTTACAAGAAAATGCTTGATGAGTCTGATTTCGATGCACATATCTCACCACATACGCTTGAAATCGCAGCAATGTTCGCTGTTTTGACAAGGTTAAAAACTTCAAATAAGGTAGACCCTCTTACAAAAATGAAGATTTATAATGGAGAGGAAGTCGTTGAGAAGGGATATATCAAGAAAATTGACATTAATGACCTTCGCGACGAGGTTCGCGACGAGGGAATGACAGGTATTTCGACAAGATTCATTATGAAATCAATTGATGCAGCTGTTGCTGACTCTGAAAACAACATGGTTTCTCCAATATCCATCCGCGATGCCCTCATTAAGCAAGTAAAGGAACAAGTTGTTGTCGAAGACCTAAGAGAAAAATATCTCTCATTCTTGCAGAAAGAGCTGCACGATGAATACTTGAGAATCCTAGAAAAAGAAATTACAAAAGCGTTTGTCTCCGCATATCAGGAACAAGCCGAATCATTGTTTAATAACTACTTAGACCATGCCGAAGCATATGTTAATGGAACGAAAGTGAAAGATAAGGTAACAAACGAAGAGATGCATGCAGATGAAGATTTCCTTTGTTCTATTGAAGAGCAGATTGGAATTATCGGTTCAGCGAGAGAAAACTTCAGAGCAGATATCACAGCTTATATGTTTGCAAAGTTGAGAAAAGGCGAACTAATTGATTGGAAATCCTACGGGCCACTCAAAGAAGCAATTGAAAATAAATTGCTTGCTTCTGTCAGAGACATTTCAAGAATTGTCACAAAATCTAAATCAAGAGATAAGAAGCAGCAAGGGAAATATAATGAAATGGTTCAGACCCTAATTGAAGAATACGGCTATAACGAAGTCTCTGCAAATGAAGTCATCAAATATGCTTCAAATAACTTATGGCGCGATAGCTAACACACCATATTTGGAAAAACCGTTTTTTATTTTTAAGCCTCACAAGAAATTGTGGGGCTTAACTTTTTTTTAGGATATTTTCACTTTTTTTTGCTTTTCGGCAAAGTCGGGAATATCTATGGCGAACAAGTCTACCCGTAGACTACGTTCGCGTTTTTTTTAAAAAAAACGATTATAAAAAAGGCTCTTTTTGAATGAATTTAGCACCTAACGGATGGCAGTTAAAATTTAAACAAAAGGGCGAAAATAAACAAATAATAATAGGAGAAATTAAAATGTTTAATTTTAAAAATAATAATGGAGGGAATTCATCATGGCTTTAAGTGATCATACATTAATCGCAGCTTATCCTCTTGGTTCTGGAATCGCAGATTTACAGGACAGTTACGATGGATACAGCTCACAAAACATGACATTCGCTGGAGACGGCGACCTATCTGGTCTGCCAGTTGCAGATTTCAACAGTTCTTACTACGGAATCGATAACGACCTCTATAATGGGTTCGACACAGAATACTCATTCTCAATGTGGATGAAGCCGGATACAATTGCTCATTCGTGGCTGATGAATAATGAACAACACGGTTCTTATTATGCTACATGGGGTGTACTTCTTCAGGCAGATGGTCAGGTACAGCTGTTCGTCAGAAATGCCAACGGAGGCGCATATGATGTCGCAAGGACCGGAGTATCTCTTGTCGTAGACGAATGGTCTCATGTCGCTGCAACATGGAACGGCACGGAAATTAAATGGTATGTCGATGGTGTTTTAGAGAGCACCACAGCAGCTTCGAGAATTCCATGGAATTCCCCAGCTACACTTTGGATCGGTGCAAACGCAACGAAATCCGGAGTTCAAAAATATTATTTCGACGGTAAAATGTCAGATTTAAGGTTCTGGTATTCAGAGCTTACTGCATCTGATGTGGCTGAGCTGCATGCAGCAGGTCAGGTTCCAATAGATTTGGGAATTATTCTCAAACACGACTTTGATGATACGATAGCTGATGCTGGATCTATCGACTTTAATATCATGCAAGGAACAGGACAACACATCAGTGGTTTAGGAAGAACAGCATTAGAATATGGAACTACAGGCCGTGAGCTAATTAAATTTGATAGCGACTTAGACCTTGGCTCAAGCGGCTGGACACTTTCCATATGGTATAAAAACATGCGAACTCAAGCATCAAATACAAATGTACCCGGAGCCACACATGGCGGGGATGCTATGCCGATTTTTATGACCTACGACGGGGGTGGCACAGCCGCTTCATGGCAATATCAAGCAATAGTTGACCCGGATTTCGGCGGTGGTCTTGAACTCGGATCTTATACCCATGGGAACAGAAACGGATCTGGCTATTCTATGAATGCAGTTAGCGATCAATGGCACATGTTAACCGCTGTTTTTGATAACGGAGCTTCACAGATTACCTACTATATAGATGGAAATCAAGTCGGCTCTCCAGTTGGATATAATGGAAGAAACGAACTCAATACTATAGGTGGAACAGAAGACTTTTCGGTATATAGTTACTCAAGGGCTTTTGCTGAAAAAGTAGACGACTTCAGAGCTTGGAATCGCCCACTCTCAGCAATTGAGGTTGAATCCCTCCATCTAGCAACAACTGCCACACCATCTCTAACAGATGATCTCGTCGGAGTTTGGAACTTCGATTCTGCGGATGGATCTGATTCTATTGGGTCGAATGACGGAACCGCAACGGGTGTGACCTTTGAATCAGCAGGTGGCAGATCTTATGCGTCTTTCGCGCTGGGAGATGAAATCACCACGGGGCCCACAGCGTTTTTAGACTCAATGTTAGCAGGATCCACCAACAAGACGCTTTCGGCGTGGGTGAAGATAGACTCTTACACAGCAGGGT
>Ga0315322_10002822_pt1 | contig 13464 bp, 11 predicted proteins | sample M110021515metaG_FD_203461 | JGI IMG/M metagenome (GOLD analysis project Ga0315322, IMG submission 203461) | Ammonia-oxidizing marine archaeal communities from Monterey Bay, California, United States - M1 100m 21515 | ecosystem: Environmental > Aquatic > Marine > Intertidal zone | place: USA... | reverse complement strand
AAGTAAAAGATGTTCTTGCCAGTATTGATAACGATGGTGCAAATCTTGTCGTTGTGTCTGACGCCAACCCTCAAGTTGATATCTGGGGCGCAGAGCGGAGAACTGATCTTTTCGAGAAGGCGTTTGATATGCCCGTTCGGATTCGGTGGGCTGGACCACAAAAAGATCATGTATGATCTAGTGACTGACCATCAGGAACGCTAAACCGCTCAGACATGCATGCTCGCGCCATGTCCTCATAAAACAGATAAACCATACGACCGGCCCCGTAGGAATGTATTTTTTGAACCTTCAGCCCTCTGGCATCTTTCACCGAGTAGAGTTAAACAGACTCGATTTTTCTGAAACTCTGACTGAAGCCATTTCCGTCCATCTGGTGTCCAGAAACCATGAATTTTAAAAAACCATCTTTTGTGATTCTTACACTCCTGGCGACTGCCTGCGTTGCTTCATCCGCTGAAGCTGCTCGCTGGAGGAAGACGACATCCTCGAGTTACCAGAATTCTCGGACTCCCAGAAATCAAGCACCCTACAAACCAGGGGCAAGCCCATATGTGACCGGAATTGAGGGCCGACCCCGCTATTATGTTCCGCCGACGATACCGCGGACGCCAACGTGGAAAATGTACGGAACAGAGCCGGGGGTCGCCCCAGGCGACTGGCCACGCTACGCTCCATTTGGATTCGGTGGCTATCGATTCCCGGCTGTTGGCAATGCAGCATATCGCTGAACAGGACGGAAAACAGTGAGCCACCTCACAGGAGGCTCAACTCACCGTGCCAGATCTTCTTGAAATAACGCCAAACGGTCTCTACTGCGCGGCGGGTAATTTCTATATCGATCCATGGCGACCGGTATCGCATGCCGTTATCACCCACGCTCATGCTGACCATGCCCGGCCGGGCAGTGATCGTTACCTTTGCGCTGCACCCGGCAAGCATGTCTTGCGTACCCGCATGGGCAGTCAGGCACTCATCGATACTCTGAGATATAACGAGCATCTTTCTATCAACGGAGTTGATATTTCGCTCCATCCAGCAGGCCATCTTTTGGGTTCCTCACAAGTACGAGTGAGCCACCGGGGGACAACCTGGGTCGTAACTGGTGATTACAAGCTCCAAAATGATTTCACGTGTGACTGTTTTGAATCCGTTCCCTGTGATGTTTTTGTAACGGAAAGCACCTTTGGTCTACCTGTGTATCGTTGGCCTGCTCCTGAAACTGTTGCTCATGAAATAAATACATGGTGGAAAGCAAACGCTGACTCTGGCCGTACCAGCGTGCTATTGGCGTATGCACTCGGTAAGGCACAGCGGCTTGCCTCATTACTCGATCCATCAATCGGACCAATATATGGACATGGGGCCGTGATGAAACTTGTCGAGGCCTATCGGGCAAGCGGCGTACGGCTTCCACCGATTAATCGAATACCACCGCATAGCCGAAAAATAGGCGGCGGTCGTGGAATTGTTATTGCTCCTCCAAGTGCTGCAGCCACCACCTGGATCAATCGCTTTGGTGAGACATCTCTTGCCATGGTTTCCGGCTGGATGCTTCTTCGTGGCGTTCGTCGACGACGTGGGATCCCAAAGGGCTTTATTCTGTCTGACCACGTTGACTATCCAGACCTTATGCAGGCGGTTCAATCTTCGGGCGCACAACGAGTCCTTGTTACTCACGGGTTTACAGACATAGTCGCACGATTGCTTACGGAACAAGGCCTCAAGGCAGAGGTACTTGCAACACGTTTTGTTGGTGAGACAAATCCTGATGATGGTGACACAGACGAAGACGCCTCAGATCTTCAGGCAATCACTCGTGAAACTACCGACACTGACAACAAAGATGCAGAGGCTGCCCAATGAAACGCTTCTCTGATCTGTATTGGAAACTGGATGGCACAACCAGTACAAACCAAAAGATTGAAGCCCTGAAAGAGTACTTTGTATCGGCGCCTCCTGAAGACGCCGCATGTGGGCTGCGAGTGCTGTGTGGAGCCAAACAACTACGGGCTGTATCGACACGTTCACTCAGAGAGTGGGCTGCAGAATTCGCCGAAATCCCTCTCTGGCTTGTTGAAGAGAGCTATGCTCACGTTGGCGACCTTGCCGAGACACTTGCCCTCATCTTACCGGACCAACCCACAGATAAGTCGTGTAACCAGATCCACAGCCCTGAACAACTACCGCTCTCTCGTTGCTTCGAAGAAACGATACGTGGACTCAAAGGAAAGCCGGACAACCACAAACGACAGGTCGTTGAGGAAACATGGAAACGGTTGACGCCCCGTGAACGAATTGTCTGGCACAAACTGCTAACTGGGGGCTGCCGTGTTGGCGTGTCGAGAACTTTAGTCGCACGAGCACTCGCAGAAATGTCTGGTCTGGAGCCAGCAGTACTCGCCGAACGAATGATGGCCGCAACAATCGAGACTGCAGAAGACTTTCAGTCACTTATTTCACCACATCCAACGTCCGCTGACAGTCTCCGCCCGTACCCATTTTTTCTTGCTTCACCAATAAGTGATGAACCTCAGGACTTTGGCCCTGCTGCGGACTGGCAAGCCGAATGGAAGTGGGACGGCATGCGGGCTCAGGTTGTGCGAAGATCTGCTGGAATCTCAATCTGGAGCCGAGGCGAAGAACGGATGAACGATGCCTTCCCTGAAATTGTAGAAGCTGCAGAACATCTTCCTGATGGCACTGTTCTCGACGGAGAACTGCTTGCAGCCCATCCAAACAATCTCCTTCCCTTCTCAATGCTGTCGAGAAGGGCAAGCCGTAAACGTGCCGGTAAAAAGATTCGTACTGAAATCCCAGCGGTTTTTGTTGCGTACGACCTGCTTGAAACTCAGGGAAAGGACATTCGATCAGAGCCACTTTCTCTTCGCCGAAGGAAACTCCTCGCTATCGTGCCATCGGCTTTTCAGCGACAACCGGCGCTGTCTGGCGGATCAGCCACACTTCACCACAACCCTGCCGCGAGTAGTGACATCAGAATGTTTCACTCTCCTCTTATTGTTGGTCATTCATGGGACGAGCTCGCCCTCGCCCGACAACAAGCCCGCCGACGTGGTGTTGAAGGGCTCATGCTCAAACGAATCACAAGCAGCTATGCACATGGACGGCCCCGTGGAGATTGGTGGAAATGGAAAGTGGAGCCACTCGAAATTGATGCCGTGCTCCATTATGCCCAGGCTGGGCATGGCCGCCGTGCCGGTCTCCACACCGACTATACGCTTGGTGTCTGGAACGGAGATCAACTTGTCACCGTCGCAAAAGCCTATAGTGGGCTATCTGACAAAGAGCTTATTGAAATCGACAAGATTATCCGTAGCACTACTATTGAGAGGCATGGCCCAGTTCGAGTCGTACGGCCAACGCTTGTATTCCAACTGGCCTTTGAAAATGTATCGAGATCAACCCGTCATAAGTCGGGCATAGCAGTTCGCTTTCCACGAATAGCGAGATGGAGACGAGATAAACTTCCTCATGAGGCAGCAACACTCAGCGACTTGAAAGCACTTCTTGCACAAGCAACTGGTGAACAGTAGCTAGCTGGCGAACAAACCGAGCAGAACCAATGCCCTCAGCACCTAAAGCCACACTTCCTCAACGGCGGCTACCATTAGGCAAACAACGTTCGTCACGAAAAAAAGATGCTCCAACTCCAACACCAGTTACTGAGCTGGCCACTCTTGGTGCGACATGCGAACAATGGTTTAAAAATCGTAAGCAAACGCCATTCGATTTCCAACGTGCAACCTGGCAAGCGATGGCAGCCGGCAGCAACGGCCTTCTTCATGCCCCGACGGGTACAGGAAAAACCCTCGCAGCATGGTTTGGCGCATTGTGTCGAAGCTCTGCTCTCTCCACGCATTATAAGAAAACCGGCATCCGAATTATCTGGATCACTCCGCTACGTGCTCTGGCGACAGATACCGCCCGTGCTCTTCAAGAGCCACTAGCCGACCTGACTGAAATGCTTGGCTCCCACTGGCAAGTCGGCACCCGCACTGGTGACACATCAGCTGCTGACCGTCGCCGTCTTCGACAGAATTGGCCCGAAGCTCTTATCACCACTCCTGAATCACTTTCTATTTTATTGTCACTCGAAGACAGCCAGGAAATATTTTCGGATCTCGACACCGTCATCGTCGACGAATGGCACGAACTTCTTGGAACGAAGCGAGGTGTTCAGACTGAACTTGCATTATCAAGGCTACGCGCCATTCGTCCCGGAGTGATCACATGGGGATTATCTGCAACCCTTGCGAATCTTGATGAAGCCGTTGCCACACTTGTCGGACCAATGCAGTGTGACCATGCTCAATTAATACAAGCGAATGCACCACGAAGGCTTGAGTTCTCGACAATTATCCCTGACCCTATGGAGCGATTCCCATGGGCAGGACACATGGGGCTACGGCTCCTCCCACAAGTTGTTCGAGCAATTGACTCAGCCACAACAACTCTTGCATTCACAAACACCCGCTCTCAGGCTGAGCGCTGGTTCGACGCAATCCAAGAAGCCAGACCAGACTGGAAAGGCACGCTCGCGCTTCATCACGGCTCCGTTGATCGTGAACTACGCAATACTGCTGAAGCAGGTCTTCGCGACGGATCGCTCAAATGTGTTGTTGCCACGTCAAGCCTTGACCTTGGTGTTGATTTCGGCCCTGTCGAACAAGTCCTTCAGATCGGAAGCCCGAAAGGAATTGCACGAATTCTTCAGCGGGCTGGCAGAAGCGGTCATACGCCTGGTGCAGTTGGCCGACTTATTTGCATCCCGACTCACGCCTTGGAACTTATTGAATGTGCTGCCGCACGACTGGCTGCCACAGCTGGCTCCGTTGAACCCCGACGCCCTCTCACGAATGCTCTTGACTGTTTATCACAGCACATCGTGACAGTGGCATGTAGTGGAGGCTTTCGTGAGCACGACCTGTATAAAGAAGTGAAGGGAACGGTCGCGTTTGCAAATCTCGATGACCAGTCTTGGCAATGGGCACTCGACTTCGCCGCTCGCGGTGGGCATGCTCTTTCCGCCTACCCTGACTACTGCCGAATCAAAGAACGATTTGGGCGATGGTATATTGCCAGCCCCGCACTGGCTCGTCGGCACCGAATGAACATCGGCACAATTACGTCGAATGCAACTGTCGAGGTCAAATGGTGTCGTGGTGGCCGACTCGGCACCGTCGAAGAATCCTTCATCAGCCGCCTGAACACCGGAGATCGGTTTCTTTTTGCTGGCCGACCGCTCACGCTGTTTCGTTTTGATGGACTCACAGCCTGGGTCAAACGATCCCGAGGAAGCCATGGGCTGCAAGTTCCCAGATGGAATGGTGGACGGATGCCTCTTTCCACACTGCTTTCTGCAGCAGTACTTGAACAGGTCCGTCTGGCTGGAGAGAGCCAACAGGATTCATCTGCACCTCCGCTGCCTCCTGAAACGGCAGCCATTACACCACTTATCACAACTCAAGCCACATGGAGCCGCTTGCCGACACATGACACGCTTCTGATCGAACGGGCCCGCAGCCGAGATGGGCATCATCTCTTTATCTTCCCTTTTGAGGGCCGACTTGTTCATGAGGGTCTGGCAGCTTTGCTTGCCTGGAGAATTGCAAACAAGACACCGAGCACGCTGACACTTGCAGCCAATGATTGGGGATTTGAGCTTTCTGGAGCCAAACAACTCAAACTCGACGCTCGTGACTTTCGACAACTTTTCAAACCTGGCCAGCTGCTTGAAGACCTCTTTGCATGCCTCAACGGAACTGAAATGGCAAAACGACAATTTCGGGAAATTGCTCGTGTCGCTGGCCTGATTCAGGGAGGAACGCGATCAGCAAAACAAACGCAGGCATCTGCTGGTCTGATTTTTGATGTTCTGAGCGAATACGACACTGAAAACCTTCTCCTTGAACAGGCTCGTCGAGAAGTTCTGGAGAACCAGTTTGAATTCCAGCGACTTTCTGAAGCACTTGATGCGATTGCGAAGAAAGAAATCGTGGTGATTGATACCCCAAGACTTTCACCACTTGCATTTCCAATCTGGGCGGAACAGATTCAGTCACGTCTCACAACCCAGAATTGGCGTCAACGGATTACGCAAATGGCTGAGGAACTCGAGCACGCAGCACGCATATGACACAAAAAGATTCATCGTCGTCATCGTCCTTGCACGAGGCACAAAGCGTGCGAATTACTATCGCTGAAGGCAAAACCCTGCCCACTGATGCAGACATTGTTCTGCTTCCTGGGCGAGCTGCATTTCTCCCAAAAACATCGACTGTCGTCTGCTCAGATATCCATCTTGGAAAAGCGGCAACGTTCCGACATGCCGGCATGGCGATTCCTGAGGGTTCGGCACAACACGACCTCCAGCGACTTACCGGCATCGTACAGACATGCGGGGCACGGCGACTACTGATCACAGGCGATCTCTTTCATGCTCGATCCGGATGTACACAACAGGTGCTCGATGAGTTTTCTGCATTTTGCGAGCAGGTTCGTCAATCGCATGACACCCGTATTGTTCTTGTCCTCGGCAATCACGAACAATCTCTTGGAAAAAAGTTCCGGCCTCATGAAATTGGTATTAACCGATGCGAAGAGGAAATCATTGAGCCACCTTTCCGCTTTATCCATGATCACCAAAGTCATTTCGACGCACAGCCTGACTCCTTCACGATTGCCGGCCATGTTCATCCAACCGTTACCATCAAGGGCACTAGCGGAGATCGGCTGACATGCCGCTGTTTTGTAACGACTGGCACAACGCTTACTCTTCCTGCTTTTGGCTCATTTACCGGGGGACATAAAATCAGCCCCTCAGACGGGACTCGTGTATGGCTCGCCCAGATTGATGGAGTCATGCCACTAGCCACCGCACTTGTCTGGTCGTAACACACATCTCGCGACAATTCTCAACAAGATCGTTCGGCACATTTCGAGACACATCGTCTTGTTTGTGTATATAAATAGTTAAGAAGGTCACGGGCAGTCAGAGAACACTCGCCACTTCGATCAACCGCTTCGTCACCTGCCGCCCCGTGAATCCATGCGCCAAGCCGGGCAGCGTCGAAGGCACTAAGTTGTTGGGCAAGCAAAGCAGCAAGAACACCCGTAAGAACATCACCCGTTCCAGCTGTCGCCATACCAGGGTTTCCTGTTTCGTTATGCATGCTTCTCGTGCCATCTGTTGTCAGAGAAGCTGGCCCTTTGAAGACAACGACTGACTTTGTCACTCTGGCAAGACGTGTAGCTGCCGTTTCTAAGTCTTTCCGTTCTTGCTTTTGCTCTCGCGAAGGGCTGGAACGGAGAAGACGTATAAGCTCACCGGCATGAGGTGTAAGAACCCTCGCCCCAGCATGTTCCAGTTTTTGCCACTCCGCATTCTGGGCAAGTGCCCACAATGCGTCTGCGTCAACAACCGCCGGCATTGACAGCGTCTGCCAAAGATCATGAACAATTTCTACAAGATCTTCACTGCGACCAAGCCCTGGCCCAAGAGCGACCACATCCGCATGCTGGCAGCGGTCATGAATTTCAGATAATGCTGACAATGAAAACCGCCCAGCAGCATCTTCCGGAAGACCGTGTGTCATCACGCATGGGTCGAATCCAGCAACTGTTGCCTGAATCGACTCTGGAACGATTGCCTCGACAAGCCCAGCGCCACCTCTGAGAGCCGCCATCGAAGAAAGCGCAGCGGCTCCAGCCATTCCTCGGCTCCCTGCCACGAGAACTACACGACCGTAGTCAAATTTACTGGATTCCCTGACCCGAACCGGCAACTTCGGGAGGCCTTCCGGTATTTGGTGGCATGAATTTCCAGAGCGATCTGCCATGAAGGCCCCTTCCGAAAACAAGAGAAATCAGTGCATAAGAGACGAGGGATTTGCTCCCAACTTGACGAAAACGGGCCGAAATGGCTACCTTTGGCCCGATTATGGCCCGTTTCTGTACATTTCGGTCGAATTGGGTTTCCTTGTTTGCCGATACATTTTCTAGTCAGAACAAATACTTTTACTAACCTCCGGCCTCCTGAGGAGAAATGGACACCATGAGTGGGTCCCAACAATCATTCGACGTCTTTGATGTTCGCAAAATTCGCAAACTTATTTCGCTGATGCAGGAGAACGATCTCACTGAGATCGATCTGAAGCATGCCGATAGCGCTGTGAGAATCAAGAGAGGTGGTGAAGTTGCATCGTACTCTGCACCCGCAGTTGCTCCACCAGTTGCTCCAGCCGCCCCCGCTCAGCCTGCTGCTCCGGCACAATCGGCTGAAGAGGCTCGTATGATTGTGGTCAAAAGCCCAATGGTTGGAACGTTTTATTTAGCATCAAGCCCAGACTCACCTCCATTCGCAAAGGTTGGTGACCGTATTGGACCTGAGAAAACAGTCTGCATTGTAGAAGCCATGAAGGTTTTCAATGAGATCCCGGCAGGCGTTTCTGGACAAATCGTGTCCATACTCGTTGAAAACGGTGCGCCTGTCGAGTTTGGCCAGCCACTCATCAAAGTCGACCCAGGTGCTTAAAACAGATTCTTCTTATGACGAGTCCTTTTACGTGTCGCAAGTATTCTCGACATAGCTTTTGTGAGCCACTGTTGCTTGGCTCGATAATTCAACATTCAGGGAAACCATGTTCAATCGAATCCTGATCGCAAATCGTGGCGAGATTGCACTTCGTGTCATTCGTGCCTGTCGAGAACTTGGCATTGAGACAGTTGCCGTCTACAGCGAAGCTGATCGTGACGCACCGTATCTGAATCTTGCCGATGAAGCCGTCTGCATTGGCCCAGCAAAAGCGGCAGACAGTTACCTAAGAATTGATCGTGTAATCAGTGCTGCTGAGATTGGCAACGTCCAGGCTATTCACCCGGGCTATGGCTTTCTTTCAGAAAACGCTCACTTCGCAGAGGTTTGTCGTTCATGTGATATTGGTTTCATTGGCCCAACTCCAGAATCGATGGAGCGAGTCGGTGACAAAAACTCGGCTCGATCTCTTGCTCGGGAAGCAAACGTCCCAACTGTACCAGGCAGCCCAGGGCTGCTCTCTGGTGAACAGGAAGCTCTCAAAGTAGCTAAGGAAATTGGTTTTCCTGTTCTCCTCAAGGCGACGGCAGGCGGTGGTGGCAAGGGCATGCGGGTTGCCGCCAATGACCTCGCCCTCTCAACGGCGTGGCAGCAGGCCTCTGCAGAAGCTGAAGCTGCTTTTGGAAATGCCGGCATCTACATTGAAAAATATGTTGAAAAACCAAGGCATGTTGAAATTCAGGTGCTCGGCGATCAACACGGCACAATGCTTCATCTCTGGGAGCGTGATTGCTCAACACAACGCCGTCACCAAAAACTCATTGAAGAAAGCCCCTCCCCTCGACTGCCACAAGAGACACGAGAAGCCATGACGGCCGCTGCGGTTCGTTTGGCAAAGGCTGCCGGATATTACTCCGCTGGGACAGTCGAATTCATTGTCGATAAAGATAATAATTTCTACTTTATTGAGGTGAATGCTCGCATTCAGGTCGAGCATCCGGTTTCAGAAATGGTCACGGGTATTGATCTGCTCAAGCAACAGATTCTTGTAGCAGCAGGTGAAAAACTTTCGCTCAAGCAAGAAGACATTGTTCCTCGTGGTCACGCAATCGAATGTCGCATCAATGCAGAAGACCCGTCCGCCAACTTCAGGCCGTGCCCTGGCAAGATTGAGCAAATTATCGCCCCCGGTGGTTTTGGTGTTCGCTTTGATTCCCATGTAACCGCTGGGTATGTTGTTCCACCTTATTATGATTCACTCATCGGCAAGCTCATCGTGCACCAGCCAACCCGTGAAGCCGCCATTGAAACTATGACCCGAGCCCTACGCGAACTTCAGGTAAAGGGCATCGCTACGACAGTGCCATTGCACCTTGACCTTCTCTCGCACTCAGCTTTTCACGAAGCAACTATCGATACGAAGTTCGTCGAACGGCTTCTTGCAGACTGATCATTTGCCCCGCTTTTCAAGACGCATTCTTCGTTGCGGCTTTGCTTCGACACGCAATTCGTTCTGATTGCAACGCCCCCCCTGTAAAAGCACCCCAATGCTTGATAGATTTCTGCCAAGCATATGACATCCCCCTTCCCTTCCCCACGGAGCCCCCAAGCTCATGGCCGAGTCTCTCTCACGCCCACCAAAAGCAGCTCATCATTTTCATCGCGTCGCCATATTATTCGCAGGTGGTCCAGCACCCGGTGCCAATGCTGTTATTTCTACAGCCGCCACCTCATTCATGCGAAACGACACCGAAGTCGTGGGAATGAAACATGGCTACTCATCGCTGGCTGATTTTTCATCTGACAAGCCACTCGTTGAGGGCAAGGACTACATCAATGTCACCCCTGAGTTTTTGAAACGGACTCGATCTGGTCAGGGGATCATGCTCGGCACCGCCAGAACAAACCCCGGAAAACATATTTCGGATCCTGAACATTTTGATGACGAGGAACGGGTTAAGCCTCTCAAGAACACGTACGAAGGCCTTCTCTCACTCGGCGTTGAAGCATTGATATCCATTGGTGGAGACGACACTCTGAAAACAGCGAACAAGTTCAAACTGTATCAAGACAGGCTTCCAGCTGATGCCCCACGGATACCCGTGGTTCATTTGCCAAAAACAATTGATAATGACTACATGGGCATCGATTTCACATTTGGCTACTTCACTGCTGTTGATTTTCTTGGAGGTGAAATTCGCAATCTACTTTATGACGCTGATGCAGGAAGATCGTATTTTATCTGTGAATCAATGGGACGAAGTGCTGGCTGGCTGGCCTATGGCGCTGCGATTTCTGGAGAAGCCAGTCTTGTTATTAGTGTTGAAGACATCCACGGCAAGTATCGTGAGGATGAAACCATCACTGACGCAGACGGTAACACCAGCACGAAACATGCCATGAATGTGGATGAGGTTGTCGGCCGGATTGTCAAAACAATGCGAGTACGGGAAGAAAAAGAAGGGAAAGAGTATGGCGTCATTGTCCTTGCAGAAGGATTAGCTGAATTCCTCCCAAGTAAACAGCTCGAAGGTGTCCCACGAGACGACCACGGCCACATAACGATTTCTCAGATACAACTCGGCAAGATGTTTGCCAAACTCGTAGGTGATGAATACGAGCGGCAAACTGGACGCAGCCGGAAGGTTGTCGGACTGCAACTTGGCTACGAAGCCCGGTGCTCAAAACCGCATGCGTTTGACGTCATGCTCGGTAGCCAACTGGGTGTTGGCGGGTATCGTGCTCTTGCCGAACGCGGCCTCAATGGCGTCATGGTGAGCGTTTCTGGCCAACTGGACCTCAATTACGTTCCTTTCGAGGAGCTGGTCGACCCGAAGACGCTCGTGACTGTTGTCCGGTACGTCGAACCGGGCTGTGACTTCCATAGTCTTGCTCGCTTCCTCGAGACATTCGTCAACGAGTAGCTCGCCTTGAAGTGTTTCAGAACCGGTATTCCAAAAACCTGGTATCTGAACTCCGTAAGACAAATGAACTGGGGTGGCGTGAAAAAGCCCTTCACACCACCCCGGTTTTATTCGTCAGTCAAAATACCTTTTGTACTTGGCACACCTGGCTGGCGAGAATCCTGCTCCACGGCCATCCTGAGGCTTCGAGCTGTTGCCTTGAAAACTGCCTCGGCGATATGATGCGCATTGCATCCATGATGAAGCACGGCGTGTACATTCGCTCCAGCCGTTGCAGCAAAGCTTTCCCAAAAGACTTCAACAAGCTGAACGTCGAAGGCCCCAATAGCCGGAACGGGGTACTCAACGGCAAGTACTGTTGCTGCTCGACCACCAAGATCAACTGCGGCGGTCACAAGTGATTCATCCATCGGCAGGACCGAATGGCCGTAGCGTCGAATGCCACGGCGATCACCGAGACAATCCTTGACCGCGACGCCTAACGCCCGCCCAACGTCCTCAACGGTATGATGTCCATCAACATGAACGTCTCCTTCGCATTGAATAGACAAATCGAAGAGCGAGTGACCTGCCAGCAGAGTCAGCATGTGATCAAAAAAACCAATGCCAGTATGAATTGTGGCTTGGCCTGTGCCGTCAATATCAACAGCTAACGCAATCTTCGTCTCAGTCGTTTCTCTCGCAACTGTGGCAGTTCGTCCCACGTGTATCACTCCTTACTATTTTTTTCTTGCATGATGCTCTCTATGGCACCGAGCAGTACGTCTACCTCTGCATCAGTACCCACTGTGATTCTCAAGCCATCACCCCAACCACTGTAAGCCATAAAGCGAATCAGAATTGATCTCTTCCTGAGAGACTCGTAGATCTCTTTATGTGAAGACTCCGAGTGGGTGCACCAGACAAAATTCGCCTGACTATCAACCACCGAAAAACCGAATCGCCGAAGTTGGGTGACTAACCGTGCTCGTGTCGCCCTAATTGAACTCTGATTTTTTCTCAACCAATCCTGATCAGCAATTGCTGCCGTCGCCGCTGCAATTGCTATGGCATCACAATTGTATGAGTCTTTTACTTTTGCGAGTTGTTCGATAACAGCAGGCTGAGCGACAGCGAATCCAAAACGAATTCCTGCCAACGCGTACGACTTACTCATCGATCGCGTCACAATAATTCGGTCGCTTTTGTCCACCAAGTCAAGACAATTGCTCTCACTAAAATCACCGTAGGCCTCATCGACCACAAGCGGACACGGCAGTTGTTCCGCAAGTTCAAGAAGTTGCTCTGGTGGGAGCAATGTGCCTGATGGACTGTTGGGATTCGGAACAACTGCAAGTCTGACAGGCTCACCAGTCAATGTGTTCGGTGCCGTAAAGGATTCGGGCAATAGCCACTCATCGGTAAATGCCACTTTGTCACAGAGGACGCCCTGAATATCTGCGAGCGTTTGATAGAGAATATAACTTGGCGTGGGAACTCTCATTGCATCCCCAACTCCAACATAGCAGCGAACAAGAATCGTAAGAAGGTCGTCACTCCCATTCCCACAGAGAATCATATCGGGACGAACGCCCAATACGTCTGCTGCCTGCTTCCTGAACTCATTGGCGAAAGGATCCGGGTACTTCGCAAGGGATCGACCTTCGCAAGAAGCGGCAATCGCTTTCGAAACATTCGCAGACGGACTATATGGATTCTCATTCGTGTTGAGTTTTGTCCAGCCGGCATCCTGTGGTTGCTCACCGGGGATGTATCCAGCAATTGCTGCAATTTCTTGCCGCACAAGAGAACGTGAATCTTGTTGGGAAGATGATATCGTCATACGAAAATACTCAACATAATGCCATGAACACGACTGCACCCTGTAAGTGTAGCCCAGAAATGCAACGGAAATTTCAGTACCACCGGCTCAACCGTTTCGACAGGACCACTGGACTGATGTTCAATGTCCCAGTCGTGTTTCAACACTCTGACGATGGGCCGTCA
>Ga0315322_10002821_pt1 | contig 13470 bp, 12 predicted proteins | sample M110021515metaG_FD_203461 | JGI IMG/M metagenome (GOLD analysis project Ga0315322, IMG submission 203461) | Ammonia-oxidizing marine archaeal communities from Monterey Bay, California, United States - M1 100m 21515 | ecosystem: Environmental > Aquatic > Marine > Intertidal zone | place: USA... | reverse complement strand
TCGCGATCTGAATGGCGACCTTGCGTCCGAGCTCTTTGTATCTAGTCAGTACGCCTATCGCGTCGACTCGTGGGTTGGCGTGCCGGGCAGATCCCCCGCGCCGGGCTGGAGACTAGGTGCGCATCGCGGCTGCATGGACATGGCCTTCGCCGATATTGATGGCGATGGATTCGTCGAGCTAATTGTGTCCAACAACCACTCGTCGGACATCAGCGTCCTGCGACTAGAAAAGTAACAGCACCTCGTTACGAGGTGCTGACAGGGGCGTCCACGCGCGGCACCTGGCCGCGCAAGATCGTCGTGTCGCCAAACATCTGCGTTTGGTCAACCGGCTGATCTTGGTTCATGCGCTCGGCGTCTATCTGCCCTGACTTGCCGTAGGCTTCAAGAGCGTTACTCCAGCAGGTCTTCTCGATCCACGCGGAATCGATACCGCGCTCGGCCATGAGCCCCGCCGTCTTGGGGACCGAGAGGTGATCCGAAATCCCCCAGTCGGCTGAAGAGTCAACGATGATGCGTTCAGCGCCGTTTGCCTCGACCAAATCGACCATGCGCATCGAGTCCATCTTCGTGTGCGGATAGATCGTAAAGGCTGCCCAGCAGCCGCGATCGAGGACGGATTTATAGGTCTCCTCGTTGTTGTGATCGACGATCAGCTTATCCATGTCCAGACCAACTTCGGCGGCGACATCCATCGAGCGCAATATGCCGTTGTGCTTGTCGCGGTGCGGACTGTGCACCATCACAACCATGTCGTGCTCGACTGCGAACTCGAGCTGCGCGATATACGCCTTTTCTTCGGCGGAAGTGATCTCGTCGTAGCCAATCTCTCCGATCGCAACCACGCCCTCTTTGAGTGCGAAGCGCGGGAGGAGCTCCAGAACCTCGCGGGCCAAGCCCTCGTCGTTGGCCTCCTTCGAGTTCAAACCAATCGTGCAGAAATGCTCGATTCCGAACTGGCGAGCGCGATAGCGCTCAAAGCCGATCAGGCTTGAGAAGTAGTCGATGAACGACCCCACATTTGTCCTCGGCTGGCCCAGCCAAAAGGCCGGCTCGATAATGGCGCGGATACCGGCGGCGGCCATCTCTTCATAGCAGTTCGTCGTGCGACTGCTCATGTGAATGTGGGGATCGAAGAATCGCTTGGGGAGAGCCATGAACTTTGGAATCAGGTAAGCGCGGGAACAGCAAAGCGGCTCCATGCGTTTTGGTTGGCGTCACCGGCGAGGCCGAGTTCGGCCTCTTGGGCGAGGAGGGGATGACTGCCGGCTGCCAATTCGCGAAGGCGCTCGGTATGACCGGCGCGCCCTAGTGCAAGGACAGCGGCCCGAAGACCGAAGAGGGCCTCGTCATCCGCGGGAAGTATTGTATCGAGTCGGGCCAGCTCGGTTTCGATTGCAGCAAAGCCACGTTCGCCTCCGAAAGTCCCGAGGCATAGCCAGAGGTCCGCGGGAATAGTCCTTCCCGCGCTGCGACGCTCGTCTGCAAGGTCAAGCGCCATGCGAGCGAGCTCGGCTGAAAGCCGCCGATCTAGGCTCCAGAGGCGCCAAAGCGGGGCGCCGACGAAAAGTGCCTTGATCGCAGCCTGATTGAATGCGACGTCGTCAAAGTGCTCAGCCGGAAACGGTGTATCTAGGACATCGGCCTCGAATACAGAGACCATATTTGTGCGACAACCCTCGGCGGCACGCCAAACAAAGCGCTTTCCAGCCGGCAAATGCGCAAGTGAGCGGTAGAGAGCGCATAGCTCGCCCTCGTCGGCAAAGCGGAAAGCACTCTCGATGGCGTTCGCGCCGGACTCGGATTCCAGGTCGGGGCGCGACAGAACTAGGTGGACGCGGGCGGCAACAAGCGGAGTCCAGAACTCGGGGTTCCATCCATCGCGCAGCATGCCGGCCGAGTCCAACTCCATTGCGTTCAAGCACCAAGGCCCCCTAGCGGAGTGACCGAGCTTGCGCGAGGCGAGCGATAGCAGCGCACCAAAGCGCGCGTCGCTGACCAAAGTGTCGCGGTTGCCGATCTCATCAGAAGCGGACCCGAGCCAGTCGAGCGCTCCACTTGAAAGCACAGCGGACCGCGACTCCAAAAACGTACGAATTAGAACTTGGGTACTCATGGGGGCCATAAAGAATATCGCCGAGGCTGACTATTGCATCCGCTAGAAGGCGATTTTGAAGAGTTGGTCCAAAAACTAGAGCCCAGACTGCAGTGCCATCACCGTATAAGCCGTGCTCGCCACGCGAAGATAACCGGATCCCAAAAAGTCGGTCAGGCTGCCATCTTTGCGCTGGGTTTTTACTAGGTGCGGGCGCAACTTGGCGTGATAGGCCTCGCGCTCGAACTCGGGAAGAAGCTCGATCGCCTTGGCGGCGTAGTAGTGCCCGAAGTGATAAAAGTAGGCTGCGTTGGCGTAATACGCCTCGTGCGGAATCGGTCGCATGAAAGCGGCATCCAAGAACTTGTGCTCGCGAAAGAACGAATCTACACCAGCGCGCAAGACCTCATCTGTGATTCGCTCATCGCCGCATAGGCGACGCGCCCAGTTGCAGACCTGAATACGCCCAAGGCTTCCCTTGACGTTCGAAATACTCTCGCCAGCGATGCGCGGGATTTCGCTCAAGGAGTACTGATAGGCCGAGTTGGGAAGCGCGCAACGCTGCACGTAAACCAACGCGCGATCGTAGGCCCTAATCCCATCGGGGTCGGCACTCCACCCCATCTCAATCGCCTTCTTGTAAGCGGGTAGAACTAGTCCCGTGCAGAAGCTGGTCCCCCACTTGGGGCGCCTTGTGAACGGAGGATTGTCGTAATACGCCCAACCGCCGTGAAAAGCCTGATTGCGCTCGAGCAGATCGATGTACTCCTTACCGCGCTTGATGATGCGCGCTTGCATTGGGGGCTCTTGGAAGCGCGCATCTGTTTTCAAGTCGACCAGTGCAACTAGGTCGCACAGCATGGTCCAGACATAGTCAACATCCCAGCCCTCGCCCCGCTTTGGTAGCCGCGTGTCCAGGAACCAATCGACCGCTTTATCAAGGGCAATCCGGCTCGTTGGAGTCTCGCCAACAACGAGAAGCGCTTGGATACCGAGCCCCTGTGCCGCGAGCTGCCATGCGTAGAAGGTCTCAACACTGAAGCCTTCTTCCAGGCCAATCTCAATTACCGGGCTGGCCCAACTTCCGTCTTCGTTTTGGTAGTCCTCTAGGAATTTTACCGCGCGACCAATCGCCAACCTGGCTCCCTCGGCGGTCATCGTGTCCGGGATGTCGCCGCGCTCATCTGTCGTCGGGACCTCATCGATTGGCTCGGATTCCTGAGCGAGCACACCCGTACAGAGCGCGACCCCTAGGGCGAATCCAATGCTCATCATATTCAGCTTACCCACGGCAACCTAGTTGGCATCCTCGGCCGTCTCGTCAATTTTCTTATGAGCCAAGCGAAGCTTGTTATGGAGGCGGATCAGCTTCCCCTCTCCTTCGGCCTGTGTCGTCTCCAGCGCTTCGATTTTATGGCGCACGCTTCGTGCGGCTTCCTCTACCTTGTGCTTGATGCTCTGCATCTTGCGAGCCTGTTCGAACTCGCGTTTGTCCGCCGCGCGCATCTCTGCTAACTCCAGCGAACGCTCGCTCTGCTCGATGCCTCGCTTGCCACGAGTGATCACCAACTCCTTCGTGCTCTCAGCGAATTCCTCGTCCTTGTACATGTCGAGCAACTGCTGCAGCTCTGCGCGGGAATCGTCCAAGCGGCCCCGAGTGCGATCTAGGCTCAGCTCACTCTCCGCTCGGGACAGCTCCATCTCGACGTTCACGAAGTGGTCAAGCTCCTCTCGGGCGAGCTGCAGGTCTCGCTCGGCTAGGCCAACCGCGTGTTGAGCACTCTCGTTGGCCCGTGCGACAGAGTTCTCGGTCGCTTGTAGGTCCATCTGGGTAAGCTGCAGGTCGATGTGAAGGCTCTCCGTATCCACAGGCTTCTTGGGCTTCGGCCGGGCCGATGCGTCGGTGACTTGCACCTCGCCTTGTGCCTCGTCAGCGACAGTTGCCATGCCCCCCATTGCCGGGGCGTATTCCTCGTGCTCTTCGGCCTGCCCCTCACCGACGGCAATTACACAGGAGGAGAGGAAGATCGAGGCTAGCAGGACGCTTGTTTGAAGAGTGAGCTTCATGGGTGTTGAGGGGCAATTAGGGGACGTTCGGGTGAATACGTTTCGGTTTCGCGCAGCAGAACCCAAGGTCAGGGGTGCAGACCGCTGCGCCATGGGATATCCTGCCGCCCCGTGAGCACAAGGGGAAAGGTCTCCTTATCATTCGTCGCGGGTTTCTTTGGGGTTTAAACCCGGCTTGAACCAAAGCTTGAAACCGCCCGAGACTGCTGCACGCCTCTAGAACCTGACTGCCCCCCACCGACCTCTGTCATGACTCACGGCAACTTCCGCGTCCCCACGCCCATCAACGAGCCCGTCCGCAGTTATGCGCCCGGCTCCCCCGAACGCGCCTCGATTGAAATCGAGCTAAAACGCCAGGCCAGTATCGAGCTTGACGTCCCGCTGTTGATCGGCGGCAAAGAGGTGCGCACCGGCGACACCAAAAAAATGGTGATGCCACACGATCACGCGCACATTACGGGCCACTATCACCTCGCAGGTGAAAAGGAAGTTGGCGCCGCAATGGATGCATGCGAAAACGCATCGCGCGCTTGGGAAGAGATGCCGTGGAACGAGCGTTGCGCAATTTTTCTCAAAGCAGCCAACCTCTTGGAAGGGCCGTATAGAGATCGCGTGAATGCCTCGACCATGCTCGGTCAATCCAAGACCGTCCACCAAGCTGAGATCGACGCCGCCTGTGAGCTGATCGACTTCTTCCGCTTCAACTGCAGCTACGCCGAGCAGATCTACAACGAGCAGCCCGAGTCCTCGCCCGGCATGTGGAACCGCCTTGAGCATCGCCCGCTCGAGGGGCACGTGTTGGCGCTCGCGCCGTTCAACTTCTCCTCCATCGCAGCCAACTTGCCGTGTGCGCCTGCGCTCATGGGCAACACCGCGATCTGGAAGCCGTCGAAGACATCGATCCTATCGAACTGGTACTTGGTCGAGCTTCTGCAAGAGGCTGGCGTCCCCCCCGGCGTCATCAACTTCCTGCCCGGCCCAGCCGCGCAACTCGCTGGCCAGGTGATCAAAGATCGTCGCTTCGCCGGCATCCACTTCACCGGCTCCACGCGCGTCTTCAACGGCATCTGGAAGTTGATCGGCGAAAACATGGGCGGCTACGCGACCTATCCGCGCATCGTCGGCGAGACCGGCGGCAAGGACTTCATCATGGCGCACCCGACAACGGACCCGCGCGTGCTGGCCGTCGCCATGCTTCGCGGCGCGTTCGAGTTCCAAGGTCAGAAGTGCTCGGCCGCCTCGCGCGCCTACGTGCCGAAGAGTCTTTGGAGCGCCGTCAAGGAGGTGCTTGCCGAAGAGCTCGCCCAAGTCAAAATGGGCGACGTTTGCGACTTCTCCAACTTCATGGGCGCACTGATCGACCAAGCTGCCTACGACACCAACAAAGGTGCCATCGACCGAGCCAAAGCATCGAGTGATGCTGAGGTCGTCTTCGGCGGGAACTGCGACGATTCGAAGGGTTGGTTCATCGAGCCGACGATTATCGAAGCCAAGGTCCCGAAGTACGAGACCATGGAAGCCGAGCTCTTTGGCCCTGTGCTCACCGTCTTTGTCTACGAAGACGACAAGTGGGAAGAGACCCTGGCCTTGGTCGACAGTACGTCGCCCTATGCGCTGACGGGCGCGATCTTCTCCCAGGACCGCGGTGCTGTTGTGCAAGCTACGAAGGCACTGCGCTTCGCCGCGGGCAACTTCTACGTCAACGACAAGCCCACTGGCGCTGTCGTCGGTCAGCAGCCGTTCGGTGGCGCGCGCGCCTCAGGCACCAACGACAAGGCGGGCTCGATATTGAACCTGCTGCGCTGGGTCAGCCCGCGCACGATCAAGGAGACCTTCGTCCCGCCGACGGATTGGCGCTACCCGTTCCTGGGTTAGACCCGATAGGGTGGGCAAACTCCGTGTACTTTGCTAGGGAGCAGTCTTTAGGCGGATTGCAGAGTTTGCAAGGGCCAGGTGCTGGCCATGCCCAAGCAAGGGCGTCTTTAAGGAAGCATCCCTTCGGGCTGTAAATACAAACCGAAGGGATGACTTCAAGGCGTGCTTAGATGTACTAGCTCGCCTTGACTTTGGTTCGCCAATCACCCGTAGTGATACGCGGGTAGAACGCGGCCTGGTGTGCGCTCAACAGGTAGATGTCGACCAAGCTGCCATCCAAGAGTTCGACCGGCGTTCTTCGGTAGAAGCGCGGGTGATCCTCGATCTCATCCAAGAGCTCTAGGATGGCGTGGTCGACGGCATAGATCTCTCCGAAGATACTGCAACCCTCGGAGCCCTCTTCCGCCGGGATCATCGCCGGAAAATCACCCAAGTCGACGAGCTCATACTCCCTAGTCGTGTGGCCTGTGCTGATGAAGCGCGAGCCGAAGAGCAAGCTGTGGTTGCGTTCGCCTTTCAGCAAGGTGCCGTAGACAAATACGAGGGTTTCGCGGACTGGGTTGAAAGGGGGCTCGGGCATGTCGAACTCCAAAAGGTGAAACGACTGAGGGGGCTGCCGATGACTAGGGGACGGTCCGGAGTCACTGACGTTAGGTGAGACACAGGGGGGGTGCCATGCGCTCCTCCTCACCTATCGATCCAAGCTATGGGGCAAACTGAAATCGCGCTGGAGGAAATCGCAAATTCCAAGCGAAAAGCGCGCGAAAAGCACGTGAGCATTGAGGATGCGGAGGTGGGCTATCCTCTCCCCACTACACAATTATGGTGCGGAGCGAAGCCAGGGCCCTTCGCCCCCGGCTTCGCCCCGCATGTTCAACTAGAACTGAAGTCCACGGTCAGCTAGCCGTCTTGCGCTGTGCGGAGGCGTTCCAGAGCCGGATCGCAAGGAACAGGCCGATGGCAGCCATTGGGATCATGGCAACAGGCCAGGCCAACCACTTCTCGGGGTCACCAGTTTGGTCAATCAGTGCCCCAGTCACCTCATCCTTCTCTACCTTGGGCAAGATGATCGCATAGGTCAGTGCCATCAGGCCCGTGCCCAAGTAGACAAAGCCATCGATGATGCCCACGGCGACTCCGACGTTCTTGGAACCTCCAAAGTCCATACTCGCCGTGCCCGACAACATGCCGTGGACTCCGATGACGGCCATGGACATGAAGATCACAACCCAGCCCACCGCGCTCGTCTGATACGTGAAGCAGAGCACGATGCCGCCAAGCAGCATCACGCCGTATAGCACCGCGGCCACGGGCCCGCGACGACTCTTGAAGACATGATCCGATATCGTGCCGGCAAAGACGCCGCCCAGGATTCCAGCGCAGCAGAGCAGCATGCCCCAGTTCTCACGAACGAAGCCGTCGAACTGTCCAAGGGACTCGTTGGTTTGCTTAGCAAAGGTCGGGTACCACTGCATGATCGCTTGGCGTAGGAAGCCCGAGCAGAACTCCACCCCAGCGATCGTAAGAATGACCGGGTTCCGCAGCATCATGCTGAAGATCTGCTTCACCGACTTGCGCTCTCCATCGTCGTCGGCAGACGCGTCATCGAGATCGAAATCCGAAACGCCAGCTTCGCCAGGGGTGTTGCGAACTTGAAAATAGTCAATCACCCAGAACACCGTGAGCAGTGCAGCCGGCATGAAGAAGACCCAGGTCAATCCCAAGGTCTCCGAGTCGCGAATCATGCCGCCAATGTCGAAGGCGAAATAGACTCCAAGAGAGATCAAGATTCCGAAGATAGCTCCAAAAACACCACGCTCCCTGATGTGGAACCACGAAGCGTTCACCTTCACGATGGCGACGGCACCAAAGCTCTGGCAGTACATGTTCATGGCGTACAGCAAGGTAAACACAAGCACGAAGTGATTGGCGATCGTCTCGTAGCCCCAGCCGTGGTTGATCAGGGAGTAGGTCGCGAGTCCCATCAGGAGGTTCGCAACGGCAGCTCCGCCGGCACCCATCAAGATCGCGAACTTACCACCTAGCCGGTCGGTCAGGGGACCGTTGAGCAGGAAGGACAAGCCATAGACCACCGTTCCAATACCGAAGATGCTGCCAAAGTCCGCGTTGCCCATCATGGGCAGGCCGTCGGGACCCAGGAGGTCGCCGAACTTGCCCTTACTCACCGTCAGGTTGTACCGGCCCATGTACAAGAACGCGTAGGTCAGCCCCAGGGGGAGCCAGTTCATTACACGCCGGGAGCGAAAGGCATTGGAGTGCTTGTGCTCGCCGAGATCCACCCGGGGCAGACGCGCGATCACAAAGATCACGACGACTAGGAGGATCAGGATGGGGAAGAAGCGCTCGAGAAGAGAGGGCGCGTCCGAAGCCGCGCCGAGGAATAGCGCTAGGGTGGAATGCATGGGAACTTTGGGGGCTTAAGAGGGAGACTAAGAGAGGCGAGTTTCGCAGAGGTCGCAGAGCTCGTCAAGGCTATCGATCACATGGTCGATGGCACCAGCCGCGCGGTTTGCAGACACCCAATCGGGGGTGTAGTTGTGGCGGCGCAGGACAAGCTCCCTGGGCGCCCAGGACTCGCCGGCCTCGCGCAGGTTATGTGGAAGGGCCAAGTCGAGACTAAAGACGTCGCCGATAACAAAGTCGGCATTTTCGATTTCTAGCACAGCCCGGTATTGGGGCCGGTCTACGAATATATTGCGGCCACTCACGGTGATAGTCTCGTGACCATCGCCCAAGGCAAACTTGGCGGCCGATCCTCGCACACGAAAGCAGGGGACGTCCAAGGGCCGCGAGTCATCGTGCACGGAGTAGGCCGGGATGTCCGCATCGCGCAGCCAGTTCAGGATCTTGTCCTCGCCCGAGTTCGACACGATGACGACATCAGCCCCCATGGCAAGGAACCGATCGGCAATACCTTTCGCCCCGGGCACAAGCGCCGGCGGGTGGTCGCGTTGGAAAGCGGCCGTAGCCTGTAGGAAGCAGTGATCGGAAAAGCTCGAGGCGTCGCCGAACCCCGCCTCGCGAATCACCTTCGCGTAGTCGACGGCGCGAGGCACCATCGCCCCGTCTACAGAGCCAAGCCCGCAGCCCGCGAGCGGAAGCGCTCCACTCGCAAGGCCGTCCAAGACGCCGGCCATCGAATTGCCAAGGCAGAAAGGGTCCTCGTCCACATAGGCAGTGATGCGACCATCGGGAGCCCAACCGTGTTCCGAGGGCGCCCCCATCGCTATCTGTCCAAAAGCAGCAAAGTCCGCAGCCACTACATCGAGCACAAGGCCGCTCAAACGGGCGGTCTCGGCAATCATTAGTGTTTGCACCCCCTTGGCTTCTTCGCCGGGATTGGTCCAAACGCCATCGAAATCGGACAGGATCTTAAATGTCATTGTTCTCCTCTTGGGGCCGAAGCTTACGCTATCAGGCGATCAGATTCTCGAACCATCAACTCCAATACCCGCCCCTAGCGATTCAAGCTTCGGAAACCGGACATGCCTTCTCCTTCATCCAGCACTGGCCTTCAGGTGCAACCCGACCTGCCCCTTTGCCAAACCGAGCTCCCCCTCGACTGGTACCAGGAGGAATTCAAGCCTTACGCCGAAGAATTCCAAGCACTGCCAGACCGCTTGCCAGGCACGATCTTTAAGTGGCTCGACAGCTATGTCACACCGGCGCTAGACCACTTCGGAGACTCGCTACTTCTGCTCGCTCACTTTTACATGGGAGGCGAGATTGTCAAGCTTGTAGAGCGCTACGGCGGCAGCGTCAGCGATAGCTACGCACTCTCCCTGAAAGCGCGCGAAGCTCCAGAGAAGAAAGTCATCGTCGAATCCGCTGTGCACTTCATGGCCGAATCCATTGCCCTACTCGCACACGACGACCAAGAGGTCTGGATCACGAACCCCAAAGCAGGCTGCACGATGGAGATGCTGGCAAAAGACCACATGGTCCTGCCCGTCTTTGATCAGCTCGAGGACCGCTTCGGCGACGACCTACTCGTCATCTCGTACATGAACACTAGCGGTCGCATCAAGGCGATCGCAGGTCGTACCGGTGGCGCCGTGTGCACCAGCTCGAACGCGCACCTTGTCGTCGATTGGGCGCGCAAGAAGGGCAAGAAGATCGTCTTCGTTCCAGATCAGCATCTAGGCCGTAATACGGCTGCCAAGCTTGGAATGGATCTGGATAAATTGCATCTGCTACCAGATCCCCAGTCGGGAGCTATTCACCTAGACAAGGACAACCTCGACCTAATCGCCGATTCCGAGATGGTCCTTTGGGCTAGCTCCTGTGGGGTCCACACGATTTTCTCCGGCGACATGGTTCGATGGTGGCAAGAGCGCGGATGGACGGCACTCGTGCACCCCGAATCACCACTTGACGCCGTCACAGCAGCCGATGGAGCGGGCTCTACGGACTATCTATGGAAAGCCGTTCAAAACGCTGCTCCGGGAGCGAAAATCGCTATCGGAACCGAGGGCCACTTCGTTCGCAACGCCGCGCAACTCGGCAAACAGAACGGTGTCGAGGTCGTTCACATTGCCGACTTACCGCGCGACGCAGTCGACTCGAACGGGTCCCCCTTCGCATCCGCAGGTTGCGGCTGCGCTACGATGAGTCGCAATGATCCGCCGCACCTTGCCGGAATTTTGGATCTACTTCGCAAGGGAGAGGCGCCTGAGATCAACAAAGTACTCGCGGGCGATAGCGTCGACGAAATAACGATGCGTCGCGAACGTCTTGACCACGAAGAGCGCGAAGAGTTGGTCGCACATGCGCGCCTTAGCATGGAGCGCATGATCGAGATTGTGAATGCCGGCTAGCCGCGCAGAATCGAGCGCGATTTACCCCTTCTCGATTTCCCAGCAGTCTGTGCCGAAGTGATCCCAGGGCAAGCGCCCCTCGTCACAGGTGTCATCAGTTGCGAATTGCACATCGACGAAGTAGATGATCGCGCTAGGCGCAGCCGCGCGCAGGTTGCGACAACCGTGGGCGACTCCTGGGGGAATGCGGACGAGCCGCGAGTTTCCGTCGCCAAGAACAATGCGGCGGACTTGACCTTCTGTCGACGAGCCCTCACGTACGTCGGCAAGTACCAACAACATCTTGTCGCTTGGCGGAACGTACCAGACGTCGGTTTGACGCTTGTGCAAGTGGAAAGCCTTTACCGCGCCTGGGTCGACAACGCTGTAGTTCATTTGGCGCGCCTCGAAGCCATCCAAACCGGCAAGCATCCCACCATCGAAGCGCCCGAGTTCGGTCATCGCGCCTCCATCATCGTTGAATCGTCGCAAGTTGACGATCTCGACACCCTCAATCATTGGTGTAGGGGAGTAGTCTTGAATGGAATAGGCGTCGGTTGCCTTCTTGTTGAACGGTGTCATAGGGAGCTCTGGGGGGGCGCGGAAATCGTGTAGAAGAGCCTAGCTTGGCGAAAACTAAGGCGAAAGGGTCCCCGATCCTTGGGAAAACAGCAAGCCCGACTATCGGCGTCCGCCTTGCGCTCCATAAGATGGCTACCACCGCAGGGAGCTGACACTGGTCAAGACGCGAGTCTCGTCGCCTTTTTGAGCGACATCATGCCTCGCTTCCCTCACTGAACGAACACGACAACTTTTCGACTCGATATGCCCGAAACGAACGACGACATCCCCTCGGAAGAAAAAGTAGCTGAGGAAGTTCTCGCCCCTTACTTGATTGAAGCTGCGCGCTCTTCACGATCGAAGTGCCGCACCTGCAAGCGCAAGATCGAGAAAGACATGCTTCGCATAGGCGTCTTGCTAGAGGGTCCCTACGGCACCGGCTACCTGTGGCACCACCTAAACTGTGCGGCACGTCGACGCTTCGAAGATGTCGAAGCTGCGTACGAAGAGGTCTCTTGGGCAGACGACGTGAAAGTCCCGCCCCTTGAAGAGTTGAAGAAACTGCAGGAGGCCGCCGAGAAAAAGAAGGCCGAAAAGCAGGACTCACCATGGGCCGAGCGTGCCAAAAGCGGTCGCAGCAAGTGCAAGAACTGTGACGAGACGATCGAGAAGGACACCTGGCGTGTAATTTTAGATCGCGAAGTCGAGTTCTTCGGTCAAACGCGCACCACGCAGGTCAACATCCACACCGGTTGCGTTGCAGCCGAGCTGGCAACCGACGACTGCCCCACCGAAGTCGACGGCTTCGAGGATGCGTTGCGCGCCAACTGCAGGGGCTTGTCTGAAGACGAGTTCAAGGACATCTTGGAAGCGGTCGGCGAACTGTTCTAACGGCTCTTTGAACGTTTCGATGAGCACTTGGGCGGGCGCTTTCCTTTTGGTTGTTTCGGTCGCTTGCTGTGGAGGTGGGCCGCACCTTACTCGCGGCGATGCGGACGCAATAGCCGCTGCCCAAGCTGCCGTTGACTTAGTCGCAACCGGCAACCGCCCCAGCGCCATCACAAAGCTCGAAGCGGCAATCGAGCGCTACCCAAAATCGTACGAGCTACGCTTTGAGTTTGCGCGCGTGGCCTCGAACTCACGTTTTACGGCACCCGCACTCGACACGTTCGAGATGCTGATGATCGAAGACCCAGACGACCTTGACGTGCCGCGCAACTATGCGCGCCTTGCAACCTTTACCGGTCAACTCGAGCGCGCCAAAGCGCCAATCGCGGTCTTACTGGGCGCAGCGCAGCCTAGTTCAGCAGACTACACCGCGGCAGCACGGTTGGCGTTTGAACTAGGCGATACCGGCGGCGCAAAGGCGGCTGCCGAAAAAGCTATCGCCAAAGACTCGGGGAATGCGGACGCACACCTCTTGCTTGGCAAGTCACTTCTAGAGGCTGGCGGGGACGACCAGAACGCCATGGCGGTTTTGGCTAAAGCGCTGGAGTTGAATCCCGGGTTGACTGCAGCTCGCTACGCATATGGCACCCTACTCTTACAAACCGGAAACGAGGCCGGCCGCTCCGAGCTCGATCGCTGGGAGACGAGCTTGTTCCTGGCATCGTCTGACTTCACACTCATGAAAGTTGGCGAGCGTGTAGAGCTCAGTCGAGTTGCGAGCAAGGCTCTTCCCAATTGGTCCCTACCATGGGTTGAGATCGCTCGTGCACAGCTCGAACTCGGCCAGCCACGCAAAGCTGAAGAGAGCCTTCTCATAGCCTTCAAACGGGCCCCCATCACCCTCGAAATTTTCAAGCTCAGCTACGCCGCCGCGCGCGCACAAAACGACTCGAAGAACGCTGACCTTTGGCTCAAGCGATGGAAGGCAGCGCGCGAAAATGGACCATCTGCACCTTAGAAAGCCGTAGCCTCTCCCCCATGACCCGTCCTATTCCCAGCTTGCTACTGCTTGCCCTTTTGAGTCTAGCGAGCGCTTGCTCCGACCCGACGGATTCTTCCACCGAGGCATTTGTTGCCGCACCGTCGCCTGGATTCCTACACGACAAC
>Ga0315322_10002820_pt1 | contig 13475 bp, 15 predicted proteins | sample M110021515metaG_FD_203461 | JGI IMG/M metagenome (GOLD analysis project Ga0315322, IMG submission 203461) | Ammonia-oxidizing marine archaeal communities from Monterey Bay, California, United States - M1 100m 21515 | ecosystem: Environmental > Aquatic > Marine > Intertidal zone | place: USA... | reverse complement strand
GTATTTAGGCTGAAGCTCGATTGACTTTGAATACTACAGCCTGGCCGGTGTTTAGTACGTACGTAATAATTTATGCCAAAATAATAAAGTCTACGTGTTTCGTATATGTCTTCAACTCTGGCTATCCGGGTTTATCAACTCGGATAGCCGCACCTTCTAGGTTTCATCTTCAGTGGGGAGCGTTAGCCTATCGCCATCATGAACGCCCCGCGTTCTGTCAATGATCGTCGTTGTATTCGTAGCATAGGGGGAGTGCAAGAAGGTGGAAAAGGAGGAATGGTTTCATGTGCGAATTTTATTCAGCGGTTTATGAATTTTACGTATGCGCTTTCTGGACACCCCCGTGTTGGTGTGAACAAGTCACATATCAGGCCGTAGTATCACCCAAACGCAATTATCTCTAGGGCACGACCCAATGACAAAGCCTGAGTACTGGTAGGACTTTTCCAACGTCGAACTCAAAGCGTGGCACCGACACGCCATTGCTGCCCTCCATAACTCAGATGTGCAGGGGCCAACTCGAAGGGTTTGGGACTTCATAAAAGCAGCAACACAGAAAGAGATCGACTTTCGGGAAAAATACCGCCTGTAGATAACTCGTTTGTTGCCCGTCCGGAGGTTTCGTCATTTCCCTTCGGGCGGGATTTCTTCTGCACAATTTGATAAACTCAGTGCAAACGAAACAACCAACAACAAGAACGCAATGGTGTTTCAAACATGCTGAGGAACACAACAACCACACGGCTCGATCCATATCATGTGGACCGAGCCAGAACAATCAACTGCTTGACCCCACACTCAGTTGTGAACACTACAAATTTTCAGATATGAAGGAAAGATACGTGAAACAACCTGAAGAAATCTCACAGGAATTCATCCAGAAAATACTGTCTCGCTTGGAAGAACTTGATGGAGCCCAACAAGATATATTTTTTAATAGTTTTCTAGACAACCTAGAAATGGAAGTCGAAGACAAAGCAGTCTACGACGAAGGCCGGGAATATGCCGAAGATGCTCTGTCCCAATGCGAGGCTTTTGACGCGGAAAGCGATAGGGAGGAATTTCTTGCAGATATGTTTGCAAGTTTGAAATCGTTGGTAGAGGCCGGCACGCAGGGAACCTCTGGTGACCCTGACGACTAATCACACGTATTCAGAAAAGAAGCCTTCTGCGGGAGAATAAAATACTCCCCAAGTAAGCGTACGTTCATGGGAATGATGCTGCCGCCATGCTCAGAAGACATTCGGTCAAAGTGGGACGATAAAGCCAATTTCCCCCAAATCTAATCCGTAGCGTTTCCAAAGTCTTGTGTTGCCCCACCCTTGAAGCAACTTCTTAGCCAACTGTTGTCAGTCTATGCACAGGAAAACGAAAAGGGGCGGCAGCAGATAACGACCGCCAGTTTTCGTTTTCTGAATCGCATGACCGTCACGGGCTTGTACCAAGGCTTCCACCATATCCAAGCGAACAAGGAAGAGGTACGACTCCCTAAGACTTGGCTCTGCTAAACCTGAGTCACACCTGTGCACGCTACCAATGCCACCGTGCTCGTCACGAGCCCTCTGACGACTGTTCTTGTGATGCCTCGCGTTTTGCTCTGGCTTCCTCTGTTGGCTTCGTCACGTGCTTACTGTATCCCATGAATACCTGTGAAGTAATCACACCCATTCCTGCGATAAGCGTCACGACAACACCACACACAAAGAGTGCAAAATCATCCATTAAAATATCCGCCTAACGCAAGGATGCTGGGAACCCATAGTCCGACAAAGATTCCTTGTTGCTTCGCGACCTCTTGGTCACCGAGAAACCAGAGTGATACGCTTAAGACAAAGCTTGCAAATGCTGCTACCAAAAAGAAAATCTGATTCTTTTTCATTGTTTATCCTTTGAATTTGGGGCAAGTCGGAAGATCACATCTGAAAGGCTTCGTGATCGTAGAGTCAATCTAAGATGTTATGGCGGTCAACACCATACTGGTGTTCTGTTTTGGCGACTCACCTGCAAAACAGGCGATAATGGCATAAATGCTGAAATTCTTATCTGCCTATGAATCGCTCAATCCGGCCGTTCTTTCTTATTCGGCCCACATCTGTAAACCGCTAATTCCCCTTGCGTTTTTTCTTGCACCATCGCCGTGCAGAACTGAACAAAAGGCCCACTCGAATCCGCGACGAATTAGTTCCTGTGCCTGAAAGAAACGACCGTCTTGGCATTAATCGTTGCTGGATTATTCCCCTCTCCTGAAATGATGCATGTCTTTTTATTGCACACGCATAAGAACACTTTTGTGGTGTATTCAGATTGGGGAGCGCGTCCGTCAGCCTCCTAACATAATTCTCACACGGGTGAAAACGTGGTTCTTTTTGGGGTCTTATCAATTAAAAAAATCTTAACAACCCATTGAATCCGACAATTCTCACGATGATCAATAGACAAGATTTCTACAGGTTGGTTACACTCCCCGCCATGAAAAACTTCACACTTATGAATGAGTCGGTAACGGAAACTGGCGGCGTCTTTGAAGACCTTGAGGCTGTACGAGAACTACAAGCCTCTGAGTCCAAACCCGACATCTATTTCATCGACGACAACTCAGTCAAAGACACCGCAGCAAGCCACGAACTTGGTAATGTATCGTCAGAGACTCGAAAGTCGTAACAACTTTGCCTATCGACAAACCTACGGCCATCCCTATCGCATTTACCGAAGGCATTCATGAAAGCCGCGTCAGCAGAGACGTTCTCACCCTCAGGGTATAACTCTGGCCGAGTCAATTTTCTGGTGTGTAACACGCCCCACTAAAATCCTGAAGGGTCTACAGTGATTCCTTATGGTACATCAAGACATACGTCGCTACCGAAATGATAACGACCGGAATGATGAGACCACACCAAAAATAAAGAGACGTCACTCGATATCGCTTCAACGCTGCACGTGCTTTACTGTGTGACTTTAATTCACGCAGAGTGATCCACCACAACACACCAAAAAATATAATTACACACCCTGCAGAAAGCGTTATGCACATGACGGCTGTGTAGAACGCTATCCAGTTATTGGAAGCCGCTGTCGTTGCCGATGCTCCAGCGAGCAGCCCAATGCCAAAAATGACAACACTGAAACGTACCAGCCAGTGGCGTTCAGGCGCATTAAAATAATCACCACTGTCAAGTTCTTCGGTCTTTGGTCCATTATTTTTGCCTGGTGACTCGGCCGCCAAATCAAAGTCATGGTGAGTATCTGACATTCTCTAATTTCCCATCGGTTCTGATTGTTCCCAGAGACCAGCGTAAGAATTCCAAAGAAAATTGCGAGGCCTCATCCAACGTTGCCTGATAAATCGCCCCAAATGGAACAACGCCTTCTACGGATCGCCTTTGTGGATAATTTTGCGGCGAAAATTAAGCATTGATTCCTCAAAAAACACATACCGGTCTGGAATAACTACCGTTCCTTTTGAACCTAGACACTTGGAACTGCGTACAAATTAGTAGACACCAAAAAACCCAAACTGAGGCAAGATTATGAGTGCCGAGCCGCTGACGGACAGTCTTTCAGATATCGCTGAAAGAAAAGAGAGAATGCTTGAGCTTGTTAAACGAATTGGGCTGACAGGCGTGTATGCCTGTGCGGTCTTTGTGCTTTCGACGGCGGCGTTTCTGGGAAGTAGTTATTACCTGAGCCAATTGACGTCAGAGACAGCAGGACCGCAATCAATGGCCACCAACTACACTAACGAGTAGTATGTTCACTAGGTGCCACAGTTCAATGCAAGCTTAGGTCGTGAGTTGAATGCGAGATCCATGCGGATTCAGCAATGGTGTCTCGCAGGCAAAAACCAATGAATCGATCGATAGAATCCTAGAAACACGAACAGAGACCAAACACCATGTGAGGAGCGTGGACGTATGTGGAGTCGCCCGACTCCTTCAAACGGAGCAACGAGAAAAAAGGTTGCATCCATACCACGGTCGTCTAAAGCTCTTCATATTCAGTCGAGAGCAGTCGCATCTTTTCAACTCCAAAACCCTTCAAAAACTTCACACGATCACTGGTTGTGACCGGGACCGCATCTATATCATCAAGAAAAGAGTGGAGCCGTCGCGCGAGAGGCAGTGGCACCCCTATGACCTCTGCTACTTCCTCAAGGGGATAACCGTACTCTGTGGTATAGAGTCGGACGCTCTCTGAAACTTCGATAAGATGTTTTAATCGGAGGTCATCAAAGTCCAGCTGGATTCTTTGCGTCTCCAACTTGGATCGGAAACCAGCCACCTTTGCTCCTAGATTTTCCTGCCATATGGGCTCCATCTCAGCGATCCTCCCTTTTTTCATTCCCCAGCACTATACAAATACGCTTCGAAAGTGCGTGGATACGTAATACCCTCTCGAATACCGCACGCCTCCCTCAACCTTATTCCTTGAATGTGGCTACAAAAACTGGCTTACCTACGGCAGCTTCGATATTAATGCCCAGCAAACAGTTTTCGGCTTATCATCTCTTCTACGTACCATCAGCCAACTTCGTTCACATGGTTCCTCCTCTTATCTCAATTAGTTGACATGTAGCACAGCCAATCCTGTACCTATCCCTCGGCAAGTCTCGTAGTGCATCACTCGACAGGTGCCGGATCACATGCCTATGAAAATTCGACGCTTTCAGACCCCGTCCCAACTCTGGTACCGTAGCGAGTAAGGCATGATTCTAATTTTGTAGTACACCGCTCCGATTCTGTTGGAATGCACCTTGCCCCCGGAAGTCTCCATGAGTTGCTCATACAAAAACCTGCTCAAAATGCCTAAAACGGGAAGAGAAGTCGTTGAACGGCTGGTTGAGTTTTTTACAGCATTTGTCATGCTCTGGATCAGCTGGCATGTGATCGCGTGGATCGCCTCATTTAGGGGTAGCCTCATCAACTGAAAAACGCTCGAAGTGAACGGGATCTTCGAGACGTGCCTTTCCTTCAAACACGTGGAGACAGTCCATGAGGATTTCAAACAAAAGATTTCGTTCAGTGCTGTGGTGTGGTTTCTTGGTCAGCATTTCTCAGACAACGGTCGGGCACGCACAGGTAGTCAAACGACTTCTTGACAAAGGAGAACTGATCAGCAAAACCGTAGAAGATATTGCGCAGACAAAAGCGGAAGCGACCGAAAATATTGTATTCATGGTTGTTGTGGGCGTTGTGCTCTCAGTGGCACTGCTTGCGGCGGCTCTGTACTTCCGTAGGCCCCCACCAAAGGAATCTTGACAACAATCTGGCGAAACTTTCTTTTCTGACGTGAAGATCACTCAGGAGATATTCAGCGTCCGCCATCTGCTTGCGACATGGACGACCAAGTGTCCGGTGCCCGAAGAAACCTATTCAGACCGATTTTAAGACAGTATCTCGCGAAATGCTTTGCCCTCATGCGCAGTCACGACCTACTATTGTTCGAACACCGATCAACAGCCGGTCGAGAACGCTCCCCCTTTGAGCTGATCTCCCGGCTGTTGCTTTTTAAAGAATACGCGTTCAGAAGATGGCCCACAAAGAACTGATACATTTTTTCCTCAGAGCAAATCTAATTCATTTTGTCAGAGAATGCAGTCCCATCTTGTCTGTACATTTCACTCGCCTGTTGAGAAACACTCGCAAAGTAATCACCCCAACTTGCATACGTGTCCGGTGGTTCCGTATTCCACTGTCCGTACCCATCAGGGGGAAGACATACCTGGGAGGGCTCTGTTTCATTTTCAATCATCATGCAAAATCTCTTGTGGTTGGACATGCTCTCGTTGTTCTTGTTAATCTTATACCCCGTTCAAAACCTTGGTGGAGTTTTAATTATTTCGTCGCAAGGAGACCTTGCCTGCTAACGCAGGGTTCTATTTTATAGGCGATATTGTTTTAGATTCGGCGAACAGCAGCTCTACAAAAGTAATTGATTGCGTCCTAGCCTGCCCCCCCATGCACAGTTCACCAAAGGTTGTGCCCACCATGGTTCATGAATTTTGCGGCGTGACGTAAAACTGGTTTGCCAGGCTACCGTAACACTCTAAGAATCGGACTTGCGATGGTCATGTCATCTGGGCTGTAGATCGCTCGCACAATATCAAACGTAAGGAGGCCCCCAATGAGCAGAAGTGCCGCACAGCAAATGAGTCCAAATACATGCCATTTGCTAAACCGCATCCCATCGGCTCGACTGAGCGGCTCTGGTACACCCTCACTAGCTCTCTCGTGTTGTTCGTGCCCAGGCAATTGAGTAAACGTCGTCCCTGCACTCACGGCGTCATTCTGAGTATCCCCCACATGAATTATTTTAATGCCTTGCTCTTCTGGACTATTCACTTTTTGAATATCACCGCTTTCGACTGCTAAAAGAGGACTTCCAACCGACTCCTCTTTTCCATCTGGCTGTGTCACGTCCCTATCCTCAGGGTCAACAGACGTCAGGAAACTACCAAGGTCAACATCCCAGGCGCGTACCACATCACCCTCGAACGAAATGCCACCCTCCATCGACATCGGTTCATACGTATCACCCGCGACTGCAATCTTGACACAGTATGTTATGCAGGGTTTGTCTGCATGCTCACTTGTACAGAGAGGGCAAGGATCTCCAATACATGGGACGCTGTCGTGCACTATTCCTTCACATCCGATTTTACAGCGGACTAACCAACCCAAGTCGTTCGGTCCCCGCTCTGCGGAACCCTCATTGTCACTATTCATTTGATGATGCCTCTTTCGAGAGTAGGCTCATTCCCAAACCGGTAATCGCATCCCCAAGCGTAATCACAAGACGAATACTACCTGCCTCGGAACACCTGCCGCAACGGCCATTTCCTGCTTTAGCCCTACCTATTTGCCTTCATTTTATCGCTGTTTCCAAGAACAACATGAATCTGCAAAGCATACTTCGTCTGCATTGAAGCCCTGAGGACACTACATATCTTTGCCCCGACGCCAGTGTGGTGGCTCGCCCGTTTTCCAGGCAACAGCTACAAGAATAACCGTCACCGCAGTGACCGTACTTGTAAACCACCAAGGAAGTCGCTGCGGAGGCACTAAAATGGCAGCCGCAACTAAAAACACGAGGTAGGTACCCATGACACACCAGCCTTCCCACGTAGCCGGCAGCCCCCACCCCCAACCATATTGTTTTGTATGAAACCAATAGCGTTGTTTCATGGCATCGTCTCCTCCCTCACAGCATCCTTTGTCCCGTTTTCACAGGATTACTCTTTATCAGCTCGCTTCGTTCCCGTATACCAAGATACGCTACCAATCGGCCACGCTTGAGGCACAGGAGAAACCCATGGCTTCAGTACCACCGAGCCTCATGAACTTCACGCGAGACTGTCTCGCCCAAGGTGTTGGCCGATCAGAAATCAGACAGGTACTCATCGATGCTGGCTGGACTGACCGCGAGGCGACTGCCGCACTCGAAAGTTTCGCGGAGTCTCCGCTTCCCGTACCCGTGCCAAGAAAACGCGTCAGCAGTGGCCCTCGCGCAGCGTTTCTTCACCTGCTCGCTCTCTTCCTTTTATATATGGCAGCCTTTTCAACAGGGGCAATTCTCTTTCTGGCCATTGATATTTTTATAAAAGATCCCGCGAACCGCAGTTTTTTTGATCTCGGGGGCTCCGCCCGTTTCAATGCCGCTGTTTTGATCGCCAGCTTGCCGGTGCTCCTTCTTGTCCGTCGCGCGATCATGCGAGACATTGCACTCAATCCAGCCAACCGTATTGCGCCCGTCGTACGAACACTCGCTTACATCACCCTCCTTATCACGAGTCTGATTATGGTCGGCGATATGGTGGTCGTATTGATGGGATTCCTCAATGGTGATCTGACGCTTACGTTCATTCTGAAAAGCATTGTTGTCCTGCTGCTCGCCGGGGGAATTTTCCTCTGGTACATCAGCGGTCTGGCGTTCGAAGAAAAAATGGGGAACTCTCAGAGGGAAGTAACTTCCATTCGAGAGTCTCAATGGCGGCCAAGACTCGCCTGGGCCGGATTTCTCACGGCTTCACTGAGCCTTGTGCTGGCTCTGTGGATTGCCGGTAATCCATTCAATCAGCGGCTTGTGCGTTTAGATAGGCAACGCATCTCTGACCTCCGTAGCCTGCAGGGGGCAATTAGTCGGTTTCATAAAAAAGAAAAACGCCTGCCAAAGAGCTTGAGCGAATTGAAGAATTCCCCTGACACCTATGTTGACCGGACATCTGATTCCATAACCAAAATACCCTATGTCTATAAACCAATCGACAAAAGCTCATACCGCCTTGGCGCTGTGTTCGACCTAGCCACCCCAGTAGCTGATGATAGCAACGCTCGTAGCAGGGATGGCTTCTACCAGCATGACGCCGGACTGCAGACTTTTGACCTCAATGTGAACTGAGGACGTCATAGAATTTACTAGGCGATAATGTCCTGCGCAACCACACCATGTACGTCAGTTAACCTGAAATCTCTTCCGGCATACCGATATGTCAGCCGTTCGTGATCTAATCCAAGGAGATGGAGAATGGTCGCATGCCAATCATGTATGTGGCATTTGTTTTCAATGGCTTCATACCCATGCTCATCCGTTGAGCCATAGCTGAATCCACCTTTGACACCACCACCAGCCATCCACGTGGTGTAGCCCTTATTGTTATGGTTGCGTCCGTCTGCACCCTGTGCTGCAGGTGTTCTTCCAAATTCACCACCCCAAACAACGAGTGTGTCCTTGAGCATGTCACGTTGTTTCAGATCTTGCAGCAGTCCGGCTATTGGCTTGTCACACCCCTCGGCTCGCGCCTTATGATCCGCCGTCAGATTCGCGTGCTGATCCCAATTCCCATGCGTCACCTCAATAAAACGAACACCGGCCTCAGCAAACCGTCGCGCCAGCAGACACTGCTGTCCGAACGTCTGTGTTGGGCCACTATTTACGCCATAAAGCTCAAGCGTGGCAGGTGTTTCTTTTGAAACGTCCATTATTGCCGGCATGACATCTTGCATCCGAAAGGCAAGTTCATAGGACTCGATAATTCCTTCGACATCAGGCTGGTGGTGCTCTTGTTCAAGAACTCCCTGATTCAGTTTTTGGATATAGTCCAACTGTGCTCGCTGCATGTGTTTTCCTACAGCAGGTTTTATATCGGGCACACTTTCCGCGCTCCCTAGCCTGGCAACTCGGGACGACCGACCACCTCGACCAACCTTTGCACCACCATAAATTGCTGGCAGGAATGCACTCCCATAATTCCGTGCACTCCCGGATGGCGGACTTAATGAAACAAAACCTGGCAAGCTTTCATTTTCCGTACCAAGCCCATAGAGCGTCCAAGCTCCAAGCGATGGCCGAATAAACTGCGCTGTTCCGGTGTGCATCTGTGTCATCGCACCCGGGTGGACTGGCTGGTCGCATTGCATCGACCGGATGAGCGTCAGATCGTCTGCCATTGAAGCCACTTCCGGAAACAAATCCGAAATCCACAGGCCACTCTCAGCACGTTGGCGAAACTCCCACGGAGACTGCATTAACGAGCCCCCGTATCGTCCTGACTTCCCGTGGTCAGCTTGTAGTTGTGGCTTATAATCAAATGAATCAACATGTGATGGTCCACCCTGCATGCAGAGGAAAATGATTCTCTTGGCCTTTGCAGGGAAGTGCGGAGGTTTCGGTGCGAGTGGTGAGGCTTCAGATAGCTCCGCCCCAACAGACTTGTGCAAAAGGTCCGCGAACGCAAGATATCCAAATCCCGCAGATACCGTCTTCAATGTGTGTCTTCGAGAGAACATGGTACTTTCTCCGCGTCCAGTTGTTTCTGTAGTTATTTCGCCCACGAGTCATTCAATCTCGCTTAGTCAACGAACCTGAATTCAGCAGATGCAAATAGGCTCTGACAGACTGCCGCAAGACCCGCATCCGCTTCTGATACATTCGTAAAACCTGCCAAGAACTTCCCTGTTTCCATCCGCTCGGTCTTCGTTGGACTTCTGGAATAGGCAAGGTTAAATGCCATCGTCACCTTGTCATTCTCATTGGTGCACGCACGGTTTATTCGCTCCGCCATGGCACGGCTCTGCTGAATAACAAACGGATTATTAAGCATAAACAGAGCTTGATCAGCAGTATGAGAGGTTTCGCGTTGGCCGATAATTGCGCTTGAGTCGGCAAAATCAAAAACAGCAAGTGCACGTGGTTCTTCATCTCGAACAATCGGAAGATACACACTGCGGAACTTCGCATCTTCCATATCGAGTTGATGCGTCATCTTATGCATGACAGCCTGCGCCGTTCGAGGATCAAATCCTCTGGACCTACGTCCACGATAGCCCATAGCACCAGACGCACCTCCAGGTATTCTTCCTTGTTCATTCTGTTGCTGACGGAACCCAGGTCGGCCACCAAACTGACCAGCCCCGTTCTCCTGCTTCGGTCTCATTGCAGCAAACATCTCTCGTCCCATCTGACGAGGATCGCCAATCATCCCACCACGAACCCGAGTATAGCCTGCCTTGGCAACTTCGGAGCCTCTCGGTCGCTTCAGATCAATTTCGCCACTCATTGCCAGCATTGAATCACGCATGACCTCAGCGTCGAGCCTCCGCTGATTCGCCCGCCACAAAAGCGCATTGTCTGGATCTTTTGCATGGCAACTAGCGTCGTATGTTGTATCTATTCGGTACGTCCGCGAATTCACGATTTCACGAATGACAGCTTTTACTGACCACCCGGAGTCCATAAAGGCGACCGCAAGGTGATCCAACAATTCTGGATGGCTTGGGGGCTGTCCTGTTACACCAAAGTTTTCCATCGATGTCACGATGCCGTTGCCTACTAATATTTTCCAGATACGATTGACCATTACTCGTGCGAAGAGCGTGTTCTGAGCACTTCCTACCCAACGAGCAAACTCAAGTCGCCCACTTCTGTCTGTGGAGATTGAAACGGGCTCTTCACAAAGAACCTGCGGAAACCCTCTGGGCACAATCTGAGCAGGCTGATCAATTTCACCACGAACAAGGATAGGCATATCTTTCGGGACGCCGCGTTCCTGCACACCCATTGTAAAACTGCGTGGGTTCCCGTTCTCATCAACATTCCCAAGGCGACCTGATAACTGTTCCAATTCATTCATTGTTCGATTGCGTTGTTGCTGTGCTGTTGCGGCACCTCCTTGGGCCGACGTTCGTCGTAGATTCACTAAACTGGCGACCTTGTTTTCAATCTCTCCACGTAGTCGCTCAACATCCTCCTCTGACAGCTTCTTATCAAAATTGTTTGGGTCTTGTACCGGAAGCCGTATAAGGTTGCTAACCTGCTTGGTCTGTGCCCCTGAAAACGTTCCGTAGGAAGACTGGGCGTTTCCGAAATAAGTTTCTGTGTTTCCAAACACACCAGCTAGTGCGTAATAGTCACTCTGTGGAATCGCATCGAACTTGTGGTCATGACATCGCGCACAGGAAACTGAAGCACCAAGAAAAACACGTGTGGTTGTATCAATCTGTTCATCTATAAGGTCAGCCCGAAACTGAATACGATTCTGTTCATTTATATTTTTTGCACCAATGGCTAAAAATGTCGTGGCGATCAAATGCTCGGACCACTCTTCATCTGTCTGAACCGGCAGGAGATCCCCTGCAATCTGTTCCTGTACAAAATGATCAAATGGCTTGTCTGCGTTAAATGAATCAATAATGTAATCGCGATATCGCCACGCATGCGGAAACGTCATATTTACAGTTCGTCCTGTGGACTCTGCATATCGCACGACGTCTAACCAATGCCGACCCCAACGTTCTCCAAACTGCGATCTCGCTAAAAGATCATCAGCAAGATCACGTACCGCATCCTCCGCACCCCGGAGCCAGGCAGCTTCGAACTCGGCAACCTCATTTGGTGTCGGCGGCAACCCAACAAGATCGAAGTACAACCGGCGGACAATTGCCCTAGGCTCGGCATCCTCAGCCGGAGCCATCCCAGCGGTTTCAAGTCCGAACAAGACGTGGTAGTCAATTTCATTTTGACACCACGCGTCATCATTAACAGTTGGAACGCCAGCCTTCTGGGGCTGCTGGTAAGCCCAGAATTCTGCCTTCGCCTTTTCAATGTCCGTAGCCGTTATTGCTGCCTGCACATCTTCCTGAACAGAAACGCGTGGATCGGGTGCGCCCATTTCTATCCAAAGCTTGAAATTATCAAGAACGTCCTGCGGAAGTTTACGCTTCGGTGGCATCACAAAGTCCTGATGAGTCATTGCGTTATACAACCAGCTCTCTTCAGGATCCCCCGGCACAACAGCCGGGCCAGTGGCGCCACCCAACAGCATTCGTTCTTTTGTGTCGAGCCGCAGACCGCCGCGCACGTTGCCTGCCTTGCTTGAATGGCAGCCGTAGCACTCACGAACAAGCACTGGCCTAATCTTTGTTTCAAAAAACGTGAGCTCGTCTGTCGAAAGTAATTCCTCAGCCCCTGCAGCTGAGCCCACTAGAAACACAACGGCGGCAGTGAAAGAGAAGACATGTTTCATGACAATAATATCCTTCACGTTTTTCTTCGAGTCGAGAGGCCTAACGAGACACATGCGTCACCTTCGAATCACTCAGCCGCGGGAGGACGTTGAGGTTGCTGACCACCGGGCGATGCGCTCGTGTCTCTTGGTGATGGCCGGCCCTGGCCGCCCGGGCGTCGTTGCATTCCTGCCCCGCGTCGCTCGCGCATTGCCATCATCATCTTTTGCAATTCCTCAGCATTCAATTTGTCGTCGCCATCTGCATCAAACTCTTCGATCATTCGTGCGGCCATTTGTTCCGGGCTGAACCCACCTGCAAACTGTCCCGGCCGTCTCTGCCCAGGTCTCCGTTCACCATCTTGCTGATCACTAGGCCGAATACGTTGCGCCCGCGGTTTACTCTCAGTATTCCCCCCATCTGCAGGACTATCGTCCGCAAACACCAATACATTTCCGAAGATGATTATCGCAAAAATACTAATACTACAAAAACATTTCATTTTTATTGCCTCATGACTGATGAGTAATTGAATGAATGGCCAACGGCTCGTACTCCTGCACGGGCAATGACCCTCCGGTACTTCAACGGCTTAAGGGATCAGGAGTTGCAACAACACCAGTTCTACCCACAAAAACACAGCACACAGGAACCAACAACAGCAAGCTTTTGCCAGACACGACGCACCCGGCTTCCGTTATCCGCTAGAAGGGCCATAAGTAAGCCCCTTTTGCAGTCCTTCAAACCCTATATGTTTATCGTCTACTTAAGGCTCGGTAGCCAAGTAGCAGAATGATACTGCCGCCTACGGCCACTGCTAGACTGCCCGGGTCAAATGAGCCCGGATTCACATTGACCCCAAGCTGTGTCGCAATAAATCCACCAACCAGTGCGCCAACAACACCAAGAACCGTCGTCACCACAAGACCATACACACCACTACCTGGCACAAAAAATCTGCCGAGTGCACCTGATATC
>Ga0315322_10002819_pt1 | contig 13477 bp, 6 predicted proteins | sample M110021515metaG_FD_203461 | JGI IMG/M metagenome (GOLD analysis project Ga0315322, IMG submission 203461) | Ammonia-oxidizing marine archaeal communities from Monterey Bay, California, United States - M1 100m 21515 | ecosystem: Environmental > Aquatic > Marine > Intertidal zone | place: USA... | reverse complement strand
GTAATGATTACGGCAAAGATCTTTTGCGGCAGCATATCGAGCAGCATCACACGACAAACTAGCCCTTGCTACGTCATTCGTGTTGGTCGTTTGTTTGCACAAACAACTGGTTGAATGAAGCAGTGTCTGCTTTGCCGTCACTCACCTATTCGTGGTGTCTGTTTTTCTCGGTAGTCATTGAGTGCTTGTACGGTGTCATGCAGACCAGGTCGGCTTAAGAGCCCATCTGCAAAGAATCCTTGCTTCACTCCTGCTTTCCCAAAGCCTTTCGGTGTGTCGATGGGGTTGCACCAGAAAACACCAAGTATGTAGCTCGTGTTGAGGGCAGCTTTTACATACTCAGCGTACGCTTTTCCGGCAGCCACAGAATCCTCGGCAAGTTTCCATGCAGAAATATTCTTGTCACCATCTCGAAATCGGATGGCAAAGTCACATAAGAGGATTGGCTTGCCAGTACATCGATGAATTTCATCAAGTTTCTGTTGCGGAAATGATTCCATGAAGTACGGCTGCACGGCTATGGCATCCACATATGGAAGCATTTCCTCGACGATAGCAGGATTGAATGTTTGGAATGAAAAACGATCGCCAAAGATCAGATGATCGGGGTCGTACGTTCTGTTCGCTGTGCCAACGATACGAAAGTATTCGCGTGCGATGAAACGAAGAAAGGCTTCGTCCTGTGATGTGGTTCCGTCATCTTTCCATGCCTTTACAAATTTTTGGTATGCCTGTTGTCCAGGTGCATTTGCAGGGAGTGACTTTATAAAATCAACCCAGTTGTTGCCGGTCGAATTATCGAGAGGCCAGGCGCCGAGGTCAGTCCAACAATAGCCTATAACGTTTTCAGGATTTTGAAGGCTCTTTTCGCAACTAGCCTTCACTTCAACCTCGAGCCGCTTTTGTTCTTTTGGATCAAAAATATCAATGAAATGAAAGCTGCCGGCATCTCGATAGGTCGAAATAGGAACAAGATGGTTCCAGCTTTCAACGTAGGGCATGTCACCTCGCAACTGAGGAGGACAGCCGTATCCATAGGCGTTGAAACCAAGCCGCTTACAGGCAGTGGAAAACGCTGTGTAATCAAACGCATCGCGATTGTTGCTGGCATGTGTAATGCCATGAGCAAAGAATGGATTACCGTGTGAGTCCACAAGCCAATCTCGACCATCAATTGTGGCAAGACTGATGGGTTTTGATTGAGGCGACTCTGCTTGAATGGAATCTGCACAATTGCAAATCAAGATAAAGCTTACGAATGAAAAGAAAAATTTCATGATACAAATCAATGATACTGAAGGGACTGATATTGTTTTCTACAAAGCGTGTTACTGTTTCATACGTTTAAGTAACAACAAATTGGTATTTGTGTGAACAAGAAGCCGTTCGAGCTTCTCACACTACTCAAGATACCCTAAATATCGAGTGTCCCGGTACTTGATCCAAATTGATCGGACTCAATGCCCATTGATTGAAGAAGGGATACAAACAGGTTGCATAGAGGAACATTGTCTTTTTTGTTGTGCTGAATAAACCGGCCATGCTTGTGCTTCCCACCAGCCAGAATGATAGGAAGATTTCTAGGGTCGTGAGCATTTGCATTTCCTAGGTTGCTGCCAAAGAGAACTGAAGTCTGCTCGAGTAAACCCGATCCATTTTCAGATGGCTGTTTCAAGCCATCAAGGAAATCACTCAAGCACATAAGAATTTTTGTTTCAATAATCTTGAGCTGTGCGATTCTCTCCGGGTCTTGTCCATGATGAGAAAGAGGGTGATGGCCATCGGACACACCTTCAATATTTGGAGTCCCATGGTCACTCTGAATAACGACTGATATCACGCGTGATGAATCTGTCTGGAGAATAAGTGGAATGAGATTGAGGAGCGACCGAACACGACCAACTAGATCAGACGGGTCGGGAATATTCTCTGGAGGTGCAGTCTGAACACTGGGTTTCGGTCGATCGAGCCATACTTCGGAATTATTTAATTCTGTTTCAGCAACCCGAATGGAGTCAAAATATTGTTCAAGTTGATGTTTATCGGTGCTGGGTGTTGCGCGCTCTATTGATCGTATCTGCTCAATCACACTATCGAGAATGCTATGGCCATCTGCTAGGCGTTGCCTCTGTTGTCTGATTTCTTTTTGACTTCCACGCAAGAATAATTTTGTATACACCTGAGAAGGCATATCATCAGCAGGAATCATCACACCGTTTCTTGTGAAAGATTGACTTTTCTTTCTGTTACTACTCAGTGAGACAGATGGGTATCGTGTCACATTTCCAATTTTCTCGGCAGCAAACTGATCAATTGAAATCGTGTTTCGAAAACCTCCGAGGCCGGGGTTTCTTGCAGATGTCAGAAAGGTCATCTCGGTGTCGTGAGGATCTTTCCCTACTTGGTCGGGATGTGAAAGACCGGCGAATAGCGTGAACTCCTTTCGATGACGTTTAAGAATGTCTAGGTATTCCGTGCTTTCATAATCGGAGCCTGTTCTCTGAGGAAACAGAGATGGTGCATGGAGGCCAAGCGTGTTGCAGATACACACCATTCGCTTGGGTGGCGTAATCTGAGTGCCGCCGACTGCCATGCTCATGGATTCAAGAAGAGGCAAGGCAACTGTAATTCCAGAAGATTTTAGTACAGTGCGTCGTGAGAGCGGTGTGTGCATCATTGATTCCTGAACAGGGGACTTGTAACAACGTGGTGGACAAGACTTCGGAGAGGATATCCGTCGCTTTGTGTCGCAGAAAGAATGCGTTCGACTTCATCACGATCAGAAAATTCAATGTCACCACCCGTCGCGAAAATGATCAATTGTGAGAGAGTATTTCGTGCAATTTGTTTTGTTGATTCACGAAGTAATTTGCGATAGTCACGAATGTTTTGGAAAACATTGCCCTCGGCTGTGACCCCAGACGTGTTTACACGCGGGCCTGAGTTGTAACCCACTCGCTTTAGTCGTAATCCAGATTGAAGACTTTGTTTCATATTTTTACCAATGCGATAGTGCTGCCGGTACGTACCAACCGGATCGAAGCCTTCCATTGCGAAACCTGGTGGATCGATATGCTGATGACACCTAGCACATGTTTCAACCGACTGATGCTTTAAAAGCATCTGACGAATTGTGGTAGTGCCTCGTGTATCTGGTTCAATTGTGGCAATGTCGGGCGGTGGTGGATTCGGTGGAAGGCCCAGCACATGCGTAAGGATAAAATTGCCACGTTTGACGGGCGTTGTGACACTCCCATTTGCAGTCACTTTTGCAATTGAGGCATGTCCAAGAATACCGCCTCGAGGGCTCGATGCGTCCAAGGAGACTTTCCTCATCGTCTCGCCGAATACGCCTTTGATGTCATAGTGTTCAGCAAGACGGCGGTTCAGGAATGTAAAGTCGGAGTCAATCAGGTTATGGATTGGCAGATTTTCTTTCAGCAGATACGAGAAAAACTCTCGTGTCTCAGCAAGCATTGCTCGACGTAAGACATCATCATATTCAGGGTACAGTTTTATATCAGGTGTCGTTGCATCAATCTGATCGAGTTCGAACCACTGATCTGTAAAATCATGAATAAAGAGTTGGTTTTTTTTATCAGCCAAGAGTCGATCGACCTGAGTAGACAGCGTGTTGGATTCAGAGAGCCTTCCCTCGCTCGCTAATCGAAGTAACTCTTCGTCAGGAGGGCTTCGCCAGAGAAAATATGAAAGTCGAGAGGCAAGTGCATGGTTGGTTAGCTTCGACTTATTTTTCTGCAAATCGTTCGTCAGAAGGAGCGTATGTGGAGAAATGAGGATCGCTGTTAATGGAATGCGAGCGCTGGCAATGAACCCACGCTGGGCTTCGAGGCTCGGGATAGCGAGATTGGTCAGCTCCGTTATTTCTTTCTTAGTGACTGGTCTCCGGAAGGCTCTGGGCGCAAGCGTTGCCACAGCGTCACGAATATGTTCGTAGTGAGATTTTGTTGTAACGGGTCTGTACGATCTTCTATTTACAGTCCGTTCCCATTCAACACCTGGGAACAGGGATCGTGTTCGGCGTGGAGGCCACGTAGTTTCCAGCGGACCTTCAACAAGCACCTTACGAACCCGTACACCCTCTCCTTTAAATTCACTTGCAGGTTGAGAGTTGTAAATGACTTTGCCATCAGGTGCCGGTTCAAGTTCATCAGCACTGACATAAAAGTAATCATCTGGTCGGAAATAGTGAATTGTTGAAACAGTTCGCATTTTCTCTGTCACATCCCATGCGGCAAAGAGTTCACTATTACCCTGAATATCATTCTGACGCTTGAGGCTCATGGTTACTGATGAGCGCGGCTGATACGCGGAGCCGGTCACCGTAATCCGATATCGTCCGGGAGTAGAAAATCGTAGGCCGTTTGCATCCGAGCGGAGGTTGTGGTTTTCACCACGGAACATGATGAGATCATCATTGTCTCGGAAGACAGTGCCACCACCACGGCGGACAGGTCGTTCAAACCACATTTGCATATATCGCGAGTTTGCATAATCAAGCTCACGTTTCATATTTGGTTTCGGACCCAACTCAATTGCTTCATCAAGAGCGGCTTCGGCTGCTTTGAGAAAACCTTTCACGTGGACGCTGGACATTTCCTGATTCGCCGCCACGACATCAAACGCTCCTGACTCATCTTCTGGTGGGAGATATTTTGCAATTTCACCACCTATGCCTAGAAGATCATGGAGCGTATGTTCGTACTCACGTCGTGACAGCCGTCTTGAGGGCACTCTTCCATTCTGTTTTCGTGCCTGTTTATTTATTTCTGAAAGTTCTTTTTTAAGTGTCGATAATGCGGCATGCCTCGCTTCATCACTTGGTACGAAAGAGTCTGGTGGAGGCATTTCTCGACGCTGAACACGATCGAATACGAGTACCCATTGCTGGAACGCTTCCGGTGATGCGTCCGGTTTATCGATGGCGTTCAAGTTCAGATTTGTCTCTGTCTCTGCATCATGACACGAGATGCAGGCTGTCTGAACCAGATTTTCAACTGCATGAAAATCATTTTCCGCATGTACACACGGCATGTTGGTAGCAAGCAGATACGCCCATGCGACGAAATACTTTCGGAGAAGATATCGAAATAGTCTCATTGGTTTGTAGCTGGAATAGCCTTTGAGGACTCGACAAATGCCAAAAGGTCAAGGATATCTTCAGCCGTAAAGGTATCGAGCAATCCACTCGGCATGCTGGAAACGTCAGCAACCTTTCGTTCCTCAATCGCTGACTTTTGAATTCGCTCAATATTCTCCGGTCGAAGCAGGTTCTGTACGATCTCTACATGGTCCGGTGTTTCATTGACTACTAAGCCAGTCAGAAGACGACCATCATCAACAAGAATCATCTGTGTTTTAAAATCCTTATGAATCTCTTGAGATGGATTTACAAGCTGCAACAGAAGCTTGCTGCCCTGAAAGCGTTTTGAGACCGCTGTTAGGTCCGGGCCGTATTTTGCACCCTTTCCTTCAATCGAATGGCATCGGCTACAGGCTGCCTGTTCGAAAACGTACCGGCCATTGTCGAGAGATCGATTCTCTAAATGATTTGCCTGTGTAATCAGCTCTCGATAATTCTGCTTCCATTTTTTTACAAACTTTCTGGCTGGAATAGCATCCGGCTCGGTACTCCCGACGTGTTCTAGAAGACGAATAAACATTTGGCCATCACGGCTTCGCTTTGGATTCTGGCGTCGGAACTGTTGCCACAACTTGTTCACCTGTTGTCGTTGTGATGAACTGAGTTCAGTCATCCGTGCATCAACATATTCTTGATGATTGTTTCCGTGGTAGGCAGCTGGTAATGGAGATTGACCAATTTTTTGAAACAGGCCCTGATTCGGAGGCCTACGTTTTGGTACCACAGCAAGATTACCCACATCATGATTCCCGTCGTATGTTTTTGCGATGAGTTGCGTGCCACCATGTGTTGGCAGCGTGTCAGGTAACGAAATACAGATCACAGCCCCAACGCCTCGTTCCATATGACGGGCTGGTCCAGATGTACTGGTCCAGACATTGCCGTCATCATCAAACTCAATTTCACGTGTGTATGAGACACGGGTTGGTAAACGGAACTCAACAAGTGTTTCAGTGACGGGGTCAAACCTGTTGATTGTGTCGTTTCCAGTACCACAGACCCAGACAATGCCGTCCTTATCGATATTCAATGCATACGGAATCTGGTTTTCAGCATCAGGCAATTCGTAGACAGTCCAGCGTTCGGTCGTGGGGTCAAACTTTCCAAATACACCTGACCCAAAGCCAGGAACCCAGACCATGCCATCAGGTGCTACATGAAGCCGGCGTGGTCCACGAAAAGGCGGGTTCCACTCTTTGATCGCACCATCATCGACCGACGGGTTAATTCGTCCAATCCGGTTGCCATTGAGTTTGGAGTACCAGATCATTCCATCGACGGGAGAAAAATCGATGCCATAGGGTGTAATGCCTCGTGACTCGCCACGACCAGCGGCAGTCGCCTGACCAGCATCAAGGAGTTTGTATTCTTTAACGACGTGTGTTGTTGGATGAATCGAAAAACATGAATTGGAGCCAGCATCGGTGTACCAAATCAATCCTTCAGGATCACTCGGATTTATTCGTAATGTATGTGGGTAATTCCCACGTGTCTTTGGTGCCTCCGCACTGCTGTAGGTTTCAAATTGCTCAGTATTGAAATCAAAGCGAACCATCTTGCCACTTGCACACATGGTCGTCCACAGGCTTCCATCATTGGCTGTTTCAATTGAATGAGGGCCGTAGGATCCTCTCGGATATTTGTACGTTGTTTGCTCACCCGATTCGGTATCAAGTGCAATCAACTTTCCGTTTTGAATGTTGACCGCATAGACTCTTCCGTCACGGCCAAGTTCCAGATCGTGAAAAGATCCTTGGAGCAGTTCATCCATTTCCCACATTGTTATTGTGGCAGCAGCAGCAAGCCCTGTTGGAGCTGGTGGTGGCACAAAAGTTGGCCATTGTTTGACGGCGTCTCCTTTGTACGTTTCCATCAGTCGAGGAATGATGGTTTCTTTTGTATGTGGAAACAGCCCACCGAATCCATCCATCCGTCGCAGCATGGTCTCCCAGTCAACAGGCTCTTCTGGAGTTCGAAAACCCACGGTTCCAACTTGATGGCAGTAGGAACACATCATTTTGAAATTGAGCTTGGCATGTGAATCCTCAAAATCCAACATGCTGAAGGCACTGTTTGCAGGTCGCTGTAATTCGAGCTCTTCACCAACTGCTGGGCGTGTCTGAATGTGAAGATTATCTGTGTTCGCAGACACACTGCTCAGCCAGGTATCTGCGAGCCCCATGAGGCGAGTACGGAGCCGATACGTACAGTCTCTGAGCCCATCAATAGTAAAAGAGCCATCTGGCTTGGTGAATACAGATGTCCATTTTCGATGCTCATTGTCAATTGCTGAAACCATGACACCTCCAACGGGCATGTTCTTTTCATTGACGACAGTTCCTTGAATCGTTGCTGCTTGGCTGAAAGCGCAACTGAGCATTACTGTAAGACTGGAGCAAAATAGAACCACACTTTTTTTCATGGCATCTTTCCCACCAAGGCAAAAAACTTGTTTGGTTTTCATAGTATCCTCTCGCAATCAGATAGTTCACTTAGTTGTTTTTGTTTTCACCAATGCAGTACAGGTACTGTCGGCCCCGCAAATAAAGGCAGTCGCCTACTGGTACAGGTGAGGCATTAAATTCATCATCAAGCCTGTTCGTAGCAACAACATTCAATTCATTTGTGTGTTTGAGTACGACGATAGCACCAGTTCGGCCGGCAAAATAAATATGGCCGTTGGCACCAACAGGAGACGCATAGATATTTTGAATATCAGGCAGGCGTGTTCGTTCGATGATTGCTTCACCAGTGGTGGCATTCAAAGCAGTAAGAATTCCCTTGTTGGATTGAGTGAAATACAACTGGTCATCAAATAGGAGTGGAGATGGAATGTATGGAGTTCCTTTGTCCCCTGACCAAACAACTGCAGAACTTCCAGAAACATCACCCTTTGAATTGAGTTTTAAAGCCATGACAGAGTGGCCCTCATAGCCGCTCATGCAGATGACCATGTCGTTATAGATGACTGGTGAAGGCGTAACGTTGCCGGTTAATCCACTGCATTGCCAAATGACCTCTCCGGTATCAAGGTCGTAGCTGCGAATGAAATTTGAAGCTGCTGTGATAACCTGCGTTCGTCCACCATCTTCTGTAAAGATTTGAGGTGTTGCCCATGCGTTTTTCTCATCACGGGTACGTTTCCAGACGGTTTGACCGGTTGCAGCTTCAAGGACCTCTATCGATGATTGGCCAGAATGATCACGTACGATAATAATTCGTCCATGATGAAGGACAGGAGAGCATCCTTCACCGAGGCTGGCTCCGACGCGAACTTCTCCAAGGTCCCGTTTCCAGAGCAATGTTCCATCAAGGCTGTAGCAGTACATTCCTGCAGAGCCAAACCAGCAGTACAGTCGCTCTCCCTCAGTCACTGGTGATGCACAGGAAAAGTCGGCATGGTGATGAGTGCCTTCATGAGGAACTTTTTCAGTTGCAGTTTGTTGCCAGAGTTTTTTTCCAGTGAACCGGTTCAAACAAAGAACTTCAAACCGAAAAACAGTATTCGGGAATGTAATGCCGAAAACCCGCTCAGGCTGGTCTTCTGGAGGTGGCAGGCTTGGATCAACAACTTTGGTATCAACGGCTGTCAGAACAAATATCTTGTCATCCCACACAATGGGAGAAGCGTTACCCTGTCCTTCAATCGGTACTTTCCAGCGGATGTTGTTTTCTTCACTCCACGTGACAGGAGGTGAAGCAGTTGCACTCATGCCAGTAGCTTCTGGCCCTCGCCATTGATGCCAGTAGCGTTTTGTTTTCTCAAGAAAAGCTTTTTGTTCGCGAGGGAATTGGTAATTGCTGTCTGCAAACGTGTCATTTCTTGTCAGCGTATCTTCACTTTTGTGCTGTTTTCCTGATGACTGGACGTAATCCAATATTTTGACAAAGAGCTGTCCTTTATTGACGCCCTCATTCTGTTCGGTGCTGGCCTTTTTCCAAAGTTCTCCCAGACGTGTTCGTTGCTTCGGTGACAATTTTTTCATTCGTTCATCAACGTAGGATTGATGATTTGAGCCACGGTAGCCACGAGGAATTGGGCGTTGCGATATCTTCTTGAGAATGTCTTGAGGCGATGATTGAACACGCTGACCTTTCTCAGGATTCTGTTTCGCTTTTCCCTGTTTGTTTTCTGTTCCAGTTTGAGCAGACCAGTCCGGTGCATCGGCCATGATATCCTTGTAGAGCGCCAGCAGCTCTTTCTTGAGACTCTCAGTGACTTTCGGACGTTGCTTTGAGATGTCCTTCTTTTGTTGCGGATCAGTTTTTAAGTCGTACAGTTCGAACCGGCTAAACCCGCCTGCCTTGATCGTTGGAATCCACGCTTCCTGGAAGGTCCGTGCACGAACGAACTCACTCTTCAGCCGGTTGTATTCGGGGCTGGAGAAGGTGGTGTTGGTGACGCGGGAACCTAGGTTGGGCGCCCGCGGATTGATGCCCGCCAATCTGGCCAGCTTCTGCTGCAATTCATTTTTCTTGGCATTATTCGCGGGCAATTTGTAATCAGAGTAGCCCATCAGCGTGTAATCCCCTTCACGCAAGGTAGCGAGATGACCCGATGACGGTGAAAGCCACAACAGGGGTTGCGATCGATTCAAGTCACCTTTCTCGATTAGCAATGGTGAAAGGTCAGCGCCATCAAGGTGCACGCCTTTGGGTTTATCGATACCGGTCAGGCCACAAATCGTTGGCAGTAAATCAACCGAGCCTGAAGGTGTGTCTTCAGTACGACCGCCTCGAAAACCATTCGGCCAGAAGAAAATACCCGGAGATCGTAATCCACCTTCAAATTTCGATCCTTTGGCACCAGTCAATCCACCATTTCGATCAGCCCTATAACTTCCGTGGTCTGAGGAGTAAATAATTAAGGTGTTGTCCAGCTTGCCTGTTTCTTTGAGCTTTGCAACGAGTCGTCCAATGGCTCGATCGGTGTTATCGACTGTGGCCGAATAGATTGCGGCTTCATCCTTGAGATCGCCGTAGATCGAGGTGATCTCATCAGGCGCCGCCAGTTTGGAGTGAGGCTCATTGAACCACATGTTCATGAAGAACGGTTGATCTGGATTCTTCTTCTCGTCTAACCAGCGGATCGCATCGTCCACAATCAACTGACACGAATAGCCTTTCAGCGGTCCGACTCGTTTGCCGTTGCGCATAAAGTTCGTAGGATCCTTATGGCTTGGATTGGCTCCGTTCGAGATCCCAAACCAGTAGTCAAAACCGTGCTGCTGAAGCGTAGGTTTTTTTCGTTTGCCTGAGGTCATCCCGACGTGCCACTTGCCGAAGTGGGCCGTTCCATAACCAGCCTGTTGTAACACTTCTGCGATCGTCACTTCGCGTTCCAGCAGATGCATGTCGTGCATGTGATCCTGCAGAACGCTGTAAATACCAGTGCGGAGATTCTGCCTTCCGGTAAGGAGAGTCGCCCGCGATGGCGAGCAGACTGCTGCCCCGGCGTGAAAGTCGGTGAACTTGACCCCACGCGCTGCCAGGGTGTCGAGCACTGGTGTTTTGACTGGCCCGCCATAACAGCCGAGATCCTTTGATCCCAGATCATCGGCCAGCAGAATGACGACATTGGGCTTCGATTGCTTTTCTTCAGCTGAAGCAAACGCAGCGAGCATCGAGAAGCATAAAAAAAATGTGAGGATAGGTTTCATGGTATGTGTTCTCTTCTTATTGAGTTTTGGGCTTGCTCGTAGCTTCATTTTCGTCTGACGTATTACCTGACGCTGTTGGCATTGCATGCGGTGACAACCAGTCAATTTGAGGCCAGTTCTGTAAGTCGGTCTTCAGGTGAGGCCCCGGTGTACTGCGTCCTTGCCTGACATATTCACTCGCGAGAGCAGTCAATTCACTGACGACGTCAGGGCGTATCTCGATCAGATTGGTCGTCTCGTCCGGATCAGTCCGTATGTTGTAGAGCTGGCGGTTCGCAGTGTCGAATGACCTCTGTTCGATCGTTCCGTTGTACCTGCTGCTGCGTTGCCCGGCTCCGTAACCGTTCCCTCCGGATCCCGCGTGCAACAGCAATTTCCAGTCACCGTTTCGAATCGTAAATCGACCGCTCGATGAGTGGTGAATTATTGCATGAGCTTTTCGGTAGTCATCGCCTTTGCCTAGCATCAATGGAAGAATGGAAACACTGTCGACCCCCTGATCTTTGGGAAGCTCGACAGACAGAAGTTCTGAAAATGTTGCCATCATGTCGACAAGACAGAACGGTGTGTCGCACGTTGAGCCCGGCGCGATCACGCCTGGCCAGCGAGCAATGAAGGGAACCCGGTGTCCACCTTCCCAGTTGTCGCGTTTGGCTCCCAGGAAGTGAGAGGAGCTGTCGTGACCATACTTACTCCGACGTGGATACATGTTGGTCTCAGGTCCGTTGTCACTGGTCACAATCACCAGGGTGTTGTCTGTGAGTTTCAATCGATCCAACGTATTCATCACCCTTCCTATGTGATGATCCACTTCAACCATGAAATCGCCGTAGATATCCAATTTGCTTGTACCGACGAAGGCATCACCCGGCGCGTGAGGTGTGTGAGGTGCATTGAGCGGCATGTAAACGAAAAAGGGGCTTTGCTCGTTGCGTTGGATGAAGGAGATGACTTCGTCGGTCAAGGTCGGCATGACATGCTTATGCCGCCAGCCAGGAACCGCAGGTCCCTGCCGACCACCTTTGTCTTCTTCCTTCAAACTGGAAGTGGGTTGCTCGGTGACACGGTCATTTCGAATGAAAACGTAGGGGGGCATGTCCAGAGATGCGGCAATCCCGAAGTATTCGCTGAATCCGTTGACGATGGCGGTGTTCTGAATCGGTTTGGTGAAATCGATCCCTTCTGAGTTGTTGCGCATGGTGTAGCCCTTTTCTCCGCGCATTCCTCCGCCCCAGTCCATTCCCAGATGCCACTTCCCAATGCAGGCAGTTCGGTAGCCCTTGCCCTGGAATAAATCCGCCACTGTCATGCGTCCTTTCTCGATGAGGGGCTGTGAAAAGCCACCGAGAACACCACTTTTCAATCCGGTTCGCCACGCGTAGCGGCCGGTCAGCAGGGCATAGCGTGAAGGCGTACAGACAGCGGAGGCCGAATGGGCATCGGTGAATCGCATGCCGCCCTTGGCCAGCTGATCCAGATTTGGTGTATGGATTTTGGATTCGGCGTCGTAGCAGGTGACGTCGCCATAGCCCATGTCATCAGCAAAAATCAAAACAACATTGGGATGCCTGACTTCAGCTGAGACATATGCAGTTAGCAACAGGAAGCAAGAAAATGTGAGTATGGATTTCATGTTATTTCTGGTCCATTGGGTGCCAGGCCTCGATTTCCCTAATCGAAGTTCATTAACTTCTGACCTTCACTTGGCATCTGGTCGAGCGCTGCCTGAAGTTGTTTGCGAATTCCCTTCGACGCCGGACCCGTGACCGGTTTCTTTTCCAAAACGTCATTGGCGACGTCGAACAGGCGGTTATTTCCATATAACTTCCAGCGCTCGTTGCGAACGAACCGAAGCGGCTTACTTGTCTCCGGTTTGGGGCAGTAGTAGATGAAGATGTTTTCCCTCGGGTTTCCCTTTCTGCCCAATAGTTGTGGAAAGAAACTACGTCCATCGGTGGGAGACAGTGGTTGGGCGCCGGTTGCTTCGGCAATCGTCGGTGCAAAGTCGGAGAAGTCGACAACGGACTTGCAGATCTGATCAGCTGGAACTGTGCCTGGCTGATAAGCGATCAGTGCGACGTGGGTGCCAGCGTCGGTCGGCCTGCCTTTGCCGCCTACGATCACCTTGTCGCCGATGTTGGACTTGATCGATCTGTACGTTCCGTTGTCTCCAGTGACAAGAATCAGCGTGCGGTCTGCGATTCCCATTTCAACCGTCTTGTTGACTATACGGCCGATCACTGTATCCATGTAGGAAACCATGTCGGCGAAGTTTTCCTGTTGGTTTGTGTTGTTTCGGTCCGCGCTGTGGGGAGTGGGGATGAACTGATGTGGGTCTTCCTTTGTTGAATCGTGATCCCAATGAACCAGCGCCATTGGGTAGTAGAGAAAGAACGGTTCGTCCTGGTACTCGTCCATGCGATCCAACAGGAATTGACAATAGATGTCGGGCCCAAAGACATTCTTTCCAAATTGTTGAGTCGTGCCGTCGGTGGTGATGACTGGACCCCAGAAACGCGGTCCGCCCTTGTCGACCTGCCACAGGCAATGACGCTGGAAACCTGCATCCTGGGGCCACGACCCCTTACCTCGAGTTTGTTCCGGGTAATGCTCGGTCCCCAGCAATTGCCATTTGCCGGCGATGGCAGTCCGA
>Ga0315322_10002817_pt1 | contig 13481 bp, 9 predicted proteins | sample M110021515metaG_FD_203461 | JGI IMG/M metagenome (GOLD analysis project Ga0315322, IMG submission 203461) | Ammonia-oxidizing marine archaeal communities from Monterey Bay, California, United States - M1 100m 21515 | ecosystem: Environmental > Aquatic > Marine > Intertidal zone | place: USA... | reverse complement strand
TTTCTTGCCTTTCGTCTTGCAGCGGCCGGCGGCTCCTTCAGGAAGATGCCGGCCTTGGCGCAAGCGCGGTTTACCGTCGCTCGCTTTTTAGGGTCGTGCAGTACTAGCAGCGTCGGACCGACCCGCTCGACGTATTTGCCGCAGGTTGCCAATACGCGTTGTGCGATCTCCTCGTCGGGGCATCGCACGACTAGCGCATGCTCCCAGTTTAGGGACAGAACTGCCTTCGCCCAACGCCTCACTTCGGTTTGGACGTTCGAGGGAATAGGCATGCTGCTCGCGTTGGTAATCTGCTTCAATAGCTCTTCCACATCCAAACCAGACCGCGCGCCCGTCTGTACGGACTCGCGGGTCAGCTTGAAGAGTGCCCCGACGCCTTGGCCAATGCGCTCGGCGAAGGGTCCGATGCTCGCCTCTAGCCCAGGGCTTGGCGCCATGAAGATAACCTCGAAATCGGGCTGCACCACGATGGCGGAATCGGTCAACTCTTCACTCAGATCGAGCGTATCTTCAAGGCCAAGGATATAGCGGCCAACTGCAGTGAGTTGGACAGTGAGGCTATCCTCATGATGCCCGAGCACAACGCCGCGGTTGGGTAAGAGTTGCTCGTGAAGCACTCTTGATAAACCCTCGACCCACGCCATTTCCATTTCTTCAGGAAGCAGTAAACTCTTGTGATAACGAGCGACCGGACCACCGCCAGGGCCGCCAGTGAAGAGCGGATTACATTCCTTAGACGCGTAGGTGAGGAGGCTATTCCAGCAGCGTGCTTTGCCGAGTTGCTGGAAGGTTTCGATGAGCTCGGACCGAAAGGGCTCTAGGTCGGGATCGCGCCAGGAAGTGCGGAAGGCGTCCGTAGGAGGCGCTTCGCATGTAAGCAGCTCCCGCGCAGCACTTGCAAGGATGCTGCGCTGCTCTACGGTCGACTTGGCGAGCCAGGCACGCCCCGCTTCGGTTAGCGTCAAAACGGGGCGTTTGGTGTTCTGCCCTTGCAGCTCGGCAAGCTCGTAGTCGGCCGCTATATCTCGAATTTGCGGGATCCGATTTGCGTCTAGGCTCTCTGAAAACTCAAGGAAAAAGCGGGCGGGCAGAGGGGAGAGAAGTGCATTGAGTTCTTTTTCCGGCTTGGCGAAGAGCGAGTTGTCCCCGGTCTTAATCTGGCGAGGCTCGGACAGGAAGACAAGCATCGTGGCCAGGTCCTCGGTTGCGGTGGGCCAGTGCGCGACCTCCTGGGGTTCAAGCTCGGGAGGCAGCATGAGCCTAGGGCGGTGCAGTTGGTCGGAAATCGGGCGCGGAACGGAGACCTCGGGGATGCCGTCCTGGTCGAGGCCCGCGACAAATAAGACGTTGCGAAGTCCGGCGCGGAACGCGTCGGCAAGCCGCTGCAGGGGAATGTCGCCGCACTCCGCGATGAGCGCTGACAGTTCAAGCGGGTCTGGCTGGGCGAGCAGGAGGCGCAGCAAATGGGACAGGTCGCGCGCGACAGTCAGCGTTGGCAGAGGCTCGTCGTCATCCGCCCGGTGGCCATTGCTGACAGAGGTGCGTCGGGCAGTGAGCCACTCGACCTGCTCCTGCTCAGAGCCGGCCTCATGGAAGCTCTTGGGGTAGGACAGAGCCGTTAATTTTTTACCCACAGCTTGGCTGTCCTTATGCCAAACAAGAGGGTTCCTGCTTTCGATCAAGAGCTCCCGCTCTTCGGTACTCAGGATCATTGCTAGGTACTCAAGGAACAGAGCTGGCGAGTGCTCGAGAGTGATCTCGTGGAGTGACATGCCGCGAAGGGCCTTGATCAGCACCTTCCCCGTTTTGGTCAACCGTGCGCGTTGGTCGTCTTTGAAGAGCTCGATCAGGCCCAGGGGTACAGCGCTATGAAATGCGTTAATCTGCAGCGGGCTGGTGACGTTGACTCCTCGGCTTGTGGGGACCTCGAGAAGGCAGCGACGTGTGGGCTCCTCGAACTCCTTCCAAACGGGAAGCAACTTAAAAATGACGAGCCAATCCACATCGAAAATCTTCACTTGAGAAGCTCCTCGCCATCTTGGATGATCGTGTATTCGTAGCCCTGCTCGCACAAGAACAGCTGGCGCTTGATTGCGAAGTCCTCTTCCTTGGTCTCGCTCGTGACGAGCGAATAGAAGCTCGCTTGGTTGAGGCCCTTCTTCGGCCGCAACAACCTGCCGAGCCGCTGCGCTTCCTCTTGGCGCGAACCGAATGTGCCCGAGACTTGGATCGCGACGGACGCATCCGGCAGGTCAACCGCGAAGTTAGCGACCTTCGAGACGACCAGAGCTTTGTGCTTCCCCTGGCGGTAGTCCTCGAAGAGCTCGTCGCGCTTTTTCTGGGGCGTCGTACCCGTGATCAGCGGCAAGTCGAGAACCTTGGCAATCGTCTTCAGCTGATCCACAAACGTACCAATTACTAGCGTGGGCTCGTCAGGATGCTGTTCGATCAAGTGCCGAACAAGCTTGATCTTCTCGGGATTCTCGGCAGCGATACGCAGCTTCTTGCGCTCGGCCGCAACGGCGTATTCGCCAAGCAAGTAACGCGGCAGCTCGACGCGGATTTCCGTGCAAGTCGCCTTAGCAATCCAGCCTTGTTGTTCGAGCTCTTTCCAAGGCATGTCCCAACACTTCGGACCGATCAACGCAAAGACATCGCGCTCCAGTCCATCCTCGCGAACAAGGGTGGCCGTCAGTCCGAGCCTGCGGCGAGCTTGTAAGCTAGCCGTAGCTTGGAACACGGGAGCGGGGAGCAGGTGCACCTCGTCATAGATAATCAAGCCCCATTCGCGCGCGTCAAAAAGACCGAGGTGCGTGAATTCGTCCTGCTTCGTTTGGCGATGGGTCAGCACTTGATACGTCGCGATTGTAACGGGCCGAATGTTTTTCGCCGCGCCGGTGTATTCGCCGACCTGATCTTCAGTCAAGGTCGTCTTGTCGAGCAGCTCGTCCATCCACTGGCGCACGGCTGTCGTGTTCGTGGTGAGCACAAGTGTCGATGCACTAACCTCGGCAATAGCCGCCATTCCAACGATGGTTTTTCCAGCGCCACAGGGAAGCACGACCACGCCGCTGCCAGCGTCGACGGCGCCACCGGCGTAAAAAGCGCGCGCGGCATCGACTTGGTAAGGCCGCAGCGCAAGGGTAGTGCCATCACGCATCTCCTTTGCAAGCTGAACTTCTAAGGCCTCGCCTTTGGTGAAACCCGCAAGGTCGCGCACGGGCAACCCCAGCTTGATCAACTCGATCTTAAGCCGGCCTCTATCGCTGAGCTTGACGCCAAACACCTGTGGCCCAAGTCGCCAAAGCAGCTTCTCGAAGCGTGGATTTTCAGCGAGTTGGACCATTACGTCCGGGTCTTCAGCACGCAGCTCCATATCCTCGTCCGCGCGCGTCAGGACGAGCTTGCCGAAGCGACTTGCCAGCTCGCGTACTTCGCTGATCAAGTTCTTCGGAACCGCATAGCGAGAGTAGCGCTCAAGGCAATCGATGATGCTCTCGGCGGCGAACCCCGTCGAGCAGGCATTCCAGATCGAAAGCGGCGTGATGCGAAACGTGTGAATGTGCTCGGGGGACTTCACCAGCTCGGCAAAAGCAGTCAGAGATCCGCGCGCATCGGCCGAGTCCGGTGCGGCTAGTTCGAGCAATACAGTCAGATCCGCTTGGACGATGAGGGGGGCGTTTGGGGAGGCCATAGGGCGGGAAGTATAGCGACAAGTTGAATGCTCCTCGAAGCATGCCGACTCACTTTCAGTTCAAGTTGCATTTTTGGCCCAGTCACTCCAAAACTCAAGCCACGAAAATGGCCGCGACCTCCTGGTGGGAGCCGCGGCCATTTCGCTTGTGGGTTCTAGTTGCCCAGCTTCATGTCCAGCGCGTTGCTGTACAGGGCACCCGTCTGTACAAGTGGAAGTTGCGCTTGCCAGACCTGGTGGACTCCCATAAGTAGCGGATCGTTTGGGACGCCCGTGCTGAAGAAGACCGAGCCGTACTCGTTGGTGTTGACTCCGGCGACGATTTGCGACGTCGCGAGGTCAATGTAGTCCACACAGTTTCCGATAGGCGTCGGTGCAGCAGCCGGCGAGCTCGTGATCAACAACACAAGCTCGTTGGGTGGGGCGTTGAGCACGGCCATATCAACCATCGACCCAATAACGTGAACTTCGGAATAGAGCACAGGCTGAAGCGAGCCAAAACCGCAGCCGCCACCTAGTTCGGTCACGCTAGCAAGGCCGGCGGAAGGAATCTCGACCAAACCGTAGTGGATACCCGAGTTGCATGGATTTGGACCGGAAGTTAGATCGTTCCAAAAGCCTCCGCCAAGGGTCTCCGCGTGATCTTCACCATTGCAGGTTGCCGAGTCGTTGGGCTCACCGGCATTCCATGCGGAAAACACAAAGGGCTCGCCGCTGTCCCACAGCCAAATGCCCTCGACAATCTCGTCGCTAAGGCCGAGCCAGACTTTGAGCGAGGCGCTCATCTTGCTGGAAATCCAAGCGTTCTCCGCAGCGTCGTTGATGGCAGTCAGGTAGCCACCTTGCAGCGCCGCGAATGCGCGGGCACCCGCGATATCTGTCATGGTCGGGGTCAGCATATATAGATGACCGTTGCCGGGATAGACCAAGGCCGACTGGTTGGGGGTGATGTCTAGCAGCAGGTCATAGTTGCCTGTGATGCCGGCGGTTGTGCCTCCGACTGACATTAGGATCGGCTGGCCTGCTGTCACGTCGCCTGACCACGTTGCATCTGTGCCCGGGCTCGGTGCCGTTGCACAGGCAAGTGGGGTTAGCGCGCCGCAGCTTCCATGGAAAAGGCCAAGGGAGGGCGTGTAGCCCGCTCCGCCCTTGTAGTCGACGGTGGCCGTCATCGTGCCCGAGATCGGCGGGACGAAGTAATACCAGCGATCGTCTTGGACGTTACAAGCGGCCGCCTCTGGGCTGGTTGTGAAGCCACTTGTGCTGCCGACGTTCGAGCCTAAATAGGCGGGCAGCGCTGTGCTGCAATCGTTCGGGGCGACGGGGTTGACGCGGATGTTGGCGTGGAAAATCAGGCCACCGAAGCCCATAGGGTTTTCGGTGTAGACGTACATGGTATTTGTGCCAGGTCGCAGGTGCCGGGCGACGTTCTTGTTTAGGAACTGCTTCGGCTTGGGACCGCCAAACGTGATGCCTGTACCGGGGACGGGCTTCTCGTTGATGTAAACACCGCTGCCACCGAACTTACCGATGTGGTCGTCGACCACGAAAGTGAAGTCCATCGTTGCGGTGAAGATCGATTGGGTCGGGACCTCGAACTCAATAGCAAACAAGGCCGAGGCTTGGCTGGTTCCCAGCCCCGAAGCCTGGTCGGGTGCGACGTACTTTGCGAGGGGGAGTGACTGCAGGTTTTGCGTTTCCCATGTTGGCGAGAGAAGGATCGCTGCCGCCGGGCCAGCCTTGGCAGCAGTAAAGTCTGCAGGCTTGAGTGGGTGCGTGATCCCAAAAGTAGGTCCCACGAGCATGCTGACTTCTGCGTCGGTTGCACCGAGTGCACCGTGACCGCTCCATACGTCGATGGTGTATTCCCCAGGACGATAGCTTTGGTGTAGGCCGCCTTGTGCAAGAGCGCTAGAGCCCAAGAATAGAAGGGCAGCTGGAATAAGGAAGCGGTGGATTGATTCGCGCATGGAGAGAGTTGGGGTGACCGAGAGACGGGGCTGATTCGAATAGCCGGGTTGAGATTGAGGAGCTGTAACGAGGTGCGGCACACGCTCGATTCTAGCTCACTTCCAAGTGCATTTAGGTCGCTGCAGATGATCTGGAGTAAGGCCCGGTTCCGAGAACACGGCAATAAGCCTTGGCCTTAGCTGAACCGCCAAGGCGAGCGTTAGGGCAGAGAGGGTTATTCATGGGCGGGCGACGTTCAAGCAATAGGCGCATACGGATCCGTGGTGCACCAAAGTCAACGGACTAAGGGGCTGCATAAGTGCAGGATTATGATTGTAGTACTTTCTGGCGAAACGTGCAGGCTCGGCCGCGGGGCTGCATTAGGCCTTGTTTCTTGCAGATCCAAACGAGACTTACAACGAACTTCAGCTGCGTGAAGGCGGCCTAGGGGGCATGTTTACATCTATTTTGGCTGGCCGCTCGAGCGCCACCTTATGACACACAAAGGCGTGGTGAATCCGCCACGCCGTCCTATAATTACCATTACATCAGGAATGACTTGCCCCCGTGCGAGTCTGCCAACCTGGCTTGGAGAGCCAAGGTGGCTGATCTCTCGTTGAGATCGATGTGCCCGTCCGTTGGACGGGAAGTAAATACTCCGCCGTGGCGTGTATTCGCCTCGGTTCCTGGTGTGTGACTTGTCAGCAACACACACTCGAATGAACAACAAGCAAAACGCTCCCGGCTCTGATGCCGGGTCCACCCAGTCCAGCGAACAGCGCGGGACTCTCTCTCGCCGAACCTTCCTCAAGGTTGCTCTTGGCAGCCTACCAGCAGCAGCTTTCGTGCCCGGGCCACTATCCCTGCTCTGGCCCAAGACCGAGCTAACGCGGCCGGTGGCCGAACCTTGGATCCTGGCTCTGCATGGAAGCATGCTTTGGGATCCAGACGACGAGTACGACCTTCGCGTCCCGACCTTACGCGACTGGCTCGGCGTACCCGATGCCCCGGGCCCCGAGCAGGATGCATTCCTCGACGAGCTGATCCTTGAACGGGAAGGTCTCGATAGCAAGGAAGAACCCGAGGAGTGGCAGAGTTGCCGCGACCAGCTCGTTGCGGCACTAGACAACGGCCTAGACGAAAGTGACTTCCAGGACTGGTATGAGTCCAATATCAAAGACGACGCCTGGACGACATGGCGCGAGCTTCCCAAAGAGGTTCAGGCCCGCTTCCCAATCTACATAGTCGAAGGCGAGTACCCAGGCTCGAGCTTCTCCTACCTCAAGTACGACGGTGAGATCGACGACTTGAATCGCGGCCTCGCCGCCGCCGGCATCAACATCCACGTCATCGAACAAGAGCGCGCAACCGAACTCCTCTACCCCGGGGACCCCGATTACTAAGGGGGCGAACATGCCAATGAGGGATTGTCAGGCCAGATGCCCAACGCGTTGTTTTTGCGCGGAGTTTCGGTGCCTATCCATGACGGCGAAGTCGGAGTAACACACAATGACTGGACGCAAGAAAAACAAGGGGAAGGCCTTCTATCTGGGCTTAGTGCCCGCTTCGGACCCAAGGTACGGAGAGAGCTCGATCGTATTAGGCGGAAGGTCATCGAGCCAGAGCTCCGCGAAGCCCTCGCAGCCGAGGCCCCAAGCACCCTCGCCGAAGAGGGGCACTCCCTCGACAAAGCCCATCTGAATCTAGTCGCGCAGACTTAGATCCCAGTCTTCGAGTTCGGCTAGGGCGTTCTGGTCGGTCCAGTCGAATCGAAGTGGGGTGACTGTGATGTAGCCCTCCTCGAAGTATGCGCTGTCGCTGGCTTCGGGGTGCTCGCGGATGAAGAGCAAGCGGCCGCGCATCTTGGCCCCCTCGGGTGTCTTTTCAAGCTCCCTATACTCACGGACTTGCAGGTAGTTTCCACCCATGGTGGCTGGCCGGACGCCCTTCCATTCGCCGTCTCGGGCATGGGGGATATTCAGCGAGTAGACCACCTCGGCGCTCGCTCCGCGCTCGAGCCATTGCAGAGCAAACTGATGTGCGAAGGCCGCGGCTGCGGGGAGATCTTTTGTTCCGAGGGAGACTGCCATGGACGGAATCCCCTGCCTTGCGCCTTCCATCGCAGCTCCTACCGTACCGGACAGGTGGGAGATGTCGCCAACATTGCTGGCGCTGTTCATTCCCGAGATCAGAAGGTCGAAAGGTGTCTCGCCGCTAAGTTGAAGGATTCCGTAGTGAGCAGCGTCTGCAGGCGTTGCGTCGAGAGAGACGGCCTTCACAGCTCCCTCGATCTTTGTTTCCTTTGCGAGCATAGTGGCGGCGTAGAAAGTGACGGAGTGGCTGGCACCAGAGCGGTTTCCGGCGGGAGCGCTCACGAAAACCTCGAATGATTTGGAGAGCTCTTTGACAAGCGTCACGAGGCCGGGAGAATCGATGCCGTCGTCATTGGTGACCAAAACACGGGGGCGTGCCTGCTCCTGTATCGAATCGGTGGCTAGGGGATCTGCACCGAAGCCGAGTAGGACTGGGCACAGCAGCAAGATGATCGCGAATCCAAAACGTAGGGTATTCATAGCAAGGAGCTCCGTTGCGGTGCCAGTGGTCAGGTCCACTCGTAAAGAGCGCGTATAGTAGTTTCCTGTGCGCTCTCGGCGCGACTGAAAGCCCGATGTGTTTAGATGCACTAGGTGTATTGAGTTCCGCCAGAATGGTCGGAACTTCTTTGCTCGATACTGGTTCCCAAGGCTAACCCAGTTGGACCAAACTATGAATCTCACACGACCGATACTCTCCGCGCTATTTATAGCCGCGCTTTTCACAAGCTCTGCCGATGCCCAGCGCGAGGAACGGCCAACCGACGTCGGCCGCGAGGACGTTGTATCTAAGTCTGAAACCGCCAAGATCGCTTGGTTTGGTAGATGGGATGACGCGCGCGAAGAATCGGAGCGGACCGGCCGCCCTATCTTGTTGATGTCGGCGGCTCCGCAGTGTTCGGGCACGCCTGGAATGTGGTGACCCGGTTATCAAAATGCCGAGGGGAGTTTCCTCTCGGATACTGCGGTGATTGCCGCCTCGCGTGAGTTCATCTGCGTTCGCCCTCAAACCTACGAGGACAAGGAAGAGGCCGCTCTTTTAGTCTCGCTGTTCGCGGGCCGCGGGGGCAACCTTGAGAACACGGTCTTCTGTGTCCTGTCGCCTGGGGGCAAAAGCAAGCTGAGCGGCTCTGGCCGTTCGCCGGGGATGCGCTACGATAACGCCGCTGACTTCACGGCCTTTTTGGGCGAGTGTTTCGCCGACTACGCAAAGGGCGCAAAAACAATCGAACGCCTGCCCGTCCTGGATGAGCTTGCGCTCGCGATGAACGTGGCGTCGTGCGACTTGATGCCACTTGTGATCCTGAACGCAAAAACAGAACGCGAGCTTGCGAAGTTAGAGAAGCGCGTCGCCGAACTAGCATGGGCCGACCCAAACATCGGCAAGCAGCAATACTTCTCCTTTGTGGGGCAGGAGCTTCCGCAACAGGCTGGCCACTCCTCTGAATCTGCAGAGTCTAACGGTAAAGAGTCCGAAGCCACGGACGCTGAACCGCGCAATGCGATCGAGGCCTTTGTTATAAAGCCGGGGCTCACTGTGATCGAGCCGGGACCCTATGGACGGACGGCAACGATCCTGAAGCACGCCTCTATCTCGGCAAAGTCCAAAGAGCTCGCCTCAACATTAGCGGCCGCGCAGGAGGCCCACGATCCGGCGAGCAAGGTCCGCAAGGATCACGTCCGCAACGCCAAGCGCGAAGGTATCGAGTGGGACGCTGAGCTACCTGTCTCGGGTTCCAAAATAGCCCGCAAGTCGAAGGAGAGAGACTAGGCGCTGCTCAGGTAGGTTCGCGGAACGAAGGCCAAGCTGGAACACTCCAAGCAAACGCCAGTCACCCAGAGTCCAAGTTCACATCGGACTGGACGATATCTCGTCCATCATTCGGTTGGCACTAGCGAAATGGCATGGCAAGCCCCGAAGCGCGGGGGCCCGCCCTGTCAGTTGCCCGCAGTTCCGACCCAACCTTGGTGGATGCCGAGGCGGGGTATCAAGGGGATCTTTAGGGCCGGGGGCCAGATGCCAAAGCCCGCGGTGAAGCCAAGGATGTGTAGCTCAAGGCCTTGGCGGAGTCCGACCCCGAGCCCTAGGTAGCCGATGTCGGCTTCTACGCCCCAGCCTGCGGAGGTGACGCCGGCGCGAAACGTGCGAGGGTAGTCCTTGCCGACAGAGTTGTGGTGGAGCTCGGCGTGAAGGCCAGGCGTGCCCTCGACGAGGGCGGTCACGAAGGTGTTGCTGTTGGGGCCAGGCCAGGCACTGTAGGGGCGATCCTCTGCGTGAGAGACTGTGATCTGCCAACTGTCTTTGTCCAGAGAAGTGTAGGTCGAGTGTCCGAAGTCCGCTTCGGCTTCCGCCAAGCGCAGTAGGTTTGGGATGGCCTCTTGGGCGTCCTTTCCGGTGATTGCCTCGAGCACGGAAACGCGGTTCTTCCACCGTTTCGGGTCGACTGCGTCCTCTTCCGAGATCGGGTACATTTCGACACCGCTGTTCTGGCCCGTGACCTCTAAGCGCCGCCAAGAGTCGCTGTCGCCGTCCTTGATGTCGACCCAGGCGTGCTCGGCGAAGCGCGTGTACCACGGCTGGAAGTCGGGTAGACGCACAGAGTTCACGACCACGAGATAGGGCTCGTCAACGGGCAGGTATATTGGACTAGGCCCGATAGCCATACAGGAGGTCGCGGGTAGGGCGAGTGCAAAGGCAATCAAGAGTCGCTTCATAGATCTAATGTAGCTTTGATTTCGACGTGGGCAAGTCTGGCTGATCGCGATTTTGTAACTGCCTCCTAAACTGTCGCAACCAAGGAGGACCCTCCACTCGAGATTGACAGGCGCCCGCCCCTGGGGCTACACCTTCTCTCAACGAGGCCTTGGATGGCACAGGAGTGCTTGTGGCTCGCGCCCGTTCTGAATGGTGATCAGCACGCGGACATGTGCATACTTAGGGATTGATACAAGGTTGTTCTGAATGTTTGAATGGTGTATCCGAAGAGGTTGCTGGCATTGGTGATCAAACGGAACGAGTCCTGGGCCTGGCGCCCAACTCTTGGAGCTAAAACTATGAAGAACACATCCTTCCTTATCTCGATATCCCTCCCTCTATTGGCATTGCTCGCTGCTTGTAGCGGGGGAGAAGTCCCGTCTCCTACCACCCTTGCGGCGACTGTCGATGCCAATCCTGTGATGGACCTCGAGGAGGGTACATACGGAATCGTTCAAAGCGGAGATCTCTCCTCCGAGGTCACCTGGACCATCTACTCCCCCAATCCCCTGCAAGCCTCTTGGGTACTTCAGGGTAGTGATGGCAGTGTCAGTGGAAGCGCAATCCTGGCTACGTCTGGCCCGTCCGCATACCGCCTCAGTTTCAGCCAAAACAAGGTAGAGGGAGCTGACATTATTCGGGACTTGGGCGTATTCGGAGGTAAGGAAGCGACCGACGCTGTCCTCTCGGTTGCCCCGAGGATCGAAGCATACAGTGCTTTCCGATACAGCATGGAGATTGGGGCATCCCCGATGACGGGTGACAAGATAGTCTTCCAAAATCCCACCATGGAATCATCCCAGGTTTCCCAACCGGGCTGGGTGCCCGGCTCTGTTAGCGATGGTGAGGGAGGTGCTAAAGCCAGCTTCATGTCCGGTGGCTTTTATGGAAGCGGTGGGAATATGGAAGTGCTCACTCTTGGAAAACCCATCTACCTAATGCACTACATAGAGCTCAATAGCGAAACGAGTTCTTCCCATTCGGTTATCGAGCGCAGCGGCGAACTCATGATTACCTATTCGACAGACTCCCAAGAGGAGCGCGAGGTCACTCTCAGCGAGTTCGAGGGCCGGGCCTGGGCGCTCAAGCTGACGCTAGCCGAAGTAGACTTCTGATCCGAAGTGCGGAAGTAGGCCTCGCACCCCAAGCTCTACAGTTCTCCGGAGACTAGGCCTAATACGTACCGACTAAAACATCCAGACCGTTGGTCAGCGAGATCCCCGTTGCGTCAATCGACGCTCCTTGTGCATACAGGACCAAACCCGATAAGGCGCAGTCCGGTGGAATCGAAATGGCAAAGGCATCTTGCGGCGCCTTGGGGAACATGAACGTCGTGCTGCTCAGGTCGCAGAGGATGGTGCCCATCACAGACGGCAGGTTGGTGCCTTTGGTGGTTACGATTGCGATGTCCAAAATCGAAGTGGGAGCAAAGCTCGTGTGATCAATTTCCGGGTTCCACGTATTGCCAATCGCTGGGGGAGTCGCAGTTGATGCGAACGCGTTCGGATTTGGTGGGGCTCCCAACCTCAGGAAGGCAAGGGCTGGTACAGGATTCGGGCAGCTGGGCCCCGCGTTGCCGATGGGGACGCGCAAGCCGACGGGCCTGTGGTCTGAGATGTCGTTGTTGTACTGCGACCAGCCGCCTGGCAAGTAGTCATCCACACGAATGGTCTCTATCGCTGCTTTCGCGTCGGCGAATTCGTCGAACAACTCATTGGTGATCAGGATGTGATCTAAGTGCGATGGCCAACTTGGATAGGACCAATCCGCCGAGCTACCGTTCGCGATCGCATCGTCGGCAAAGCTGTACTGGGTCGGCGCACCAGTGAACGACTGGAACACGTTGTTTGACGGCGAATCGGTCAAGCTGTCATTCAGGTCTCCCAAAACGATCACGCGCTTGTCGGAAAAATTCGCACCGATATAGTTCTTGAGTAAGTTACTGGCCGTGTAGCGCCGTGTCTCCTCGTCGCCAGGATCCGACAAGTCCAAGATGCCGTCGCCGCAGCACTTGAAGTGGTTGTTGATCACTACGACATCTTCGCCGTTGAAGGTCAACTCCATCACAACGGGCGAGCGCGGGAATGGACTCCAGTAGGGAGCGGTTGTGTAGATCTCGTACGTGCTTTGGATTTGAATCGTGGCCGAGTTGTACACGTAGGCCAGTCCTGCGAACCAAGCCGACTGATAGAACGCATCGTAGGTGGGCAGGCTGTCGACGACCTGTTGCAGCACCGCCGTGTCGGTGATCTCTTGCAAGGCGAGTAGGTCCGCGTCGAGCGCGTCGATGATCTCCCTTACCGCGTCCGATGAAGTCTGCCCGTTTTTTGGGAACCACTCGATGTTCCACGTCACGACATCAAACGTATCCGGCGTCCCAAAGGTAATGTCGGGCAAGGTCTGCGCATCGCCCGTGCTTGCCAGAGCGAGACATGCCGCGATCAGCAGTGGCGAGAAAGGCATTCGCGACAACTTGGTATTCGCCGAGATGGACTGGCCGTAAAGAGTTGATTTCATGTGGGCGCTTGGAGAGGAGGTACCCGCTGCGGCAGGGAAGCTTGAGTATATCCTAAGCGGATTGACCTGTTTCTACAGCGCTCAACACCTATTCAGCAAGCCCGGTGGCCGTGACGGGCGCATTGGGCGCGCTGCAGCTCTGAGAAATGGTCTGCAACGCGATCCTAAAAGACCAATCGGATTAGAAATCCGATGCACTCTCCAACCTGAGTTGGCGCAAGCCCAAGTGAGGCATGAGCTTACGAGAGCCTCGTTGGGTCCTCTCGCAGCGCGGATAGCGCTGTCTTGCTGATTTGATGTGACCGGATTTTCCGGCATCGCTGAAATCGTGTGAGCTCAGACACCTGGTTTCAGAGGTGTTTGTGAGGATTGGCTTGGAAGGCGAGTTCTGATTTGCCTCGGGTTTGCCTTGGAGCTGTTGGGGGACTCTCCCTGACGAGTCCAGTGGGGACCTGAGTGGCCAGATTAGAGG
>Ga0315322_10002816_pt1 | contig 13486 bp, 12 predicted proteins | sample M110021515metaG_FD_203461 | JGI IMG/M metagenome (GOLD analysis project Ga0315322, IMG submission 203461) | Ammonia-oxidizing marine archaeal communities from Monterey Bay, California, United States - M1 100m 21515 | ecosystem: Environmental > Aquatic > Marine > Intertidal zone | place: USA... | reverse complement strand
GCTTTATGAAAAACGGTAAATCATATTCCTCGATGTCCTTGAGTCTTCCATCAATGATTTCCTCCACATCGAAAATCTTTTGTTTGAATAATTTCCTGTCAGACAAATTTGTGGAAGACATTTGTCCCATATCTTCGCACAAAACGATCAATTCCTTTTTGATTGCTTCTAGTTGCTCTTCCCTTTCAGCCGCTTCAGTTCCCTTTCCAACGATCAGAGACTCCAAACCATCCAAGACTTGGTCAATATCCGAGTTTTCTTTTGTCAGTTCCGACTCGGCTTTGGCAAAGCCATCCTGTATCGAATCGTGAGAATCTAGAACCCATTTCGTCATTTGGTCTACCCTCAATACAGGAGACTCCTCCTTTTTTTCTGTAATGATCGGTTCCTGAGTTTTCTCTTCCTTGCATCCAATGACAAGGAAGACCAGCAGCAAGGATTCGAGAATTGCCATGGGACTGATCCTCAATCTTCTACCAGAGACTTTCGTTCGAGTGTTAAAGAAACTGGAACGGTCATATGTTTGCTCGCGTGAGGACTTATTGGTAAGTCTTGAGCAGTTTTCTGAGATTACATGTTCTGCTGATACTTTCATTTGAAACATCCGGGTATAAAAAAAGATTGAAGATTTTTAACGGGGGAGGTCATTGAATCTTTTATAACCTGTACCGAAAGTTAGCTCTCTTAGAAGTTCATTTGCCCGTGCTAATGAAGAGGGGTCATTCTTTAAATTATCAAGAATTTTTTTGATTCTTGTATTTTTTGGGTCGCTCCATTGGTACCATGCAAGAGCCCTCCATTGGTTTCTGTTTTCCCATGTCCCATTTTCATACCCTTTGGCTAGAGTTTCTCCAGCTTTCGCATACCCTAGGCGGGCTGACTTTTCCAAGTGGAACCTTTGCTTGTCCTTGTCTTTTTTGCATCCGAGCCCCTTGAGGTATGCGTAATAAAGGTAGTAGTGACCAGAGGCATTTGCGACATTGGAATTCATGTGATTTCCAAAAACCGGAATTTGGATTTCGCTCGCCACTTTTGCCCACTTAAAGAAATTCTCTTTGTTGGCCTTGCCCTTGATCAAAAATTGACATTTTTCATAATAATACCCTGCAAGAGCGAGCACAGCGTTATGTTCACCTTGAGATGCTGCCGCAAAGAGATATTCGATCCCTTTTTTCTTGTCCTGACTTACGCCTGCTTTTCTTTCTCCCGAAAAGTAATAAGTGCCAATTTTTGTTTTAAAGAGAGGATCTCTTTTCTCCATAGCCAAATACCACTCAAAAAGTCGATTCGGAGAAGTATTCATAACCTTTTGTTCAAACTTTTGAGCTTCCTCGAGATAATCTTCCCGCTCATGTCCGAGACTAAAGTATTTCACTAAGAGATGACGAGCAGCTAGCTCCGAATTGTCTCGCGGATAAGCTTTGATAAGTGAATCAAGGGCACGATGCCTGCTTATTCGCCAATACCAGAATAATGCAGATGTATAGTTCTCGGGATTTTGCTCGAATAGCTTTGCATGTGAACGAGCGGCAAAAAGCATCGCGTCGACCAAGCCGCCTTTGGCTGCTTCTTCGATTACTTCCAGATAATTCGAGTGAGACAGCGAATACCTTAGCCGACCCTCTCGAAACTTAGCCTCGAGGGCTTTTATACTAACATCTCCCTTGGCGAGGCTTTTGTTGTAAATGGACTCGTAGTATGAAATGGCTTCGTCCGGCCACGCCCAGTCAAAGACATTGAGTGCCGAGACGGGAGGCTGATTAGGAGATTGCAAGAACTGATCAAGTGCGTCTGCAAGTATTTCTGTCTTGTTGCTCTTGGAGGAGAAACTTCCCAGAACTACCCTCGGCTTTTCAATTGAAATGCGTTTTTCCAGTTCTGTTCTGTTGGAACCTGTAAACAGAGGCAACCAACGATTCTTTTGCCTAAAGTATTGCTTGTATTTTGAATAATGATTTTTTGATTTCGGGTCTTTCAGTAATTTGAGCCACTCGAATTCTTTAGCGATGAATTGAATCCTGCGATCAGCCATACTACCCTTGGCAGTTATTAAGAACTCAGAGCACAGCATTACATATGTTGCCAGTTCTTCTAGCTCTCGATCGTCGGTGAACTGAGTGTTCAACTTAACGCTCGCGTCCTCGAATGTTTCGACAACATCGATCAAAAGCTTCTTTTGCCTAATCTGTTTCCATAGTTTGGAAGTCGAGTGGTATTGATGGAAATCGCTCGAAGTTCTTCGACCATCATCTTCCCATGCAAACAGGGGTCCAGACGCTGGCTCGGCTATTGATTCTGCTTCTGGGGATACAACGGGTTCTATCCAGACCTCTTTGGGTTCACTTGTCTTTTCGGCTTCTTTCGTACAACTAGAAATCAACAAAAGCAGTAGTGGTACAAATAGTCTCCATTGCCTTTCAGTCAGCGAGGGATTGATTTTTTCTTGCATGAAAACCGCTTGATATAGTCAGACTTTTGAAAGTAAATGCTAATGCGACTGGCCAACTCTACCAAACTAGGAATTCATTAACAGCAGAAAAAATAAAACAAAAGACTTTTTATTCCCAAATTAGCCAAGCTCAGCCAGCTTTGAGGATGGTTTGCCTACCTCGGTAGCCGATCATGAATCCGATTACGCAGACTCCGCATACGGCAGACAGAGCCCACCAGTAATGGCTCCATCCGGTTACCTTGGCCGGTTCGCCTTTGGCCCAAAGGACAAGGCTTAAGAAAAGCGTTACCAAGCCCGTACGCATCCTCTTATTTTCGGGCTTTTTTGAGAACCTCTTTGAGGAAGACTTCTTCCCCGTTTCTTCGCTTGCTCTCGTCGGCGGCTTCCATGAAGGCGTAGATGGCAATTGATTCCTCTGGTTTTACTGGCGGTTTGCCTGTTTTGAGAAAGGTCACGATCTCTTGGATCATGGGCGCGTACCCGTCAAATTTCCCGACCTCGCTCTCGCCTTTTTTCCCGATCGCTTTGCCTCCGTAACCCTTGCCCTCCCGGAAAATGCCTGTCCGACCATCCGTCCATTTTCCTTTCACTTCGATTTTTCCATCCTCGGTTTTCCCGCGTTTAACCGAGAGGCATTCGGATCCCATAACCGTAAAAAGGGATTCGACTCCGTGAATTCCATACCAAAAAAGATCGGGATGATGAGGTTCCAGCGGGGAGGGGGAATGCGTTTCGCAATGAGATACCTTTCCGATTAGTCCTCCCCGGACGGCAAGGGTGGATTTTGCAAAGCGCAGGGAGGACGAGGTGAAGAGCGGAACCTTGTGCTTTTTTGCCAAGTCGAAGATGGCAAGTGCATCCTTGAGCGATCCTGCCACGGGTTTGTCGATAAAGAGGGGCAAGCCGGCCTTGATCACCGGAATCGCTTGTTTCAAATGCGTCCGTCCGTCCACGCTCTCCAATAGTACGCCATCCACGTTTTTACATAGTTCCTCGATGCTTGGGTAAAGTTTTACCCCGTATTCCTCGACCAAGGCCTTGGTGTACCGGTCGACCCGGTCCCAACTCGTCGGGATGTCCGGACTGCCTCCTTTGAATGCGGCAACGACCTTTGCTCCTTTGACATGTTGTGCGTGATCGGCGTCGTTGAGTATTTTCGTGAAGGCGGTTGCATGGGAAGTATCCAAACCAATGATTCCCAGTTTGAGATCTTTTGACTGGAGACTAGCAGTTAGCATGATGGAAAGGATTGCGTAGAGTATGCTCTTCATGCTCCATGCTGTGATGGGTAGGAAAACCAAGGCAAGCCTAATGAATGTTTTTCAATCAATAAGCGACTCTCAAGACCAGATGTCCTTGACCTGTAAGTTGGGAAGTAAGCAAAAGTCCTGCTTGGACATCTCGAAACCTCAAGGCAAATCAGTTTGAGCTCGGGCTAACGAGCAAAATTTCATTGGTATTGGAACTTGAAGTTGCCGCTGCCCGAATCCTTGATCCTCAAAAGTTTTTTACCATCTACCTCTAAGTCGATGCTTGCCAAGTCTTCGCAATAGATTCGGAAAGGTCCTGCCATTCGAAACTCCATTATCTTGCCCGGTTTGAGCGAGCTGAATTTTCTCTCCACGGGAGGATACAGCCCTTCGTCCACGAACTTTAGTTCCTTCACCTCTTTTCGGGAGGAAATCCTCACTTTGCCAGGCAGAACCTCCTTGGTTTTCAAGCTTTTGAGCTTTGCGTCCTGAAGGATTAGAATTTCATCTCCGTATTTCATGAAATTCAATACAACGCCTTCTTCGGTCTTGTTGAATGAAGCTTCGATCATTTTCTCCTGCACGTGAATCACGATCTTGGGAATGAGAAGGTTAAAACGATGATTGTAGCCAATTGGGAAATTCGCTCTGAGCTTTCCGTCAAAGTAAAGGTTCAGGTAACAGTTTGGAACCGCACCTCCTTGACCTCTGCCAGCCGGGGGATAGATCTGGATGATCGTCGTGATTTCATGGCCGTCCATGAATTCCACTTTTTTAATATGTTTGGATTCTCCGGTGTGGCCTCGCGTCCAAAACATGTTTTTCAATTCGTATTCTTTGGCTTTTAGCCTGAAGTGATCCACTCCTCGCGTACCTCTTATGGTTTCACTGCTGATTATGATCCTTGAAAATTTGGGCTGGGCTTCGTAGCGAATGAATTCCGTGAAGTAGTCTGCGGATGCGCATTGAAAGAGTAACGAGCTCAGAAGTATAGTTAGAGTTATTCTCATCTTCAGTCGGTTTTATCAGCGGATGGGCAGGGCGGTACGCGATTTCCGATCAGTTCCAGGTTCTTGACCGATTGGATCAATAAGTCATTTTTCTGGGTCATTGAAAGCATATCGGTCTCTTTGCTGTTCGGTTTGAAGGTGTACCAAATGGTTCTGGGAAAGTTCGAATGGTTTTGATTTGCTAGGTAAAGGGAGTCTCCCTTGATTTCGAGCAGGTTGTATATCCAAAAGTTATGGGGTTTTCCATCCAGGCACTCTCCTTTTCCGCCAAAGGATTCCATTATGTAGTGGGGCTTTCCGCCGACCCTGACGAAACTCTGTCCCGGTCTTCCACCGAATGATCCGATCCGGGTGGCTCGATAGCCTTCTCTTGTCGATAAAATGAAAACGTTGTCGTTGTAATCCGCGTTTAACCCATTACCCCCGCAATAGAAGGACAGCATGAAATCGATCCGTCCATCGTCGTTGAGATGCCCGCAATAGTGCATATTGTCGAAGAAAGGAAAAAAGGTGGTGCATAGCTTGGGAGACATTTGCTCTTTCCCTTCGACGAGTACACGTGCCAAAAATCCGTCTTCGTTTCGAGTAAGCTCAAGCTCCGTCTTCCCATCGGAGGCCATGCCAGTTCGTTTCAAAACGCTCGTATCCTGCTTTACCTTTTCGATTTCCTTCCACTTGACGGAGGTAAGCGTCAGATGGGGTAGGGCGTCTTTTTTCGTTAGCGGTCCCCATGGCCAATAGGGTTTCTCCTCTGTCCCCCAAGCACTCATCGTAGTTCCCAAAATAGCCGAAATCACCAATATTGTATTGCCCATATCCAAAAAAATTATCCTCTGACTCCCATTGTCAGCGGATACTCTCTTTGATGGGAAGAGATCGGAAAACGTTCAATTCTTTCTTTGCAGGTCCTGAGTGAACAGCACCTGCATACGCTCAAATCAAGATTCTGGAAATGCAAAACTTGAACAAGTCGAACCATGAGGATCCCCCCTTTTTCGTCCGTTAGCTCAGGCTCTTGACATCGTCCGACGCGGTTGGTTGGGTATCGATCGTGAATGGTGAGAATTTGTTTTATTTTGATCTGGAGGGCGGCAGGTCGAATAGTACTAGGGAGAAATCCCCTGTAGATAGAGAGACCTTGAGGAGCTGGTATCCGGACGGCAGCCCCAGATTCATCGGGTATAGACTGCAAGGGAGGCAACATGGCCAGCAGATCGGTTGGTTCTCGAATGGCAATCTCAGGATTCTTTGGAACTGGAAACACGGAGAATTTCATGGTCGATGGATGGACTGGTACGAAAACGGGGTGACAAAATTTCAAGGCCACTATCGGGACGGAGAAAAACACGGCCTTTGGTGGGAATGGTATGAGAATGGGAGGCTTTCGGTCGCGGCAAAGTTTGATCATGGGCATGCCACCCGGCTCAAGGTATGGAAGCCAAACGGAGAGCCTTGTCCCGAGAGTTGGCTCGATTGTGGTGAGGGTTATTGGGTTAGTTACGAAAACGATGGGACGGAGTCCTACCGGACGACTATAATCGAAGGCAGACTTGAGTTCTAGGACTTTCCGGTGGTGAAGAAAATCGTATTCGTCTGCAGTGGAAATATATGTCGTTCGCCTTTGGCCGCTGGCATGGCCAAGGCAAAATTAGAAGCCGCCGGCATACCCGTAGAGGTGACTTCTGCGGGCACTCTGTATATCAATGGGCAACCCGCAGCCCCGAATGCGGTCTTCGCCGGAGAACTGATCGGTATCGATATCACATCCCATATTTCACAGGGCATCTCTATGCAAATGGCCTTGACCGCGGATCATTTGGTGGCAATGGCTCCCCATCATGTGAATGAATTGGCAGGGCTTGATCCGAGTCTCGAAGACAAAATCGTGAGGCTCTGGACATATGGGGAACATGTGGATCCACTTGTGGAAATAGTCGACCCGGTTGGTCAAGAGCTGGATGCCTTCGTAGAGTGCGGAGAACGTTTGGATATTTGTCTCGATTCTTGGATTGCCCAATTCTGAGGGTTAAAGGAAGGCAGGTAAGATTCGTGATCGGCTAATCGATCTTCCACTTCATCCCGAGGAATCCGCTGGGATGCCATTTCCTGCAGACCCCGTCTAAAGTTTCGTGTCGGATCTTGGACAGCTCGTTCGGGATCGTTCCTATTTCAATGAATCCGGACCGGAAGCACAGATCGAAAAGCGGACTTGGTACGGGACTTTCCCAACGGATGGCCCGTTCTACGAATCCTTCCGAGAAGAGGACCAATAGCTCTCTGGACGGTCATGTTCGGGGAAAACACGGATCGCCCATCCGTTGAGGTTTTTCGCCCTCAAGTTTGCTAGATCTCTTACCAACCCAATGGGGTGGCTTGAGAGACGAGCTGATTGTATTTCTCCTAGGATTTGGATTTATCGGTTTTTCCAATTACTTCGGTCATAGTGCTTTCCATTCTCATCCATCAGTATGAATTTCGGGGCATGCTTGATCTGGAGCTGATCAAGGAGTGGAGCCACCGCCGAGGAACTGACGGTCGTCCATGGTATCCTGTACCGCCCGAAGAACCAGTCCGAGCGTCTGCCCGGGTTGATCAGAACGAGGGTGACCTCGTCTCCGAAAAGATAGTGAAAGTCAGAAACATGCCGAGCGAAGGAGCGACTCGCCGGGCACCAATCGGCAAGGATGCAAAGTCCAATGAATTTCTTGGTCCGCTCGTGAGGCTTACCTCTCATATCGAAAAGGTTTTGATCCACGATTTGAATGATCGGGGAAATGGATGAATTCGCATCGATCTGTTTGGCCTGGAGATCTGGTGTTGAACCAATCCATGGTTGGGTTCCCAATAAAATGAAAAGGATTAGGGTGTTGAAGATTTCGTTTGTTCTCATGAGGATAATTTAAACAAAAGTTTAAAGTGGGGCGTCTCGCCGATCAAATTTGCCGAGTTGAGACGGACTTTTGGATCCCCAATCACTAATTGAGAGGCTAGTCTCGAGGTCATGTTGCTTCTTGTAGGGAAGCTCCAAGTCGTATCTATCCATCAAACTGGGAAAAGGCGATTCCATCGAGCTGATAAAATCGCATGGGTATTGATGCAATTCGTCTCTGGGTTTATTCATGATTTACATTTTGTCAGCCACTGTAAGAAATATGACCTCTTTCATGGCGAAAGGTCAAATTTTGTTCTTTATCAATAAGTATTCAAGTTTAACGCACTCGACTCGGACTTAGCCTGATGATCCTTAGGTACTGTCGTAAATCGTAGAAAGGCGGCTTGAAAATGGTGGTTTGGAGGGATCTCTTTGACAGTAGGCGGATCGAGGCGAGGATTCTATTCCCAAATTAGCCAAGCTCAGCCAGCTTTGAGGATGGTTTGCCTACCTCGGTAGCCGATCATGAATCCGATTACGCAGACTCCGCATACGGCTGACAGGGCCCACCAGTAATGGTTCCATCCAGAGCCTGTGGTTTCGTCTACGAGATAGCCATGAGCCCAACCCACGAAAGCCGTTCCCGCTAATCCGCCGATTCCGCTCGTCAACAAGGAAAGCAGGGCTTGGCTTTGGGTACGGATTGCCTTTTCTATTCTTCTTGCCAGAAAGACCTTCCCCGCTTCGAAGAAATAGCTCCAGCAGATCCCGTGGAGTGCCACCCCGAGCAAAACACAGGTAAGGGAATCCTCGGCAGCCCCCACAGCGAAAAGGAGGTAGCGCAGGCTTCCGCAGGCCAAAGCAAGGACGAATATGGACTTGATTCTCCAATTGCGAAGAAACCATCCCATCAGGAGCATGGCAACCACCTCGGTCAATTGCCCGACCGTCATGACGGCTGCAATTTGTTCACAACCCAGGAACCGCAGTTGCTGAGGCGCGTGCATGAAGTAAGCCGCAAGGGGAATGGAAAAAAGAAATGCCGTTCCAAAAAATATCGCTGTGTCCCGTTCCTTGAATAAACGAAACGCTCTGAGCCCCAAGACATCCAAGACATTTTTTGGTGGACCACCTTTGGGTGGGCAATGGGGCAGTAAAAAGCAACACACTGCCGCTAGAATACTGGCTCCAACTGAAAGCCATCCGACCGATGCAGATAGATCCATTGCAAGTAAACTGACCAACCATCCAGCACCCATCCATCCCAAGCTTCCCCAGACCCGAATTTTTCCGAAATCACGTTCCGGGTGATCCGTACTGCTCAGGGTGATCGTCGTTAATAAGGGCCAGGCGGGTGCAGTAATCAAAGATTTCAATCCTAGGAACAGGATGAAAAGGATGGGTTGCTTGCCCTCTTCCAAAAAAAGGAATGCGATTCCGGCAAGGATCGCCCCAGTTGCCACGATGATCGCGAGTAATTTTTCCGCCGCGATCACCTGGTCGGCCCGGGCGGAAAAAATCAAAGGAGAGATGATGGCCGCCAAGGGAAGGACCATAAAAGTCAAGGTGATGAAGGAACTCCAACCCTTTTCATCCAGAATGTTCGCCAGCACCGGAACCCAAAATCCCGGGGCTGCGGCAAGAAGGAAAAACGCAGGGCACAACCAAAAACGGGCACCTTTCTTTGGAATCAGAGGAATCACTTAGTCTTGTTCAATAAAACCGAAGACCGTGCAATCCCAATCTTGCGACTCAAGGTATCCGGGTCATGGTTAGTTATTCTTTTGGCCTGTCACTCTTTGCAGTGGGCTTGCATCCGGGAGATCGTGATGTGTCTGATCAAGCAGGAGCTCCGAGCCTTAATTTTCGCTTACGCGAATCCAACGGAACGCAACCCGTGTCCATCTGTGCTCGGTAGGAACGGATGATCGACTATCGCGTGAACGACTATTTTGGGAAGACATCCCTTTCCCATTCCAAGCGTATTTCCAGCAACTGCTTCACCTTTTCCGGTTTTTCCAGTGCGTAGTTCTTACTCTCGGGGAGTTCGTCGGCCAGGTTGTGAAGGGTAAAGCGTTCCTTCGCGTTGGACCGCGGTCCTTTGTGCCTGACGAGTTTCCAGTCGCCTTCCCGGACCGCCCATTTGTTTTGCCACTGGAAATGTAAAGCCGGGTGAGGGGAGGGCGTGGTCTTGTCGTGAATCAAGGGGAGCAGGTTACGCCCGTCCAACTTGACTTGCGTAGACTTGATCCCGCAGAGTTCGAGGAGGGTCGGGAACCAGTCCATGGCTGTGATCGCCTGATTCCTGACTTCTCCGGAAGGAAGCTTGGCGGGGTAACTGATGATGGCGGGTACCCGAACTCCCCCTTCGAGGAAAGTTCCTTTTTGCCCGATCCACTTGCCCGTATTCCCTCCACCGTCGTTGGGACCTGCACCCGAACTGAATCGATACCCACGGGGCAAACCGCTTGCGTGTTCGTCTACTTTGATTTGGAAGAAATCAAAACTTTGATAGGACTGATGTCCGTTGTCGCTCATGAAGATGATAATCGTCTTACGGCGAAGATCCAGGGCTTTCAATTTATCGACGATCCGCCCGATTGATTCGTCGGTCGTGGCGAGAAAAGCTGCATAAGTACGAAGAGGTTCCTCAAGTTCCTCGAATTGAGCCAAGTGTCTAGCAAGCGGCTGCTCGGGGTAATGCGGAGTGTTCAGGGGCAGGTAGAGGAAAAAGGGCTTGTCCTTGGCTCGGTCGAGAAACTCGATGGCTCTTTGCTCGATCAATTCGGGGAAATATTTTCCCTTTGCCCAGATCTCGCGTGTTCCCTCGTAGAGATCATGGAAACCGTCCCCCTGTAAGAAATAGTGAGAATAATTGTCTACGAAGCCACCGCGTATTCCAAAGAATTCATCGAATCCCTGACGTTTCGGACCGTGGTCGCGATGGGCTCCGAGGTGCCATTTCCCAAAGATGGCCGTACGGTAGCCGGCCGCCTTCAATGTTTCGGCCATGGTCACTTCCTCAAGAGCCATGTTTACCCCTTTTTCAGGTTCCCCCATGTTTCCCTGCACCCATGCATTAACACCGCCTCTTTGGGGATGGCGACCGGTAAGCAAGGCGGCACGCGCCGGACAGCAGAACGAGTGTGCGTAGGCTTGGGTGAATCGTACGCCGGTCTTGGCAAGTTTATCGATTTGGGGAGTACGGAGGTAGTCCGATCCGTAACAACCAGCGTCCAAGGTGCCCTGGTCGTCGGTCAGGAAAATCACCACATTGGGGCGTTCCTTACACCATGCAGTCCCAAGAACGAAGAAAAAGACCAAGCTTGCCAATGGAAAGGCAATGATGCCATTGGAAATTCCCCTCGACCTTATTACGGTATTCCGAGAACTTGCCAGTAGCTGTTTTTCCATCCACCCTTTGCTTTTTATCTGCTTATCCAGTCCGAAGGCCGATGCTTGCGAAGCAAATCGTCCTGCATCTCTCCAACGAATTTATAGTATCCCTTGAGAGTTAATTGGGAAGCGGCCGGTTCATCAATGAGAACCGTCGTTCGCTGGTGAAGCTGTAGAGCGGATGCCGGGCAAAAAGCGGACAGCGGGCCTTCGACCATATCACGAACCGCCTGCGCTTTGTTTTCTCCATTGGCCAGAATCAGAATGCGTCGGGCATCCAGAATCGTCTTGATACCCATGGTGATTGCGAGTTTCGGCTGAAACTCATCGGGTTCGAAAAAGCGGGAGTTATCCTCGATTGTCTGCTGAGTAAGAGTCTTGACCCGGGTGATCGAACCCAGGCTTGAAGTGGGTTCGTTGAATCCGATGTGTCCATCCGTTCCGACTCCCAAAACCTGAAGGTCGATGCCTCCCGCCTCTTCAATGCTTTTCTCATAAGCCGGGCCTACTGCCAAGGGGTTTTCCGCCATCCCGTCCGGTACTTTGGTGTTCGATTTCTCAATGTCGATATGATTGAAGAAATGATTGTCCATGAAGGTACGATAGCTCTGCGGGTGATCGTCGGGAATCCCTACGTATTCATCTAGGTTGAAGGTTTTGACCTCATTGAAACTCAAACCGTGTGTTTTATGTCTTTCGATCAGTTCCCGATACAAACCCAACGGAGTCGATCCAGTGGCCAGACCGATAACGGAGTCGGTGTACTTTGTTATTTGTGACTCGACAAGGTCGGCGCTTTTCTTGGCCAAGCTGTTAGAATCCGGGAAAATTAAGACTTCCATAGGTTTAGGGTAGTGAGTAGGGAAAGAATCGCCAAGCAAAAGATCGAGCCAACATGGAATGTGTTTCCCAGAGGTCCCCAAAGCCGTCTTTTCTTTAAAGCCTGAGACCCTTTGATGTTGAGCTTTAGATGCCAATTGATGCAACCTGTTCAGAGATTGCGATGGCTCGATAGACGGGACTCGAATCCAAAATTAAGTGATGCTCAATCCCCTTCGTGCACTGGGACTCCGACTTTTATGCAAGGTCAGTGGAGAAACATATGGACACACTTCTTTAATGAAGGAGCAGTGGACACAATAATGGACACACTTTTCCGACGAGGATCGTCCCATGTTGTCCCATATCGTCGAAAGATGGGGCAGTCTCAGCGATGAGTTGAAGAGGGCGGTCTTGGCGGTGGTGGGTTAGGGGGAATTACTTTTTCGGCCCCACGATTACCAGCTAACTCAACGGCTCTCATTGGGGGTCCTTTTTGGTACGCTTTCGAAGTTCTTTTTCAGCTCAACGGCATAGGAGTTTCTTCGGTCGAAAGAAAAATGTATTTAGATTAAATGTTCAGGATACCAGCGATGCATCGCTCGCGATCGGGTTCGCCCACGAAGCCGTAGTCGGCGTTGAGTCCGATCATTCCAAACTTTGGTTCTTCGACGGTCAAGTCGCTACAACTCGATTCCGCTTTCCCGCAGATTAGTGTTTCGGCTTCCTCGTCATATTCATTTCCGACTAGGCGGAGTTCGGGCGGAGCAATCGCCCTTGCAACATGTTCGATAGCCGATGACCTGGGCAATGGACGTAACTAGGTTAATTATTCCCAATCTTTCATGAAAGCCACAATATCAGCTACATCTTGAGGGGAAAGGGCAAGTTGTTCCGCAGAGAGCATCAGAGACCGTTTCATGCGACTGGAGCTTTTGACCTTTGAATTCGGGATGATTTGAGAAATACCGCCTTGGGTAAGAACGATGGATGGATCCCCGCTTGATTCGGTTATGCCATGAATGACGTTACCGTCTTTGAGGATATACTCCGTACCTTGGAATCCATGAGCAATTCCTTGGGATGGGTTTATAATCGCGTGAATGATAGCCGAAGTTGATTGCTTGGCCGCCCATCCTTCTAATCGAGGACCATAATTGGCTCCAATACCATTGACTTCATGGCACATGGTGCATCGCATGATGGTGGTTTTTCCTTTGTGAGGATCACCGGCAAGCTTGGAGATTTCCCCGACTTTTAGCTTCGTTTCTTGGGTTGGTTCTGGGGTGCTGACCGGAACAAGTTGAATCGTTTCCGGATCAAGAATCCCCGAATTTTTTAGCCTGTCCTTCAAATCGTATTGATTCCATGCGGTAAGACTGCGTTTCAAAATCCACTGGGTAATCGCCTGTTTGATTTCGAGGTCTTTTTCACTTTTACCAAGAGCAAAGAGAGTATCGGGGGCAAGGGGATGATTGACGAAAGCGATTGATTCAATGGCAAATAGCCTGTCTTTCATTTTTAGCTTCGAATTTTGGACTCTGGATTTCAAGTCCGGCAGTGCTTCTTTTGCTCCTAGCCTCCAAGTGATACGGGCAAAAGCTTGATCCCATTTTGACGAGTCACGCACACCAAGATGATCTCGCAAGTGCATCCAAAGTGCCCCTTCTTTTCCAGCAGCACCCAA
>Ga0315322_10002813_pt1 | contig 13491 bp, 9 predicted proteins | sample M110021515metaG_FD_203461 | JGI IMG/M metagenome (GOLD analysis project Ga0315322, IMG submission 203461) | Ammonia-oxidizing marine archaeal communities from Monterey Bay, California, United States - M1 100m 21515 | ecosystem: Environmental > Aquatic > Marine > Intertidal zone | place: USA... | reverse complement strand
GCCTACCTATAGGCCTGCTGCCTGGATCGCCAGGCCGACCCGGCCAACCGTGACCCCTCGTCGAAACAGTCTCGAAATCGCGTGACGTGTCCCAAACGGGGCATTCAACCTTTCTAGCTAAAGTTCAATGCCCTCGTTTCCTCGTCTTTGTTAGTCACGTCCGGTCTATTCAGAGCCATTTACCTTCTTGAGTTCCCGAGGGAATACTATCTCTGCCCAGACAGGTTTGTGATCAGACAAAGGCTTTTCTAGTTCGATGATGCCTCCGTCTTTTGCCTGGCCACCAGACAGATTGTTGTACAAAATATGATCGATAACACCGAGACTATTCTTGGGATCTTGGGCGTTGTAGGTAAACTCCTTGGAGAGATCTATCTTTAGATCGTTCCACGTCGGTCTAAATCCTGCCGCCTCGACCGTTTTCATAGCAGCGTCGCCAATCTTGTTGTTGTAATCCCCAACGACGATAACCCTCTCACTTGTCTCCTCAGGTAGAACCTTGGTCGCAAGGCTATGCGCATGGCCATCATTGGCGCCCGACTTACAGATATGTAGTGAGTAAAATGCGAATGAAACTCCATCGATTTTAGTCACCGCTCTGACAACGGATGCGGGATTCCAACCGCGGCCCGTGAGTTGGTGCTCTTGAGCACCCTCTAACGGGGTCCTGCTGAGAATCGTTTTGTATTTGTCCTTGTGATTCGCCGAGGATATCTTGCCTACAAAACTGTATTGCATCCCCAACACCTTACCAACGCGAGTCGTCCAATCACCATCGGGAGCTTCGTCAAAACCGATGATATCCAACTTATATGGTTTGAACATCTCGCCAATTTGTTCAGGAGTCGCGCTTTTGCCGAACTCAACATTGTAAGAAGCAACACGAACCGTAATGGGCTTGTCAGATCCTGAAGTGGCTAGACAGAGTGTCGCTCCGCACATACAAGTTACAACAAGCAATAATAATTTAATCGCTTTCATTCTAAATTCCTCTCTTCGATAAATACTCTGTTCACGCTGGCCCTCAAGGGCCACAGGTAGCGGCGTTGTATTTAACTCTATTTCTTCTTGTCTATGTATTCGATCTATTTGCGATCACCGTGCTGCTTATGTTCGTGGTCAGTGCAGTGTAACTCCAGGTCAGCAACTTCGCCAACTCCGCCAAATTGTCGCCGCGATAGATATTGTAAGACATGACCTTCACGCTCTTAAGATCCGTCCTTCCCTGAAGCATCACACCCTTGCCATCGGGCCCGAGATTGAATTCCTCATTCCTTCATTTTGCTTTCCGTGGGGTGAACTGAAGTACAGAGTCTCCGCTTTCGGGTGACCCATGTTTGAAGATAGCCAGATAGAGATTGTCCCCTTTTACGGTGAGGTAATAGGGTGTCACTCCACTGGGTACCAAGCTGCTCAGATCCGTCCAATTCCCTGTAACGAGATCATCCAGCGTTTTGAAGCGGATAAATTTGTTTTCATCGAAGTCGGATCCGTCAGCATACGACTCGGTAAAGTAGCTGGTCGCGTACCAGAGGCCATTAAAAAATTCGGCGTCGTTAAGGACCAGTCCAGTCTTGGTCCAGGAACCTGCTGGCCCACTCTTCCCTGACAGATCAAAGCTGTCGTAGATCTTAAACGTTGGCTTCTCCCAATCCACGATCTCCACGATCCGGCCCTTCGCCGATCCGATCGCATAGAGTCTGCCGTTGGTAAAGGTCAGTGCCCGCGCATAGCCCTGAAGTGGTACCGATATCGCACTCTCATTCTCACCGATCGCAGTAAAACGAAAAATATGTCCCGAATTGGGATTGATTGCATAGATCCAACCGGTCGCAGGATCCAACACGATATCGTGCGGTCGTTTAAGAGCAACGTTGGCAATCGTTTTGGTCTGAGCGGTGATCGTTTCACTGGAAAGATCCGCGAAGGAAATGATACGATGATTATCCGTGTCGTTTGCGTAGTACAGCTTATCTGCCGGGTTGTAGACAAGCGAATGCTGACCCAGAACCGACAGCGGCGATACTTTGAATGGGGCGTCGGGGCTCTCTCGGAAAACGAATCGATTGTTATTCAGGTCAGTCACAATTTCCTGACTCCCCGGACCGAACGCTATGTGAGTGGAGCCCCTGAACCGCACCGGGTCATCACTACCGGGGGCGTACGTCGTCACTTCCAAACCCGTAGGGCCACTAGCATCCGAGACAGGGTTGTTAACCGTGAGGCTATCCTCTTGTCCCGAGGCGGTGAAGGACTTCATCAGGCAAATTGCGGTAATGAACGCCAGCGTGGTGCTGAGATTCTTAATCATGGCATTCATTCGTGGTTTTCATTCCCTCGCCTTCAGGCACCTGACATCAAACGGCAAGTAGGTAGTCGCCTCGAAATCGCTGGCCGGACAAAGATCCGGGCACGAAGTCCACTATTTAACTTCTATGGTGGAGTTGTCGATCAGGTTGACGACTTTTAAGCCATGATAGCCCACCCCGGTATCATCACAAACGGAAATTGCTGAAATGAGTTGAATCCAAAATGGGGTTTGACGGACAAACCCAGTGGGTGTTGACCGGAAAAATCTGAAACGCGATAATAGAGAGATATGCGGGGGTGTCCTTTATGGGCTGAGAGTTTTGGACAGCGTGATTCCAAACAACCCTTCGAACCTGATACGGGTCATACCGACGAAGGGAGCGAGACGGCAGCTTAGATGTTCTCTCGGACCTAGCCGTTCTTTCTTCGCCGAGTATTTTCCTCATTGAAACCTAAAGGGACGAAATGAATTATCCAAAACTGCCAGTGTTGACAGATTTGAACAACGCCCAGCAACGCGGTGATTTTCCGGGGCAGTTTACCGATGAGGCGGACAATGCCGAAGAAATTCGAGCCATTGAAAAAGACCCAACACTCTTTCCAAATTCTTCCCGCATCTACGTCAAAGGCGAGATTCACGAAGGGCTGAAAGTACCCATGCGAGAGATTCGTGTCTCTGACACTGAGCATGCCAATGGAGAAATTGAAAAAAATGAACCCGTGCGAGTCTATGACTGCTCTGGACCCTGGGGAGATCCTGAATTCGACGGCGATGTGACTCGAGGTCTCCCGGCCGTTAGAAGGGAATGGATCTTGGACCGGGCTGATGTCGAAGAGTACACCGGTCGCGATGTCCAGCCAGAAGACAACGGTTATCTCTCCGAAGAACATTCGGAAAAATATAACGAGCTCAAAAATTTAAAGAACCGGCTAAAGGAATACCCCGGATTGAGACGCAAGCCTTTGCGAGCCAAGGGCAGCACAAATGGCGAAGGTGATTGGCATCCGGTGACGCAAAAATGGTATGCGGATCAGGGAATCATTACGCCGGAGATGGAATACATCGCCATTCGCGAAAACCTTGGGCGTAAGGAAGAATTCAAGACGATTGCCGACAAGTATCCGAATCTTCGAGATCTACCACCGGAAGCGTCCGAGAGAATTCGACAACTGTGCTCCACGCCCGAAGGTTACGAAATGCCCCGGCCTTCCGAAGTCGATCCGAAATTACAGGTTCCCCGCAATCGCATCGATCATCAGCACCCGGGACAATCATGGGGAGCGATGACTCCGGCTTTCATTACGGCTGAATATGTGCGTTCCGAGGTAGCCCGAGGCCGCGCGATCATTCCAATCAATATCAACCATCCTGAATGTGAGCCGATGATTATCGGTCGGAATTTTCTGGTGAAGATTAATGCCAATATCGGCAACTCTGCCGTTACCTCGACGATCGACGAAGAAGTTGAGAAAATGCGTTGGGCGACAAAGTGGGGTGCTGACACCGTGATGGATCTTTCCACCGGAAAGAATATCCATGCAACACGCGAGTGGATCATTCGCAACAGCCCGGTTCCCATCGGGACCGTCCCAATCTACCAGGCCCTCGAAAAAACGGGGGGAAGCATTGAAGCGCTGACGTGGGAATTGTTCCGCGATACGTTGATAGAACAAGCAGAGCAGGGCGTTGATTACTTTACGATTCACGCGGCAGTTCTCAAAGCGTTTGTTCCGCACACAACCAAACGAATGACCGGCATTGTTTCTCGGGGAGGTTCTATCCTGGCAAAATGGTGTATTCACCACGAGAAAGAGAACTTTCTCTACGAGCACTGGGACGAGATTTGCGACATCTGCGCTGCCTATGATGTGAGCTTTTCGATCGGTGACGGTTTACGGCCTGGCTCTATTGCCGATGCGAATGACTACGCTCAACTGGCTGAACTCGAAGTTCAGGGTGAGTTGACCAAGCGTGCTTGGGCCAAAGGGTGCCAAGTGATGAATGAGGGGCCTGGGCACGTGCCCATGCACCTGATTCAGGAGAATATGCAGAAGCAAATCGAGTGGTGCCACGAGGCCCCATTCTATACGCTGGGCCCACTGACAACCGATATCGCTCCGGGTTACGATCACTTCACCTCGGGTATCGGAGCCGCACAGATTGGCTGGTATGGATGTGCGATGCTTTGCTACGTGACTCCAAAGGAACATCTCGGCCTGCCCGATCGGAACGATGTCCGTGAAGGTGTTATAACCTACAAGATCGCAGCCCACGCAGCGGACCTTGCGAAAGGGCATCCGGCCGCTCAGATCCGGGACAACGCACTATCGAAGGCTCGTTTCGAGTTCCGTTGGCGAGATCAGTTTGCACTCGGACTCGACCCTGCACGTGCTATTGAGTATCACGACGAAACTTTGCCTGCCGAAGGTGCCAAGACGGCTCACTTCTGCTCGATGTGCGGTCCCACATTTTGCTCGATGAAGATTACTGAAGACGTTCGTCAGTACGCCCGAGAACAGGATGAGAGCAAACTTGACGTCGAGAATAAAGAAGCAGAATTAAACGTTTAAAACTTAAAAGCCCTCCAGGCATCTAGTGACACCTGAAGGACTTTTTCTGAAACTCCACCCGTTCATTTTGCTTTCATCGCCAGTGCGATTCTTTCAGCATCCGCGGCTGACAAGCCACTGCGTTCACACATTTCGATCGCGAAAGACCAGCGGGGTGTCCCGTAAGCCCGAGCCAGCTTCATCAATTTAACTCGGATACTGTTCTCTAAAGCATTGTAGAACCGGGATTGTTCCTCCACGGAGGCATTGAACAGTTCACTCTTTAGCGCCAGTGAATTCATCATATTCTCCGCTTCGCTGCGACTGATGCGTCCATCACCATCAAGGTCTGCGATGATCGGTGCTTCATTAGTCACCGTCGCCGGTGTCTTCTGCTTTCCTTTGGTCGGTTGGACTTTCATCGCCAGTGCGATTCTTTCAGCATCCGCGGCTGACAAGCCACTGCGTTCACACATTTCGATCGCGAAAGACCAGCGGGGTGTCCCGTAAGCCCGAGCCAGCTTCATCAATTTGACCCGGATACTGTTCTCTAAAGCATTGTAGAACCGGGATTGTTCCTCCACGGCAGCGTTGAACAGTTCGCTCTTCAGTGCCGGTGAATTCATCATGTTCTCGGCTTCGCTGCGACTGATGCGACCATTACCATCCAGGTCTGCGATAATCGGACTCGCATTCTCCGAAGAGGTTTGGGCATGCACCGATAGTGTGCAGGCCATCAATGCAGTGAGCGTTGTCATTACGGTGATTTTGAGTAAGTATTTCATTGGTTTCCCTTTCCCGAGTAGTAAACCCCTTGGATATGTTTTTGACTTCACCCATAGAAACGGGAAAGCCCGGGAAAGCGGACACGAAAAACTGTAATTGTTCTGATATTTCAGCAAATTACTCAGAAAGAGGTGTGCAGTGGCGAGTCCTGCAGGTGACTACTGCCTATTTTTCCAGGCTGGGTAGTGTTTTTTAAGCAAATCCCTGGCATATTCACCTAACCAGGAATATCCATTCCTACGTTCGTAAGAAATCTCTTCTATCGAACGGCGAGGAATTCCATCGCGACTGCAGAAAATTGGCTGCTGCTCTTTGAGATCGTAAAACCTTCCCCACAAAGGTGGAGCTTCACTATGTTTCACCAGTCTGATGTCCGTTCCTTTAGGAGTACCGGGAGCATCATACCTTTCGATCTTAACACCCGTAAGTTGATGATCCCGAAACCAGCTAACTGCTGCCTCTATGGCCGCAACCATTTCCGGACTTGGGTCTTCGATGGTCATCAAATACCTCACAATCCCAACCGACTCGTGGCCTGATAACGAAGGTAGCTCATACGACCTCGCCTGAGCTGGCTTGAGCGACTCACGATCGTGCTGAGCGCACCAAACCGTTAGGTCCCCATTTAATCGCACCTGAGTTTTCAGAATGCAATCTAAACCAAGCTTCAATGCACTCTTACAATCTTCCCTGAACTCGCCCGAAACAAACTTAAAGTCTTCATCTCCCTGCACGATATCCTGAAACAGATCCATGACACCTATCATCGCACCATCGTTATAAGTGATATGCAGGTGATAGCTTGAGGTCAGTGGATAATACTGTGGCCAACCACCATTGTCATACTGAGCATCAATAAGATATTTGATCCCACGCGAGGCTGCATTGAGGTATCGCATTTCTCCCGATTGTTTATGCGCCGCCGCAAGAATTCTAATTTCACGGTGAGTGGCTCCGTTATCAATCGTGGAATCACGCTGATCTCTGGCCGCCTGAAGATCCTGGAGACGACTCTCGGTTAATCGCTCCTCACGATCGTAGTTCTTTGGCCAGCCACCGGAACTGCGTTGATACGCAAGTACTGTTTCTGCAGTTTGTAACAACTCATCCGCTCTCAGCGAACCCTGCAAAAGTAGGACGAGCCCGACTAACAACTGAATCGACATTTTTGATAACACTTGAAATACTCCGGGAAGTTACAGCCGCAGGAATTAAGAACGTGCCGCTTGCATGTTTGGTATCATAACAATTCAATTACCACTTCGGTATGGTACGACAGCACGAAACACTGGAGATAGTATGTCACGATTATTCACCCTTCTTTACCTGGCTCTCATCCCAACACTCACTGCATATGCACAGCAGGATAAGTACGCCCTACCATCTGTCGCAGCTGAAAAAGACTTGCCGGGTGAAGGAACGCTTCGCCGGTACGACGGCTATGTGAAAACCTGGCAGCGGCTTCGCAGCCAATGGGCCACTCAAGTGGAAAAAGACCAAAATGCTGTCGTCTTTCTTGGCGACTCCATTACACAGGGCTGGACTCCGACCTTCCGCGGACACTTTGAGGGAATGAAGCTTGCTAATCGAGGCATTGGCGGCGATACCACCCGCGGAATGCTTCTGCGGCTTCAGGAAGATGTCATCTCACTGAACCCGTCTGCCGTCGTCATCCTCATGGGAACAAATGATATCGAAGTGCAGATTCCTCCAGCAATGATTGCTCGCAACTTCAAGAAGATCATCGCAGCACTTAAAACTCACAATCAACAAATGCCCATCGTTCTTTGTCGGATGTTCCCAAGTTCTGCCACAAAAAAACGACCTACAGAGACTATCCAACAAGTCAACCAACTGTTCGACGACATTGTACGTCATGATTCCCAAATTACGGTTGTCGATACTTTTAAATTATTCGACGACGGAAATGGGGATGCCATTGCCAAGTACTTCCCGGATCTACTTCACTTAAATGGTGAAGGCTATGCTAAATGGGCAAGTGCCGTGAAACCAATCTTTGCTACCCTTGGGTTTTCGGAGACGGGAACGGATGACTTCCAACTGGAAGAAGGTTACACAAGCCTGTTTAACGGCAAAGATCTTACCGGCTGGGGCTTTCTACCAACCCCCCCGCGAAATCCTCCCAAAAATCCACGTCCCAACGCTCCTGTTTTTGCTGTCGTCAAAGAAACGATCAACTTCGATGGGAAAACCGAAAGTAATGATGGTCGCTATCAGGCTATCAATGGGCGACTCGTCGTTACCACGCCGACGGAAGGTCGCAGAATCCAGCAGCTCTGGACAACCGCTGAATTTGGAAAGGACTTCACACTGAAACTCGAATTCCGGGCCACTCCCAATGCTGACAGTGGTGTTTTTATCCGTAAACCACAGTTACAGTGCCGTGACTACTCGCTTGCCGGCCCTTATACGGAGCTGAAGAAATACAAACCGCAGGACTGGAATGAACTAGTGGTGACTGTCAAAAGCGGTGTTGCTCATGCCACTTGTAACGGTGAACTTTTAACTGACAACATGCAAGTACCTGAGGTCGGGCCCATCGGGCTTGAAGGGGACCGGGGTCAAATGGAGTATCGCCGTATCCGTATCAAGATGGAATAAGAATAACAATCGAGTTCCATAGAAAAGGCCCTCCCTTGGCCAAGCTAAGGGAGGGCCTTTTTTGTTTCTCAAAATTCGTGAACGCTACTTCAGCTTCTTGATTCGAATATCCTTAAACTCAGCCCACATCGGCGCACCAGCGTGTAGCTGCAGTGCCATCACTCCGGCGGACAGTGCTTTGGGGTGACCATCCACAAAATCAAGAACGAGACGCTCATTCATGTAATGTTGAATATGGTTTCCTTTGGCACGAATAACAACGTCATTCCATTCATCGAGCATAAACAGTTTTTCATATTCATCGGCTGTGATCAAGGTCTCTTTAATCTCTTTACCATTCTCGCCCCAGACAGCCTTTTCTCCGACTAAACAAGTACGTCCACGACCACCTGCTAATCCACCTTCGTCATAGATAAATCCGGAAACACTTGGCAAGATATTTTGATTCCGAATCTCATGTTGATAACCACGGACGACCCATTGGTTGCGTGCATTTTCGACACGGGTCGAGCGATACTGAATACCTGAGTTGTTCGTTGCGTTACACCGGAATGACAAACGCAATTCAAAATCTTTTGTCTCCCCATCTGCCCATATCAGAAAAGTATTTCCATTGGCTTTCTTTTCCGGAGTTGTTTCACCATGGATCACTCCGTCTTTGACCGACCACAATTCGGTATCACCGTCCCAACCTGAAAGATCTTTACCGTTAAAAATAGTCTTAAAGCCTTTTTCCGCGGCGGTGGCCGACTGAAATGCGATCAAGGTTGTCAAAGCAACCAATGTCAAACAACGAATCATCTTCAAATGTATCCTCATCATTAAAGTCCTTACACTTTCGTTAGCGGTCTGCCCTGATTCTACTACAAATATTCTTGACCTCCAGACGCCCAACAAAATTCAAACCGCATTTATAATGACCGATATCAGACCCCTCCTGCTTTAAGCGAAATCATCATGCTCCAAACTCTGTGTTACATCCTTCTCATCACTTTTGGATTCCTCATTCCGCTCACTCAAACGACCGCCATTGGAGCAGACTCTCTTCCTACCTGGACTGAAGTCGATGTTGCCCAATCGGCCAACGAACTCTGGCAGGATTACGATCCTCGCCATGAGCCACTGGAAGTAAAAATTGTACGTAGCTGGCAGCAGAATAATGTCAATGTTCACTACGTCATCTATACCGTAGGCACATTCAAAGGAGAGGTCTCCACAATGGCAGCCTTCTATACAACGCCACTTAAAACCGACCAAAAGTATCCAGCCGTGGTCAATATTCATGGGGGAGGGCAACGAGCTTATCTGCGAGGCAGTATCGAGTACGCTCAACGGGGTTACTGTTGTATTTCGCCAAACTGGGGTGGCCGTGAAATGGAAACTGCCAAACCGGGTGACTTCAATACAAACTGGGGCGCCGTTGATCCTACGCAATCCAATCCTCAGGGCTATTCCTCCGTCTTACCCGGCCCCAAAAAAATCGATGCCTTCGAATCTCCTCGCAACAACCACTGGTTCCTGTTAACTATCGCTTGTCGACGCGCTATTACCTTTTTGGAACAGCAGGAGGAAGTGAACGCTTCAAAAATTGGTGTGCTCGGTCACTCGATGGGAGGAAGGCTCACCGGATTAGTCGCAGGAAGTGATTCACGTGTCCAGGCAGCCTCCCCCTCCGTTGGTGGCTCCGGATTTCTCTATGAAGATATGAAAATGCTTCCTGGATCCAGACGGCACAACAGTGGGGATCTTGAAATGATGCTACGAACAATCTCAGGCGAAGCACACCTCGCTAGTATTGCCTGTCCGATTCTTTTTCTAAGTGCTACCAACGACTTCAATGCGCCGATGGAACATGTTGAAAAAGGAATGCGGCAAGTTCCCCACGCAAACAAACGGACTACCTATGCTATTCACCTGAATCACCGATTCGATCGTGAATCCGACGTCTCTCGCAAGTTGTGGTTTGACGCTCACCTTCAAAACAAATTTTCTTTTCCGGAAACACCTCAGATCAAGCTTCAACTGGATAGTTCTGACGGCATTCCTGTTGTCCACGTCACACCTGATACCTCACGAGAAATCAAGGATATTCGCATTTATTACGGTTATAGCCGGGATCCTCGAAATCGATTCTGGGCTTCCGCTAGTACACGCAATGCAGCGAACACCTGGCTTGCCGATTGCCCTGTCTATGATCTGGAGGAACCATTATTCATCCTCGCCAATGTCTATTACCGTCTCGCTGAAAACGAGCGGATGCCAACCGATCCCGATTCATTTATTCTGAGTGCTTCGACCTCTGCCTACCCGGAAGATCTGGCGAAGGCAAAAGTCAAAGCAACCGCAAAACGTCAACGCCTCATTGATTCACTAGAAAATGAACCACCGGGCATGCGAGATTGGTACATTCTCAATCAGGGTAACAAACACCATTGGCTATACTCTACGCGGAAACCCGCGGACCCGCGTTTTGAAGCTCCCTTGGGTGGCCAACTCAAACTGACACTGTTAACGGATGAACCCGATAATCACGTGGCCATCAAGGCCGTTACTCACAGTTGGCGGAACTATATCGGCAAACGCAGCAGGACATTTATTGCCCTTGCCAAACTAAACAAAGTCGGTGAACACATCGTACAGCTCCAATCTTCTGACTTCAAAGATGAAGAAGGGATTGTTCTCGACGACTGGGATGGAATCACGGAATTACAAATACAGTCCGCCGACAAAGCATTGCCCAATGTGCTCGACTTCCAACCCTGGAATGGCTCACAACTTAAAATTATCCGCCTGGAGTGGGAAGGCGGGAACCTACACGCGCGTCCCAAACCCTACCCGGCAGGTTGATTTCGGTCTCTGAGGCGTAGTGATAGGCAATCACCATTGCCTTACAGGCAATAAAGACAATCCATAAAATCACGAGGAAGCCAATTAAGACCTCACTGAGTCCGGGGGTTAAAGTCGCAATCGAAAGTCCCATTCCAAACTTCCTTGAGGGAATATTGGGCGTTCCTCCAATCGGCTTTGTGAGAATCGTAAACATCCTTTTTCCTCCACTTGCCAGCTTGTACAAATGACTCAGTGAGATTATTGGAAACTCTCAAGCTTTCGTCAAAGTCATTTTGGAGCTAACAAAGGAGGCTGAACTAAGTGGTATTAACAAGTGGCTCCCTATTGAAAATAGGTCTCAAAATCTTGTTTTTACCGTCTTGGGATGTTTTTTCAGATCGTGTACGGAGAACCGTCTTAATGAGATATAGTCTCGCCGACTACCTTGCTTCGTTCATCGATTTTTAAACTTGGAGTTTTTTGGGAGAAAATTTCCTGCCGACATAAAAAAAGCCCTCCGAAATAGTCGAAGGGCTTTGTGGAAATCAATGGGGTTGTTAGTTTTCACTCGGTTGCTGGAATAATCGCCCTGAAGATTGGGTACCATAAGCTTCAGGTAAATTCTGCATCTGTGGCCGAGTAGCCGGACTCTTATAACCATTGCGAATATATGGATGATGAGATTTGGACGTCAGGAATTCTTGAGTCGCTTTCTCAGACTGTTTAGGCGTCGAGATCACGTGGGGAGTGATCAGGATGATTAACTCCGTCTTCTGTTCCTGTTCAAAGTCTTTTCTGAACAGAGCACCGAGCGTCGGAATATCTCCTAAGAGTGGCACTTTAAGCTGACGTTTGACAACCTTTTCCTCCACCATACCTCCGATGGCAACCGTCAGCCCATCCTTCGCGACCACCGTATTGACCGTGGTCGCATTGCTAACCACTGGTCGAGTAACCGTCTGCGTGGCGGAAATCGGAATGATATCCTGTTTCCCGGTATCGTCACCAGTGCGTTCCTGAAAGATCGTCAGCGTGACTGTGCGGTCTGCATTAATTTTGGGCAGCATCATCAGCGATGTGCCGATCTGTTGATCTGATGTTTCGATATTGACACCAACAGTCTGGCCACCTTGATTGGCGTTGGTGATAGTTGACGCGCTGTCTGTAAACCGCCGTTCTTCACCAATTCTCAGAGAGGCAGGACGATTATTGGATGCTAATAAGATGGGTGTTGCTACGACGTTCACACGGTTTTCTTCTTCGAGTAACTGAACACGAGCCCGGAAATTCTGATCAAGAAACTGATAAACAAATGTTGAACCATCTGCCTCGACGTCAAAGTTACCACTACCTAATGCGGACCCTCCATTGTCGAGGTAAGAGGCTCCGGGACCGATAAACTGCTCTGTTGCTGTGTTGACGAGATTGGAAGGAACAAACAGCGGATCGCCAACGGCAGGTGTGGTTTTGTTCTGGCTGAATTCAAAGTCAAAGGCTGACTTAAACTGATCCCCTAAGGTGACTTCCAAAATCCTCACTTCTAAGAGAACCTGCGGTGTAGGGCGATCTAACTGCTCAATCAATTTCGCAATAGAATCCATCGCAATTTTATCACTGGTTCGAACAATAATCATCCCATGTGTCTGATTAATAGCAACGTGAATTGGCGGTTCCTGAGAAGTAACTTCCTGGATCCTTTCCGAGGAGGTTGAACCTTGTTGAACGGCACCTCGATTACCTAACGCCTGCAACTGGTCCGTCGTCAAATTTTGATCATCCAGTAATTCTTCTCGTCGATTAACAGCTTCATAATTAATCGTATTTTGTTGTGGACCACCGCCGCCCATGCCCATACCACCCATGCCCATGCCCATGCCCATACCACCCATGCCCATGCCCATTCCCATGCCACCCATGCCCATACGACCCATGCCACCCATGCCCATACGCCCCATGCCCATGCCGCCCATGCCCATGCCGCCCATGCCCATGCCGCCCATGCCGCCCATGCCGCCACTGCCGCCGCCCATGCTACCCATCATCTGCATGATCATCATCAACTGTTGCGACTGCTGGCCTGCCGTCGCAAGAAATTGATCGTCATAGTATCGGGGCAGGGAAAGTAAAACGCGTTCGCCGTATAGGTCTTGGATATGCTGGGCGATACTGAAAACATTTGGATGAAGCAAAGTGAAAACTTGTGTATCTTCTTCGCGGTAGATGACCAAATCTTTTCCATACTCTTCGGTGGTCATAATTCGAACTAAGCCTACCTCTTCCTCTTCGCGGTACCAAAGGCCACCCACCTTGCAAAGAGTTTCAATCGCATCGATCGTTCTAATATGCCTAAGGAATAATGACAACTCAACGATACCGGCCTCCTGAGTTGCAACC
>Ga0315322_10002809_pt1 | contig 13499 bp, 10 predicted proteins | sample M110021515metaG_FD_203461 | JGI IMG/M metagenome (GOLD analysis project Ga0315322, IMG submission 203461) | Ammonia-oxidizing marine archaeal communities from Monterey Bay, California, United States - M1 100m 21515 | ecosystem: Environmental > Aquatic > Marine > Intertidal zone | place: USA... | reverse complement strand
GGTAGCCTTGAGAAGCTGGGTGGTCTTCGTCGCCTTTGGTGCGGACAATTTCTGTACCCGCTTCATTGAGCTGAACCTTAACCCCGCAATTTAGTGTACAGAGAATACATGCGGTAGATTTCCATTCCCTACTACTCTTTTCGGTGGCCATGAAGTGCTCCTAATTTATGTCAGAAGTTGGTGCTACATCTCACCCCTAGAGTAGGAAACTCATCGCGAAGAGTAAAGTGACCGGCGATATCAACAATGATGTTGCTTGAGGCCCGGAAAAAGCCCCTCTGCAGCGATAGGAAACGACAGGAAGTCCTGTTTTGACACTTAGATCTTTAGCTTGTTGTAGACAACCCTCTTTAGTTGCAAATGAGAATCATTCGTATTAATATCGTTTACTGCATCTCGTAGTTTATTCTGGATAAGAAAATGGCAAAAACGGCAAGACGGGTATCAGTTGCAAAAAAGCAAACGTTAACACCAAACATGACGAGACTGGTTCTAGAGGGCACCTCGCTTTCAGATTTCCCCCTAGGGTTCGAAGGCGGCTACATTAAGCTAGTTCTGCCTGACACTGGAAAGCCCACCGTTCGCTCATACACCGTTCGCTCATTTGAACCGTCAACGCCTCAACTAACGATTGATATGGTCGCTCACGGTGATACTGGACCGGCAGCGACTTGGGCAAACCAGGTCACCGAAGGTACCAACATCGAAATTACAGGACCAGGCGCCTGCCAACCCATCAACGCCAATGCTGACTGGTTTCTTCTGGCGGGTGACATGAGTGCACTGCCCGCAATCAGTGTCAATGTCTCGCGATTGCCGCAGGAAGCTGTTGGAGATGTTGTGCTTGAGGTTATCTCCGCTGAAGACCAGCTCGAGCTAAACTTTCCTCCTGGCCTCAATGTCCATTGGGTCATCAATCCAGACCCAGAGGCACCTAACTCGGTACTCGAGGATACTGTCATGGCAATACCCTGGCGCGATGGAAACGTTTCGGTATGGGTTGCTGGCGAGTTTTCGGCGTCACGGGCATTGCGCCAGTATTTTCGTCACGACCGCAATGTCGAGAAAGGCAGCATGTATGTCAGTTGCTACTGGAAAATTGGCGAAACAGACGAGGGCATGAAGGCCGCAAAGCGTGCTGACGTAGAACCATGGTAACTAAACAGTAGAGCGCTTGGCATGAGCAGAATAGACAAATTGCGTGAAGAGCTCGGTGGCGCGCACCCCGCTGCAGCAAACAAGATTAGAGACTTCATCGAGCCTTACATCAAAGCATTCATTGATAACAGTCCGTTTGCTGTCATGGCCAGCAGTAATGCTAAGGGTGATTGTGATGCCTCACCCAAGGGCGGCACACCTGGCTTTATCAAAGTCCTGGACCAAAAAACACTGCTGATTCCCGACATCGGCGGTAACCGCTTGTTCCAGAGCTTTCAGAACTTTGAATCCAATCCCAAAGCCGGATTCATCTTTATGATTCCGGGTGTCTCAGTGACTGCGCGCGTGAATGGCACAATTTCTGTCATCGATGAGGCGGAAATGAAACATCGAAACATAGCGCCTGAATTGAATCACTCTGATGACAATGCCAATCTAATTCAGGGCATGTTGCTCAACGTCGATGAATCCTATTTTCATTGCCCAAGGTCGATGCAATTCGCCGACCTCTGGAATACAGCTGCCATCATCACGAATGCCGATAAGTCACTCAAAGATCTAGTGGCCACAACCAAGGACGCCAGTTAATGCCCTGCCGAACAAAAACACTCGCAAAATCTCCTGCAACTTCCGTTACTTACTGCGAAGACTGCAAATGCTATCATCTTAGTATCGGCCCGGTTACCTGCCGACTTGACGAGCAAATGTTGCAGCAAGCTATAGAAACCTTGTCCTCGCTATCACCACTGCTAAAAAAAGAGCCAGCACAGCGACCCGCCGCTCTGGTTCGCCACTAACCACTGACATCACACGCGTTAAATGGTGTACTTATGGATGCAGTCTCCGTTTCACCGGATCATCCCTTCAGTGATCGCCCCTACCGTCTGCAAGCTAGTAGGTCAGAGGTCACTCAGACCTTGACCATTTTCTACAGGAAAGCTACCACTCTGACTGGCTGATGTGTCATATAGCCTGATCAGGGGTACTTGCCCAATCTGGGAAAAATGTTGTTTAGAGTACTTATCTACATCGGTGCATGCGTTAGCTATTTCACAGGTTGGTATTTAATTGACACGCTTCTGGGTTTGCCCAACGTGGTAGTGATAAGGACTTTAGGTGTTCAACGAGCGATTGTTGATTGCCTCGTTGATGTCCTGAGAGGTTCATATTGCGACAGCGACGCGGCTGGTTGAAAAACATCTACTATCAACTCAAAGTCAGGCTTGAATAACATTATCAATCGCTAACGCTAGATTCTGCCTGTTCAAGTACTAGCGAAAACAGCACGCGGCTGCCTTAGGGGAGCTGAGAATTTATCCCCTTTTAGAACTATCATAAAAGTAAAGATCGATACTAACTAGCTAAATGCTCTAAGGTCATTCAAAATATAGAGCGTCAAACGTCTATCTAGAAATTCAACAATACCTTGAGGTAATTCATGTTACAACTTATCGTAAATGGCGAAGCGCGTGAGGTCGATGTCGACCCTGAAACGCCACTGCTATGGGTCATTCGAGAAAACCTTAATCTCTCTGGGACCAAATTTGGTTGTGGTGCCGCTCAGTGTGGTGCTTGTACGGTACATATTAACGGTATACCAATGCGATCTTGTGTTACGCCAGTGATTGCGGTGAACGGCGCAGAGATTACAACGATAGAAGGTATTGCCAATGACGATGGAATGCATCCGGTTCAGCAGGCGTGGATCGCAGAGCAGGTTCCTCAGTGTGGATACTGCCAATCTGGACAAATTATGTCTGCGGTGGCTTTGCTAGAAAACTCACCCAATCCCACCGATGATGAAATTGATAAGGCGATGACGGGAAACATATGTCGATGCGGCATGTATTCACGCATCAGGTCTGCCATCAAGCGAGTAGCTGATTCTGGCGTACAGATATTCGATCCAGCAAGTCAGGAGGTTCAAAATGGGTAAGTGGACCAGACGAGGTTTTATAGGTGCAGGTATTGTCACTGGCGGAGCGCTGGTTATAGGCGTCGCGATTCGCCCGGGCCATCGTGCACCGGGGCTTGCAAAATACGTTGCAGGTGAGGACGAATCGCTGGTCAATGCTTGGGTTAAAATCGACCGCAACAATAAAGTCACCGCTATTGTTCCACATTCGGAGATGGGGCAAGGCGCTCAGACAGCCTTGACCCAAATGTTGGCAGACGAATTGGATGCACGCTGGGAGGATGTTTCATTTTTGGAAGCACCAGCAGAAGATGAATATGCTAACTATCCGCTAGGCAAAGGTTTTGTGCTTGGATCAACGCCTATTCCGAAGATGTTGAGTGGAACCGTGGACGGGGTCTTTCTTGCCGTGACGAAATCTCTGCACCTTCAAATTACTGGGGGTAGCTCAAGTATCCGAGCAACCGGTGTGTATGGCATGCGTGTTGCTGGTGCTGCCGCTAAAATCATGCTGCGCGAGGCAGCCGCCGAAAAATGGGGCGTTAATCCTGAAGAGGTGGTTGCGCAAGAAGGTATGCTGATTCATTCGGCAAGTAGTAACAAGGCAACTTACGCTGACTTTGCCAGTCAGGCAGCAGAAAAAACACCCCCAGTTGCTCCTACGCTTAAAACGCCGGATCAATTCACGATCATGGGGAAACATAAGCCTAGATTCGATATACCCGCCAAGGTTGATGGCACAGCAATGTTTGGTATCGACGTCGTAGTTGATGGTATGAAGTACGCATCCGTCAAAGCTGCGCCTGTATTTGGCGCAACGCTAAAAAGCGCGGACACGGCTGCTGCTGAAAAGATGCCGGGTGTCATAAAAGTCGTTAAATTAGCGGATGCCGTCGCTGTTGTAGCTGATGGTTATTGGCTGGCTGACAAGGCGCTGGCAATGGTGGATGTTAAGTGGAATACGACGAAACAGGATGGGAATAGCTCAGCAAAAATTTTTGACCAGTTTGAATCTGATATGGCTTCGAGCAGGGAATCTGGGGATGTTCATGGTGATATGCAAATTGGTGATGCAGATAAAAGCTTAGAAGCAGCTGATCGAATAATCGAGCGTAAGTACAAAGTACCGTATCTTGCTCATGCCTGCATGGAGCCAATGAATGCGGTCGCACACTATAAAGATGGCGCATGTGATCTATGGACCGGCACCCAAAACCCACTTGGATTCAAGCATGAGGTTGCCAAAGCACTTGAGATTGAACCCGCTAATGTGAATGTGACGAATTATTTCATGGGCGGGGGATTTGGCAGGAGAGCAACACCGGATGCTGCAATACAAGCCGCGCAGATCTCAAAGGCGGTGGGTTTACCCGTGAAGCTGATATGGTCCCGCGAAGAAGATGTTCAGCATGATCACTACCGGCCTGCGGTTGCATCAAATTTTAGAGCGGCCTTGGGCGAAAATGGATTGCCGGTCGCGTGGGAAAATCAGTTTGTCGATAAGCATGAACCCGCTGAGGCTACTCACATTCCCTATGCGATTGCTAATCAAAATATTTTTTACACTGACAGCCCAACACATGTTCCGTTCGGAGCTTGGCGCAGTGTGGACCACTCACAGCACGGTTTTTTCGTTGAATCGTTTATCGACGAGTTGGCTGTAGAAGCAGGACAAGATCCATACCAATACAGAAGAAAGCTATTGGGCCAGGAACCCAGACTTCTGAACGTGCTAGATAGGGTTGCGAAGGAGTCTAATTGGGAAACACCGATCGGTAAAAACCGAGGTCGCGGTATCGCATTACAGGAGTCTTTTGGTTCAATCGTTGCAGAAGTGGTAGAGGTCAGTGTCGATAAGGGCAGCATCAGTGTCGATCGTGTCGTTATCGCAGTTGACCCCGGGTTTGCCGTTGCGCCAGATGGTTTGAAAGCCCAAATGGAGTCGGGTGTCATATTTGGCTTGACCGCAGCATTGTACGGTGAAGTCTCTATTGAGAATGGCAGAGTGCAGCAATCTAATTTTGACTCTTATCCCATGGTACGGATGGCCGATTCGCCGGTTATTGAAACGCACATTATCAACAGTTACGAACCGTGGGGTGGTGCAGGCGAACCCGGCACACCCGGAATTGCCCCTGCCTTGGCTAATGCGATATATGCGGCAACAGGAACTCGTGTAAGAGAACTGCCAGTAAGCAAATACGAGTTTAATGTCGCGTTTGAAGAGCGAAATACGGTACCAAGCTAACGGCAATACATCTGGTGCGGAATATTGTCTGTATATATTGCGTGCGGAAAATGAACATCTAAGCTGTGATTCTATGGCATTGCAGCCGATAGTCTGTTCCAGAAGACGAACGAGCGCGCCTTTTGCGCGCTTCATTTCTCAGCTTGCGGATACATGTGTGCCTGCGCCAGTCTCGTAACAAGTTGAAATGCTTGATCACCCCTAACGTCTGTAGACTAGTAGGTCAGTGGTCACTCAGACCTTGACTATTTTCTGCCGAAAACTCTCCACCTTGACTGGCTGATGTAAAAAAAACCTGATCACGGTACTTTGGCAATCTGGAGGAGATGTGGTTTAAAGTACTTATCTAACGGCAAATTCACTGTTTTTTCACCCGCAATGACCTTGTTCATCTCCGTTTTTTCATGCGTCGAGTCCGTTAAAAATTGCCAGTTTAGCTGTCTGCAAGGTGACAGACGATTCACATGGAATTTGTGAGATCAATACTCAATAATAACGCATGCAATCTACAAGGGACTTGTACAATGCAGTACCACCTGAATGGTTTCCAACCCGGTAACTACGAGATTCCAGATGCAGCCCGTGAGCCCGCCCCACTGCCGCCCATTATTGAGCTACCAACAGAGGTCGATGTCTTAATTGTGGGTTGCGGCCCTGCAGGCCTGACCATGGCGAGACAACTTTCAGAGTTTACTGACATCACAACCTGCATCGTTGAGCAGGAGTCGGGCCCCTTGTTGTTTGGCCGAGCTGATGGCATTTCCTGCCGAACTATCGAAATTATGGAAGCATTTAACTGCAGCGAGATGATCGTTAAAGAGAGCTATCAGTTAAAACAAAATGCTTTTTGGGAGCCGGATAGCGAACAACCTGAAAACATCAAGCGAACCCATAAAATTGCTGACGCACGACTGGGACTCTCCGAATTCATTCACAGCATTGTCAATCAGGCCCGGCTCCACGAAATATTGCTCGAAGGAATGAAGAACTCGGTCACGCACCTTGTTCCGCATTACAGCCGCCGACTGCTCAGCGTCGATATGGATTCCCAAGTGACACAAGACCTGTCCGCATATCCCGTCACCGCAACATTTGAGCGAAGCGATGAAGGACACGCCGACAAGACCGAAACCATTCGAGCACGATTTATTATTGGCACCGATGGGGCAAGAAGCGCTGTTCGCAAGGGCATGTCCATCGCTTTGGAGGGCGACTCAGCCAACAAGGCCTGGGGAGTGATGGACGTTCTGGTGGTGACAGATTATCCTGACATCCGGGTTAAAAGCTTCATACAGTCAAAAGAAAATGGGGCGGTAATGACCATTCCCCGCGAAGGCGGCTACCTTGTCAGGATGTATGTAGAACTCGAGCTATTGGACAAGGGCCAGAGAGCAGCCGATATTCAGCTTACCGAAAAAGATATTATCGCCAAGATGCAGCTCATCTTTAGCCCGTATAGTGTGTCCGTCAAGGAGGTTGCCTGGTGGTCAATTTATGAGGTGGGTCAGCGCGTCGCTGACAGGTTCGATGACAGACCCCTGAATAATGCAGAGAATCTTATTCCGCGAGGCTTTGTGGCTGGTGATGCTTGCCATACTCACAGCCCAAAAGGCGGTTGGGGACTGAACACCTCGCTGCCGGACACCTTTAATCTCGGCTGGAAGCTGGCTGCTGTCCTGCAAGGGAAAAGCCACCCAAAATTGCTGCAAACGTATTCACCGGAGCGACGAAAGGTCGCGCAGCAACTCATTGAGGCCGACAAGCAACTGTCAAAGTTAGTTGCCACCAGTCCGACAGCGAAACAGGGCGAACAGCAGATAAAGACGGATATCACTGATATCGAGAAATTCATGGCTAGGCAAAATGGGTTTGTTGCCGGTACCGCTATCGAGTACTACCCTTCCTACATTTGCACGGGCCAGGAAAACCAAACCTTGGCCACCGGCTTTAACATCGGTCAACGTTTCCACTCGGCCGAAGCTATTCGGGTGTCCGACGGCAGGTGCCAGCATCTAGGCCACCTGAATAAAGCTGATGGTCGCTGGCGACTATTTATATTCGGCAGTCATCAGAACCCTACTGACAGTACTTCTGATTCAGCGCAACTCATCCACTTTTTAGCAAAGAGCGAATCATCTCCAGTTATCAAGTATACGCCTGAGGGCGCTGATATTGATTCAGTCATTGATGTCTATGGCGTATTTCAGCAACAGGATCTTGCCATAGAGGAAATACCTGGCTTCCTGTGGCCCGCAAAAGGTAAATATGGTCTTAATGACTATGAGAAAGTGTTCCACGCAGACCAGGACAACGATATATACGCGCTGCGGGGCATCGATCGCTCGCAAGGCTGCATGGTTATCGTCCGCCCGGACCAGCACATTGCCAATATCTTGCCGCTAAATGCACAAACAGAGCTATCGGCATTTTTTGAGGAATTTATGCTGGTTCCGACATGTTAATTTCCTGGCGCGTTTGTCAGTACGCTACGCGGAGACATGCAACAGCGACAATCTGTAAGCCAACAGATCAGCATCGTGTAATCTTGACCATCTAAAGGATCACCGCGTTAGTGGGTCGTAAAACAGACTGAACATAAGCAATCACCCTACTTGACCATTCTTCAGAAAATGTGGTCTATTCCCTTATCTTCACAGCAGTTTCTGATGCGGCTTGAGAAAGTTAAACATGGCGCTTGAGGCCAGTCAGAACAAATATTTACTCACCACACCAACAAATAGAAAGAGACTGTTATGCCAAAAATTCACTGGCTGGGTACAGGGTTGTCAGCTGTACCAGGTTTAAGGCGACTTATCGCGACAGACTATGATGTTGTGGTATGGAACCGCACGACAGACAAAGCACAGCTTGCTGTTGGCGACCTGACCTCAAATATCAAAAAATTCGATTTCGATGAATTCTCCAGCACGCTAGTTGCGGGCGATGTCGCTGTTTCTATGCTGCCAGGGGAATGGCATGTGCCAGTGGCAAACGCTTGCATCGCAGCCTCCGCACACTTTGTTTCTTCATCCTACATTTCACCTGAAATGCGCGCGTTAAATGAAAAATCCAGAAGCTTGGGACTGATGATGGTAAACGAAGTGGGACTAGACCCGGGTATTGACCATCTCATGGCCCATTGGTTGATAGCAGATTACCGCGCGTCCGCCGCCTACGATGTGAATAACGACATTAGCTTCATATCTTACTGTGGCGGTATTCCTAAAATTCCAAATGATTTTCGCTATAAGTTCAGCTGGTCACCATTGGGCGTATTAAAAGCACTGCGCTCTCCCTCTAAATCTATCCGTGATTTTGAAAACCTTGAAACTTCACGCCCCTGGGATGCACTCGGCTCGTATGTTGCGCCTTTGCCAGAGTCTGAAAGTTTTGAAGTCTATCCAAATCGAGATAGCTTGCCATTTATAGAAGACTATAAGTTTGGTGCTGATTGGAAAATCAAGCACTTCGTTCGCGGCACATTGCGATTGAACGGATGGGCAGATGCCTGGGCAGATGTGTTTACCGAAATCGAGACGCTGGAAGGTGAAACTGGGGATGCACGTTTGACGGAAATGTCTGATGAGTTCTGGACAGCACATGCTTATGACGAAAATGACCCAGACCGGGTCGTACTCTGTGTTGAATTCAAAGCGGAAAAAGATGGTCAAGGTGTCTACAACAAGACATACGTGCTAGATGCGTGGGGTGACAATAAGACAACCGCCATGGCAAACCTGGTTTCAATGCCAGTATCGCTAGCAGTTGAGGCGATACTAGCGAAGGAGATCGGATTTGGCGTTACGGCTGCGCCCTCCTCGCCAGAACTTGTCAACCGCTGGATGACACAGATTGATCAATTGGTACAACACCTTGAGGTTGTCGATCACATCGGCTGATGGGTTTTGGGGTCAGAGTGCTGTTCCTTAATGAACCTCGGTCGTGTGCTTGACATAAAAAAGCTCAGAGAAAAAGTGAACCGTTAATACTGGAGAGATGAATCACGTTGACTCTTACCCCATAAATCTCTCGTCTCTGATTGGCTCGGGTAATCAAGCAAATATGCCAGGCGCTGCCATTACTAGCCCAGCATCTCATCAAGAAAATTCACGGAGTCGACAAATTCTTGCTGGGGTATTGCCGTGTGAATCCCGGGATTACCATGCAATGTTTTCTCAGAAGTGCCGATGGCAGTAAATAGTTCAAGGCAGGCATCCCTGGGTACGATTTCATCATCCCATTGCACCAGGAACCTAACCGGGCAAGAAACCTTAGGTGCAAGTGCCAGGAGTTGATCTCCGTTTGGACCCCAGCTACCCATGAGTCCCAGTAAGGCAGCCTTGATTCGGTCGTCAGAGGCAGTCACCGGCAGGCCCATCATTGTCCCCATGGACAAGCCCCACCAGCCAGTCGGTCTTGCGCCTTTTTCTGCCTCGATAAAGTTGAGAGCCGCTTCCCAGTCTTCCAGCATGCCATCGTGACCTCCATCCTTGGTCCAGGCCTGTTCGAATTTTTCTGGGCTCTGAGTGAGGTCTTCTGTCGTCCTGTCACCGTGACCAGGGCCGTCGATAGCCAGAGAGGCAATACCTTTGCCTGCAAGTAAACCTGCAACCACCATGATGTAGTCTGCCTTCTTATGTGTCGTCCCGCCGTGACCGAGTAAGACAAGCCTTTCCGCCTTAGATCCTTTTGGTGTCCAGTAGACACCAGGAACGATTCGGCCGCCAACGTGCAATTCGAATCCACGTTCTTCCATATTCTCAAGACTCTCGTCCTTACCGTTCCACGCCATGCCTAATCCTCTAAAGATTGTTTACTATCTAACAGCAAACACTACTCCTCATTAACTATTCGATCAAACCGGCCAGGTCAAAATCGCACTGCTAGGCTTAAAAGGCTTCTCAGCGATCAACCCAACAGTCTGTAAGCCAGCAGATCAGCATCGTGCAGTCATTGACCATCTAAAGAATCACCACGTCAGTGGGTCGTAAAATAGACTGAACACCAACAATTGCCATACTTGACCGTTCTTCGGAATATGTGGTTTATTTCCCTTTTCTTCATAACCAACACCTATTGAAGCCCTACTTCGAAACAGTGATGCAGCCACGAGCGCGTCATATCAAATACTGACAATGATAGAGTGACTCGATGACTGAAACTAAGACCATTCCTTGGAAACGATTAGCAGTAGAAGCTGCCGCAATCGTTGTCAGTATTCTTCTGGCATTCGGGATCGATGCATGGTGGGACGCACGAAATGATGTTGTCGAAGAGAGAGAAATACTGATCGGACTCGAGATCGAGTATGTTGATTTACGAGCTCGCCTCGATCAGTGGGCGAGATTCAACAGAAACGGAGCGTTGGTATTAGAAAAATACCTGTCCGATTCGGTTGCGGAGATGGACTCGGAATCTATTGAGTGGGTTTTCATATACGCGTTTTTTACCAATATTCTTGATCAGGGTGGTGCCCTTGACGCGCTTTTGGAGTCGGGCCGTCTCGAAATGATCAGCGATAGAGATTTACGAGGGATGCTCGTGAAATGGCCGGATTGGCTGGAAGATATCCACACAAACGACTTGTCGTTCCGCGGCTACGCAATGCATGAGATCATGCCGTTTTTAACTAGAAATGGAATCCCGCGGGCAATTTGCCCGGAAGGACAATTTGTGTGTTCAAAGTCAGGGTCTGTTCCGCCTCTCTATTTGAAGCTGGCTAAGGATCCAGAATTCAGAGCCATTCTGACTGTTCGCCGAATCATGATGTGGAACAGTGCCCAAGATCTAGAAAATGCGCGTGCTGAGGCTGACAAGATTCTTGCTTTGATACGAAGCCAGATCGACGCGACGGATTGATCACCTGTCCACGCATTAATGGCTTAAGACTTTAATCGCGGGCAGCGCTCAGCGATTAACTCAACAGCCGTTTAGCCAAAAGATCCGCATCCTGCAGTCATTGACCAATCTTTAGAAAATGGGCGCATTTCCCTTGTCTTCGAAGTGGTGTTGGCAAGATAGCAATGATGATTTCAACCTTGATAGATTTGCCCCGCTTTATCTACGCTGACGCCATGAATTGTTTACATCCTCACTGTGATTCGGTCTACACTGGACAGGTAAATTTTCACTTATAAAATAATGTCACTATCAATGAGATCTTAGAAATGAACGCAGTCGTGCTTGCGGTTAGCCTAGTCCTTATTCTCAGCCTTTTCAGAGTTAATGTCATATTGTCATTGTGTTTGGGTGCGCTTGCAGGTGGTGTTTGGGCGGGTTTAACTTTTCTTGAGACAGTGGATGCTTTTCAAAATGGATTAAGCGGTGGCGCGACTATCGCACTTAGCTATGGGCTACTTGGGGCTTTTGCGGTGGCAATATCGCGATCGGGTATCACGGATGTCTTAGCTCGATTAATCATCGAAAAAACAGGTCGTGGAAATAGCGCTTCAGAAAAATGGATAAAATCCATTCTGATTACATCGATATTGCTCATTGCTATATCGTCACAAAACATCATACCCATTCATATTGCTTTTATCCCCATTGTTATCCCCCCCTTGTTAGCCGTTTTTGCACAGCTTCAAGTGGATCGCAGACTCATCGCCTGCGTCATTACCTTTGGATTGGCAACGCCTTTTTTGATACTACCGGTAGGATTCGGTGGCATTTACTTGTTTGAAATCCTCCACAAAAATTTGCAGAGCAATGGCCTGATTATTGAAGCATCAGATGTACCGCTCTCAATGTTAATTTCCGCGTGCGGTATGTTAGCCGGACTGTTAATAGCCGTTTTTTTCACCTATCGAAAACCTAGACATTATGATGCGCCGGAGATTGCTAAGCTTGAACCGGCGCTCGCAGCAATTGATAAAAAGTCGCTTGCGATCAGCCTCATCGCCATCGCAGCCGCTTTATCAATGCAACTTTATAGCAGCTCAATGATTATGGGCGCGCTAACAGGCATCTTAATTTTCACTGTATCCGGTGTTGTTAAATGGAATCAAACTCAGGATTTGTTTAGCAGAGGCATCGCGATGATGGCAATGATCGGTTTCATTATGATTACTGCATCAGGATTTGCTGAAGTGATGAAAACAACAGGTAGCATTTCTGATTTAGTCTCATCGACGTCTGGCGCTCTTGAAGGCAGTAAAGCAATGGCTGCGATCATGATGTTAGTGATTGGGTTGTTAATCACCATGGGTATTGGGTCTTCATTTTCAACAGTACCCATTATTGCTGCTTTGTATGTGCCTCTTTGCATGGATCTTGGGTTTTCGGCAATGGCAACTGCCGCGTTGGTCGGCACTGCCGGCGCGCTTGGCGACGCAGGTTCTCCTGCATCAGACTCAACTCTGGGCCCAACTGCAGGTTTAAATTCTGACGGACAACACGATCATATTTGGGATACCGTGGTGCCCACCTTTATTCATTACAATATCCCCTTGTTGATATTCGGATGGTTCGCAGCAATGACGCTATGACGCACAAAAATAACTAAGCAACCTGTTTAAAGCCTAATAAGCGTCATTACGGACATAATACAGAAGACGATCAAAGCAGTTAATGGAGATGAAATGAGTTGGATTAAACACATTCCTTTTGAGCAAGCTGAAGGGAAATTGCTCAAACTCTACAAAAGAGTGAAGGGTCCCGATAACAATGTAGATAATATTATGCTTGCCCATAGCCTACGTCCTCACACGATGGAAGGTCATATGGTCTTGTACAAGAACGTGCTCCACCATACAGGTAACAAAATCCCTAAGTGGTTCCTCGAGGCGATGGGGGTGCTAACGAGCATGTTAAATGGTTGCACCTATTGTGTTGATCATCATTTTTCCGGCATGGAACGGTTGGTCGATGATAACGAACGCGCTAAAAAAATACGCCAAGCACTTGAGTCAGAGCAGTTTTCAGACGCGTTCGATGAGAGGCAGGCGGCGGCATTACATTATACGAAAAAGCTGAGTTGCACTCCGGCGCAGATGAGTGAGGACGATATCGCCAAGTTACATTCATCTGGTTGGGATGATGGTGAAGTCCTGGAAATAAATCAGGTCGTAGCCTACTTTAATTACGCCAATAGAACAGTTTTGGGATTAGGCGTTCAAACCGATGGAGACATCATTGGCTTATCGCCGAACGTTTCGGAGGATCCTGACAACTGGAACC
>Ga0315322_10002805_pt1 | contig 13515 bp, 10 predicted proteins | sample M110021515metaG_FD_203461 | JGI IMG/M metagenome (GOLD analysis project Ga0315322, IMG submission 203461) | Ammonia-oxidizing marine archaeal communities from Monterey Bay, California, United States - M1 100m 21515 | ecosystem: Environmental > Aquatic > Marine > Intertidal zone | place: USA... | reverse complement strand
ACAGATGAGTTGAGTGCGAGTCAGCGTCACTTCGTTGAGCAACAGTATGCTCAGTTCAAAGCATGGTGGGCACAGTGGGACGGCACGGACTACTAAGTTTGTTCGTCCTGGCTTCAGAGGGAAACACTTCTGTTTACGTGAGTTCTTGGAATCACTTAGAATAGAATCAGTGAACCCCTCCTTTGTCTTTTTACGTGAGCCGGTAATGCGAAAAAACTTAGCTGCGATGCTACTTGTATGCTCTACTCTGCTAATTGGTTGCGATGCCAGTGTGAAAGTTGATATCGAGATTGAATCGCCAAATAATACGGATGTATCCATGGGAGAAATTCAGGACGTGAGTGAGTTGGAACCGAAGAAGCAATACAATGAGTTGAGCCCGGAAGAAGAGTATGTCTTGGTTCGTAAAGGGACGGAACGTCCTTATACCGGGGAATTAACGAACAATAAGTCGGAGGGTATTTATACTTGCCGTCGTTGCAATGCATCACTCTATAAGTCAGATCATAAATTTGACAGTAACTGTGGATGGCCCAGTTTTGATGACGAGATCAAAGGAGCAGTAAAGTGGGTTTCGGATGCGGATGGTCTGCGAACAGAGATTCTTTGTAATAATTGTGGTGGCCACCTCGGACACGTCTTTCTAGGTGAGGGGTTTACGGAAAAAAACACGCGTCACTGTGTGAACAGCATCTCGATGAAATTTTACAAGGCAGGTGAAGAGATCCCTGAAATCATCCGGATTACAAATTAAAATCAATCCTTTCTCAGTACTCAATACATGCTAAATATTGGTTCCTTCAAAACGAAAACCTGTAGCGGGATTGGGCGTCGTAGCTTTCTGCAGATGTCGGGTGCGATTCCGTTTGGGCTGGGTATGTCCGGGCTGGGTATGGCTACGGAAGATGAAGTAGACCACGCGATCGCCAAAGCGAAATCAGTTGTCTTTGTGTTCTTGTGGGGAGCTCCCAGCCATTTAGATACGTGCGACCCGAAGCCGGATGCCAACTCAGAATTTCGTGGGCCATTCGGGGTCATTCCAACAAAGACTCCCGGCGTCCACTTTACAGAATTGCTGCCCAGGCTGGCTCAACGCAGCGATAAGTACACGCTGATTCGGTCCCACATTCAAAGTGCCCCGGGACATCCGGATGGGGGGACGGTGGCTTTATCCGGATTTGAAGAAAACCCCAAACCGGTCAAACCAAACTTTGGTTCGATTATTGCGAGGCATCGCGGATTTCGAGGTAAACTCCCTCCCTTCTTCTCGATTGCCAATGGAGTGGTGATGGATGGAGGGCGTCGTATCGAAGCCTACGGTGGCGGTGAGATGGGGGCTGTTTATGATCCATTTATGGTTGGAGCTTCTGAAACCGGTCAGGTGAATATTCCAGCCCTGGCTCTGATGGATGATGTCCATCCATTGCGGATTACAGATCGGCGTCAACTTCTTCAGCAGTTGGACTCGGTACCACGCACCCTTGAAAAATCGAAATTTCGAGATTGGAATCGAACTTACCAACAAGCTTATGGTTTAATCACCGATCCGACAGCTCGTCAGGCATTTGATTTGACTCGGGAGTCAGGAAAGACGAGGCAACGCTACGGCCAAAGTGTGTTTGGTCAGAGTGCCCTGCTGGCGCGTCGATTGGTGGAAGCTGAAGTTCCCTACATTCAGCTTAATTACAGTCGGCATGTGGAAGCGATTACTCCCGGCTTCGAATTTGGCTGGGATACGCATCTGTATAACTTCTCACTGTTACAGGATCAGCATTGTCCAGTTTTTGATCGCGCGTTTTCAGCATTTCTCGATGATGTTTATGATCGCGGATTAATTGATGATACGTTGATTGTTTGCATGGGAGAGTTTGGCAGGACGCCGAGGATCAATGTGCGGGCGGCGCGCGACCACTGGCCACAATGTTACTTTTCGATGTGGGCCGGGGCCGGCTTGCAGACGGGCCGGGTGATTGGCGAAAGTGATAAGAATGGTGAGCACCCAATCACACGCCCCATTACCCCGTTGATGGTGGGTACGACGATCGCGGAGTTGGCAGGTGTCGACTCTCAGGCACGTGCCGAAATGCGAGTGTTGGACGGAGGGCGGGTCATTGATGAATTATTTTAGATCTCTCCTCTTAGGCCTGTGGTGCATAACACTGCAGGGAGCCGAACCGATTCAGCTTACCGATGATGGTCGAATGAAATTTACACCAGTCTTTGTTGACGGTGATCTCTCACTAAGTTACGTGGATTTTGAAAATCCAAAAGTGTTTCGACTAAAGTCCATCGACTGGAAGACCCGGGAAGTAAGAGTGATTCACGAGGCTGCACCAGCTCCGGAATTCGACCCGGCATATTCGGCGGATGGAAACTACTTTTCTTTTTTGCGAGCAACCGGCGGGCTACAGGTGAGCCTGGTGATTCGGCATCGTAAGTCGAAGGAGGAAGTGGTGATTGCACCGGAATCGGGCTTTTCTGGATATCGTACCCCCGCGATCGCCCCTGATAGTTCCGAGATGCTTTTTTCCTTCGCTAATAATTTCGCTCAGGATATTTTTCGGGTTGATATAAAAGGCGGAGGCCGGACGGCGTTGACAGGGGCGAAGGGAATCAATGTTTGGCCCAATTACAGTCCGGACGGTACGAAAGTTTTGTTTACGTCGACGCGTGATGGGAATTATGAACTGTATGAAATGAAGCCGGATGGTTCGGATATAAAGAGACTTACCGATAGTCCGTATCAGGATATTCGTGGACAGTACTCGCCCGATGGTAAACGAATTGCCTTTGTGAGTCACCGGGATGGTAATGCCGAGATCTACCTTTGTAACGCAGATGGTACGAATGTACGCCGGGTTACAAATCACGAGGAACGAGATGACTATCCAACCTGGCATCCCGATGGTAAACATTTAGTTATCGTGGCAGAACGAGAGGGAAGCCATGATCTCTATCTGCTACCGTTGGGAGATTAATCATCATGGTGGGTGTCGATATGAACAGTATAGGAATGTGATTTATGCAACGTTTTAGTGTGTCTTTGTTTTTGCTGCTTCTGTTGACACTGGAGTCTCTGGCAGGGCCTCGTCAGGAAATCCAGAATCGAAAGTATCTGTTAAAAGAGATAGATCGTGAGATTCCCTATTCGGTATTTGTGCCCTCGAGTTACGACAAATCAAAGAAAACGCCTTTAGTCATGGTTTTGCACGGACTGGGAAGTAGTGCTGCTCAGATTATTCGCTACCCAAACCTTGTCGAGGAAGCTGAGAAAAGAGGGTACCTGTTAGTGGCGGCCGAAGGAGTGAACAATCATGGTTGGTACGGAGCGTATGGAAAATACGGTGGTAATCGTAGAGGAGATCCGAGGAATCTTGGTGAACTTAGTGAAAAAGATGTGCTGAATGTATTGGAGATGGCTCAAAAAGAATTCAATGTCGATCCTCAACGTACGTATCTGATGGGTCATTCGATGGGCGGGGCAGGTACCTGGCATCTGGGAATGAAGTATCCGGAGAAATGGGCTGCACTTGCTCCTCTTGCTTCAGGCGGTACGAATCACGATTATGATATGAAGAAGTTGAAAGCGCAGCTTGGCGTGATTGTAGTTCATGGCGTGAAAGACAACCTTTGCCCCATTGGTGCGTGTCGTCTCAAGGTCGCTAACCTGAAGCGTCATGGTGTCACCCATAAATATCTTGAATTCCCTAACGGGACCCACTTAAATGTCGCCTGGGAACATTTTCCGGAGGTCTTTGACTTCTTTCAAGAGAACGTCAAACAAAACAAGCAGGACAAACAAGAGACCGTCAAACAAGAGACCGTCAAACAAGACAAATAGTTAATACGTAAAGAGACCAGTTGGCTGGTAGCACTTAAATATTAGGAAATTAATGACATGGCGAAACTAACAGCAGTATTTGGATTGTTACTTATTGGTAACGGTATCTATGGGTATACGGCGGGTGAATCAGCAAGCATTACGGCTTTGATTCCAGCCTTTGTCGGAATTGCATTATTGTTGTGTGCGATTGGATCGATTGTTAAGCCGGCCTTGAATATGCACCTGATGCATGTGGCAGCGTTGCTTGGTTTACTGGGTTGTCTGGCAGCGTTAGGGCGATTGGTTCCTAGTTTCTTCAAAGAAGAACAGAACAGTCTGGTACAGGGAAACCTGGGATTAATGGCAGTGTTATGTGGTGGCTATGTCTATTCGTGCTTCCGTTCGTTCAAAGAAGCAGGTCGCCGACGTCGGCAAGCGGCAGCCGCGGCTCCGACAGAAGCCAGTAAGGAAAGTGAAGAATCCGCTGAATAGGTCGTGTGCATCCGTAATGTTTCATGATCTGAATGTTACGGATGCTCGTACTTGTCAATCATCGGTGAGAGGCGTTTTCAATATCAGTTGTTAATCCTGCTTGGACTACCGGCTGTGTTTGCAATAGGCGAGGCAAGGTAAACGAGCGGACTTGGAAAAGTCGAGCTGTTATGATGTGCCCCCGGCCATCATCCTCTTTAATGAAAGGGCGTGATGATAGTGTTAGAATCTGTGGGCTATTTTCGCGTCTATTCCTAGTCGTCTTATCAATGTGTTAAACTACACAAGTAAGCTCGGCAAACCTTCGATTCGTGTGCGTTATCGAATTTTCTAATTAAGGATGAGTCAATGAGACGTAATTCCTATCTGATCCCGCGGCGAACCATGCTGACGGGTGCTGGAATGTCGGTGGCATTACCGTTGCTGGACATTATGTCGCCCGCGATAAGTCATGCCAAACCCACGGCACAGCCTTCGCCCAGACTGTGCGTGCTCTATAAGGGATGCGGTGTGAACCCACATGCGTGGGATATTGTGGGAGGAACAGAAACAGACTTTGAGTTGTCTAAAATTCTGCAACCACTCGCAGGCGTTCAAGAGGACATTCTGGTCGTTGGCAATCTTGACAACGAGGGTTCTTCGGACCATCTTGATGCGCCGACAACGTTCATGAGCGGCGCACGACGTAATCGTGTAAACCGATACTCTTTTGATCAGAGAATTGCCGATCAAATCGGAAGTGATACGCCTATCAAATCCATGCAATTAACTGCTGATAATGTTTGGAAACAGCATCCTTGGTTGAATATTTTATCTTATGACAAGAATGATCAACCCATGCGTGGGCAGTATGATCCTCAGGCTGTATTCAATGCGATGTATAAGGATGAAACCCGGGACGTTCAACAGAAAGAGCTCTTGAGCGTTTTAGATGGTATTCAGGAAGCTTCTTCCGCTTTGGCAAGGAGGGGCAGCATACGCGATCAACAGGTGCTGGAGCAATATTACGAATCGATACGTGACGTGGAAAAAAGCATTCATCGTGCCAGACAAAACAGTCGTGATGTCCAGTTAGAAAAAACAGCTGAAATTTATGATCCAAATATAGAAATGGGTAATCTCGGCGATCGAATCAAAGCCATGCTTGATTTGATCACCCTTGCTTTTTGGACGGATTCCACCAGGATCATTTCTTGTATGCTTGCCAATACCAATAGTCGCGTCCACTACGACTTTATGGGGGTGAACGCTGAGTTTCATCATGTTTCACACCATGTTCGTAATCGACAAGTGCTTCCCGCGTATGACAAGATTAATATTTGGCATGCAGGACAACTCCGCTATTTGATCGACAAGATGAAATCGATCAAAGAGAGTGAGGGGACTTTATTTGACAACTCCCTGATTTTATGGGGTTCCGGTATCAAGCATGGGGACTATCACTCGCTGACCGACCTTCCCCTTATTTTAACGGGAGGTGCGGGCGGAAGATTAGAGTTGGGGCGACACGTTCGTTATCCGCAAGCTCAGCCTTACGCAAACTTATTGTTGACCATGATGAGAATAATGGGAGCTAACGCGAAGAGCATTGGGGATTCAACCGGACGACTTTCGGGAATTACAGAAAAGGCAAACTTCAAACCCACCAATCCGGATGACGGTAGCTGGAGACTCGTCAACAGCGAAGGAGACACACTCACCGCAAAAGGACTATTACGAATCAGTATTGAATCGGACAACGAATATTATCAATTGCGGTTTTCGGATAAGAGCGACCTCGAGATCCGTATACCATATATGAATAATCACAAGTTGCGATTTGATCGATGTGTCGGAAAGGTGGTGACGGTAACAGGCCAGTATAAAATGGTTGAGGGTAAGAAAACTATCGTTAACCTTACGAAGGCTGAACTGGAATCGCGGTGATAAAGACACAACGACTTTATACAACAACCTTTGCCTTCTGCACGCTGACCCTTCTTCTGAGTTCCCGACCAACTCTCGCCGGGGATGCGAGCTTTGCCGTTGCCGCCGAAGTTATTCAGACTCGTTGTATGTCTTGTCATGACAGTGAAACACGAGTGGGTGAGATCGATTTAACGCCCTTGCTCCAGCAAGATCATAGTACTTACGGAAAGTATACAAAACTATGGGTTAAACTCGAAAGTAAAGTGGCTCATGGTGAAATGCCACCCTCAGACGAAGAGCCCCTTACGCAGACCGAAAAAGAAGCTATTACAAGTTGGTTTGAAGCGTCATTTGTTTTGCGGGAGGGAAAGCCGCATATAGGGAGGACACCTTTACGCCGCTTAACGCGTTATGAATTTGAAAACACTCTGGAAGAAGTTTTATCGATTAAGCTGAAAATACCATATCGTGATGTTATCACCGAACGTATCGAGGTATCCCAAATCGAATCTATTGTGCCGTCGGATCTACCCGGAGAATCTGGGTTCGATAACGATGCTGTCTACATGGAGCAGTTTAAGCCACCGCTCAAAGACCTTGCCACTGCCGTACACTACGCGTTGTCAGTATTTAGCAAAGACCCCAGTGCTAGAAACACTGTTTTAGGTATCGTAGATATCCCGATGGATGGGGCCGATGCTGAAATCCGGCAGGTCATTTCAAAGTTTCTCACGCGGGCTTATCGTGGTTCGCGCGAAAAACTAGAAGCGTATACGGATGTTTACTACAACCTGTTTCAAAAACACGTCGAGATTTCCAGCGACACCAATGCAAGTTTTCTTTACACGTTGGAAATGATTCTATTATCACCTGAATTTTTGTTTCGATTTGAAGAGAGTAAGAACCTCGATACGCCTTATCCTGTGACTGGTCTGGAACTGGCAACACGCCTATCCTACTTTTTGTGGTCCACCGCACCCGACGCGGAATTACTGCAACATGCGCGAGATGGAAGTTTACTAAAAGATGATGTGCTGAAGTCGCAAGTCGCCAGAATGTTGAATTCTCCGAAACGGATCGCTCTCTCCGAAAATTTTGCCGGACAATGGCTTGGCTTTGATGACTTGTTGACGAACCGGGAGTATCTTTCCAGTGAACGCTGGAATCGGGAAACTTACGATGAGATACTGTTTTTTGTGGATGAGCTAATTAAATCTGATAGGAGTCTTTTAGAGTTGATTCAGAGTGATTGGCTCTATAAAAAACCTTCCGCCCGCGGGTATCAGAAGATTGATCCGGAGTCTGTGCAAAATCTGTATGCGAATATCTTTGCGAATCGGAAAAGTACCACCGATAACGAGCGTGCTCGGTACGAGCCACCTGTGCTCGTGAAGACACGTGACGAATGGGAAGGGGGAGTCATTACCAGTCCGGCGATTATGAGACTGACTTCCTCGAAGGACCGAACGAGCCCCATCCGTCGTGGCGTTTGGGTATTGAGCACCATCATTGGGAAAGATCTAGAACCTCCACCGGATGTACCTTTGATAGAAGAAGCTGTTGAAGCGTTGCAGTTGAAGGAGAACCCGTCGGTCGCAGAGGTACTTAAGCAACATGTCTCTAAATCAGAATGTATCATTTGCCACAAAGCGATAGATCCCTTAGGACTGGGACTAGAGAACTTTGCACCCACCGGTGAATGGCGAAAACTCTACCCTGATCAGTTACCGATTGAATCGGCAGGCGTGATGCCTAACGGAAAGGGGTTTAGAAATCCGGGAGAAATGAAAATCCTGTTGTTGGAAATGTATGAAGATGACATTGTGAACAATTTTGTGGAACAGCTATTTGCTTATGCGTTGGGGCGAAAGTCGGAACCATTTGATCGGTTTGCACTTCAGCGGATTTTACGAGAGGTCAAGGACGATGGTTACAAAATAAATACGGTGATTGAACAGGTCGTTCTGTCGAAACAATTTCGATACCGCCAAGATCGGTAATGGAAGTTAAAACGACTAAAGGAATCCAGTCTTTAGTCGTCCTCGATTTTTTTCAGGGGAAGATGAAATTCAAGTTTTCCGACGATTTCAAAATAATTAGATTCTAGCCAGCGTGTCGAACACCGGTACCGGCTTTTTAAGTGATAGGAACAAGCCCATGCTTTCAAAATACAAACGAATGGTCACAGCTCTTTTTTTGAGTGTAATCTTTACCTGCAGCCAAGCAGGTACGCCGGTGCACGCGCAAGCAGATGGGCCCACAGTGGGAACTCAAAAAAGTGAATCTGGTATTCGGCATTCATTTCTTGTGACCGGGTCTATTACGGCCATTGTCGGCGAGGACAATCGAGTGCAATGGCAGGTTCCGGGACGCTCACGTGACGGATTTGTATTGCCAAATGGCAATGTACTTGTTTCCATTGAAAACAGCGCTCGAGAGTATACCCGAGATGGGAAACTCGTCTTTCAATACAAGCTGGATCCGATTAATAAAGAGTTGGGAACGGTTGTACGACTTGAAGGTGGAAATACGATGGTCGTGGAACGCGGAGCTAAACCACGAATTCTCGAGATTACTGCGGCCGGTCAAATTGATGTCGAGGTGCCTTTGCAACCCGATACTAACAACGCGCATATGCAAACCCGCATGGCTCGCAAGCTACCTAATGGTGACTATCTAGTTCCTCATCTACTTGGATTTGCGGTCAAACAATATGACCCTCAAGGGAAGGTGAAACGTACGATCAAGACAGATTTGGCGGAGCTTGGGGGACGAGCCGATGAAAACTGGCCTTTCACTGCCATCCTTCTGAAATCCAATAACATCCTGGTAAATCTCACTCATGGAAACAAAACGGTAGAATTTGACCAGGCAGGAAAAGTTGTCTGGCGAGTTGACAATAGCCATGTGGCTGGCAGGTTTGATGATCCGTGCGGCGCACAGCGGTTAGGAAATGGCAATACGGTTATCTGCAGTTACCATCAACAAGCCCCCGACAAGCCTCGAGCCTTTGAAATCACACGTGACAAACAGGTTGTCTGGGAGTTTCTTTCGCCCAGCATTTCCTTGCATGAGATTCATGTGCTGACGACCAATGGTAAGTCGATAATCGCGTCGTCTCGAAAGTAGCGATACGTCCACACGGTTCTATTAGCAGCCAGTCCGTTAGATTCTCCTGGCGACCTGACTGTTTGTTTTGTGCAGGTGTTGTACCTAAAAGTTATGGCTTCCTGTATTTGTCAATGAGCGGTTGAAGTGCTTCTGAGATAGTGAGGTCTTCAACCTTACTCAGGCTTTCTGCTTGTGTGTCCGTGATGGAGGTTAAGCCGTTCAAGGGGACACATTCTCTTGACGGGCCTTGATCCGAGTCGAAGTCAATTCTTGTGAGAAAACCCGTCGGCCTTTGTGGAATACTTCCATGGTCTGTTGTGTTTTATCATCGCCAACCCGGCGGCTAATCGTGACGGTTTTGTTATCTGATGTGGGCTTGGTCGGAAAGAAATAGCTGGAGGTGGTGCGTGTGGAGGGATCGTATCGTTCATGTGAAATTGTCTCCGGATTCTCACCCCATTTCGCACGGTAGACAAAAAGACTTTTGACCGCATCGAATGTCTGGATGCCGCGGTAGGTCACCGGTTGGCCGTTTTCTAACAGATCGAACTGATACTCCAACGATTTCCCTCTTTCCTTCCAGCGAACGGTCTTGGTCATTTCAACTCGTTGGGGTTCTTCGTTTTCGGGCATCCGTTGTCCCCGAATGCTCCACTCGCCAATTTCCCAAGCCATGATTTCGGCAGCCTGCTTTTTTGTAAGTCCGATAACCATGTCGTTAGTTTTGTCGTCGCTCTTTTTATCAGCGGGAAGATCTCCACTCTCTTCGGTGTTAACCAGGCGAGTCAAAATCATTTCGCGGGAAAAGACAACCTTACCATCCAACTCAAATATACTTTTGATCAGCATTTTGTCCTGACTGACCAGCAGGCACTTCTTGGTTTCCACAGCGCCGTCGGAGTGGATATACTTCCCCCGATAGGTCTTGGTTGCTGGATTGTAATGGTCTTGGCCGGAAGTCTCAGGAAATCCTTCGCCCTTGGAACGCCATATGAAAACGCCCTTCTGAGGATCGTATTCCCTGTGCGTGACAAAGGGAACTCTCTTCCCATTGATCAATGGACTAACCGTGAACTCGACAGATTCCCCCTTTACTCTCCAACGAGTCTCCAATATGTCGTCAAAAGGTTCCACTTCGCCACCCACAGGGATGTTCTTCCCTGTAATTTTCCAACGCCCGATCTCATTCGCGAATAGGCTCGCGGCTTCCTCAGCAGTTAGTACAGTCTTCTTCTCGCCCGAGTTTTGTTTCGACTTCGGATTTCCATTTCCCGAACGGGTCTCGCACCCGGATGCCAGAATAACGATGCAACAGCTTGCTAGTAACTTTGAGATTTTATTCATGGAATTAAACACTGCTGCTTCTCGTATTTGTCGATGAGAGGTTGTGAGGCAAAGATTTCAATGTGGGACTCTTATCGAAATTATTCTCTCAGTAATTATCATTCTGCCAAAGCAATTTTAATATTTTCTTTCTGAAGCTTTGGTCAGCCCAAACTTCATATATCTGGAAACCACGTCATAGCAGGCATCAGATATCACTAATCCTAACGGTATTTTACGTAAGCTTTTTGCTTGCGTATCGGTAATGGATGTTAATCCCTTCAGCTCCAGACTTCCGGTTTTGCCTAGGCTTTCCGCCTGTTGATCTGTGATCGAAGTTAGGCCGTTTAATACAAGAGATCCTATCTTACTAAGGTTTTCCGCCTGTTGATTTGAGATTGAGGCTAAACCGTTGAGCTCTAGGAAATAGCGACTGTTTTGGTCGATATTTGTTCCAAGACCTTCGCCGCTGCTCAGGATTTCCGCCTGCTGATCAGTGATTGACGTTAATCCATTTAGATATAGGTACTCAACCTTACTCAAGCTTTCCGCCTGCTGATCAGTGATTGACGTTAATCCATTTAGATATAGGTACTCAACTCTACCCAGACTTTCAACCTGTTCGTCAGTGATGGAGGTTAGGCCGTTTAATACAAGAGATCCTATCTTACTAAGGTTTTCCGCCTGTTCGTCAGTGATGGAGGTTAAGCCGTTTAATTCCAGACTCTCGGCTTTGCCTAGGCTTTCCGCCTGTTGATCTGTGATCGAAGTTAGGCCGTTTAATACAAGAGATCCTATCTTACTAAGGTTTTCCGCCTGTTGATTTGAGATTGAGGCTAAACCGTTGAGTTCTAAGAAAGAACGATTACTCAAGCTTTCCGCTTGTTGATCAGAGATTGACGTTAAACCATTTAGATAAAGGTCCTCAACTCTACCCAGACTTTTAGCCTGTTTGTCAGTGATGGAGGTTAAGCCGTTTAATTCAAGACTCTCGGCTTTGCTCAACCCCTTTGCCTGCTCCTCGTTAATCGACGTTAAACCATTTAGATAAAGAGTGCAGTAATACATAGCCTTTGGAGGGTGGTATCTAACTTTACCCAAGGTTTCGGCTTGATGGTTAGTGATAGAACTTAGTCCATTTAATGGGAGGCCTATTGGATCCAAGGCCGGCCCGGTAACAAATTTTGTTTCATAGGCACCAATTATTGTTTCTGCTTGTTGGTCCGTAATGAGCTTCAGATTGTTTAGTAATCTCCCCTCCTGTTCGGAAATGATAAATGCCTTACTGAGTTGAGCAAAGACATCCTCAGTTTCGGAATGTTGAATAACTTTAGCAGAGTCCGCCTGTTGCTCAACTTTGGCAGTGTACGTAGATTCACCGCACCCAGCCAGCATTAGCACAATTAGTATTAGAAATCGTTTCATATTGGTTTCCATTTTTATGATGTAAGTCTCTACTTACTACAGATGCATTTGTTGTGGGATTCAGGGCGCAAATAAATCATTTCTTCTTATGATTTTGACATTCAGGCAGATTACAGAATCCGTGACACAAATGTGACACAGCAGAGCGGTGCAGGGCAGGGCACAGCGAATTTAGTAGATAAAGTCATTGCTCAAAAGCAGCGGATTCAGCCCGATGCCACGCTGTGCATCGAATACAAAAAGAGAAAAGCACCCCCTAAAGGATTCGAACCTCTGTTTCCGTTCGGAGAGAACGGCGTCCTGGGCCACTAGACGAAGGGGGCATCACTGCACCCGTTAGGTAACAATCCGCGGTTCGTTGATTTCAGGACGCAAATTTCCTAAAATCCAGTCATACCGGAGGGATAGCAGAACATATACGGGCGAGTTATTTCTATACTTATATTGATAGTGGATACTGTCAAGATACCAGTTGTTGAGCTTCCTTTGTACTTTTGCTCGCAGCGACAGCCTCTCTCATGTCACGGAAGATAAATCGATGCCTGCACTCCATGTGTTTGACTTGTTACGTTCGCCGGAGAAAGCTCCGACTAGCGGAATCTGCGTACTTGTCGGCTCGGATTACTTCCTTCATCGTCAGGCAATCGACACGATCCTCGCCAAAGCCTCTCCGGAGGGTACGGATAACGTCAGATGTTTTGACGATCTGCCGGAATGGGCGGAAGTGATCGATGAAGTCAGCACGGCGTCTCTGTTTGGCGGTGACGGTATCCAGGTTGCTATTGTTCCCAACGTGGATAAACGAACACTTAATCGTGAAGCTTTCCTCAAGACGAACAAGGATCGACTACTTAAATATGCGAAAGCGGATTATCACCCGGGCCTGATGATTCTTGAAGCAAGTTCTTTTCCAGGCAACACGTCCCTTTATAAGAAGCTTAGTCCCGACAATCGTGTGATCGACTGCCGTATACCGGAACCATCGACTTGGAAAAAGCCGGAGAAGGCGATACGCACTCAGGCCGTGAAATGGGTAAGCACCTGGGCTAAAAAGGCTCACGACCTAACACTCGGGTTGGACGCTGCCGAGCTAATGCTCGAGCTTTCCCATAGCAACGCCGGTGTCGTGGAGATGAATTTACTCAAACTCGTGCTGCTTCTTGAAGAAGGAGCGACGGTATCAGTCCAGGAGGTGCAGGAACTCGTGAGTGGCTGGCATCAAAAGAATACTTTCGAGATGGTTGATACCGCAGTCACCGGTAACTCAGGAGCCGCCTTGGAATTACTTGATAACCTGTTGAGAGAAGGGCAGGATCTCAGGCAGATTTTTGGTGGTATGTCCTATTCCTATCGTAAATTTGTTCGTATGACTCGTGGAATGCAACGGCATCTACGACAGGGATTAACCGGACAGCAGGCAGTGCAGCAATGCA
>Ga0315322_10002803_pt1 | contig 13522 bp, 7 predicted proteins | sample M110021515metaG_FD_203461 | JGI IMG/M metagenome (GOLD analysis project Ga0315322, IMG submission 203461) | Ammonia-oxidizing marine archaeal communities from Monterey Bay, California, United States - M1 100m 21515 | ecosystem: Environmental > Aquatic > Marine > Intertidal zone | place: USA... | reverse complement strand
TGCTGGCGAAGTTGGAAGCTGGCAAGTTGTCGCCGTTGGCGAAAGCTGATCGCTATCGACTGATTCGTCGAGTGTCGCTGGACCTGACCGGTCTGCCACCAACGCCTGAAGAAGCCGATGTCTTTGTTGCGGATACGAGGTCCGACGCATTTGAAAAAGTGGTTGATCGACTGCTCGCTGCGGAAGCGTACGGCGAGCACTGGGCGCGGATGTGGCTGGACCTGGCTCGGTATGCGGATACGAAGGGGTACGAAAAAGACCGGCACCGTGATATCTGGATGTTTCGTGATTGGGTAATTTACGCTCTGAATCGAGACATGCCCTACGATCAGTTTACGATCGAGCAACTGGCGGGTGATCTGCTGCCCGAAGCGTCGAATGAGCAGATCCTGGCGACCGCGTTTCATCGAAGCACAATGACGAATGACGAAGGTGGCACGGACAACGAAGAGTTTCGCGTTGCTGCTGTTAAGGACCGCGTTGATACGACGATGCAGGTTTGGATGGGGCTGACGATGGGGTGTGCCAAGTGTCATTCGCACAAGTACGACCCGATCAGCCAGCAGGACTACTACTCGGTTTATGCGATTTTTAATCAGACCGCAGACGTGGATCGGTCTGACGATTTCCCGGTTCTGCCACTGCCCACTTCAGAGCAGCTCAGGGCTATTTCGGAAATTGAGGCGGGAATTAAGTCTTTGCAGCTGGAGAAAAAAGAAAAGTCTGATGACTCGTTAGATGCGATGATCAAGGAGCAGCAAAAGAAGTTGTCGGCCACGCGCAACGCTTTCACGAAGACTCCCATTATGAAGGAGTTGCCCGAAGGAAAGCTGCGGGAGACTCGGCTTCATCGCCGTGGCAACTTCCTCGATCCGGGAGACATAGTCAGACCAGCGATTCTGGAGCTGTTCGGAAGCCTGGCTCCCGAAGTTCCTGTGAATCGACTTGGGGTTGCGCGATGGATCACGCAGTTGGAAAATCCGTTGACTGCACGCGTGATGGTGAATCGAGTCTGGGCGCGATTTTTTGGAATCGGCCTTGTTGAGACGGAAGAGGATTTTGGAACTCAGGGAATGCTGCCATCGCATCCAGAGCTGCTGGATTGGCTCGCGGTCGATTTCCGCGAAGGCGGCTGGTCAATCAAGAAGCTGATTCGAACAATTGTTCTTTCTGCAACGTATCAGCAATCGACGGCGGTGAACGCGGTGAAACGTACCGCTGACCCTCGGAATATTCTACTGGGCAGAGGTCCGCGTTTTCGTTTGTCGGCAGAGACTGTGCGGGATCAGGCATTGGCGGTGTCGGGATTGCTAACGCAGAAAGTTGGCGGGCCGTCGGTTATGCCGCCTCAGCCAGATGGGGTGTGGAAGTCGACCTACAACGCTCTGAAATGGATCGACGCGACGGGACCGGATCGATATCGCCGGGCACTTTACACCTACTGGAAACGGACAAGCCCGTACCCCGCGATGATCACGTTTGACGCGGGTAGCGGAGAGGTGTGCCAGATTCGGCGAGTACGAACAAACACTCCGTTGCAGGCTTTAGTGATGCTTAATGATCCGGCGTATGTAGAAGCGGCGGGTGCGCTGGCAAGGCGAATGGACGATGTCGAAGGTCAGACGTCGGGAAAAATTCGGCGGGGCTTTCGACTGACTTTGATTCGTCCGCCAACCGTGGACGAAGCATCTCGGTTGCTGGAAGTTTATGAGGATTTGTCCGCCGACTATGCGAATGATTCAGCGGCGGCCGATAAGCTGGTCAAAGCAGCGAATCTTGAAACCGGTGACGCCGCGATGATTTCCATCGCAAACGTATTGCTGAATCTGGATGAGAGTTTGATGAAGCCTTGATACGCGGCTTCGAATTCCGGGTCTGACTTCGGTTCGCTGGGTTTGGACTTCGTCCAACGGAGTCTGACGTATGGAATGACTTAACTTATCTCAGATCACGTTGTTCGAAATACGGTAGTTTGAAAGTAGATCACGATGGAATTATCGATTCCTCTTCGACAAAAACAAGCGGTTACCCGCCGGCATTTCTTCGGGCAGGCGGGGCTTGGGTTTGGTGCGTTGGCTCTGCAATCGTTGCTGGCCAGAGGCGGGAAGGCCGCCGGTGGCGACTATCGGATTCCAGCCAAAGCGAAATCGATCATCTATCTGCACATGGCTGGCTCGCCTTCGCAGATGGAACTTTTCGAAGACAAACCGGCGCTGACGAAGTTCCACGGTCAGGAATGTCCGCAGGAATATCTTGAGGGAAAACGGTTTGCTTTTATTAAAGGTACGCCGAAGATGCTTGGGCCGCAGTTCAAGTATCAGAAGCACGGCGAAACCGGGCAGACGCTCAGCGAATTGCTGCCGGGTCTCGCATCGATCAGCGACGACGTATGCGTGATTCGGTCGATGCACACGGAACAGTTCAACCATTCGCCGGCGCAGTTACTTCTTCAGACTGGGAATCCGCGTCTGGGCTATCCTTCGATTGGTACATGGGTGAACTACGGCCTTGGCAGTGAAAACGAAAACCTGCCGGGATTTGTCGTGCTGGCGTCGGGCGGGAAGACGCCGAGTGCTGGCAAGTCTCTTTGGGGCTCAGGTTTTCTGCCAACGGTTTACCAGGGTGTTCAATGCCGGACGGACGGCGGCGATCCGATTCTTTATCTGTCCAACCCGTCGGGGATGAGTCGCGAAGCAAGACGCAAAACGCTCGACGCAATCCGTGACCTTAACAGGTTCGAGCACCTGAATATCGGGGACCCGGAAACTCTGACTCGTATTTCGCAGTACGAGCTGGCCTATCGGATGCAGATGTCCGTGCCCGAAGTCATGGATATTGGAAAAGAGCCTAAGCATATTCTGGACCTCTATGGGGCTCAGCCAGGGCACGTTTCAGAAGCGGAAAGTGCTGCTGATCCGCGAGTCCTTTACAAGGGCAACGATCCAACGTTTGCAAATAATTGCCTGCTGGCAAGGCGGCTAGTCGAAAATGGCGTGCGGTTCGTGCAGCTCTACGATTGGGGCTGGGATCACCACGGTTCGTCACCCGGTGAGTCGGTCGACGAAACGTTGCCGATTAAGTGTCAGCAGATCGACCAGGCCATTACAGGGCTCATTAAAGATCTGAAACAGCGAGGTCTGTTTGACGAGACGTTGATCGTCTGGGGCGGCGAATTCGGACGGACTCCGATGATGCAGAACAATGTCCACAAGGAACTGAAGAAAGGGTTCATCGGTCGTGACCATCATCCTCATGCGTTTACGATGTGGATGGCGGGAGGCGGAATAAAGCCGGGCTCGTACGGCAGCACGGACGATATTGGCTATTATATCGGCGAGAACCCGATGAGCATTCGCGACTTGCAGGCGACGATTCTTCATCAGATCGGCATCGACCCGCATCGATTCAGTTTCGCCTACGAAGGCTTGAACCAGCGGTTGATCGGGCCGACCGAAGAAGGTCGAGTCATCAAGGAAATTATCAGTTAAGGGATTACACTGTGACGATGAAATTTTGCCTTCTAACGATGGTCTTGGTGTTCGCCGCTATTGGCGACAAAGACGTGGCCGCGGATGAGGTCGACTTTAATCGTGATATTCGGCCAATTATTTCGGACAATTGCTTTGCGTGTCATGGTTTTGACAAAGACGCACGGAAGGGCGACTTGCGTCTGGATCAACGGGCAGCGGTCACGGAAGATCGCGGGGGCTATTCGGTTATTGTGCCAGGTAAGCCGGAAGAGAGCGTTTTGCTTGAACGAGTCTCTTCGTCGGATCCAGATTTGCTGATGCCGCCTTCAGATTCGCATAAGAAACCGCTCGGTCAGAAGTCCATTGAGACGCTGACGGAATGGATTCGGCAGGGAGCTCCGTGGGGAGAGCATTGGTCGTTCGTCAGACCGCAACGGCCGACCGTTCCGAAAGATGCGTCGCACGCGATCGACCACCTTGTTCGACAGGGATTAATAGAGCATCGACGAGACCTTGCCAGTCAGGCGGCAACACACACGTTGATTCGCAGGCTCTCTTTTGACCTGACCGGTTTGCCACCGGATGTCGAACTTGTCGTGAATTTTCCGCAGACTCCAGCGGAACAGGATTGGGACGATCTGGTTACTCAACTGCTGGCTTCACCTCACTTCGGTGAGCGGATGGCGATGTGGTGGCTGGACGGTGCCCGGTATAGTGACACGGACGGATTTCAGTCTGATTCGACTCGGACTAACTGGCCGTGGCGCGACTGGGTGGTTGATTCGTTTAATGCGAACAAACCGTTTGATGAATTTACGATCGAGCAGTTTGCGGGAGACCTGCTTCCTGATGCGTCTCCCGAGCAGATTCTTGCGACTTGTTTTCATCGCAACCACATGAACAACGGAGAAGGCGGTCGAAATCCTGAAGAGTCGCGTGTCGATTACGTGCTCGATCGAGTCAACACGACAGGGACATTGTTTCTTGGTCTGACTCTTGGCTGCACGCAGTGTCATGATCATAAGTTTGATCCGATTTCGCAGCGGGACTATTACAGCCTGACGGCCTATTTCAACAGTATCGATGAGACTGGCGCGGCGGGGGGGCGCGCTAAGCCATATCTCAAGTACAAGTCGTCTTATGCCCAACGGGCCGTTGACCAGGCGGCAGAGCTTGTCAAGCAGACTGAGTCGCATCTCGCCGCGATGCAGAAGCAGGCTGACAAAGAGTTCGTACCGTGGCTTCTCAAACAGGTTGTTAGAACAAAACGCGGGTTCCGACCGTGGACTGTGGTCATTCCAGAGCGAATGGCGACGACGGAAGGCTACAAACTTCGGTTGGAGTCGAATGGGATCATCGCCTCTTCGCCAGCGGCGTTTCCTCAGGATGATTTTGTAATCACGCTGGCGAAGCCTGAGCTGGATCGAATCTCGGGCCTTCGATTAGAAGTGTTTCCGCACAGTTCTCACACGGATGGCAAGTACTCGTTCAGCGAGACGGGCGAGTTCATTCTGACGAATGTCAAGCTGCTGTTGAGGAAGCGTGGCAATTCGCAGATCCAAGAAGTTGCATTGGCGTTTGCGGTTGCTGATGTGAATGGCGTTGGGGTTGATTCCAGCTATAAGACGGTCAGAGAAACGCTCGATGATGATCCACGGAAGGGATGGACGACTCGTACAAAGCCGTCGGATGTTCCGCACACCGCCGTGTTTGCTCTCGAAGAGCCGCTGGTTCTTTCTCACGATGAAGAGCTCGACATTGTGCTGATGCAACGATCACTGGCTCCGCGTGAACTAATGGGGCAGTTTCGTTTGAGCGTTACTGATCAACGCGGCGCGGCAGTCCGATCTTTAAAGCCAATGCCGCTTGAGTTACTTGCGAAACTGAACGACGCAAATTTGAAGTCGGACGCTGTTGAATCAAACATTGATGGATCGCTGAGAAAGCAACTTTTTTCGCAGTTTCTGGAAGATCACGCTGCGTGGAAAGAAGCAAAACGCCGGAATGATCTGGCGAAGAGCCAATTGAACTCTGCGAAGAAGTCGGCAGGCGATCAAAGTGTGATGGTACTTGGTGATCGGAAAGAGCCTCGCAATACTTACGTTCTCGAAAGAGGTGTTTGGAATAAGCATGGCGACGAAGTTTCGCGAGGTGTACTGCCGGCGGTTTTGAAGCGGTCAGCGGAAGATGTCGCGACGCGTCTGGAACTTGGTCGTTGGATTGTTTCGAAAGAGAATCCGCTCACTGCGCGTGTCATTACTAATCAAGTGTGGCAATTGTTTTTTGGAGCCGGCCTGGTTCGGACACCTGCCGACTTTGGTTTGCAGGGAGAGTCACCGACTCACCCTGAACTACTTGATTGGCTGGCCGTTGAATTCATGGAAAGCGGCTGGGATGTGAAGCATCTTGTTCGAACGATTGTGACCAGCCAGACCTATCGTCAGGACAGTTCGGTTTCTGCGGAGTTGCTGGAGCTTGATCCGGTGAATCGGCTGCTGGCTCGGGGCACGCGGTTTCGGTTGCCAAGCTGGATGATTCGTGACGCCGCTTTGAAGGCCAGCGGACTGCTGAATGATGCGGCCGGTGGTTCGCCCGTGTTTCCGTATCAGCCTCCGGGTGTCTGGCAGGATCAGTTTATGGGGCGATTTGTTTATCGTCCGAGCATCGGACAGGCTCAGTATCGACGGACGTTGTACGCCTTCTGGCGGCGTACCAGTGCGCCGACATTTCTGTTTGACTCGGCGATGCGCCGGACGTGTGAAGTCGTTCCTCGGCGAACGAATACACCGCTCCATGCGCTGACTTTGCTGAATGATACAACTTCGCTGGAAGCGGCCCGGACATTAAGCGATGCCGCGATTGTTGCTTCTCCGAAAGATCTTCCGAAACGATTTGAGTTTCTGATGATGCGAGTCCTGAGCCGCATGCCAACTGCGGACGAAGCGGCCCGCGTTCTTTCGCGACAGTACGCCGTCGCAAAAGATTATTACGACGAGCATCCTGACGAGGCCGAAGCGTTGACGACCGTGGGGCAGTTGGCGTCTCCGAATGAGGAAGTGGTTGCGGATGTTGCTGCAACAATGCTGCTGGCGAATCTACTGCTGAATCTGGATGAAGGGATCACTCATGAGTAACGCGCTCGAGCGAACAAACGAGAGTTCTCAGGATGTGACGCGTCGATATCTTCTGGGACGAGGCGCCGGAGTCGGGCTGGGAGCGATGGCTTTGAGCGTGCTGAACGGCGAGGCTTGTAACGGGCAGGTTGCAGCCACCGACAAGCTGGTGGGGACTCATTTTGCGCCAAAGGCAAAGCGAGTCATCTTTCTCACGCAATCCGGAGGTCCATCGCAGATTGAGCTGTACGATCAGAAGTCAGGATTGGCCAGGATGGCTGGTAAGGAGTTGCCGGCCAGCGTTCGCAATGGGCAGCGGCTGACGGCGATGACGGCAGGTAAAAAGCAGCTTGTCATGCCAGCTCATTCAACGTTTCGGCGGCATGGTGAATCGGGGGCGACGGTTAGTGACTGGCTGCCTCACATTGGGGCGATTGCTGATGAGTTATGTTTCGTCAAGTCGATGACGACTGACCAGATCAACCACGCGCCGGCGATGACTCGCTTTCTGACGGGGCATCATCTGCCGGGAAGACCGAGTATTGGAAGTTGGTTCAGTTACGGACTTGGCAGCAGCAATCGTGATCTTCCGGAATTTCTCGTTCTACTGTCGAAGATGAAACGTGGCAGTGATCAGCCGCTCTACGATCATTATTGGGGCAGCGGATTTCTGCCGTCTGTCTACCAGGGGGTAAAATTAAGAAGTGCTAAGGATCCTGTGCTTTACCTGCGTGATCCCAAAGGTCTGCCTCGACATTTGCGCCGAAAAATGCTCGATGGATTGGGCAGTCTGAATCAGGTTCGTCACGAACAGACCGGCGATCCGGAGATTGAAACACGGATCAAGCAATACGAGATGGCCTACCGGATGCAGGCCAGCGTTCCGGAGTTGACCGACGTCAGTGACGAACCCGAATCGACTTTCGAATTATACGGCCCGGATTCCCGTCGCCCCGGTAGTTACGCTGCGAATTGTATTCTTGCCAGAAGGCTGGCCGAACGTGGAGTTCGATTTACCCAACTGTTTCATCCTGACTGGGATCATCACAGCCGGCTGCGCAGCTGGTGCACGGCGAGATGCCGAGATACCGATCAGGCCAGCGCAGCGTTGGTGCTGGACCTTAAACAACGAGGTTTGCTGGAAGACACGCTGGTGATCTGGGGGGGGGAGTTTGGTCGCGGAGTTGCTGGTCAGGGGAAATGGAACAGTCCTGAGGGTGGGCGGGATCATCATCCGCGATGTTACACAATCTGGATGGCCGGCGGTGGTGTGAAATCCGGCACAACATACGGCGCAACTGACGATTTCAGCTACAACGTGGCCGAGAATCCCGTTCACGTTCGAGACCTTCACGCCACGGTTATGCATCTCATGGGGATCAACCATGAGCAGTTCAGCTACCGTTTCCAGGGTTTGGATTTTCGACTGACCGGCGTTGAAGAAGCAAGAGTCGTTCATGACATCCTTGCCTGACCACGGACTTCACAGCAGGTTGGCATTTTTTGCTATGGGCTGGAAGGAGAGTTGTCCCGGTGACTGACGAAGGGACGACGCTCAAAAATGTGGCCTGCACGATGTGTGGCTGTGTGTGTGATGACCTGAAGATTTCCGTCGTTGACGGGCAAATAGCGGCGTTATCTCCTGGCTGCACGCTGGCAGAATCGTGGCTGCCAGGGCAAAGTAGCGGCAGTCCCCTTAATAAAGTTGAGGGCAAGGTCGTTGCTTTGGAGCTGGCTGTCGAACGAGCGGCTGAGTTACTGAGAAACGCGAACTCGCCGCTGATCTACGGTTTGTCGAGCAGCAGTACTCCGGGGCAACGTTCCGCTGTTGCGTTAGCGGATTTGGTTGGAGCCTGCATCGATACAACGGCGTCGACCTGCCATGCCCCGTCGATTGTCGCTCTGCAGGGAGTCGGTGAGAGCACGTGCTCGCTGGGTGAAATTCGAAATCGATCGAGCATTGTGATCTATTGGGGAAGTAATCCTCTAAAGAGCCATCCGCGACACATGGAACGATTTGTTGAGGCACGAGGTTTGGACGTCCCGGACGGTCGAGCAGGTCGGCATGTGGTTGTTGTCGACGTGAAACGTTCTGAAAGTTCTGAGCTGGCTGACACGTTCATTCAGGTTGAACCGGGAACTGACTTCGAAGTTTTATGGACGCTTCGTGGGCTGATCGCTGGCGTGCCAGTTCACCGTTCAGCTGTTGGCGGTGTGAATTATTCGGTGCTGGTTGATCTGGCAGATCGAATGAAAAGCTGCCGGTATGGTGCGGTGTTCTTCGGTCTGGGACTGACCGGGCACGGGATTCCGCATCTTAACGTCGAGGCTTTGCTGAGACTGGGCACGGACCTGAATCGGCTCACCCGTTTTGTCGTACGACGCATGAGGATTCCTGGCGACGTGGCTGGTGCGGACAGCGTGCTGTGCTGGCAGACGGGCTTCCCATTCAGCGTCAGTCTGAACCGGACTTATCCGCGGTATAATCCGGGAGAGTTCACCGCGAACGATATGCTCGAACGCGATGAGGTGGATGCGGTCGTGCTGGTTGGTACTGAGGGCGTCGAAAATCTGTCGGACACTGCCCGATCCAGGCTTGGCGAGATACCATCAATCGTGCTTGAGCATTCGGGAGTCGAAAGCTCGCTGGCAGGAACCATCAACTTCAGGACTGCGGTTTACGGAGTCCATCGGTCGGGTACGGCTTATCGAATGGATGAAACTCCAATTCCGTTGCGCAAGGTTCTGGATTCGAATCTGCCTGCCGATCACGAAGTCCTTAACGAAATTATCAACCGGATTATCAAAGCGCGGAAGAATTCGGCTAAGACAGAATCAGTCATGGAGAAGTCACAATGCGTGTAATGTTCCAGCGGTCGATCAGTCAGGCTTTTCGTGGTTCGGTGTTGCTCATTGGTTTGTCGGCCTCTTTGGCGTTGGCTGCTGACTTGCCGGCAGGAACGTCGATGCCAGTCTGGCCAGGCCTGGCTCCCGGTGAAACGTCTCACGATATCGGCATTGCTCAGCCTCGACGTGATGGTGAAGTGCCACCAGTGACTCGGGTCGTCAAGATTCGGAAGCCGACGATTGATGTGTTTCTTGCAGAAAATCCCAACGGTTCGGCTGTTGTCGTCCTGCCGGGCGGCGGATTTATGAAAGTTGTTCCTGACAAAGAGGGTTCGGAAGCGGCGCCCTGGTTAAACGCTCATGGTGTTTCTGTTTTTGTCGTTCGATACCGAACGAACGAAGTGACCCCAGAAGACGAACCAGCCTGGAAGCGACCGTTGCAGGATGGCCAGCGAGCGATCCGGATTCTTAGATCCAGTGCGGACAAGTGGCACATCGACAAAGACAAAGTCGGAGTGCTCGCGTTTTCGGCCGGCGGACAGGTGGGCGCGATTCTGCACACTGCCGACGGAGTGGCGGCTTACGATTCAATTGACGAGATCGATAAAGAATCCTGCCGACCAGACTTTTCAATGCTGATCTACCCGTGGAGAGCCTACGACGAGTCAACTCAGAGCCTGCTGCCTCAGATCAAAGTGACAGCAAAGTCGCCGCCCGCTTTCATTGTTCACACGCACGACGATCGTTCCACATCGTTGGGGAGCGTGTTGATTTACGCCGCCCTGAAAAAGCATAACGTCCCGGCAGAACTCCACGTCTACGGAAACGGCGGCCACGGTTACGGGATGCGAGCGGTCAAGGGTTCCGATATCGGTACCTGGCCGGCCCGGGCGTCCGAATGGCTGGTTCGACGAAGTCTTGCTTTAAGTGTCGATTGAGAAATGAATTTCTGATTGTGTATCCACACAGCTCGTCCAGTCGCATGGTGTCGTCGTCCGACGAGATGAATCCAACTTGCGGGAATTCCACAAAACTGGAGCACTCCATGTCTGACTCTGCCAACCGTCGTGATCTTCTCAAAGCTGCCGGTGGTTTCGTGGTGGCAGGAGCCACTCTTGCTGCGAATTCGCATCGAGCTTCCGCAGTTGAGGAAGCTGAAGATGATTCGCGAGATCTGAAGATCACGTCGGTCACTACCTTCAAGTTGCTTCACAAATTGAAACGGCCGTTTGGAGTTTCTGTGTCAGTTCCGCTCAGTCGGACTCGTACGGCGTTGATCGTGAAGATTGAGACCGACGCCGGACTTGTTGGCTGGGGTGAAACGGGATTGATCAGCGGAGCACGCGGCACGATTGATGATCAGCTGGCACCGCTACTGATCGGACAGAACCCTTTGCAGTATCGAAAGCTTTGGCGGCAAATCTGGGGAGCAAACTTCGGCAATGGTCTGGCTGTCGGCGCAGTCGATATGGCTCTGAACGATCTGCGAGGCAAGGCGCTGGGTCTGTCTGTTACGGACTTGTTTGGTGGCCGAGTGCGTGATCGTGTTCCAGTTTACGGCTCGACGATGAACTACATGGAAGGCGAGGAGCCGGAAGATTTGTATCCTCGGCAGGCTGCTGCCCGAGTTAAAGAAGGATTCAAAGCGCTGAAAATGAGGCTGGGACGGTACAGTGTGGCTCGCGAGGCAAAAGTTGCGAAGGCCGTACGGGATACCGTCGGGCCGGATGTGCGTCTTATGGTGGATGGTAATGCTGCATACACGCTGCGATCTGCCGTGCAGATGGGACGGGTTCTTGACGAGCTGAACTTCGATTTTTTCGAAGAACCATTGCCCCAGTCACCTCGCTACGCTGGCTATGAAGTTCTACGTGATAAGCTGCCTCTGCCGCTGGCAGGTGGTGAAGCAGTCGACTCACGCATCGCGGCTAAGGATTTGATCGACCGTCGAGCCGTGGACATCATCCAGCCGGATGCCGCGTTGTGTGGTGGGATCGGCGAGGCACTTTTTATCGGAGAACTCGCGGCGCTGTCAGGCGTCAGGTGCATTCCCCATTGCTGGGGAGGGGCAATCTCGATTGCTGCGTCAGTTCAGTTGTTGTCTGTACTGCATGATCCGCATTGGGGTCTGCCGACCGACACACCGTTACTCGAACTGGACCTCTCAGAGAATCCTTGGCGCACTGATATCGTTAAGGAGCCGTTCCGCGTCGTCGACGGCGAGATCACCGTGCCGACGAAGCCGGGGCTGGGAATTGAAGTGGACGAAGAAGTCATCCGGAAGTATTCCGTCTGACCTTGTGTCCTGCTTGCATTCAAAAATACCGCTGCGGCACAGCGACGCTCAAATAAGTTCCTGGATCACGTTCCCTTCCGGGAGGGCCTGCATCGGGCGGTCGTCGAGAGTCCGTAGTTCAGCATCCTGTTTCATGCCCAGTGCGTGGTACACCGTCGCGGCGAAATCGGGCACGGACACAGGTCGATCCACCACCTCGGATGCGTGTTTATCGCTGGAACCGATGACCTGGCCAGTGCGAATTCCACCGCCTCCGAGCGTCAAGCTGAAGCAGCGATTCCAGTGATCTCGGCCGGGTGCGCGCGGGTCAGAATTCAGTCGCGGTGTTCGACCGAATTCCCCGGCAGTGATGACCAGCGTGTTGTCGAGCATTCCGCGATCAGATAGATCGTTCAGCAACGCGGCGTAGCCCTGATCATAGGGTGGCACTTCTGTACGCAGCCGCGGGAAAACTTCTGGATGGTGGTCCCACCCGTACCGTACGTACCCTTTGACGGTGACAAATCGCACTCCGGCCTCGATTAAGCGTCGAGCCAGCAACAAACCCTGGCCGACTCGGTTGCGACCATAAGTGTCTCGGGTTGCTACCGGTTCTTGTGACAAGTCAAAGGCCTTCTTTGCCTTCTGCGAAGTGATCATTGAGAACGCACGCTGCTGGAACTCGTTGTGTGTTCTGGCAAATTCGAGTTGGCTTTCCACTCTCGACTGAAACCGGTCGACGGCGCTGAGCAGTCCCTTACGGTCAGTGAGACGCCCGCTTGTAATAGTTTCGGGAGTCGTGAATTCGGGAACTGCGAAGCTTGCGGCATTGGGATCAGCTTTCACGAGAAACGGGTCATAGGTCCTGCCGAGATACCCGCCCAGACCAGGCCGCCCGTAGTTGGTGCTCGTCAAATCGCCGACCTGAACGAAGGGTGGCAACTGCCTTGCGCGACGCTCCTGCTGCCAGGTCAGCATCGCTCCATAACCAGGCGGCACCAGAGAACTGCTCCATTTGTTACCGCTCATCAGATGGTGGTCGCCCATTCCGTGAGTCGGCGAGTAGGAATGCATTGAGCGGATGACCGAAAATTTGTCAGCACACTGAGCCATGTTCGGCATTAGCTCACCGAGTTCCAGGCCGGACAGATTCGTGGAGACTGGATTCAGCTCACCGCGAATTTCGGCTGGAGCGAGCGGTTTTAAATCATACATGTCGATGTGGCTTGGCCCGCCGAGCAGCCACAGCAGTACGCAATTGACTTCGCGGCCAGCTTGTTCACTTGCTCGGGCTTGAGCACGCAGGACATCCGGGAGGTGAATGCCCAGCGCTGAAAGTCCACCGACCCGAAGGGCTTCCCGCCGTGAAATACCAGCGTGTTGACCGATCGTCTCGCCCATTAATCCAAGCATCGTTAGTCAGTCCGGAAGGAGAAAATTCCTCAAGAACCTTACTGTAAACAGATTTGCATTGCTGGTTCAACGGATTTTTCATCCACACTTTAACTGTGGAAAAGGTCCCATGATCATTGACGCTTGATAAGGGACCAGATGAAGAGGTCTTACTCCTGTAAGGCATGCATTACGGTTCAGCTTGTTTCTATAATGAGTCGGTCGTCACAATGCAGCAGCAATACCTCTAACCGGGAGACTCCTTGTGCCACGCTCGTTGGGAATACTGAACGTCTTGTCGTTTGTTGTAATTACCGCGTCCTGCGTTCGCGGAGCTGACAAACTTCCGAATCAGTACGAAGCCGGAGATATCAAAGTGGCTGCAGCTAGAGCTGATGAGCCGGTCATTGATATTTCGATCAAGA
>Ga0315322_10002802_pt1 | contig 13523 bp, 14 predicted proteins | sample M110021515metaG_FD_203461 | JGI IMG/M metagenome (GOLD analysis project Ga0315322, IMG submission 203461) | Ammonia-oxidizing marine archaeal communities from Monterey Bay, California, United States - M1 100m 21515 | ecosystem: Environmental > Aquatic > Marine > Intertidal zone | place: USA... | reverse complement strand
CCGGAGTGAAGATAGGAATCTTTTTTCATCCACATGAGGTTGGTTTTAGTGTCAGTGATTGTACCATCGCCATTATCTAAGAAACGCTTGTCGTCAGATTCAACAGGAATCGCAAAAACGCCTGAGCTTAAAACTCCTAGTAACAAAAATAGTGTTAACAAGAAAGAAGACTTCAAACTCAAATTTCTGAATGAATCGGAAATTGCTTTGGTCATTAGCCTATTTTTTCTTTGAATAACTTATTAACCACGCCAGGATTAGCCTTGCCTTTGCTGGCCTTCATGACTTGACCAACTAGAAAACCGAGCACTTTTTCTTTGCCTCCCTTAAGCTCCTCGACCTGGCTAGGGTTGGCCTGAATGACCTGGTCTATAATGTGTTCTATGGCAGAGCTATCGGTAATTTGTTTAAGCCCTTTTTCTTCAACGATAAGGTCAGCAGGCTTTTGCGTTTTATACATTTCTTCAAAAACACCTTTTGCGATATTGCCACTGATCACCCCCGAATCAATCAGTTTAAGCAGGTCTACCAGTGCAGAAGGCATAACTGGACACTCTTTAATATTTTTACCATCTTTTTTTAGTTCCCGTAACAAGTCTCCCATTATCCAGTTGCTGATAATTTTGGGCTGAGAAAATTGGCTTGTGCACTGCTCGAAGTAGTCTGCCAGAGGCTTAGAAGAAGTTAAGACCCCAGCATCATATTCTGGGATATCGTAACTGCTGGAGAAACGTTCTCGTTTCTGTTCGGGAAGCTCAGGAATTGTTTTACGAATTTTCTCCACCCACGCATCATCGATGACAATAGGAACTAAGTCCGGGTCTGGGAAATAGCGGTAATCATGGGCTTCTTCTTTGCTTCTCATTGGAAATGTTTCGCCCTTATCCGAATCATAAAGCCGGGTCTCCTGCTTGACCTGTTCTCCTTGATCTAAAACCTTTGTTTGCCTTGCCACTTCATACTCAATGGCCTTCTGTACAAACTTAAAGGAGTTGAGATTTTTTAATTCGGTACGGGTTCCAAACTCTTTTTGCCCAATGGGACGAATGGACACGTTGGCGTCACAGCGAAGACTTCCTTCTTCCATATTGCAATCGCTGACCTCGGTATACTCTAAAATGGATTTCAGCTCCGTCAGATAAGCCCGGGCTTCTTCTGGCGAACGCATATCAGGTTCGCTGACTACCTCGCATAAGGGTACACCGGTCCGATTAAAGTCGACATAACTTTTGCCTGGACTGCCCAGGTTTTCACCATGAATAAGTTTCCCCGCATCTTCCTCCATATGAATTCGGGTCAACCCGATTCTTTTTCGTATACCATCCAAATTGATGTTGATGAACCCATTTGTTCCCAAAGGGTGCTCCATTTGGGAAATTTGATAACCCTTGGGTAGATCGGGATAAAAATAGTTTTTTCTCGCGAAACGGTTCATCGGCTCAATCGTGCAATGTGTTGCAAGGCAGGCCTTCATTGAAGCATCGAGAAACCGCTTATTTAGAACGGGCAGAACTCCGGGCATACCCAAGCAGACAGGGCAAGTACTTGAGTTCGGCGGTTTGCCAAATTCAGTAGAGCAGGAACAAAATATTTTCGTTTTTGTTTTAATTTGGACGTGAACTTCTAGTCCAATGACCGTTTCGTACTTCATAAATGAATCCGTATCCTCAAACCTTATTGATTGAAAGAGTTGATGTATGTTGAAGTTTTCAAGTGGCTATGATTTTAATCAGCACAGGGGTTCTCGTCAAGTACTGTCCTTAATGAGCTGTAAAACCGCCGTCTACCGGAATAACTGTTCCAGTGATAAAAGATGATTCATCGCTAGCCAAAAAGAGACACGCATTCGCCACATCCTCAGGTTTTCCAAACCGACCAAGAGGGTACTCCTTACTCCATTCCTGCATGAGTGTTTCATCGTTCATAAGGTCGGCGGTCATATCGGTTTTTATCAGGCCGGGACAAATCGAGTTGGAGCGGATGCCATAACTACCATATTCAACAGCTATTGACCGATTGAGTTGATTCATTGCTCCCTTAGAAATATTATAAACTGCTACCTGAGGAACAGCGATAATTCCGAGGATGGAGCTTATATGGATGATACTTCCGCCTTTTTGCTCCATCATCACAGGCAGTACCTTGCGGGTTAACTGGAATACTGCTGTCATATTGACATTCATTATTTCATCATACTGGTCATCAGAAACTTCGTGCAGAGGAGCCCCTTTGAAAATACCGGCATTGTTGACTAGTATATCTATGCGTTGGAAAGTACTCCGGGTTTCCTGCACGAGTCGATCCAGGTCTGTGCTCCGAGTCATATCTCCCTCGATCGCTAAAGCCCGAGTGCCTAGCTCCTGAGCTGTTTCTTCTAACTTATGTTTTCTCCTGCCAAAGAGAACCACATTGGCGCCTTCCCTATGAAAAAATTTTGCAGAGGTTTTACCTATTCCAGATCCGCCGCCGGTAATAATGGCTGTCTTATTTGCGAGTCGCATTTTACGCCTTACTGATTTTAAATAGTGTAAATAAAGTGTGTATAATAAATATCATAATGATGTTTTTTACTATAATAATTGAAGTCTTACAAACTTTTCCAATTGAATCGATCCTTGGCGACGGTAGAAAGAAATCATGAAATATGCATATTATGGTTTTGGGGGTTTTATCGGGTTTGTTTGTGGAATGGGCATCAACCTTATTTTTTACTGGCTGGATCAGGCAGGGGTGAAGTTTGCAGGGTACCTAATCAAAAACTTCGGGTTTCTTGGAAAATACTTACTCGAATTAATTAATGCTCTGCCCATTATTGGGCTCGCATTGGGTATTATTTTGGTCAAACTCATGTTTGAAAGGGAGCTTACTGACCACTAGTTGCTGCTGGCAGTGAGCATGCGTATTCTCCCTGAATATTTACTCTTTGAGTAGAGCTTTAGGCTGTTTAGGTGCTACCGGATTAGCCCTTCTACAAAATAGAATTAATGGTAGAATGAAATCCGAATAATTATCACTCAGGATCGAGAATGAGCAAGAAATTCAACGATAACATATTGAAGGCGTTGGAAGCTTCTCACGAGGCTGTGAAAATATGCAAGCAGGCTATGATTGACGCCAATGATGAAAGTTGCAGAGCCATGTATTCTGCGATCCAAAAGGATTGTGAAAAACATGTGGAAATGTTGAAAGGAGAAATAAAGCTTCATAAAGTTCAAAAAAAATGGGATGGCTAAATGCGTATATTGATTGTAGAAGATGAAAAAAAGGTCTCCGGTTTTATTAAAAAAGGTCTTGAGGAAGAAACATATGCTGTGGATGTGGCAACCGATGGAGAAGAGGGTCTGCTTCTTGGCGAACAGAATCAGTATGACCTGATTATTCTAGACCTCATGTTACCTAAAATTGATGGGTTGGAAGTTTTATCTACCCTAAGAGATCAGAAAATCGAAACGCCCATCCTTCTCCTTACAGCTAAAGATTCGGTAGAAGATAAAGTGAATGGCCTCAATCTAGGTGCAGATGATTATCTGACGAAGCCCTTTGCTTTTTCGGAGCTTTTAGCAAGAATACGGGTTTTGCTTCGAAGAGGAAAAGCAGAAGTTCAGACGACATTGGAGATCGCCGACTTGACCCTGGATCTTGTCAGCCACAAGGTGAAACGAGAAAGTCAGGAAATCGAACTTACTGGAAAAGAATACAGCTTGCTTGAATATTTTCTGCGAAACCAAGGAAAGGTCCTGACAAGAACTATGATCGCTGAGCATGTATGGGATTATAATTTTGATACCTTCACCAATGTAATTGATGTTTACGTAAACCATTTAAGAAAGAAAATCGACAAAAACTACTCTCAAAAGCTTTTGCATACCCTTCGGGGTGTTGGATACATCATGAAAGAATAGCTATGGTTTTTCAATCCATTCGGTCTAGGCTGACCGCCTGGTATATCTTATTACTAGGCATCATCCTCATTCTATTCAGCGTTTTTCTTAATTATTTTCTATCCAAACGTCTTTACGAAAGTGTCGATAACTCTTTGAAGGTTTCGGCGACTGTTGTTGCTACATCGGTAGTGATGAAATTCAATCGTTCGCCATTGCCTGGAGTCGACCGCTTATTTAAACAGTTTCTAGGGGCTGGTGATCTTAACAAGTTTTATAGAATTTATGATGGCTCCGGAAATGTTGGTTCGCGATCGAGAAATATTGATGCCTCTCAGTTTCCATTATCTCAAGTTGCTTATGCTGATGCCCTCAAAGGAAAAAACTCCTACGAAACATTTATCGTAGATGGTAAGCACCCTATCAGGGTTACTACTATGCCCATTCTACGAGAAAAAAAGCTGGCTAACCTGGTGCAGGTAGGGACTTCACTTGAAGCAGTGCAGGAAACTCTACGTAACCTAAGAATATTCCTGTTCACCGCTGTTCCCTCAGTGCTTATTCTTGCTACACTGTTAGCACGATTTCTGGCTCGGCGAGCTTTGAAGCCCATATCTAAAATTATTCAAACCGCCCGGAATATTGGTCAGGGGCAGGTGTTGAGTCAGCGTATTCCGGTCTTTAAAGTACAAGATGAGTTGGGCCAGTTGGCTCTTACTTTTAATGAAATGATGGATCGACTAGAAAACTCTTTTGCTCAGATGCGGCAATTCAGTAGCGATGCTTCGCATGAGTTGAGGACACCATTAACGGTTTTGCAAGGACAAAACGAATTGATACTTAGCAAACCACGTGACCCAAAGGAGTATCAAGAAGTGATCATTAGTAATCTCGAAGAGATTAACTATATGTCTAAAGTATTAGAAGATTTGTTTGCTATATCAAAGTCAGATGAAAACCAGATTCTTCTGAATTGTAAGCCGATGGACCTGAGTGTCTTAGCGGAAGAAGTTTGCAAGCATGCCGAAGTGTTGGCTGGTGATAAAGATATTGCCATAATCATTGCATTTTTGGAGCCGGTGAAAATCAATGGAGATGAGGTTCGTCTCCGACAAATGATCTGGAACATTTTACACAACGGTATTAAATACACGCAATCGGGAGGAGAACTAAAAGTTTCTTTGTTAGAAGAAGCGGGATTTGCCTTACTTTCGATTCAAGATACAGGCATTGGAATACCAGAAAAAGACCTGACATCTATCTTTGACCGGTTTTACCGGGTGGATAAAGCCCGGTCACGCGATGAAGGGGGTAGTGGGTTGGGACTTAGTATCTGCAAACATATTGCAGAAGCACATAAAGGAGAAATCAAAGTTGAAAGTAAATTGGGCATTGGATCTCGCTTCAAAATCCGTATCCCAACTACTGAGTGTGAGGCTATTAAACAATAGCTTGAAAACTATCCTAGATCTTAGCCCGCAAAATAGAGACTTTGTTTCAGCAATTTGATTCTTTCTAAATTAGAATATTGATTAAGAGTGAAATAAGTTTTTTTAATTTAAACTGAATATTGATGAAAATAGCAAATGAAATGGGTTACTGAATCCACACCAGAGGATTGTATACCCATGCTTTGTCCCCTGCCGCGTCTTCGACATGCACCCAATTATTTTTAATTCTGAGAACTTTCATAGAGAAATACTTGTCCACTGGAGCCCAATTAACTTTAGGGTGCTCGGTGCTAGGCCCTGTTCTTAGGTTGGTTTTATCTTTTCGGATTACTGCACATTTATACTTCTGAGTAGTTAGTCGCGCGTGGACCCAATAAGAGTCGCCGTCCAAATCTTTCACCTTTTTCCAGTCACCTTTGGTTGTTAAAAGCTTGAAAGGCATGTACTGATATACCTGCCAAATTTTTTCGTGCTTAGTGCTGGGTCCTTTTCTTAAGTTGGCTTTTTCTTTTTTAATGCAAAGAGCCATCGCAGCGTCTGCCCCGACGAGAAAAAAGACTATGGTTAGTATTGAAAGTGATAAGGGAGTTTTAGTCATAGCGCTGTAATGAGAATTGCTAGTAAGTGGAGTGATGACTTTGAAGATTGAATTGTGAGTATGCTAAAATTTATTAGTGCTTTAGTTGAAACCTGTTTGCTTGTGCCATCACTTCTATAAATCATAACAAATTATTTAACCTTCATTTGGTTTTTTTGTCTTAGTTAAGGAAAGGTATAAATTAGTTTGCTGCAAATACTTACATTCTTACAATTGGTGCTAATCGTGGCGGTAATTGTTTATCTAACTGTGAACATGATTTATATCGTTCGTCTTGAACCTATTCTCAAGGAATTGGATAACCCGCCGATGGTTTCTGTCTGCGTTCCCGCTAGAGATGAGGAAAGGGGAATTCGGCTGTGCCTAGAATCTCTTTTAGGACAGGACTATCCCCATTATGAAGTGATCGTGGTGAACGATCACTCTACCGATCGTACCGGCCAGTTGATTTGTGAGATGGCAGAAAAAGACCCCCGCTTGATTGCTTTTGACGGAGAAGACCTGCCAAAGGGCTGGCTGGGCAAACCCTTTGCATTGTATCAAGCGTTTCAAAAGTCTAGAGGAGAAATTTTATTATTTACCGATGCGGATCCTGTTTTTGAACCTCATGCACTACGTACAGCTGTTTTTACTATGAGACAACGTAACTTGGATGCTTTGACCTTGATGCCGAAAGTAGAGTTTGGCTCGTTTTGGGAGAGGGCGGTGCAACCAACTATTTTTGGTTTTATTGGATCACTGACTCGGTTTCGGAAAGTGAATAGTTCGAATCATAAAACTGCAATGGGGTTCGGTGCGTTTTTGATGTTTAAACGGTCTTCCTATGAAGCCATAGGGGGGCATGAGGAAGGCAAGGCTGATGTCCTAGAAGATGTGTTGATTGCTAAACGGCTGAAAAAGGCCGGACTCAAACTTCTTGCTGCCGATGCCAAATGTCTGTTTTCTATTCGTATGTATTATGGACTCCATGAGATCTGGATTGGCTGGCGTAAGAATATTTTTTTAGCTATGAAGGGGTCAATCTTTCGTGCTCTCTATTATATTTTTATGGTACTTTCGTTTTTGCTGACACCTTATCTGGTTTTGGGGTGGAATATGGCGGCAGGGTCAGACTTGATCTGGCTGGGGCTTTCTCTGTTTGGTGTCCTCATGGTTTCAGCGGCGACTATTACTACTTGTGACGAGTTAGGGTTGGATCGTTTAAATGCCTGCTTGTTTCCGATAGGTGCTCTCGTTATGGCGAGCATCATCATCAATTCGATGATTCATATTGTCATTTTTTCTCGCATTGAGTGGCGGGGTAGAGTTTATTCGATGGAATAATCTGACAGGTTATAACTTTTTATTTGCTATGAATGATATCTCAAGATTATTTACTCTGAAAAATGATTTAAGATTGATTTCTACATCGACAATAGCAATTCTATTTTATAATTAATTCCAATTCAGAGGTTATGTGAATTATTTTTTGCTTGCTGCCAGTACTGCTCTAGTTCTGCAAGCGGGGTATCTTTAAGTTCTTTGCCGCGTTTAGCGACTTGTTCTTCGATGTATTGGAAGCGTTGGATAAATTTATTGTTGGTAGTACGTAGGGCCTCTTCAGCATCTATTTTTTTGAATTTAGAAATATTGACCAGCACGAAGAGTATATCGCCGAGCTCCCCTTCAATGTCGGCCTCTTTCCCTAATAGTACGGCTTCTTTGAACTCAGCAATTTCTTCATCGAGCTTGTCGAAGACATCGGTTATTTCATCCCAGTCGAACCCATGTTTGGCGGCCTTTTTTTGCAGTTTTTGTGCGCGTAGGAGTCCGGGCAAGTGTTTTGGCACACCATCCAGCACCGATTTTCTACGTGCGCTACTTTTTTCCTGTTTTTTGATTTCTTCCCACTGTGTGACAACTTGCTCGGGAGTTTTGAGAGTTCCTTTATTAAAGACATGTGGGTGGCGGCGCACCATTTTTTCACTTATACATTGCACCACATCTTCTATATTAAATTCGCCTCTATTCTCAGAAATTTTTGCATGAAACAGGATCTGGTAGAGTAGGTCCCCTAGCTCGTCTTTAATTTGTTCAGGATCATTGCTGTCTAAGGCTTCTAGTGTTTCGTATACCTCTTCGATCAGATAAGGCTTTAGGCTCTCGCGGGTCTGGATTTTATCCCAGGGGCAGCCGTTTTCGCTCATCAGGGTATCGACAATCTCGGTTATTTTTTTGAAGTCTGTCATTTTTATCAGGCCAGAAACTTTAGGATGACTGAGTCGGCGACATAGAGTCCTTTACGCGACAGGGCCATGCGGTTGTTGTTGAATGTTATCAGTCCTTCTTTGAGAAGGGGGTCGATTACTTTTCCGTAAACTTTTTTAAAGGAAACTTGGAAACGGTTTTCAAAATCTTCAATAGCAATGCCCTTAATATGGCGTAGGCCTAGCATAATGGTTTCACCCATTGCGTGCAAGAGATCGAGTTTTTCAGTGGACTCGACTGCTGATCCCTTGGACTGTACTTCACGAATATAGCGAGCAGGTAGATTGGTGTTTTTACAGCGCTCTCCGTTTATATAGGAAGAGGCGCCAGCACCTAGCCCAAGGTATTCTCCATTATCCCAATAATTGAGATTGTGTCGACTCTTGAAACCTGGCTGTGCATAATTGGAAATTTCATATTGCTCATAACCTGCCGATTGCAAAGTTTCAATCGTGTCTTGAAACATTTCCAGTTGAATATCCTCAGCCGGAAGATGCAGACGACCACGTTCCTGTAATTTGAAAAAGGATGTTGCAGGTTCAATAGTCAAGCTGTAAGCAGAAATATGATCGGGTGTTTTCGCCACAGCCTGACGTAAATGTGATCGCCATTTTTTCGGGGACTGATTTGGTAGCCCAAACATTAAATCAAGAGAGAGGTTATCAAATCCGGCCAAACGAGCTCGGTCTATAGTTGTATAGATTTCTTTCTCATTATGAACGCGCTCTAGAAACTTTAATTCGTCAGCATCAAAAGATTGTACCCCTATACTGATACGGTTGAATCCTGCAGAGCGTATCTGTGTAAGTGTCTCTTGTTTAATCGTGGCGGGGTTGGCTTCAATGGTGATTTCACAACCTGAACTGAGGTTGAAAAGATTCTTCACCTTACCAAGAATATTATCTAAGCTCTCTGGAGGCAGAATAGTGGGGGTTCCACCACCGAAAAATACGGTGGAGAATGTTCTCCCAGAAAACCGGTGTGCATAGTGGTCGACCTCTAATAATAAAGCTGAAATATAAGCCTGCGCCTCTTCCGTATTTTCTGGGTGAGAATTAAAATCACAGTAGCCACATTTGTGCAGGCAGTAAGGAATGTGAAGGTAGATTCCCAGAGAGGACATGGTATTATTAAAAGGTAATAGAATTCTAGATGATCTTTAATCGATTTTAGCTTACAGCGTGAATTTTTTGAGAATTTTATTGCTATTTAGTCTCACTTTAACCTACAGATAGCCATGACAGATCTTTTCAAATCGGGTTATGCCAGCATTGTTGGCAGGCCTAATGTGGGTAAATCTACGCTTTTAAACTGTTTGATGGCTAAAAAAGTCGCGGTGACTTCTAATCGACCTCAAACCACCCGCAACAAGATAACAGGAGTTTTACATCTTCCAGGTGCACAGATTATCTTAGTAGATACCCCGGGAATTCATCAGTCCGATCGGACCTTGAACGAAATGATGGTGCGGGCTAGTGTCAGTACTTTCTCGGATGTGGATCTGCTTTTGGTTATGCTCTCGGCAGAATCGGGGTTTTGTGTTGAAGATGAATTTGTTTTGAATTCCATGCGAGGAGTTAAAACGAAAAAGGTTTTGGTAATCAATAAAGTTGACTTGGTTGACAAGTCCAATCTTCTTATTTTGATGGATGAGATGAATCAAAAATCTTTATTTGAGGAGATCATCCCCATATCAGCGCTGAAGGAAGATGGATTGAATCAGTTAAAAAGTCTGATCATAAATTATCTTCCCGAGGGCCCAGAATATTTTCCTAAGGATATGGATACAGATTGCCCGGAAACTTTCCTTTTTGGTGAGCTCATTCGCGAAAAAATTTTAAAACTAACAAGGTTCGAGATTCCTCACTCGGTAGCCGTTGTGGTGGAAGATATGTATGAACAGAATAATGGAGTCGTGCAGATCGACGCTACGATTTATGCGGAGAAGGATTCGCAGAAAAAAATCCTAATCGGCGAGAGGGGAAGCATGTTAAAAAACATCGGACGACAGGCACGGCAGGATATAGAAAAACGTATAGGTGCCAAAATATTTTTAAAGCTGTTTGTTAAGGTCAAAGCTAATTGGAGAGACCAAAAAAAGACTATAAAGGAGTTTGGTTATACCCATGATTCATTTTAAAACCGATGAAGAAATAAAGACCATGAAGGAAAGTTGCCAGCTTGCGGCAGAAGTCCTTATCATGATTGAGCCCTATGTAAAGCCTGGAGTAACCACCGAAAGGTTGGACCAGATTTGCCACGACTATATCATATCCCATGGAGCTGTTCCCTCACCGCTCAACTATAGAGGGTTTCCTAAAAGTATTTGCTCTTCAGTTAATGAAGAAATTTGCCATGGCATTCCTTCGAGTCGAAAACTGCGTAATGGAGACATTGTCAACCTGGACATCACCACTTACCTTAAAGGCTTTCATGGGGATACCAGTCGCACATTCTTTGTCGGTTCACCGCGTAAACAAGCGGAGAAACTGGTGGAGGTTTGCAAGGAAGCTTTGCAGAAGGGGATTGAATGTGTAAAGCCTGGTGGCAGGCTGGGTGACATTGGTGCAACGATCCAGCAGCTTGCTGAAGGCCATGGATACTCAGTAGTACGCGAATTCTGTGGACATGGTATCGGTAGTAATTTTCATGAAGAGCCGCAGATTTTACATTATGGGCAATTTGGGGAAGGCTTGGAAATTAAAAAAGGTATGGTGTTCACCATTGAGCCTATGATTAATCTTGGTATGCCAGACTTGAAAGTTCTTGCCGATAAATGGACGGCTGTGACTGAGGACGGCAGTCTCTCGGCGCAGTTTGAGCACACCCTTTGTGTTACCGATACTGGTGTAGAAGTCATGACCCGCCTTGATGGTCGAACAGTATTCTAAGTTGTTTGTTCGTCAGTAGTAGTTTTTTTAAGGTTTAAATTTTATGGGCTAGTTAAAGCTAGAACTATTTTTGGTTGTTGTTTTCCTAATTTTCCTTTCCATAAGTTTCTATGAAACCCTAGGCCTGTCCCCAAATTTATTTTTTGATAAAGCTCTAAAGTTATTAACTCATTACGATTTGAATGGGGTGCGCAAAATTATTTATTAGAAAGACTGGTTTGTATGATCCTCTAATAAGAATAGAACCTGTGTTAATTGTGCTTATTAATTGATAGACCTTCTCATTTCAATAAAATGCTGTGAATATTTTTTGTTCATTTACCCTTGTTTAAACAAGGCAGTAAACAGTTTTACACCTCTAGCATATCTCAATACGATTCTCTCATATGATATCTATTCTCATTCTTATAATCACATGTAAATCATTGTAAATAAAAGAGTTGAATTGAGATGCTGGTTTGGTATCTTTAGATTAAGAATAATTTTTAATAAAAAATTCTGGAGAATACGATGAAAGGTGATAAGGCAGTAATCAGTGCTTTAAACGATGTGTTAATGGCGGAATTGACTGCTATTAATATTTATTATATTCATTACAAAATGCAGGAGGATTGGGGTTATGAAAAACTAGCAGCTCATGCACGAGAAGAGTCCATGGGAGAGATGAAGCATGCGGATATGATGATTGAACGGACTCTTTTCTTAGATGGGGTGCCAAATATGCAAAAATACGATACGGTCCTTGTGGGAAATACCGTTGAAGCGCAATTAAAAAATCAATATAAAATTGAACTCGCTCATGTGACCCGCCTTCGAAAGCATATTAAAACATGTCTGGATAAAAATGATTACGGTACCAAAGAGATTTTGGATAGTATTCTTGAAGAAACTGAAGAAAGTGTTGACTGGTTGGAAACCCAGTTTAATCGTATTAAGGATATTGGTATCCAGAACTACCTAGCTGAGAACATGAGCAAGGATAATAATTAAGTATTAATTTGTATCAAATGTTGTAAGGCAAGAAAACCCTGTTTCAATCCCATAGAAGGTTGAATCAGGGTTTTTTTATTTTTTACCGCAATCTTCACAAGTGCCCATCAATTCCATTTTGTGACTCTTTAAAGTAAAGCCATACTCTTCGCAAATTTCCACTTGGTACTTTTCGATAAGAGGGTGCTCGAACTCGATGGTTTTTCCGCAACGCGTACAAATGAGATGATCATGATGTCGAACGTGAAACTTGCGTTCGTAACTTTTCTTACCATCGTGAAAGGAGTGTGCTTCGACCACGTCACAATCGACCAAAAGTTTTAGGGTTCGATATAAAGTTGCTATTCCTATAGAGGGATCCTGTTCTCGAATTCTTTTATGGAGGGATTCGATATCAACATGCCCGTCAAAAGATAAAAAACTCTGAAGTATCATTTTTCTTTGAGGGGTCCAGCGAAGCTTCTGTTGGCGAAGAAAATCTTTAAACAGGTCAAATTCGTCTAGCATTATTATATTGAGAAGGATTATTAATATCAATTTGTAAATCGAAAGATATAATAAAAAGAAAAATAAAACAACCATTTAAATTTAATCATTTGTAAACATAATTATATAAAGGAGTTTGTGGTTTATACAAAATAAACTATAAGTGTTGACAGGTTTTGGTTTTTTCTGTATATTGATAATAGTTATCAATATCAAGGTAATGTCTGATGCAATGTCGTAGTGTTAAAGTTTGTAAAGGACCAAATTGTAAGGCTTGGTCCTCTGATCGGATAGCTCGAGAGTTAAAAAAAACTGGAGAGCCCTTGGATATGCTAGGTATTAAAGTTTGCCGTGTACCTTGTATGGATGCTTGTCACGGCGGCGTTTCTGTGCGTGTTGACTCTAAAGGAAAAGTTTTAAAGTTAAAGGAAGCAGAAGATGTATTGGTTATATTGGGTATACATGATGCCGTGGCATGTTAAACGACCTAAAAAAATTTGTTTTTTTTTAAATTGAGAACGATTATCAAATAAATGATTAGCACTTTAATTATATGGTTTTAAGAAAGGATACTCATCGTGAGCGTAGCGATTGTTGGTGGTTTAGATAGATTAAGAAGGTCCTATGAGAAGAAGTGCCGGGATATGGGGTATCAGGGAAAAGTTTTTAGTAAACGTATCCCAAAGTTGGCCAACAGAATGACAGGTGTTAGTGGAATTATTATTTTTACTGGCACGGTTGCCCATCCTATGGTTGAAGAGGCAACAAAAGTTGCGAGAATGTGTGGAATTCCTCTTGAACGCAGTCACTCCAGCAGTGTTTCAGCTTTAAAGCGTTGCTTAGAAGGTTTTGCTGAAAGTGAGGTGGATGCATGAAAATTTCTTCTATGAAAATTTTGATGGTTCATGCTGATAAAGAGGAAAGAGGGCGACTGGCTATCATGCTGGCCAGGTTCGAACATTCCATCGCATTTACAAAT
>Ga0315322_10002801_pt1 | contig 13529 bp, 14 predicted proteins | sample M110021515metaG_FD_203461 | JGI IMG/M metagenome (GOLD analysis project Ga0315322, IMG submission 203461) | Ammonia-oxidizing marine archaeal communities from Monterey Bay, California, United States - M1 100m 21515 | ecosystem: Environmental > Aquatic > Marine > Intertidal zone | place: USA... | reverse complement strand
GTGTTCGTGGTCGCTGTGGTCGTGGTCGCTGTGTTCGTGGTCGCCGTGGCTGTGGCCGTGATCATCATGGCTGTGGCCCTGGAAGCGAGCAATCCGCTCATCCGGTTTCAGTGACTTCCAGGCCTCTTCCGAAAGGCGGCATAGTTGGGTGATCTGGTCGATTCGTGTTGTGTCCCATTGTTGGTCGTTCTTGAGGATTGACAATCGTATTTGTTCACTCTGCTGATAGATTGGAATCCAAAGTTGTTCCCCGATATTAGTGTCGGCAGCGAACTCAGGCGTCCAGGATACGAGGTCAGTCAACTCATTTGTGAGTTGCGAATTCTTTCCGCCGTGTTTGAGTTCTGCGAGACATCGTCGGACTTTGCGACACAGATCACCGAGTGAGCTTGGCATGTGACTGGCGGTGTCATGCTGATGAACATGTGCAGCTTCTTCTGTTGGTGTTTGTGAACATCCACCACCAGCTAACAGCAGGATCGCCATGCCAGCATATAGAAACCTAGGTCTCATCACTTATACTCCGGCGCCGGGACGTGATTCAAGATGCGGGCGATGACGTCGTCAGTGGCTTCGCCATGCGTGATCAATCGTACTGACAGTACTGGATGGGCTACGTGTGCCACATCACAGGGAGTGACAAAGTCTCGCTGATTCAACAGTGCCCATGCTTGAGCCATTGCCTGCCATTGCATCATCCCCCTCGGGCTTACTCCAAGGTCAACGGCAATGTCAGCTCTGCTTGCCTCCACCAGGTCGATCAAGTATTCAGTGACGCGGGGATGGACGCTGACTTCCCGTACCTGTTGCTGCAATCGTTGCAAATCGGCCAACGAGATCGAGGGTATGGTGGATTCGTTGTTGCATTGGTCGACGGTGTGAACTTCGCGCGACAGAATTTTTCGTTGAGCTTCACGGTCGGGATAACCTATCTTCAACTTGATCGCAAATCGATCAAGTTGAGCTTCAGGTAAGGGATAGGCACCATGGGAATCGATGGGGTTTTGGGTTGCAATTACAAAGAATGTGGGCGACAGCGAATGCGGCTTCCCATCGATCGTCACTTGGCGTTCGGCCATCGCTTCCAGCATCGCACTTTGGGTTCGGGGCGTGGTTCGATTGATCTCATCGGAAAGGAGAACATCCGCGAAAACCGGGCCGGGATTGAACTCGAACTCACGTGTCTTCTGATTGAAGATACTGAATCCGGTGATGTCCGCGGGCATCAGATCGGGGGTGCACTGAACTCGCGCGAGTTGGCCTTGGATTGCATCGGCAATGGCTTTTGCAAGCGTTGTTTTACCAGTGCCTGGAAGGTCATCCAGCAACAGATGGCCACGCGCAAGCAGGCATGCGATGACCAAGTCGATTTGTTGATCTTTTCCCAGCAGGACATTGCGTAGGAATGTTTGCAGTGAAGCGACGTGGTTGTTAGCTGCAGACGCCTGCGACTCGGGGGCCGTTGACTCAGGTACGGAGGTGTTCTCTTCAGTCATGCTCATGGTGTAGTTTTATGGTTGAGAGACATAATAGTTCGAACACGCAACAGGCTGACCAATTGCAACGCGTCTTGATGTACCAATTCATTTCCGTTTCCAAAGAACAGAGAGTCAGCAGAATCAGCGAATCGCTTTGCCGCACTTGCGACACTTGAGTCTGGCCGGACGAGGTCTTCCAGCCACGCCCGTTGAGATTTACCCAAGGGGCGAGTCAAACCGGCAACGCGAGCTCTGGCTTCGATGATTCCGACTGCCAAACGTGTGCGCTGTCGCGGTCTAAGGCAACCGGAAAAGCACCAAATGATCGATAATAGAATATCAACCCAGAAGCGGCGAGAGACATAGATTAGCAAAATGCTAATGGCTGTTGCCAGCATCACGGGCCAATGCGCCGCTGCAAATTGTCGTGCCAGAAGCCCTAGCGAAGGTTTGTAGTGCGGTGGGAGATAGCCGGGGGTGGGTTCAATCTCAAACCACCGTCCATCATCCAGCTGCACCTCGGCCCAAACGTGCACGTCGTCGGGCTGCACACAGGCATGACCCGCGGTAATTTCATAAGCGTCGGGACGGACGTAGAAACCAGTCACAAGTCGTGACGGTAGACCCAGTTTTTGAGCCATCAAAGCCGCCGTTGTGGCGAATAGGTGGTCACCGCCCTGACGGCATTCCAAGAACTCGTTAAGCGTGGTTGCCGACTGTTTTTCGTGCCGATCAAATGTGAATTCCGTCCGTAACTTGTCGATGCAGGAAGCGAGTTGGTCGGTCGGTCCCGCGGTTCGCACCCCCGCGGATTGGACAAGCTCATCAATCAACCTGGCAGTCGGCAGATCAAGCGCATTCATATGCGGCGTAGCGGCGGCTAGCTCGCTCTTCACATGAAGGTGTTCTCGAATTTCATCTTCGGTTAATTGCGCGTTTGCTACATGGACAACGGTAAGTGGTGGAACTTTTACTCGGCCGGGCATGAAAAAACAGCCATCTTCGGCGATTGCGAAGAAGTCCTGTCGGTCGATCTTTTTGATGTGGATTCCCGACGTAAGCATCGGAACAGGAAGTCGCTGCGAGTCGAGGCCAATAATTTTCAGCAAGCCAACTGAAACTGCATCAGGTTGGCTCAGGAACGAATTGCGCGAGGCAGGATCAAAGAACCATGGAGCCTTACGGATGTCGATGCGTGTCAGGTTCGGCTGGCTAAAATTTCCGGATTGGGACCATTCATCTCCATTGAATGTGTCATAGCGATGCATGGCGAGTCGAATTCCGGTAGGGCCATCCCACTGGACCACATCGGTACTGAGCACGCTCTTGGCGTGTGTGTGCTTTTTTGCGGGTAAACGTTCCGTGGAGAAACTGCCCGCACCTTGATCTGTTCTCGCGGCTTTTTCGTGCATGGGGATGACGTTCTCGTTCCCCATGCCCTGCCGACGCTCCGACACATTTTTCTTCTTTTTTGGAGGGCCAAGAGAATCGTTGAACATGTCAAACAGCGTCGATTCCGTTGATTCCAAAAATATGTCAGAGTCGACGGCGCCGAAGGATTCAGCGTGGTCTTTGGCTGCAATTGCCTCGTCACCGGTTCCGACGCCGCTGCGGGCAGCGGGATCAGACCAAGCAGTGCCACCGCTGGTGGGCATGAATCCAAACTCGAACGGCTTCGATGAGGGAGTTCTTCCTTGGATTGCATACGCCCCAATCATCAACACAACTAATGCAATGATGATGATGCGAGGTCGCAGCGACCATGTGCGTTCCACCGACTCGGGCATCGCAAGGTCCAGCCTTTCCCAGCGATTTGCAACGAGGTGCCAGACACAAATCAGCATCCAAAGTAATGGCAAAGTTACCGCGTTGTGAGCGTCTGAAATCGCCGCGCAAAACAGAACCAAAAACCCACTGGTTACCAAGGACAGAGCCCAGATCCGCCGTGTGGAATCAGCCAACGCCAAACTCATGGATGCAGCCCCAAATGTAGTCAGGGCAGACATTTCAAAGGGTATCGGTGAACCAAAAGCGCGAGCCAGTATTGCAAACGCTATGGGTGTCGCACACAAACAACAGATGCACGTGGTTGTCGCGATGCTCGATTGACGAAATCGCGATCCCCAAGTCTGCAGGAGGACTGCCAGCCCAAATAGCAGGCATAAGCAGAGCATTTCCGTGAGAAACCACGCACGCGACTCTGGAAAAAAACGAAACGGGATAACCGCTGCGATTCCAAGCAGCGCCAGCAGGATGGTTTCGATTCGTCTACGCGACCAGGTTTGCATCTCGAACCTCAGGCCAAAGCGATAGAAGTTGAAATGCTAAGTCCTGTTCGGCAGAGATGACACGATGCATGTGGTGTTGCGATAAGCGTCGATTTGCGTCGGGGTCCGCTGCGCAGACTACGATATCGCCGTTCTGATTCGACGAAATTGTGACAGACAGGCGATCGAGTAGTGGCGTTTCCGGTTGTTGTTCTCCAAGACCCTCTGCCGGGACCCTGGCCAATGCGTCCATCATCTGCACAAATCCGTTACGACCACGCATCACATGGATGACCCGCTTACCGATTCGGACGGTCAACGGAATTGAGGAATGATGGAGATTTGCCAATACACTTGCCGCCACCCGTATGCGGTTTGCAAGCTGCTCGCGATCTTCGAAAGCTCCAACATCGATAATCACTTCGACGTTGCAGGACTGCGGCGCACTTCGTTCAGTAACGACCAGGTCGCCGTATCTTGCAGTCGCGATCCAGTTGACCTCTCGGAGGCTGTCACCGTTGCGGTAATCACGTATGCCGATGAAGTTGCCGGCCCGACCGCTTCGTTCACCTTCGCCCATCTCTGCCGGATTACGACCCTGCAGGACTGCCTGCCCGGTGATCGGAAAAACTTTGGGCCAAACAGTGATGGGGGTAACATCCTCAAGCTTGCGTTTTGCAGTCCAGATACCGAAAGGGAATGAACAGGTGAGCGTTGCATCACCGTCAGGATATCGCCCCCTGAAATCTGGTTGGATTGAGAAACGATAAGTTGACGTGGTCAATGAGCGGACAAATGCAAGTGCGACGGTTGGCAGTTTCTCCGTGTCAACATATTTGCAAGATCGGTCCAGGAAACCCTCGACTGATAAGCCCCACAGTGGCATGGGTAACCAATTGCGTATCGTGAATTGTAATTCGCAAGGATCCTCTTCATGGACCTGCTGCTCCTTGGGACTCAGGGAGCAAGTGACGGCACGCACTGCGATTGCAGGCCATACCATCCCTACGGCGATGACTGATGTTAAGGCGGCGGCAAGAGTCCATCCAATCGGAGCGAAATAAAGTCCGATCATCACGCTGACGGCGGTTGCAAGAACAAACCAGCCGACTGGTTCTTTCAGCCAATAAACAAAGCGGTTCGCTGATGGGCAAAAATCTGTGGTCAGCAAACGCGCTGCCCAGCTTTTGCCGTCAGCCAATTCATGGAAAGTTTCCATGCATCGCACCTCAGGTACAGAACAATGTAAAAGGATTTATACGCTACGAGTGATCAAACCCGCGGCGGACCTCGCACTGAGATGCTGGTGGAAAGATTGCCGTGATCACCCACGCGCACCGCCATGAAGGCGGGTACCTCCGAGACATCACTTAACTCAGTTAGCGGTGGCAAAGCGGGTGCTGTCGCATTCCGCAACGAGAAGAAACTCTGACAGATGCTGCAGCGTTCTGAGTCATGCTCGTGCTGCCAATCGTCATGGAGTGGCGGGGAGTGCGGTTTCGATGGCTTGGGTCGAGCATGCTGGTGATCAGTGTCTCCAGCGTGAGCGTGACCGCAGCATTCAGGTTGCGTCACTTGCACATTTGAAACAACCACGGAGCTACTGACGCAACAGCCCCCGGTCGAGTCAACGCAGCCGATGTGCAACCAGCCTGCCACATTGCTGAACAGCAATGAAGCTATGCACAGAGAGGCAGGGAGATGGCGAAAAGCAAACAAGCAGTGACTCTTGAGGAAACCGTGGAAGGCACAAAAACGCCAGGCGGTGTTTGGATGCGGAATCCGTCTTGCAACATATCTGGCACATCCAACTTCGTTCTAGGGTGCCATGTTTGGGTACGGTTCGTCAATAGAAATGTTCACGTTCGCCTTGGAAATCGCGTTTCTTAACCATTTTCAGTGGGGCACTGAGCGAACTCATGCCGCGAAACAGTGGCGAATCGTCGAGAACCTCAACGGACAGACGAGGCACTTGGTTCCGATTGCCCCACCTCATGCCACGGGCCAGTCCGTTTGCAAGGTGCACCCTAATTGAGGGCAGGAGGCCCAGAAGGGGGGGGTGTTGTTTCAGCAGCATGGGAGAAATCTGTGTTACTCGAATGTTTGGCGGTCGCAAAGGCACCAGGGACCGTCTTGGCGGATGAGAGCGCTTCTTTGGTGAATGGCGAGGCAAGGTGCCGCGAGTGAGACTGAAGTGTGTCGCAGTTGAGCTGCTTTCCGGCATGTTTGAACCCAGTGAACAGGGCGTCGCAAAAGACCAGCGCACTGTGCTTGCTTGTACCGCGACGGGCGGTGTGGTCCGAAAGATGGTGCTGAGCCTACCAGGGTGGTTCGGGGTGACCGCTCAGGCAGGGGACGTTCTTGCTTTGGATACCGTTGGGTTCATTCACGCCAGTGGTGGCGCGGCTCCCGTGCACGACACAGTGGCGGTGAAGTGGTTTCGAAAATTAGCCGAGCTGAAGACCGCTATCGCGCAGTAAAACCTTGTTTGCATGCATTTGTATGGCAAAACGGATGTCGCGGAACCATGTTGAGGCATCCGCGTCGTCCGTCATTGCCGCCGCAAATGGGGAGACAATCGCAGTTACAAACCTGAAGAAGATCAAGACCACACTGCAAGGTGGCCTGTTCTCTAAGATCCATGTCGCGAAGGAAAGCAACGAGTTCCCACACCGTAGGAGCGCTGCCGTAACCGGAAGGGAAGCAGCTTCCGATGATGAATTCATGATCCTTCTTGATCGCAACGAATGGGGCAGGCGTGTCTGTCTTGAGTGCGAATGCTTGTTTCTTATGGCTTCTCTTGGTCAAAGGCAGCGACGCCCGTGGTAGGTTGCTCGAGTTTTTGTGATGCAAGGTGAGTTGTGTTTCGGAGTTCTTAACAAGACAGATCCAAAGATCGAGGACTGGACCCTCAGTGAGTTGCTTTTTGGAGGAGTTGGCAAAACCCGTGGGAACTGTCAGCTCGCTTAAATTTGAATGGGTGTGGTGGCATTTCCGTGTTGGCCAGAACACGTGACAGCACTGAGGTCACCGAGATGGTAAGCGTAGTTGTAACCCCAGCGTCCGAATTTGCCATGGGGTGATTGGTCGGTGAGGGATTCGAAGCAAGACACCACCCGCATCCGTGGGAAGAAACGCAGATCATGCACAGGGCGTGGAACGCCCGTGGCAACTAGCAATCATTGTTGAAGGTCCCAGGGCTAGGAGCCAAACTTGGGAAGGCGGTGAACCGTATCACCGAAGGATGCCAACGGCCAATGGTTAGGGGTGTTGCCCAGCAGCCCGTGGCGGCTGATCATTAAGGTTCCACATCGGTGTTGTAGGTTGCCAATAGCAGCCATTTTCCATTTTCTTTCTTCCAAGTGTTGTGAAGGCGCAAGATTTTCTCTTCCTGCTCACCCTCATCGCAGTGAGACAACATGTGCAGGTAGGCATCAATGATTGCTACATCGCCAACGACTGTGACAGAGACAGGTACCAAATGATGAGCCAGGATATCATCTTCACCCGCGCGTAACTTTACGTAGTAATCGTAAGACCGGTTCGAGACGGGATGGGGTAAGTGGTTACCCCAAAATGTACCTTTCGGATGCATGTACTGCTTCATGGATTTAAAGTCTCGATTTGCATCCAGCTTGACTTGGGTTTCCAGGACTGACCAGGGTTCCATTTGCTCAGGCGTGAGTTCCTGAGCGAAGCAAATTGGGCTGCAAATGAGAATAGTCGCCTGAAAGACGGTGATGAGTCCTAGTCGCATAGGGTTTCCCTTTGTTTGTTATTCAAATGAATTGTGAGACGAGCAACTTCGGCCATGCTCTGAACAGGCGATCGGTGTCGTCAGATATCGTTCAATGCGAGTTTTAGGGCTCGGGTGCCCAGCATAAAACTGCTCGAAATTCTAGTTTTGGGTCAGATGGCCACCGTTCTGTTCATTGAGGGCTTTTGGATTTCTGCAGGCTGAATGAGTGTGCTGCTGAATGGATCGGTGCATCAGTTCGGACAACACTTCTCGCGGCTTGCAGGTCATCGATAGGAGCCGCTGTCTTCGCGCGACTATTTGGTGTACTGCAGGGTGACGGTGAATGCGTGTTGTTCATGCGAGAAGTGAGTTCAGGGAATCCGTATGTCGTTTTGTCTACACCACCATACGAGCAGGAAGCCCACTGACGACGGGGGGCGGTGCGGCTTGAGAGCCTGCCGAACAAGTCGCGACTGGGGGGGCAGCATTGGCCTCTTAACCAGCGGAGCGATGGCGTCGCAACCAACCGCTTGCAGGTCTGGTCGGCACGCTCCCGTTTGAAAACTGATTCTGGGAGCGAAATCTCTTGCGAGGTGTGGGAGAACAAGTTTTGGATGTGGGGTGGCATGAACCTGAAGTCGCCTCTTTCGCATTGTGACAAGGACATTCACGATCGCGGACACTGACGCTAACAGGTAGCATGCCTTCAGGGGCCTTGCCAACCCGCACAGGGCGGATTGAGACGCTCGTGACGTAAGGGGACCCAGTGTGGTTATTCGTCTAGGTTCCTGTATGCTCTTCGCGTCTTCCATCTACCATGTCACCTTATCTCAGTCGCTTGGGAATTATTGCAGAAACGCTTTTTATGGCACGCATCAAAATTCAGGTCAGCTTGCTCGTTCTGGTTGCTTTGCCCGCAATGCTGCTGGCGATGAGTTTGTCGATGATTTCGTACAAGCGGACTACCCAACACGTTCCAATGCACCTTGACTTTGGATTCCACGCGGATGGAACGGCGTGGAAGTTCCAGACGGGAGAAAAAGCTTGGTGCGAGATCAAGTCTTGGGGATGGCCGTTAGCGTACGAGTGGACGCCGGCACCTCTCCCACGCACTGGAATCGAAATAAGTGCGCCCCGAAACCATCGAAGTAATGGAATTAGTTTCCCGAACTTGGTGGTAAACCTGAGTTTGGGAAGTTGCGTGGTGCTGGTGCTGTTTGGGATGGTCTCTTGGTGGTTGCATCGGAGTTCCCCGAGTAATGCTCAGCCAGTTCATATCGCTAAGTGGCGGGGACTGTTGGTTGTTTTCATCTCTTTGTTTGTTGCCAATGCCTGGGTTGCTTTTTACAAAACATCGAAAAAGGAAGTTCCGCGGCATTTTGTGATGAAGGATGATAGAAGTTGGCGTCTGGAGAGTGCGGTGCCTGATTCCGAGGTGGTGATCAGATCGCTGGGTTGGCCCTTTGCATACTTTTGGGGGCCATTCCCCGACGCGCAGGAAACTCTACCCTACAACCACCGGAGTTATCATATTCGCTGGCCCATTCTCTTTTTAAATCAGCTTGGGGTAACAATAGTTACCTTGATCAGTTTGTGGTTTGCATGGTTTGTTTTACGCAAATATAAATACGGGAAGACTAATACGCGGCCTGCAACTGAGATTCGTGGTTGATTGGAAAGGTGTGTCGTGTCAAGTACTACTCCTCCCCCCCCCTCGCAAGCTGCGTTTGGTGGGCACCCAAACAGCGTTCATGACCGGTCACTTTGCGAATAGGCGCAGGGTCCGTTTATGGTAATTGTTGGTCATTAATCCGTTTACCACTGAGGCGAGCATGTATTTTTTTAAGTGCGTTGTTGTAGGTGTTGCTGTGAGCGTGACGTGCGGGTGCGATCAGTGGTTGCCTACGCTACGTGGGGGTAGAAAACAGGCTGCCACTGCGTTAGCAGCGGAGCAAGGTAGCTCAGAATTTGTAGCACTGAAGCAAGCAGCCGAAAATGGAATTGCGCGTGCTCAGTACGAGCTGGGTTATGTGTACTGCTACGGCCCGGGTGTTTCACAGGACTACGTGGAAACGGTGAAGTGGTACCGACGGGCGGCAGGGCAAGGACATGCGGAGGCGCAGTGCGAATTAGGTTTGGTTTACACGAATGGGGAAGGTGTGCCACGGGACTACGTCGAAGCGTTGAAGTGGTACCGATTGGCGGCAGAGCAGGGGAAAGCATCAGCTCAGTTTGCACTGGGGCACATGTACAACTACGGACACGGAGTGCCACGGGACTACGCTGAAGCATACGCGTGGTTCTCTGTCGCGGCGATTGGGGGGAACGAGTACGCGGTTAAGGATCGAGATTTAATTGCTGGCGAACTCACGCCCACGCAATTGTCGAAAGCACAGAAACTGGCCACGGACTTGCATGAAAAGTTCAGCACAAGAAATTGATACAGGCTATATCGTCACCGCCGGCCGGAAAACTGCAGGTACGTCCAAGGGGGCCAAGCGAGTGTCCTAAGGTTCGCAGACGTTGAGTCAGATTTATCAAGGTCACGTCGCTGCAGCGGTGATCTACTGGCCTTGGTTGACGTGACTTCACCCTCCCCCCCTCTCCCGGTTTTTGCACCAAGTTGAGTGACAGACTCGGTGTCATGAATGCGGCAGTGTTCCGAAGGTTCAAGCGTAGTGAACGCGGAACAACAGGTAGCCACATTTGCGGCGGGGGGGGAATCAAATGACCTGTGGATGCGATGATGGTTGCACTCGAGTGGCCCGCGATAAAAAACCCACCAAGCTTTCGGGAAACTCTAAAGTATTTCACTGTTTTGCAGGTCAGCGTGAAGCATGCCATTGCAGGATTTAGTTGTTTCTTAGGGAGCGATTACCACGCTTCCGGCCAAGCTTGCTTCACAAAGATCGGGATTCCTTTTAATCGTTTTACGCCAGTGACCCTTCATTTCCCTTACACTCTATCTGTTCAATCAACACAAAATACTGGGGCGAGCATGAAGATTCGAAAATCATTGTTGGCGTGCTTCTTATTTGCGGTGTTTGTTGGGTGCGCTGAATCACCTGAAGACCTAGCGCAAAGGGCAGAGGCTGGTGATTTCTCTGCCATGGAAAAAATGGCGGAGCAGGGGAATGTTGAGATGCAGTCCCTCATGGCGAAGTTGTATCGTGCAGGAGAGGCCGTACCACAGGATGACGCCAAAGCCATAAAGTTCATGCTCATGTCGGCGGGGAATGGAAAGATAGAGGATCAAGGGACGCTCGGGTTAATGTACTCCGAGGGATGGCTTGTTGAAAAAGACAGCGTTGAGGGTGTGAAGTGGTTTCGCATGGCAGCTGAGAAGGGAAACGCAAACGCTCAATACAACTTGGGATTGTCTTACTTAGCAGGCGACGGAGTGCCTAAGGATGAGTCAGAAGCATTCTCATGGTTTTTTCTTGCAGACCTGAACGGTTCTGATGACTCAAAGAAGATACTTGAGGCGTTACGTGAACAGTTTACTCCTCAGGAAGTCATGTTAGCTCAGAAACGCGGTATTGAGTTGTTCAAGATGTACGACAGTAGGCTGTTTATCTTGCACGAAAGCGGAAAGTAGCAGGAGCACCTGCCGCAGGTTTACACCGAACCGATGACCTGGTTTCGGTAGGCGGCCGAGCGGGGCTGGTGGGTGCCAGTTCAACTTAGGTGCGAGGTATGCAAACGGCCTAGGCGTGCCACGGGAACTTGTTGAAGCCTATGCTTGGTTTTCTGTTGCGGGGGTTGGCGGGGATAAGATGGCCATTGACAACTGTGACAATCTGAAGGAATCACTCATCCGCATCCAACCAGTGTTGGGGAAAAGATGGGCGACTGAACTGTTCGAGAAGTACGGGAGCGGAAAGCAACCGCGATCACTTGTGCAGCTTGGGTTTTGGCAAACAACGCAAATGGAGTGAATAAAGGGGGCAGACGCCGTTGGTTTTCGCGTGTTTTGAGTTAAACAGAGTTCATCGGAAATGGTGATTCAGAACATGACGCAGGTGGCGGGCCGAATCGGTGGGGCTGTGTTCGCTCGGGCTGTGTAAATGACAGCCCCGCCAGACACCATCCAGCACCGAGTCTTTTTTTCTTTTTTCTGCGCCGGATAACCAAATGGCTGACGTTGTAGGGGGTGAATCAATACTCTTCACCCTTAATAATGGGCTAATCCAATGAGAAAAAAACGAACTCAGAAACGACGACTTTCCGTTCAGTCACTCGAAAGTCGCCGGCTGTTTGCTGCTGACGTTGGTGTTTTGCCGTCCTGTTCGGTGGAAGTCGAGTGTAAAGTTCCCGCCCTCACGGGTTCCATTCGGCCGGGAGGAACCGAGTGTAAAGTGCCGCCAGGAATCGAGTGTAAAGTGCCACCAGGTGCGAACGTTGTCGGTTCAGTAACCCCCGGTGGCGACATGGAGGTGAACAAGGAAGCGGCTGAAACGGAAAAACACCCCGCGCCAACAAAGACGCCACCTATCGTGCATGGCCCGCATGTACATACTTATGATGGGGCTGTTGGCGACGGACAGAACGATGTGAAAGGGGAAGCGGCTAAGGCAGATGCGGAACCAAAGCCAACCGAAATTGAACGCCCTGTGTTTGGGCCGCACATAATCACTTTCTTTACTGGCATGGGTAACAATATGATGGGGGGAGACGAAATCGCCGATGGCATTGGCGGTTCAACAGATCGCAGCGGCGATGACGTCTAACTTTTAGATGTCAGCACATCAGCAGACGAAATTCCGAAAAATTGCCGTTTTGTTGTCGTGGCTGCCCCATGCAACGTTCTGTACCAGTCGCGCCCGAGCCCCGACGCTTTGCACCGAGCAGCGGGGTTTTTGTTTATGCATGTTTCGCTGCGGCGAGGATCAAGAGGATTAGGAACGCTGAGGCAGGAATGCAATCGCAATGAGAGCATATTGGCGTTACGTCCTTGCAGTGGGTGAACGTCGCTTCGAGGGGTTGTGCGTGACCCACTTCAAATGTACTCCCTTTAATACGCCATAGATTAAGTACACAACCTTGTGGGGAAACGACTCATAGTGCCCTTGGTGCAGCTCCGAATGAAAATAACTTGAACGTTGTCAATCGGTGTGCCGCAGTAGATGCGTGCCTTATATGACTCAGCGCCGCAAGGGTGCTATCGGCTTTCGCAGGTCAGGATTTGTTTGGCACACACGAGGAGTCGAATCAGGTAAACGAAGTACGTATGCTGCTAGTCGTGCTCAGGTATCTGCATTTTCAAATGCTGCACCTCGTATGAAAAGAGGAACTGCAGCAAGACCAATTAGAACCAGATAGACGGCCCAATTGACGCTACACGCATCCGCGAGGAATCGTGGCCAAATGGAGAGCAAGAAGATGGTACTCAACATTGTTACGATGATCATGCTTTGTCTTTGCAGCACGCTCATCTTCACCTCTTGCCTGAATCGATCTTTGATTCTCACAACTCAACCTCCAACTTGGATTTAAATGATGAGACCAGCCTTTCCCGCTTTTCAGGATACCGACTTTTCTAGCAACAGTTTAGGTGAAAAACCCTTGATCGCATTGATTGCGGAGTTGCGGCTGAATCATCTAGGTTGCGAACGACCATAGGGTGCAGGCAGCAAATGCGATCGTCCAACGGATGCGTCCGCCTTCGGGTCGGGTTCGCTCTCTTTCGAGTTGTCGGCAAACACGAATCCCAGTTGACGTGATTCAGAACTTGTCAATTTGCCATACCCTTTGCTCCACACCCATTACCCAGCTTCGTCACTGCTACGAGAAGATCCAACTTCTCGAAAGACGTCGGCCTGTTGTCGTTTCCTCAACACAGGCCTACCGATTCAGTTGGACTATCGTCCCATCGCCTGGATCGATCGAGATTCCCTCAATCATAATGGTGCAAAGACTGGGGGGGGGAGTCAATGCCCAGTTGCCTTTTTTTGTCCTGTTTTACGCTGTAAAAACCCCTCGGCGACGTTCGGAGTGTATCGCCTGCCTGTTCATTTGTGAACACTTGTTTCGCGCAAATTGGGT
>Ga0315322_10002800_pt1 | contig 13533 bp, 9 predicted proteins | sample M110021515metaG_FD_203461 | JGI IMG/M metagenome (GOLD analysis project Ga0315322, IMG submission 203461) | Ammonia-oxidizing marine archaeal communities from Monterey Bay, California, United States - M1 100m 21515 | ecosystem: Environmental > Aquatic > Marine > Intertidal zone | place: USA... | reverse complement strand
GACCTTTCGCAATCATTTGCGTTCCGACCAAAACATCGATTTTTCCTCTTCTGAAGTCATTGAGGACTTCACGGAAAAGGTTTTTTTTGGTCATCATGTCCGCATCGATTCTCATTACGACCGTTTTTCTTGGAAGAAGGTCGCTCACGATATCTTCGATTCTTTGCGTACCATGACCTTTTTTTCGAATGTCGAAAGACTGGCATGCCGGACAGGCTCGCGGAGCGGGTTTGCGGTAACTGCAAAGGTGGCATCTAAGGTAACCGTCGGTTCGGTGATAGGTCATTGCAATACTGCAATCCTTGCACTGTTCCACGAAACCGCATTCAGGGCACAGCATGGTCGTGTTGAACCCCCTCCGGTTGAGAAACAGGATGCTTTGTTCCCGGTCGGTGTACCTTTGACGGAGCGCCTCCACGAGTGGTTGCGACAAAATGGGCGGTATTTTTTCCCTCAAGCTTTCCCTCCGCATGTCAACGAGGTGAATTAGGGGCAGTTCTCTTCCGTCAATCCTCTTCGTCAATTCGCTCTTGGCGTATTTTTTTTTCTCGACGTTGTGAAGAGTCTCCAGCGAGGGTGTGGCCGAACCCAGAACGCAGACGGCTTCGTTCAGCATAGCCCGGTAAACTGCGACATCCCTGCCATGATAACGCGGGTTTTCATCCTGCTTGTAAGCCGGTTCATGCTCTTCGTCGACCACCACTAGTCGGAGATTCGATACAGGCGCGAAAATGGCAGACCGTGCCCCCACTACGATCTTCGCATCCCCTTGAGTAATCGAACTCCATGCATCGAGTCTTTCCCCTGCCGAAAGATGACTGTGCCAAACCACTACCTGCTCGCCCTGCTTGCTGAAACGATGGCGCAGACGAGAGACCGTTTGAGGCGCCAGAGCGACTTCGGGAACCAGGAACAACACGCTTCCCCCCATTGACAAAGCTTCCTCCATTGCCTCGAAGTAAACCTCCGTTTTTCCCGAACCGGTAATCCCAAGCAGCATATGAGTGGAAAAGCGGTTCGTTTTCAAACTCTCCTTTATTTCTTCCGAGGCTTTGCTTTGCTCATCCGTGAGTTTGACTTCCGCATATACTTCGCCGGCCGAATCCATTAGGTCATCGGAGTAGGCCACCCGCTTCACCGCATCTTTGGTTTCCTTGGCCAAGCCCTTTTCCATGAGTCCCTTGGCGACGCTCTCCCCCACTCCGAGATTCTTGATCGATTCATTGAGCGGGATGGGTCCTGCTTTTTGGATCAGGAAGTCAAGGAGAACCCGTTGCTTGGGGGACCTGGCAACGAGTTGCTTCCCTTTGTCCGTTAATCCAAGCTTGGTGATTTCGAGCATTCTTTTTGTTTTTTCACCCATTCCATCCCTGACTGCTGCAGGTATCATTCCCTCCAGTACGGATTCGATCGAGGTGGCGTAATATCCACTCATCCATCGGGCCAAGGCTATCAAGTCGGGGCTCAATACGGGATCATCTTGAACCAGGGATAGTACGAATTTCAGCTTCTCAACGGATGGTGGAGGGGATTCGGGATCAAGAGAGCTTACTATTCCCATGGTTTTTCTGTGCCCGAGTGGAATTCGAACCAACGAGCCCAATCGTATCAGTGGGGCAAGTTTTCGATCCACCGCGTAGGCAAGAGCTTTCTTGAAACCGGAGAGAGGTTGAACTTCGATGGTTTTGGCAGTGTTCGTCACCTTTTTCGAAGGTCGTAGCACAGGAGTCTAGGACCTTGCCCCGTACGCCTGTCGGTTTCGTTTTGCATGACGTAGAGCAAACCCTTGCTCAGGGCAGGTAATGTCCAGGTGCCGGGAGCGAAGAAAAGTTGCTTTTTGCTTATTATCTTCCACCCCTTTTTGTCCATTTTTACGATCAGGAGAGATCCTATTTCGGATAAACAGATGAAGAAGTCCTCTACCTTCAGGAATGCTCCTCTGAAAAATTCCAACTCAAGGGTCCGCCTATCCATCTCTTCGGTCCAATTGATGCGGTCACGCCAATAAGCTTTTCCGTTGCCGGGGTTTATGCAAAAGACATCGGCTCCCTGTTGATGCCGACCCGCGACCCCATATAGTGCTCCACCCGAAAGGATCGGCGTCATCCAGTGGACGTTAAGCGTTTCATCGGACCAGACGACGGACGGGGTGAAGTCTTGGTCGAACTCCACAACGACCCCACCCTTTTCGTAACATTCGGAAAGAAACACCCGGTTGTCTCCGATAGGAAGCGGAGGGACTGCGTTGGCAGATTCGAATTTAGACGATCTCCATGGAAAGCGTGCCAATTTGCTGCCGTCTTTCGGGTCGATGACCAGAAGGCCTCCCTTGGGGGGGCGGCTTTCTCCTCCTGTGAAGACCAAGCAAACTTCCTTTCCATGGATCATTGCCCTCGAAGGTGAGGAGTAACTGGCTCCCCACGAATCTTTCGTTATCCACTTGGTTTTTCCGGTAAACCTATCCAAGCCCACGACGCATCTCTCCTTGCTCCCTCCCACGTTCACGATCAGCGTATCCTTTATGACGATTGGAGTGGAGCCTTTGCCGAAAAAATATTGAGGGATTTCAAATTCATCGCCCAAGTTTCTTTGCCATGTCTTTTTGCCGGTCTTGCTTTCGAGGCAAGTCAACCAGGCAGTGACGCCGTGAGCATAGACATAGTTTCCGGCGATAACTGGGCTTGCCCGGGGGCCATTCGAGTATCCGTATCGATCACGATATTCGACTGGATACTGGAATTTCCAAACCAGCGTGCCATTCGTGGCGTCAATACAATCGATTTGCTCGTGCTCGTCCTTGCGGTGAAAGATCATCAACAGGTTGCCTTTGACTGCCGGAGAAGCATAGCCTTCACCTTTCTCTTTTTCCCATAGCAACCTAGGGCCTGAATCCGGCCATTTGCCAATGATTGCCGTCTCTGTGGATTTTGCATTGTCGTTGGGACCATTGAGTCTCGGCCAGTCGTGGGTAACCGCTTCCTTGCCCAAAGGGTTGGCTTTTGCGTGAAAGATCAAGCCTGAGTTAGCCTGTTTTTCTTCGGTCGCAGAAGTCAAGTGCGGCAGGCCAAGGGAGATGGCACAAACCACGCTTTTTATCGGTATGCCGAAAGGGATGATTGAAAATGAAAATCTAGAATACAAAAGGACTCGCACTGGTTTGTTTTTATGCTTATTGGATATTCTAGAAATAAGTGAAAGAACTCATTAAGTCCACCCCTTCCGTTTTCAAGCAAAGGGAAAAGAGCAGAAACGTAGTCAGGTTTCTCCGTTTTGCTTTGGTGCTCTTTTTGTTCGTGGGGATCTATATGTACGCATACCGCAATCTCATGGAAGCAGAGAGGCAAGATTCGGTAAGCTTGGTCGAATCATGCTACTGGGTGCTCACGACCATGTCGACGTTGGGTTACGGAGACATTACCTTCACGGGGGATGCGGGTCGTCTTTTTTCCATGGTCGTCATGTTTACGGGAGTGTTTTATCTCTTTATCGTTCTCCCGTTTGTCTTCATGGAATTTTTGTACAAACCTTTCATGGAGTATCAAACCGGTGCCAGAGTAGCCCGGAAGTTCGAGGCTCCCGGAGGAAAGCACGTCATTTTGACTCATTACGATTCCATTAGTCATGCGTTGATGGAAAAGTTGACCCAGTTCGGCTATCCGTTCGTTCTGATCATCGAGAACATGAAAGAAGCCCTTCGATTGCACGACATGGATTTTCCAGTCATTCTGGGCAGTCTCGATGAAGAGGAAACCTTCCGTAATGCTTCCATTAAGGACGCAGCCATGCTCGTCGCTACCGATGACGATATCCGAAACGTCAACATAGCCTTCCGGGCACGGGACACATCTCCCTCTCTTCCTATCGTCAGTACTTGCAGTAGCGACGCATCGGAAGACATTCTTGAGTTGGCCGGTTCAACCCATGTCATCAAGTCGGCCCAGCAGATGGGGAGCTTTCTCTCCAGGCGCATTTGTTTCACTGACAACTTCACTCACCTCATCGGTTCATTCGAGGAAGTTCAGATCGCCGAGGTCAACATTCATGGAACTCCCTTGGTCGGACAACGTCTCAGGGATGCCAATCTCAGAGAAGAATACGGTGTCAATGTCGTAGGCATGTGGGAAAGAGGCACTTTCGAGCTGCCGGCACCCGAATCCATGTTGAACAATCACACTGTCCTTTTGTTGGCCGGTACGGAAACGAATTTCAAGAAATACGACTCGGCATTCAAGGAGTTTGCCCTTAACACCGCACCTGTAATTATAATTGGTGCGGGAAGGGTTGGCCGTGAAACGGCCAAGGCTCTTGAAGAAATGGGGATTCCCTACCGCTTTATTGAAACGGACGAAAAGAAGGCCGGTATGGTTTCTCATGCAATCGTGGGTGATGCGGCCGACAAGTCCGTTTTGGGGAGGGCTGGAATCAACAAGTCTCCCGCCGTCGTAATAACCAGTCACAACGACGAAAGTAACATATACTTGACGATTTACTGTCGCAAACTTCGTCCCGACATTCAGATCGTAACACGAGCTTTTGTTCAGCGAAATGTGGAACCCCTGCATCGAGCCGGTGCCGACTTCGTTATTTCTCAGGATCACATGGGTGCAACTTCAATCTTCAATCTATTGAGACGGGCAAAGATCCTGATGGTTACCGAAGGCTTGGACATTTTCAGCCAAAAAACTCCCAATACTCTCATCGACGTCAAGGTCAAGGATTCCAAAATCCGTGAAAAAACGGGGTGTAGCATAGTGGCGATCAGAGGTCAGGCTGGAACCGTGATAACGCCCTCACCCGAAGATCAATTCTGTAAAGACGGAGAAATCATCCTCATTGGAGACGAGGCTGCCGAGAAGGAGTTTGAGGAAAGGTTTTGCTCAACTTGATTCCGCTATATCTCCTGGTCCAATATGGTCGGCCAAGGCCTTTCTTGGTTAAAATTCATGTTTTCGGGGCAAAAGCGACTGACTGCGAACAGGGGGGGGCTCGCCCTTCACTGCAAATTCAAATGTTCCGCAATGAGATTGATTGGCAATAAATTTACCTTTTTCGGGGATATTGAGTCATGAGATTCTCTTGTAACCGTTGGTGGACTTGCTTCGTCTTGGTTTTTGTTTTGTTTGGGGGTTGCACGCGAAAACATGTGCCAACGCTTCCTCAAGTGAATGATTTTTCCCAGTATACGGAGAACTATTATTCGGGGACGCCCCGGGTTTGGAGGCTTGCCATGGAGGAAGTCCGGTTGAGCGGAAAGCCCCAAACCCTACTCATGGATCACGGGGAAGAGGCTTTGGTTCTTCGGATTAACCTTATTCGATCGGCTCAGGAAAGTGTCAGGATTCAAACCTTCGCCTGGGTTTTTGACGAAGTCGGCAAGGCCATGATATGGGAACTCGTCCGTGCTCACCTTGACCGGGGAATCAAGGTCGAAATTCTGATCGACCATATGTTTAGCGATCATGATCCCGAGGTGATCGCTTATCTGTCCTCACTCGGCCCTGGTTTTCAAATAAAGTACTTTAATCCAAGCGCCAATCGCCTAGCCCCATCGCTTTTGGATAAAATTGCCAACGCGACCGTTGATTTTCATCGTCACAACGCCCGAATGCACAACAAGTTGTTCGTCGTGGACGAACGGATGGCCATCACTGGAGGCAGAAATATTTCAAACGAGTATTATGATCAATCGATTGGAAGAAATTACAAGGATAGGGACGTTTTGGTCTTGCTGCCCGAGGCCCAGAATCTCACCGAGTGCCTGGATCTCTATTGGAGGGACGATCACGCGGTTTCTTCGAGCGAGATGCTTGAAGTTTCCGAGTATACCGCGGGTCTGTCTTCGGTGCCCGACCTGAACCGAAGCCACTTTTGTTCTTTCGCGGTTTTGGAGGATTTGGAGACCAAGGCGAGCGACGAAAAATGGATACGAAGGAAATTCACCGATAACTTGAAACCGACGCAGAATGTTTCATGGGTCTACGACTCTCCGGAGAAAGTGTCCCGGGCTCCCGTGTTGGCGTCAACCGTATCCCAGGCCCTGACCGATGCCATCGCCACAGCCCAATCGGAAGTGATCATTCAATCCCCCTACTTCGTCTTGAGCGAGGACGCTCAAAACCTTTTGAAACATATCAAGGAGAGCCACCCAGATATCAAAATGATTGTTTCCACAAATAGCTTGGCTGCCACGGATAACTGGCCGACCTATGCGGCTCACTATGGAGAAAAACGAATCTACCTCGAGGACTTGGGCTTGGAAATGTGGGAGTTTAAGCCGATTCCCGAGGCCATCGATGTGATGATGAGTTACCGGAAGCTACTCCGTCGTCTTCCTTTGCCCCGGGAAACCTTTCGACATGGAGAAATCAAGTTCAAGGTCGATCGAACGCTTTCCCTGACTGGAGAGATTGTCCAAACGCCGGATTCTCCTCAAAAGCCAAGGGCCGACAGGATTAATCGTCACCTTGAGGTTCCGCCTTACCTGTCTATGCACGCAAAGTCTCTGGTTGTTGATGGAAGGTTATCTTATGTCGGTTCCTACAACCTGGACCCTCGTTCCGACTCCTACAATACCGAGGTCGGTCTGTTGGTATTGGATCATGGCTTTGCCTCCAGGCTCAGGGACAGTATTCTTACGGACGCCTCCCCTCCCAATAGCTATCTGATAGGATCGAAGAAGAAAAAACCGGTCATTAGTGCGGTCAATTGGGTTTTCAATGTAATGTCCGAGAAGCTCCCGTTTCTTGACCCTTGGCCTATCCGATCCCATACTTCCTATCGATTGAGGAAGGACATGGAACCGGTATCCGAAGGGGATTCGAGCTTTTTCGAAAATTGGGAGGATGTCGGGAATTTCCCCGGCCTTAGTCTGTGGGCCAAAAAACAAATTTCGGCACGCCTGTTCAAGACGACCGGGATGATTTTCAAACCCCTCCTTTAGTTCCCCCGGGCCGTCTTTGAGCTTCGTCCCAATTGGTGTCATTTTACTTACAAGTTGACTAACTAAAGATTCCTTTTAATTTATTTGCATATGAAATTAACTTTAGCTGCTTTCGCCCTGCTATTCTTCACATCTTTTACTTTGGCCGCCAAATCAAGACTTGGAGAGTATTATCTAGGTTTTGGATATTCGGTTATTGACGGAGGGAAGACTGTGGATCTCGAAGGCGACGCGTTTCAGATCACTGCCAACAGCATTGCAAGCGATTCCACCGACTTCATCTTGAACTTCAGTTACGGTAGGGCGGACGGTACGCTGACCGATGGAGCTGGTGCTACGACTACCTCCGATGGCACGACTTTCAATATCGGGTTGGACTATGTTTACCACTATGATGAAAATGTTTTTCAAAATGGCATGTTCAGACCCTACGCAGGGTTGGGATTGAGCTATCTTGGTGATGACTTGGGTGTTACTCTCGGAGACGATGGGTTTACCTGGAGCTTTTTGGGCGGAATCGAAATCCTATTTACCGATAACTTCTCCTTCTTGCTCGGTGGAAGGTTCATTGGGTTGTGGTCGGACTTCGGTGAAAACGATTTCAACTTGCATACGGGCTTGAGTTATTGGATTACCGATGTTCATGGGATTGCCCTCGAATATAACCGGGCTTTTGATCAGGAAGTTGACTTCATCACTCTGAAGTACCTCTATTCCTGGCAATAGCTCACATTGGGCACGTGAGGTTTTTGATTGAGTAACAAAGAGCCTTATTTCGAGGATATCCCTGACCGCAGGGATACTAACAGTCTCAAGTGGGGCAAGTATGCCGGGAGAGACGTCATTCCCCTTTGGGTTGCGGACATGGATTTCAAATCCCCTCCCGAGGTAATCGAAAGAGCTTCAAGAGAAGCGGATTTCGGAAACTTTGGTTATGCGAAATGCCCGACCGGACTGGTCGATGTCGTCATTGAAAGGTGTATGAAATTATACGGCTGGGAAGTCGATCCATCGTGGATTGTTTGGTTGCCCGGCATGGTTTGTGCCCTAAACGTATCCTGCAGGGTCTTCGAGAAGGACAGTTCGCAGGTTTTTACGCAAACCCCCGTTTACCCGCCCTTTCTTACGGCCCCCGGAAACTTTGATCTGCCCTGTACCCGCATTCCCATGGTTCTTAATGAGGGAAGGTTCGGGATTGATTTCGATGCGCTGGAAGCCTTGCCTTCCAATCCTTCCGATCTGTTCATGCTTTGCCATCCGCACAACCCTGTGGGCAGTGCTTTCACCAGAGATGAGCTAAAGAAGTTTGGAGAATGGGTCTGCCGGAAGGACCTTTATGTCTGTTCCGACGAAATTCATTGCGACCTCTTGCTTGACCCTGGGCTTAGTCATACGCCTTTGGCCTTGCTCGGCCCTGAAGTCGCGGATCGGGCAATTACCCTTATGGCTCCAAGCAAGACGTTCAACCTGCCGGGCTTCGGGTGTTCATACGCAATCATCTCCAGTGGTAAACTCAGAAGCAGGTTCAAGCAAGCGATGGCGGGAATCGTGCCGGATCCTCCTGCAATGGGTTTCGCCCTTGCCGAGAGCGCATACCGTACCGGTGAAGCTTGGAGGATTGAGCTTATCGATTACTTGAGAGAAAACCGGGACTTTGCTTTCGATGAACTGTCAAAAATCAACGGACTTATCCCCTTCTCTCCTCAAGCTACTTATCTTTTGTGGATGGATGCCCGCAACCTTCCGGTTGAAACCCCCCAGCGTTTCTTCGAAAATGCAGGAGTTGGCCTGTCCGACGGAAAGGACTTTGGTGCACCCGGGTTCCTTAGGCTGAACCTCGGTTGCTCCAGGCAACTCCTTGGTCAAGCACTTGAACGTATGGTTTCCGCTTGCAACGCCCTTTAGGTTCCATGGAAAAAGGCAAGGACGACCGTCTTCGCGAGCTTCGCAAGTTGATTCGTGAACACGATCAGAAGTATTATCAGGATGCAAGGCCAAGCATCGGGGATCAGGAGTATGATCTATTGAAAAAGGAGCTTGAGGGACTGGAAGAAGAAATCGATCCCCTTGGCTTGTTCAAGACTGATGGTTCCCCCTCCGGTGACGGTGAGGAAAGTATGCCGCAGGTAGGGGACGACCGCCTTGAGGCATTTTCATCTCATCAGCATCTTCTCCCTATGCTGAGCTTGGACAATACCTACGATGAAGCTGAGTTTTTCGACTTTGATCAAAGATTGAGGAAACTTTTCGACCACTCCGACTTGCCTTACGTGGTTGAGCCGAAAATTGACGGGGTGGCCGTTTCCCTTACTTATCTGAACGGGACTCTGGAGACTGCAGTTACCCGAGGGAATGGGGTCGAGGGAGACGTGATTACCCAAAACCTCAGGCACATAGATTCCCTGCCCTTTGACTTGTCGCATTTGGATTTGCCCGATGTTCTGGAGATACGGGGTGAAATCTACATGAGTCACGAAGAGTTTACACGGTTGAACGAAAACCGAGCCCAGGAAGGCTTGCCTCTCTATGCAAATCCGAGGAATTTGGCTGCCGGCACGGTCAAGTTGCTGGACCCGAAGGAAGCTGCTTCCCGCAAGCTTGAAATCGTCCTTTACGGAATGGGGGCCTGTACACCCGAATCGCGATTTGCCAACCAGTCGGAATTCCATCGGGCGATCCGGGAGTGGAACTTGCCGACGGTAGAATTCCTCAAGTCCGTTCCCTCTGCAACTGCTGCCTGGAAGGCGATCGAGGAACTCGATCAAATCAGGCATGGATACGGGTATCCGACGGATGGAGCGGTGGTAAAACTCGATTCGTTCGAGATGCAAAGGATGTCCGGGAGTACCGCCAAGGCTCCGCGTTGGGCCATAGCCTATAAATTCGAATCGGAAAGACAGGAGACTTTCCTGGAAGAAATCGCTCTTCAGGTGGGAAGGACCGGTGCCATTACCCCCGTTGCTTGCCTTAGTCCCGTCCAGTTGGCGGGCACGACCGTATCACGGGCCAGCCTTCACAATGCCGACGAGATCATGCGCAAAGATATCCGTGTGGGTGATTTCGTCATCGTCGAAAAAGCAGGTGAAATCATTCCCCAGGTTCTCGAGTCGGTTCCCGCCAAGCGAAAACCTCATTCAGTCCCCTTTGAGTTTCCTTCGGATTGTCCCGTATGCTCCACGGTTCTAATCCGGGAAGAGGGTGAGTCGGCATGGCGTTGCCCCAATTCAACATGTCCCGAGCAGGTTAAAGGCAGGCTAAGGTATTTTGCATCTCGAAATTGCATGGATGTCGATCATCTTGGGGAAGCCGTGATCGATCAATTGGTTGACAAAGAAATGGTTCGAATGGCTTCTGATTTGTACGAGTTGAGCAAGCAGGATTTTCTCGAGCTTGAAGGTTTTGCCGAAAAATCGGCCGAGAACCTGATTGAGTCGATAGGGAAAAGCAAGCAAGCGGGTCTGGGGAGACTTCTTTGTGCCTTGGGGATCAAGCACGTTGGCTCATCCGTAGCCAAAGAGTTGGCTCGACGTTTTTCAAGTCTTGCCGAATTGGGAAAGGCTTCGCAGGAAGATCTTGTTGGGATGGACGGAATCGGCGCCGTGATGGCCGAAAGTATTTCCGACTACTTCAATGACCCGGATACTCAATCGATGATCGAAAAGCTTGGGTTAGCAGGCGTGGTCACTACCCGCCCCGAAATTGACTCGAAGGATCTTCCGTTTTCAGGTCAATCTTTTGTCCTTACCGGCACCCTTGAGACCTTTTCCCGGCTCGAAGCGACGCGTATGATCGAGGAAAAAGGAGGAAAAGTTTCTTCCGGCGTAAGCAAGAAGACTTCTTTGGTCGTTGCTGGGCCCGGCGCTGGATCCAAGCTGACCAAAGCTCAATCGCTTGGCGTGGAAGTAATGACGGAAAACGAGTTCGTGAGCCTATTGGAGAATTCCTGACAATCCCCAAGTCATCATCGCACGAATAGCGTTGAGGAAGGAACGTTCTTTCTCTATCGTGCCCAATTGCCTTCGAACTTGCTTGTATCATGACCAAATCTGAAAAAATGGGCTTTGACCCCGTTGAAGATGCCATTGCCGAAATAGCGAATGGCAACATGATCATTGTCACGGATGACGAGTCCAGGGAAAACGAAGGCGATTTGATCATGGCGGCCTCCAAGGTTACGCCTGAGGCGATTAACAAAATGATCGTCCATGGACGCGGGCTCATATGCGTTCCCTTGCTGAGCAACCAATTGACCCGTTTGGGAGTGTCGAGCATGGTTCCTCACAACCGGGAGGCTCAACGGACGGATTTTACTGTTTCGGTCGATGCCGCCGAAGGCATTACAACCGGAATTAGTGCCTATGACCGTTCCAGCACGATTCGAATCTTGGCCGACCCATCCGGCAGCCCCGAGGATCTTGTGCAACCAGGGCATGTTTTTCCTCTCAGAGCCCGTTCCGGCGGAGTGCTCGAGCGGGCCGGTCATACCGAAGCAGCGGTGGACCTTGCTTCCCTAGCCGGCTTGCATCCGAGCGGAGTCATTTGTGAAATCCTCAAAGAAGACGGGAGCATGGCCAGGTTGCCCGACCTTCGAAAGCTGAAGAAGAAATGGAACTTGAAGCTTATCTCGATTGCCTCGCTGATCGAGTACCGTCATCAGCGAGACCGTTTGATCGAGAAGTTTTCGGAGTCCGACTTTCCCACTGCATTCGGTACTTTTACGCTTCATGTATTCAGGAGTGTTCTTGATGGCAGAATTCACTATGCTCTGACCAAAGGAAAGATATCATCCCGATCCTCTACCCTGGTTCGCGTGCAGACGGCAAACGTCATGAACGATGCTCTCGGCCTCAATCAAGGCAAGGGCAGCAAAAGGCCCATTGACCAAGCCCTCCATGCCATTTCGGAAAAAGGATCGGGCGCCCTTCTCTACATGGAGCCCAGGCGGGCGGAAGCTGGAAGGGAAGATGTTTCCTCCTCTAACCCAAAACTTGATGCCCTGGCCGTTCCGAAAATGGATTTTCGCGATTATGGAATAGGTGCTCAAATCTTGGTCGATCTCGGGATCAAGAAGTTGAGACTGCTTTCCCGCGACCGGAGAAAAGTTGTGGGACTTGAAGGTTATGGCCTTGAAATCACCGATTATGTTCTTCTTCCCAAGAAATGAGTCAGTCTCCTCCCAGTGACAAAAGAATTGACCCGAGTGGCTTCTCCATCGGTGTCGTTGCTGCTTGCTACAACGAGGGACTAGTCGAATCATTGTTGGAAAAAGTCACTGCCGGTATTTGTGAAAATGGCCAACCCGCCGAAATTCTCGTCGAGCGAGTTCCCGGTTCTCATGAAATTCCATGCGGCATCAATCTTATGCTCAATGCGCGACCTTTTTCCTGCATGATCGGCCTGGGCGTCGTCATCAAGGGTGCGACTTCACACCATCACTTAGTTGCCGAAAGCGCAGGCAATGCACTTCAATCACTGTCTGCCCGTCATGGCGTTCCGATTATCAATGGAATTATCGTTACCGAAGACTTGGTTTCGGCTCAGGAAAGAATAATCGGAGATTTGGATCGGGGAAGTGAGTTTGCCCGGGCTGCGCTGGAAATGGCTCAATTATACGAAAAATGGACGAAGACCTGAATACCAACCCGGCTTGGAGTCAGCGTAGGCAAAACCGAGCCACCGCTTTCCGCTTTCTTTTCCAATGGGAAATGAATCCGCCTGACGACATGAGTGCCGATCTTACGGAGTTTTTGGGCCGCCTCGGAGGCAAAGAGGATTTCTATTCGTACGCAATCGAATTGGTTGACGGAGTGATCGATAAAATAGAAGTCTTGGATTCCATTATCCGGGAGCTTGTAGACAACTGGGAGTTTTCGCGAATCGCCAAGGCCGACTTGGCCTTGCTCCGGGTGTCGCTTTACGAGCTCAAGTACCGTTTGGATATTCCACCCGTCGTCATTATTGACGAAACTCTGGAAATCAGTAAGGAATTTTCCAGTGAGAACTCGCGTAAATTTCTAAATGGGGTTCTTGACAAGGCCAGGTCCATGATGCCCAGACCCGCCCGTAAGCCTGCGATTTGAGGGTTCCCCCTAACTTTTTCCGATAGCAAAGGCCCTGAAGCCGATTTGCTTAAGTTCGGCAAGGTCAAGCAGGTTCCTTCCATCGAAGAAATAAGCGGGTTTTGTCATCAGCCCGAAAATCTTCCCGAAATCCATTTCCTTGAATTCATCCCATTCCGTTAGTAGAGCGATTGCGTGGGTACCCAGGCAGGCATCTTCGGCATCTTCGCAAAAAGTAATGCGACCGCTCTCCTCTTCACTCAATCCGAGCGAGAAGAGAATGGACTCGGGCTTGACCTTCGGGTCGTAAATGCGCAGGTCGGCCTTTTCCTCCAGCAGTCTCCTGCAAACCGCGATGGCGGGAGATTCCCGCAGGTCATTGGTATCTTTCTTGAAGGCGTAACCAAGGATGGCAATGCTCTTTCCTGATACGGTGTTGAACATGTTGTCGAGGATCCGGGTGACGAAACGTTCCTTTTGATATTCGTTCATCTCTACGACCTGAGACCAGTAGGAGGCAACCTCAGGGAGTCC
>Ga0315322_10002798_pt1 | contig 13539 bp, 12 predicted proteins | sample M110021515metaG_FD_203461 | JGI IMG/M metagenome (GOLD analysis project Ga0315322, IMG submission 203461) | Ammonia-oxidizing marine archaeal communities from Monterey Bay, California, United States - M1 100m 21515 | ecosystem: Environmental > Aquatic > Marine > Intertidal zone | place: USA... | reverse complement strand
TTCCAGTCTTCATTCCCAGAAGAGAATTGATTGCCATTACATCCGAACAAAACGCTCGAAACCAATAGACAAAAGAAAGGTAATTTAAATACGGGGTTCATCAAGAGTGAAAAGGAGTATACTACATTAGATCTCAAACAACTCATTGCGAGCTTCATTTTACTACTCAACGGGTAAGTATAATAATCAAAATTCAAGAAAACTCGCGAATGTTCCACCGGGCTCTTTCGGTTCAACTATCACAATCTAGTAAATACGAAATAAAGACCTCTCGTTCGACATACGCCTCCGAATGATCTAAAGTATGGAATGGCGGAGAGAACGGGATTCGAACCCGTGGAAGGACGATTAGCCCTTCACCGGTTTAGCAAACCAGCGCATTCGACCACTCTGCCATCTCTCCTAAAGCCTGAAACTAAGGATATTGAAATACGGGAAAGGAATAGGGGAAGCAATCCGATTTTAAAATTAGCTTTTGCTAATGCTGAAAGTCAAAAAATTAATATGGGCAAACCAAGCAGACATTTCAAAAACCTTCGTAAGCTAATTTTTATTTACCTTCAAAGATGTTTTTAGCTTAAATAAAATAGTAGTATTCCTCAGCAACAGGTTCTGATTGACCATAAACAGTCCAAAGAGATGATCTACAATAAGAGCTAAGATTTCATTGCTAGAACAATTACTTCACCAGGAAGCCAGTGCTTGGCTCCTTTGCGTGTGACGAACGAATCCGGACTTGCCCGAAGGTTGCCTTGAACCTCACTCCAAAGCACAGGTCCAATGGTCTCGGATCCATCCAAGTAATACCAACCGGTATCATCATTCTTTGCGAACGTAGCCCATTCCAAGGCCAACCCGACAGCAGTTTCAAGTTCAGCTTCGTCTATACGGTTATCTTGATTTTCATCAAAGGCGGAAATAGCCTCCAAGTTTTCAGAAAGCCAAGAGCGGACTATATTCGAGTCATCGCTTTTTTGGGAATTTGCTTTCGAGGAGGTCTTCCTCGTTGATTTTTTTGGAGAAGAGACGGGTGCACGCAACTCGGCAAAATCTCGAACCTTTTTCGGTTGGCTCGGGGAATTTTCATTAGCCGAATCGAGAAGTTTCGCTGCCTCAGATGGATTCTCCGTAAGCTTGCCTAGGAATTCGGGCAATTCTATGCCTACGTTCTTTGTGAGCTGATGAAGTGGAGGGAGAGCTCCTACGAGTCCGGACACGAAGTTAGCGGTGTCGTTCTTTCCACCCTCGCCTTTGCCTGAGTCCCAGACGGTAACAGAATCTATCTTAATGTTGGCGATAGCTTTAACTTGTTCCTCAACAAGTTGTGGAAGCTGTTCGGTAACTAATAGAAGGGTGGCCTCATCTGCCCCACCTGCTGCGCCGACGATATCGGAAAACCCTTGCGCCTTGCTCTGAAGGGCGGCGAGCGTCCCTCTGGCCTCCGCCTCCATTATGGAGAAATTACCATCAGCCTCACCCTTTCGGAGACGGCGCGTCTTTTCGGCGTCAGCTTCAGCAAGAGTCTCGATCTTTGCTTTTTCAATTTCAGCGGGAACTACGATGTCCGCATGCTGGGAAGCTCGTTCTCGCTCTGCACGAGCCCTTTCAGCGGCTTGCTCGGAAGCATATGCTTCCTCTAAAGCCTGTGCCGTCTTAACCTTTTCGGCCGCGGTAGCGAGTCGTTCGGCCTCGGCTTCCTGCTCACGCCGTTGAGCATCGGACTGAGCAACCTTGATTTTTGCAATATTCTCACCTTCCACAGCAGTGGCTTGGGCACCGGAGACCTCTACTCTTTGCTCTCGCTCCGCGTTCGCCTTACCGATTTCACCATCACGCTCCCGCTCGGCAACGCTAACCTTAGCTTCATTAACAGCTCGTGCAGCTGCCTCTTTGCCAAGAGCTTGGATGTAGCCCGACTCATCGGTAATGTCCTGAACGTTAACGTTGATCAAACGAAGTCCGACCTTAGTTAATTCTACCTCAACGCCGTTGGTAATCTTCTCGATTAGCAAATCTCTGTCGGTGTTGATGGACTCAATATCCATAGTGGCGATTACGACTCGCATCTGACCGAAAATTATGTCTCTAGCAAGCTCTTGTATTTGAGCAAGATTCTGGCCAAGAAGACGCTCGGCGGCATTTTCCATAGTACCCTTTTCAGTGGAAATACCAACGGTGAAGGTAGATGGCGTATTGACCCGGATGTTCTGTTTGGAGAGCGCTCCCTCCAACTTGATTTCGATGGGGATGGGCGTTAAATCGAGCCATTCAGACGCCTGAATGAGAGGCATGATAAAAGTTGCACCGCCATGGATACACTTGGAGGAACGCCCACCTCCTGTTTTTCCATAGACAACTAGAATCTTATCGGAAGGACAGCGTTTGTAGCGACTGAAGAAAAAAACCAGCGTTCCGAGGATAACGAGGATGAATGATATAATAACGGCTAATTCCATGAGTTTGTGCCTTTCGTTTTAGAGTTCGTTGAAATGTGAGTGGGGGTTAACCCGTGGAAAAGTCTTCGGACTCGCTTTCCAAACTTTCGACCAACAAGGTCTGCTGGTCGATGAGAGCCTTGACGCGCACGGCAGTTCGGTTTCCAAGTTTTCGGTCGTGATCGGTGAGGGCTCGTACGGTACGCATGCGTCCCTGCACGAGAACCTCCACTTGCCCCATGCCCTTTCGCTTGGGAGGTATCGGTAAATAAACGTTTCCGACTTCGCCTATTGCGTTGGAGTAGTCCAACGTACCCTCTTCCCGCAGACTGAACATATAGCGCATCAGATATAACACCATACCGAGAAAAATCATGCCGACGACCGTCGCGGCGAAAGTGGCGGCGCCCAAATCGTAACCGTTGTAGAGCATGGAAACCCCCGTCCATCCGAATCCAGTGAAAAAGGCTCCCACGGTACGGATGGAAAACAATCCCGTGTCTCCACCCTCCCCTGCGTCCATCCCATCGGCATCGAAATCCGTATCCGCTCCGATGAGGGTCAATACCATCTGAAGAGCAAGAACGGTCCCGGACACGATTGCTACGACGTAGAAAATCTTCAGGGCGTGAGGATGGGCGGATTGGCCCTCGAGACTCTGCCACCAATCGCTGATCATAGTTGCTTGGGAGAAAAAATAAAAGAAGAGGTTCGAAGGTTTGTTCCCATGAAAAAAGGCATTGCGTCAAGGGAAATTCATCACGGTCATCACTTTGCACACAAACAAACTAACACGAAACAAGACAGGCGCCTATTATAAGAATTGAGAAATATTGTAATCACATTTAACCGAGGGATCCATATATCTTTCATTTTGAATCATGAGATCGATCCAGACCGAACGAAACAAGAATCGTTCCTAGCACAGAAGCGACAAATACATAAGCTCCCCACTGCACCTCTGCAGTAGAACCTCCGGGAAGTGTCTTCACCACTACCACCATAAGGGCTAATGCAAAGACCTCGGCCATAGAGAACTTTCCTGCCCTATGAGCCCACTTGAGCAAACCGGTAATCCTGCCGATGTCGGATTCGCAACCGGCGGCAATCCAATAAAGAGAAAGTTTGCCGACTGGAAAGAGCACCGAGAATATAACGAGGACGGCACCGAGAAACACATCGCCCGTCGAGAAAAGTTTTTCGATCACCCCAAGAATTGAATAAGTCGTAGGTTTGAAATCCTCGGGAGAAAGTAATTCGAAGAACCAGGTCAGTTCTCCCGCGCTCGGAACAATTGTAAGTGTAGGAGCCATTAGTCCGAATCCGAGAAGAATGGAACAAGCTATGACGCCCCAACGTGACTGATTCACTTTTCCTAGAATTTCACCCGAAGGTTATTTCATGAGGTTCACAAGATTCTGGAGGCTCGAGTCCACTGGTAAAAGTCTCAAGACAACTCGGCGTATGGCCGAATCGGACATCTTCTCGTATTTGAACTCGTTGGTCCCTACATGCAAATCTTTGAAGAAAATTTCGACGCGGCCCGCTTCATCGTTATCGGCAACGTCGCTGTCCACAACCTCAATCGCAACATGCTGATCGTCAACAGAACGTACGCGAGCTCCCTTGATGACCTCATCGGGCGAGAATTTCTTACCTAGCAAGTCGGACCATTCAAGTTCCACTCCGAGGCCGGACCAGTCGGCGATCAACGAATCATCCTTCACTTTGCTCTTAAAGACTTCGTTGCCTTGCCAAAGAACACGGTAACGAATGTCGGGTCCACCATCACCAAGGTCCCAGTTTTCATTTTCGAGATTTCTGGGATAAAGCTCAATCAAGGAAGCAAAGAGATAATAGGTCTTTCCGTTCACGAGATTGGTCCCCAAGGATTGAGCAGAGTAATCGACGGGTGGATCATCTCCCCCACCCTCTCCTCTTGCGGAGAAGAACCAATAAATTCCGGCTGACGCCAATACAAGCAGCACGGGAACAAGAGCACCGACCCATGCGGGTTTTTTGGGTGCATCAAAATCAGACATACTGCTCATTCTATTGAATCATGGAACAGGCTTTGCACCGAAAAAGGAAGCTAAAAGAGAAAAGTGATCGAAGCGAACTCCTTTCATCGGAGTCAGACAATGAAGTTCATTCATTAGGTTCCGATGCCACTCAAGCAGCCAAACGGTTCTTGCCGCGCAAAAGACTTTCGACTTGCTCGAAGATCAATCGTACCACTTTGACCGCGACCGAGTTGCCGAACTGCTTGTAGTTTACGTTTCGATTGGGATGGAGCTTAAAGCCTTCGGGAAAGCTCATGACTCGTCGACATTCCTCGGGATGAAGGCGGCGAGGACGACCGTCAACGAGATACATTCCGGTTTTTGCTCCGACGCCACCGCCAAATGCAGACAGGGTGATGGCATGCCCCTTTGTGCTGTAGATTCGTTCACCTTGCCCCCCCTTGCCAATAGTACCGACACGCAAGGGTCGCAAATTACGTCCTGCCGGAAGGTCTGTGGAAATAAACATGTCGGGTCGCTGAATGAAAAGTTCTTCCAGGCGGGAATCGTCTGAAGGGAGTAGGATGTCCTCGAGGGCGACGTCCTCTTCAGTAGGTTCGGGAAAAGAAAACTCGGAAAGTCCAAGGTCCTTTCGAAAGCATACGAAGTACAACCGCTCACGCTTTTGAGGTACGCCATAGCTCGAAGCGTTGAGGAGCGAGTAATGGCAGTGATAACCTGCCCGACCGAGCAACTGCAAGGTCATGGCAAGTGTCCGACCATCGTTGTGGCCCCTATAATTCTTGACGTTCTCCAAGAAGAGAACCTTGGGCTGATGCCGCTCGGCTATTTGAAGAATATGATAAAGTAGAGTACCTCGAGCATCCTCGAAACCTAGTTGCTTCCCTGAGATGCTGAAGGGTTGGCAAGGAAACCCCCCGCAGACGACGTCGTGGACCGGGATGCCAGAAGGATCGATGAGCGTAATGTCGCCAAATGGCTTTTCTCCGAAATTAAGTGCATAGGTTTCTTGGGCGTGAGGGTCAATGTCGGAAGAAAAGACACATTCGTGACCGAGTGATTCCAAAGCACAACGGAAACCGCCTACGCCACAGAACAAATCGATGAATTGCATCCCCACCATTTCCCAAAACTCTTCGGGAAACAGCGGTAGTCAAAACCGTGCCGTGAAGCAATCCCAAAGGGAAAAAATGCTACACGTCACAGAGAGAGACAGCCTGGGAGAGACCTTTGAACGGATCTCGAGTAGGAATGAACTCCTGACCGACGAAACCCTTGTACTTAATCTCAATCAGGGCCTTCATGATTGGTGGGTAGTTGATCTCCTGCTTGTCGTCCAATTCCCCGCGACCAGGGTTGCCCGCCGTATGGACGTGACCGATATGTTCGCCACACTCATGAATGCGTCGGATAATGTCTCCGTCCATAATCTGCACATGATAAATATCAAAAAGAAGCTTCAGTCTGGGAGAACCCACCTGCTTGATGATATCCAAGCAATAGTCGACGTGATCTCCCTGATAACCGGGATGCCCCTTGTTGGGATCGGAATCGTCGCGAGAGTTTAACATCTCGAGGCATAGGGTGACTCCCTTTTTCTCAGCATGCGCAATAATTTTCTTGTAACCATCGACACAATTCTTGGCGCCATCCGCGGAAGAAACGCCATCGGCGTAACCAGTGAAGGAGATAACGTTGGGGCATCCAAAGTCAGCGGAGGCATCAATGGCCTTGCGAGTCGCATCAATGACCATGTCGTGGTACTTTGGATTATTGAACCCCTTGATGAAGGGAGGGCCTTCCACTGGAATAGGCGATATGGCGCAGGTCAGACCATGCTTTTTGAGAACCGGCCATTGCTCGGGATCGATCAACTCAATACTTTTACAACCCAGCTTATTGGCCGCTAAACACATTTGCTCAGTACTCCAGTGCTTGGCGAAGCACCACGACACAACGGACTGATTGATGCGACCCTTCTTTACCCCGATCGCTTTGGGTTTACGTTTCTTGACGTCTCTGAGAGCGCCATTGACAGATCCTGCGGATGCAAGACTTCCAGCCAAAACACCGACCGCGCCTTTGAGCATGCCACGGCGTTTGAGACTGGTTTGGTTGTCTAGAGAGAAAGGCTGTCGGCTGGTTGACTTCATGAAAGACACCTTCAAATAACAAGTAAGATCTAGGCAAGAGATAAACAACATTCAGAGCAAATGAGAAACATAAGATTCTGGACAAATGTCCAATCTACGCTTCCAATCAAAACATGAAGACGCTCGCTTTGATCCTAACGTCCATACTAATATTCGCATTAGGGGGTTGTTCGTCCGACCCCGAAGACTTGCCGGACGGACAAAGCAACGACAGCGTCACTCAAGGTAAAGAGTTTGCAAGAGGACAAAGTTTGGGCCAAGAAGGACTACCTGCGGGACCAATGGATGGATCGGGCGGACAATTGGACATGCCGGTGGCAGACGTCAACGATCTCAACTCCACTTCCTTCGGCGTTTCTTGGCTTGATCCCGAAAACTGGGTGGACGGGAAAATCCCGGGACCAGTCATCAGGCTAGAACTCTCGACTGATGCAGACTTTGGAAAAGTTCTTTTCACAAAGGAATATGTCGATGAGTACGTCAGCTTTTTTGAAGGTCTTGCTCCAGCGACGGTTCATTATGTCCGAATCTCCGCTATGCCGGCGACAGGCGATGAACGTTATCTACCAAGTCGCCCCTTAATCATTTCTCTCGCCACGAACTTGGATGCTGGATCTTACGGAGGTGTAATAATCAAGCCCGACTTCGGTTCAGTCTCATTCGAATGGCCAAAAGTAAAGTCTATCGGTCTTATCGATTACAGCCTTCAAATCTATAAGGACTTTGAAACAAAGATTCTAATCAAAGAACTGGTTACGCGTGAAACATTCTACAAGAACTTTCCTCTCGAAGGCGAAAAAAACTACTGGTTGAGATTCCAATATGGAACAGCAATGGATAATGTCGATGATCTCGCGTCGACTCCCTTTGTCACTGAGTTCCGAGTCCCGGGAAATAAACTGAATCCTCCCAAAAACCTTTCAGCTACAGTCGTCGGTGAAAATGTCCGAGTGCACTGGAACCCGACGTCAAACAACCTTGAGCCTATTGAATATTCCCTAAAGGTACTTGTTGGCGAAGCGAAGACCGATCTTTACGGCGACTTTCATATCACCGACCCATTTCACGTGTTAGATGACTCCAAGGCTTACGGAAGCTTTAATTTTGAGCTTAAAATTGTTCCTCGGGATGGGAATACTAAGGATATCGAGAGTCAGATAACTTCCTTACCTTTCGATATGCCTGTCAGCTCGTTTGATCCGCCCCTCAACCCCACGCTCGTGATCTCGCGTGAGGAACCCTCCATGCTTACCGCAACTTGGCGACCACCAGAGAACCTGAACGAGACCTTACGCTACGAAATCGAAATCGCAGAGGACGGCAATTTCACCACAGGTATTGATCAGCGCATCGAAAATCACGAAGTCAATACCGGAGACTTCACTTCAAGAGAACTCGGCAAAACATATTTTCTTCGCATCCGTGCGCTGGGACCAGAAGGCGACGCGACTCAAATGCCTTCCATGTGGACGGAAACAATCTCATACGCAATGCCTGCTTCGCCAACCGCCGTCGAATTTAACGCGACCGACGAGAAGGCCTCGTTGCCTTAAGAAAACGCAAACCCGACTCTACCGCTTACTCCAAAACAACTGGGCGACCATTACGCCCAGCAGGCTGCCAACGGCATCCGCAGCCGCGTCCCAGACATCCGCTGAACGGGATTTGCCAATCCAGTCCTGCCAGCACTCGTCCATGATGCCGAACCACGCTCCGAGCGCAACTAAGCCCCAAGGAAAGACTCCCTTGCGAACGACAAAGGCACCCCATGCAAGGATTCCAAACAAGCCATATTCACAAAGGTGGAGAATTTTATCCGAAACAAGTGCGGGCCCATCGGGCAATTCCTTGGGAGACAGGCTGGAGACGTACAGGATTACTCCGCAATAGCTCAGAAAGATAATTTTCCACTTGGAAGAAATTATTATATTCATTGAAAATTGGGATAACGACAGTGCGAAGTTCCTCAATCATAAAGAACAAACATTGAACGATGGCCGATTCGCTTGGTCTCCTTGACTTACCTCGCAAGTAGATGCAAGTTACCGGTTTGCGAACATGGACCCGCTATACTTGGCACTCTACCTTTTGACCTCCTTTCTAATTGGCGGACTCGTCGTTTTTCTTTGGGCAAAAGGGAAGCGAGGACTTTCACCGGAAGATGAAAAGGAACTTCGCGAAAAAATTATTTCTTCCGGGGCTTCGGCACAAGCGATGAACACCGAGAACCAAATGCTCAAGTTAAACCTCACGGAACGGCGTGAACAGGAGCATTCCCTAAATGAGAATTTATTGGAATCCCAAACATCCTTGGCCGAAACGCGTACCCGAAACGAACATTTGGAAGAACGTTTGACAAAGCAAGCGGACGAGTTGGAACAAGGCGAAAAGAGACTCAGAGAACAATTCGAGAATCTCGCCAACAAGGTACTTGAAGCCAAGACCGAAAAGTTCACCGCGACCAACAAGGAAAACCTCAAGCAAGTCCTCGACCCCTTGGGTATCAAGATCAAGGAATTTCGAGAGCAAGTGGATAAATTCTATGGACAGGACAACCGCGAGCGAGCGGCCCTGCGCGAACACCTCGAAATGATCGTCAAAGCTCAGACGCAACTTAGCGGAGACGCCGAAAACCTCGCCAATGCCCTGAAGGGAGATTCCAAGAAGCAGGGTGATTGGGGAGAATTGATTCTGGAGCGCACACTCGAAGCCTCAGGTTTGGAGAAAGGTCGCGAGTTCACCATGCAGGAAACCTTCGACCGACAACGCCCCGACGCAATCATTCGCTTGCCTGAGAACCGCCAGATCATAGTGGACTCGAAAATGTCTCTCACCGCCTACGAGCGATGGTGCTCGCTAGACGATGGAATCGACCGGGATACCGCCCTCAAGGAACACCTCCGCTCCGTCCGCAACCATATCGACGAACTCGCGTCCAAGGACTACCAATCTATCGAGGCCATCACCAGCCTCGACTATGTTCTCATGTTCTTCCCCATCGAACCCGCCTTCGGGACTGCGATAAGAGCTGACTCCGAGCTCTACGAATACGCATTTCGAAAAGGAATCGTCCCCGTCACCACCAGCACCCTCATGGCCACCATCCGGACAGTTGCCAATGTTTGGCGACTGGAAAAACAAAACTTGAACGCCAAGAAAATTGCCGAGAAAGCGGGTGCTCTCTACGATAAGTTCGCTAATTTCCTGAAGGACGTCGAAGATGTCGGAAAGGCACTCGCCAAAGCCTCCGGCGCACACGAGGCAGCCCTCAACAAACTATCCGAGGGAAAAGGAAACATTCTTCGCCGAACCGAGGAGCTCAAGAAACTGGGTATAGCCTCAAAGAAAGAAATTCCCGCAACTTTTCAAGTCGCCCTCGAGGAAGGTGTTCTCGAATCGACTCCACTCCCAAACATCCTTGAGGAACCCGAAGACTCTCCCGACGAAGGAGAGGAAACAGCCCGTTCTGCCTAAGGTGTTTGGCCTACAACTGCGACGCCTCGACAAGAGGAAGAAAACCGTTTATGGAAACTGAAACGCCTTTACCGCATGGGACACGCCACCTTTAAGATTGGAGACTTGGAAGCCGTCATCGGGGACAACGCCGACCATGAGGTACATCGAGCGGGCTACAGCGGAATTTGGAGCCTGCGACACAAGCGAAGCAAGCGAAACTTGTTCGTGCCGGCCTACGCGGGGTTCAATCTCGAACACTACTTCAACGGGGAAACGGAATTCCTCAACAACGAGGCCTTTTTTCAACCTCGCAAGTTTCCAATGACCCTCGATAAGAAAAGCGATCGGGAAGCCGAGTTGAAGCAAAAGCCGGTACCTCATTTCTTTTTGGAGAGTACAACCACGTTTATCCTGCGGGAACCCCATTACCTAGACGTAGAGTTCCGGTGCTCACCGGTTCAACACGCTCACCCAAACGGATGGTTCGGTTGCTTTTGGGCAAGCTACGTTAACGGCCCGGTCGACAAGAGCATGCACTTCCGCGGAGGCTGGAACAAGGGAGATGACCAGTGGATGCAATTGTGCGCGCAGAAACACGACGACGAGAGCACGGTGTCGCACTTCGACGATCAACTGAAGCTAGAGTTTCTCGAAGGAAGTCGAGACGCCTTGTTCAAGAACCATTCCCCCATGAGGTTCTCCAAGCCTTTTTATTACGGGTACTTCGAGGACTTGGTCTACGTCATCATGTTCGACCGCTCGGAGGGCATCCGCTTCACTCATTCACCGAGCGGTGGCGGCAAGAACAGGGAAGAAAACACCGCCAACCCGGCATGGGACTTTCAGTTCATCACCCCGAAGTACGAAGTATTGAAGGACTACGGTTTCAAGGCGAGCATCGTCCTGAGACCCAGATGCAGTCGACGGGAAATTCTCGACGAGTACGAAAAGTTCGCAAAAGGCTAAAGGACGGAGACTCTCGTCGGAAGTGAAATTCCTCACAAATAACTAAAAAGTCGTTTTGAGGTTAGAGGATTCCAGCCCCTAGTGAAGCGCAATACTCATGAGCCAATCAATGTATTCGCATCCAAACGGTGAGTTGCGGTTTATATTAATGTTGAGGCTGATTCGGGTATTGGGGATAAGCGGGGGCATGAAAACCCTCACAGCAGCACTCGCCGCCCTCGTATTGATCGGAACCGCCCACGCCAAGGTCGTCTACGTGGACGACAATGCCTCCGCCGGAGGAGACGGAACTTCTTGGGCAACTGCTCACAAGCATCTGCAAGACGCACTAGCCGGCGTTGCAAGTGGCGACGAGATTTGGGTGGCGGAGGGTACTTACAAACCCGATCAGGGTGCGGGAAAGACGGCGGGGGATCGGACTGCTACATTCTCACTCGTTTCCCGCGTCGGCATGTACGGCGGCTTCAGGGGGACGGAGACGACGAGGACGCTCTTAGGCGATGGCAACCAGACGATTCTGAGTGGGGAGATAAATGCCGAAAAGGAGCTGTGGAGCCTTCACGTCGTCACGCTGAGTGGGTGGGACCCTGGCTCTATTGTCATTGATGGTTTCCGAATCACCAAGGGGAATGCTAACGGCGAGCTAACAACTAATTATTCTACAGATTATCCGATTAATCATTCGCGTGGAGGAGGGTGTACCACAATAAACCCAAATCCATTCACATTGACCATGACCAACTGCGTATTCACGGGCAATTCGGCAAGCGGGATGGGCGGCGGGATGTACTTCAAGAGCGGCGAGGACAAGCAGAGGTTCTACCACTACGGGACGAAGGCTTGGCTGACGCTGGGAGAGTAGACGAGTAGGGTAACCGACATGAATGCTTTATTGATGATGACCGACCTTTGGGACATGGTCTTGAACGGTATCGTCGACAAGTGGCATTTCTTCTTGGCATTCGTAGCCGTAGGTTTTTTGGCCGAGCGAGCCCGAAAGCGAAAACGGTGACCTGAAGAGCTAATCTCCTACCCTGGTCTCTCCCTTAATCGCACCCGTCTTTATTCGCTGCAGCTCGGCCTTTACCTCGTCTAGGGTAGCCCTCTTGCGGGTATTTTCAATTTGTTCCAGTTATCAAGGAATAGGTAGAATCGGAAAAATGCCGCAGCGACTAAAGAAACCTTTGATTTATAAGCCTAATGCACATAAGAATTAATTGAGTTATTTACTGATGACCAAATTCTCTGACAGCGGCTTAGGCAGGCGCGATTTCCTGAGGGTGGGAAGCTTGGGCTTGGGCGGATTGAGCCTACCTGACTTTCTGCGAGCGGAGGAGGCATTGAAATCCGTGGGGGGCATAGCTAAGGACAAGGCAGTCATATTCCTCTTCATGCATGGAGGTCCGAGCCAGTTCGAAACTTTCGACCCCAAAATGGATGCCCCCCTCGGCGTGAGGAGCGCCACCGGAGAAATCAAGACGAAGATTCCCGGCATCACTTTCGGGCCGACCTTCGAAAAGTTAGCCAAGCTGAACGATAAATTTTCCATCGTACGCTCATTCACCACTCAAAGCGCAGCTCACGATTCCAAGCCCATCGTCAGTAAGGAATATTCGGCCAATGCCCAAATAGGGGCGCACTACGCAAAGGTAGCGGGCGCCAGCCATCCCCAGCTTGGTATGCCGCGAAACGTATGGTTGCATCCGCAGGCAGTGGATGCAGAAGCTACGGACCCAATAATGAAATTGGGTAAATTCGACGTCACTGGTCCTCTGGGTCCTTTGTTTGAACCGTTTCAACCGAGCGGCAACGGAGATCTCAGGAGAGACATGCAACTGACGGTAAATCCCGATCGACTGGATGATCGACACGCCTTGCTTGCCAGCCTAAGCAACTTCCGAAGGCAAGTAGAGTCCGGTTCGTTTACGGGAGGTTTGGACAAGTTGCAGTCGCAAGCATTCGAAACTCTGACGGGCGGTATATCCGAAGCATTCGACGTCTCGAAGGAAGACGCCAAAACCTTGGAAAGGTATGACACCGCAGGCTTGATCGACCCCAGAAACATCAGCAAGCGCTGGAGCAATCAAAAGCGTTATGCCAATCATGTTAAGAATTTAGGAAAACTCCTCCTGCTGGCCAGAAGATTGGCCGAACGGGGAGCAGGCTTTATCACCGTGAGCACCGACTTCGTTTGGGACATGCACGCCGACAACAACAACGCCACCATGACCGAGGGCATGGATTACGTGGGTCGTCCCTTCGACCATGCGGTAAGCGCATTCATCGAAGACGTCGAGGCTCGCGGACTGCAGGAAAAGATTCTGCTGGTATGCTGTGGCGAAATGGGTCGTTCACCAAAGATCAATGGGAAAGGCGGGCGAGACCATTGGGCTGGCTCGGCTCCCTTGTTGCTTTACGGCGGAGGACTGAATATGGGGCAAGTTGTAGGATCTTCCACAAAGGACGGCGGCGAACCCGCCTCCGACCGGGTCACAATCCCAAACC
>Ga0315322_10002797_pt1 | contig 13540 bp, 8 predicted proteins | sample M110021515metaG_FD_203461 | JGI IMG/M metagenome (GOLD analysis project Ga0315322, IMG submission 203461) | Ammonia-oxidizing marine archaeal communities from Monterey Bay, California, United States - M1 100m 21515 | ecosystem: Environmental > Aquatic > Marine > Intertidal zone | place: USA... | reverse complement strand
GTCACCAGCGAAATACACGATGCACTCTCCGACCGGAAACACTAAAACTCTGAACTCTGCGTGCGTTTCACGATAACGAAAAGCGTCAATCTGTATTCAGCCAAACACTCTTTTTAAACTTGGCCCCCCATTCATGCCCATCCGCGATCACTGGCAACTCAACCCTGACATTGATTTTCTCAACCATGGTTCTTTCGGTGCATGCCCGAGCATTGTCCTGCAAAAACAACGAGACTTAGTGACCGAGCTTGAACACGATCCAATTAAATTTCTCGCACCTGAACGGAACCTGCTCCCCAAGTTGGATGAAGTGCGTCAGACGATTGCCAAGCTGGTAAACGCCCCTGCGTCTGACATTGCATTTGTTCGCAACGCCACCGATGGGGTGAACGCGGTACTAAGCTCCTTCCCGCTAAAAGAAGCTGACGAAATCCTGATCACGAACCATGGCTATAACGCGTGTAGCAATGCCGCTCGTCACGTCGCTGAAAAAGCTGGAGCTAAAGTTGTCGTCGCTGACCTCCCGTTTCCGTTGGAATCTGATACAGATGTGATGGTCGCGATTGCGAAGAAGATTACATCACGTACACGACTCATATTGATCGACCATATAACCAGCCCCACTGGATTGATACTCCCAGTCGAACAGATCATTTTACTGGCGCGTGATAAAGAAATACGAGTGCTCATCGATGGGGCACATGCACCGGGAATGATTCCACTGAACCTGACAGCGCTGGCCCCGGACTATTACACTGCAAATCACCACAAATGGCTCTGCGGCCCAAAAAGCTCTGGCTTCCTGTATGTAAAGCCAGAATTGCAGACACAGGTTCGCCCCAATGTGATCAGCCACGGCGCGAACCAGGACTATTCCACACGTTCACGCTTTCTCACAGAATTTGACTGGATCGGAACGTTCGACCCAACACCACTTCTAGCCGTGCCAACGGCGATCGCGTTTTTGGAGACCCTGTACCCGGAAGGCCTTGACCGACTCTATCGGAGAAACCATGAAGCGGTGGTGAACGCGAGACACGTCATTTGCGATGCACTACAAATAGAGCTTCCCTGCAGCAACGAAATGCTAGGATCGATGGCCTCCGTGCCCCTCAATGCGCCCCGTTCGACCGAGCACGAACAGTCAACAGCGACACTGCAGCAAACGCTATATCAAGAGCATTGCCTAGAGCTACCTGTGTTTCAACTCCCTGATTCTGGGCAATGGTGCCTTCGAATCTCGATGCAGGTCTACAACGAAGCATGCCAAATCGACCGCCTCGCTTCTGCTTTACGTCGCATCACAGAGCGGACAACTCATCACAAATAGCAGTTCCTGAAGCCAAAAGAATCAGGATCACTGGCTCGATCGGTCACATCCGCAGGATCCGCAACAATTCGAGGATTTTGCTCAAGATGTTTTTCTGCAAGAGTTTCGCATCAAAACCCACTCTGGCTGTTGGTTGCAGCTAGACTATTTCGGCTGGCAGTTTGAGATCAGCGATCTTTCGCAGCGGGCTTGCGGCTTACAAGGGCAAACCGAGTGTCAATGAACGCTTGGGCATTTCGTTCCCAAGCTCCAATGTGCCGTTAAAATCGTTGCAACTATTGCAGGTTAATTCCTCTGCATGCGACTTGGCCGACTGTTTCGCCAACGGGGTCAGCCATCCCGACTTGGATTACTGCGTCGCAAGCATCAAATTCATCTACAAAATGCAGGCAAAGCAGGGATTAAGAGACATGCGTGAACTTTCACAGTTCGATGACATTCCTGACGCAGTCGAGCACACGAGCCGCTGAATTCCAAACACGGGCCAACAACCTGCCAGGCGAATAAGATCAATGACTAATCCATCCGAAATCAATACGCCTGCACCGCAGACAGCGATGAAAACTTCGGACAACGACACATCGAATGCGCGACTTAAGACGATTCTGGAATCGGAACCGGAGTGCGTTAAGACAGTCAATCGTAAGGGAGAGCTCATAGATCTTAATCCAGCCGGCCTGAGAATGCTCGGGGCGACCGACGTGGAACAGGTACGAGGCACTCACTTGTCCATGATGGTTGATGCCAAAGATTGGCCAACGTACGAGAAAAACATGCAAGCGGTTTTCCAAGGCGAAACCGTTCAGTGGCAGTTCCGGTGCAATTCGCCGTGCGGTGAACAGCGTTGGATGGAGCAGACCGCGGGTCCCGTGCGTGGCGACGACGATCCAGCGATCGTCACCGAAATGGTCGCGATCACACGCGACATCACTGACAAAAAGCGGGACGAGGGGCGACTCCTCACAGCGAAAGAAAATGCTGAACGAGCCAGTGCCGCCAAGACGAACTTCTTGGCAAACATGAGCCACGAGATCAGGACTCCCATGAATGGGATTCTGGGCATGGTTAACATGCTAACTGACACCACACTGACTGATGAGCAACAACAGTGGGTCTCAGTGATCCAGCAGTCAAGTGAATCACTGCTACGCATCCTCAACGACATCCTTGATTTGTCAAAGGTTGAAGCCGGACGCATTGACCTTGAAAAAAATGCATTTTGCGTCCACGAACAGATGCAAGAACTTCAACGTCTACACTCAGCAAATGCATCAAAGAAGGGTCTAGCACTGGAGATCAAGGGATGCGAACACATGAAGGCTGAGAGATTCGGTGATCCGATCCGAGTCATTCAGATTCTCAACAATTTGCTGGACAACGCGATCAAATTCACAGCGCAGGGCAGCGTAACCGGAACGTTTCAATGCAACAGGTGCTACGCCGGCACGAATAACCAAACCGAAGATGATCCCGCTCGCGTACACTTTGTCATCACCGACACTGGAATCGGAATGACAAAAGAACAGACCAATCGCGTGTTCGCCCCGTTCAGTCAGGCTGATTCAACGACAACACGGCGATATGGCGGAACCGGACTTGGCCTTACGATTGCGAAAACGCTGACAGAACTGATGCAGGGCACACTCGAAGTCGATAGTGAAATTGGCGAAGGAACACGATTCGACGTCGCACTCACCTTGCCCCTGCTAGATGCAACGAAAGATTCAACACAGAAAGTAAGTCTTAGTGATGCTTCGAATGCAGAGACGGAGGACAATTCGCCTCCGATCCGCATTCTGGCGGTAGAGGATGGAGAGGTCAATCGACTTGTTCTCGTCCACATTTTGAAAAAACTGAATGCTACCGTGGTAATGGTGCACGATGGAGAGCAGGCAATCGAGGCATTCAAGCAAGAAAAATTCGACCTCGTTCTGATGGACATCCATATGCCCGTAATGGATGGAATCGCTGCTACTTCAAAAATACGCAGCATCGAAAAGCAACGCGGAACTCCCGAAACTCCCATTGCGGCAGTTACCGCCAGCGTGACCGATGCCGAGGTTGATCGCTACAGGGCGTTTGGTTTCAGCCACTGCATTGCAAAGCCAACTGAACCAGCCAAGATCAGAGAAGTGATCGATTCGATTCGGGTTTGACCATCTTCCGGGTGCAGGGACCACAACAGTGAAACTTCTCGGCAGCACACTGCCCAAATTTCTGCTGAAATCCCTTAACGTTGCCCTGATTTGCTTGCTGGATTTTGAAGGGTAGAATCAAGCGCACCAGATGTTCAACTACGCTTCGCAAGCTGGCGTACACACGCAGGATTCAATTACCGTCTTCAAACGCGGGCGTTCACAGGCGAGCAAACGATCGGCTTGGTGCCCCCGACGTTCAAATCGCGGCACACCGTTTCCTCGCCTGCAACACGGCGTTGATCTACTTAAGGCAAACGATACGATGAAATCTTCCATGCTCAATTGCTGCAGCAAATATTTCTCCAGAGTAGCAATCTGCGGTGTCGCTGTGGTGATAACAGTTGTCGGTTGGCAGAGGAGTTTACAAGCGACTGAGCAGCATCCTGACATTGTGTTCATCATCGTTGACGATCTGAATGATTGGCTTGGATGTCTACAAGGGCATCCTGATGCACAGTCCCCGAACATTGATGCGTTAGCCGCTAGCGGAATGCTTTTTCCCCAAGCTTACTGCAACGCCCCGCAATGCCGCCCATCACGGACGAGCCTGAACCACGGGGTCTATCCTTTTCAGACAGGCACTTATTTCAACGCCAAGTTCAAAGGTGAGAAGAAAATAACGACTCCCTCACTACAACAATTTTTCTCGAACCATGGCTACCGTGTAGCCAGCGGTGGAAAAGTACACCACGGTGGCCCGGGCACTCGAGGCGACTCCCTCTTACGCCGTCCACGAGATCCAAGGCCTCCAGCGGGCGAAGATAAATTTGGAGCACTCAACCCGCCAAACGACGGTTACGCGTTGGAGGTCAATGACGAACAAATGAGCGACTACAAAGTAGCTCAGTGGGCGATTGACCAGTGGGAACAAGATTCCGAAAAGCCGCTTTTCATGTCTGTGGGGTTCTTTCGTCCTCACCGCCCCTTGCAAGTCCCTGCACCCTATTTTGACCAGTTCCCGCTCGACACAATTCAGAAACCATTGGAACCGGCTACCGACGACTGGGCTGACATGCCCGACTTTGCGCGACGCTTGGCGAAAACCCACGCCCACAAAGCACTTCACACTCGCAAAACTCCTGACGGAAAGGTCCAAACCGACCTGAGTGATCACGACTACATTGTTGCCAGCAACGAATGGGAAGCGACGATCCGTGCCTACCAAGCCTCGATTGCCTTTGTGGACCGGCAGATTGGTCGCTTCCTCAACGCGCTCGAAAAAAACCCACGCGACCGGGAAACCATTGTGATGCTGGTAAGCGACCACGGTTGGCACTTGGGCGAGAAAAAACATTGGTGCAAAGGTGCCATTTGGGAACAAACCACACGAATCCCATTCATGATTCGCGCCTCAGATATCGAGCCTGGTTCTGTCTGCATGCAACCGGTGAGCCTTATCGATGTTTTCCCAACACTAGCTGACCTGGCAGGGCTACCAGTTCCTGAACATCTCGATGGTAATTCCATAAAGCCGCAACTAGCAGATCCAAACGTCAAACGCTCACCTGTGATCTGTTCCTATGGAGAAGGCAATACAGCGATCCGCACCAAGCGGTGGCGTTACATTCGATACGAAGACGGCTCTGAAGAGCTCTATGACCATGACAGCGACCCACACGAATGGAAGAACCTTGCCTCCTCACCTGAGCACCAGGACCTCAAGTTTGAACTCGCCGCTGCAATTCCAGAACAGCAGCATGCCGGCCTGAAGGTGCAAACCTGGTTTGATAAATACCAGCCGTAACGCCGATGGGCTACACATAGCCCGCCCCTATCGAGAGGAGTACCGGGAAGTGGAATGGTCGCCGACCTAACCAGCTTGTCGGCGTTCTTCAGCAGCATTCAGTTTGTTGTAGAGTGTTTTCAGACTCACTCCCAACTCGGCAGCTGCCGCCGGTTTATTGCCCTCATGCCGCTCGACTGCCTTTGCAATGGCGAGCGACTCCAAATCCCTCAGAGTCATTGGACTGGCATCTCGAATTTCTTTTCGCAACTGTCGTTTTCCAAAGTGCCTGGGAAGATCTTCATTGCCGATCGGCATCGACTCACAAAGAATTGCCGCATGCTCGATCACATTAGCGAGTTCTCGGACATTACCGGGCCATTGGTGCCCCTGCAGTTCTTGCATCGCCAGATCGGTAAATAGCGCATCATCACTACCGTCGCTACGGTGTCTTCGCAAGAGGTGCCGCGCCAACACTGGAATATCCTCAGTACGCTCACGCAAAGCTGGCACACCAATCTCGAAGGTATTGATGCGGAACATCAGGTCCTCGCGAAATGTTCCCTCTTCGACCATCTGTTCAAGATCACGATGCGTTGCACAAATGACTCGAACATTCACATTCACAATTTGATTGTCACCTAAACGTCGGATATCACCGGTTTCCAGTACACGCAATAATTTAGCTTGCATGGACAGCGGTAGCTCACCGATTTCATCGAGAAAAATAGTGCCACCGTCGGCAACTTCGAAAAGGCCTGTTCTCGCCGTGTCAGCCCCCGTGAAGGCGCCTCGACAATGCCCAAACAACTCACTCTCGATCAGGTTTTCCGGAAGCGCACCACAATTCACGGCGACCATCGGCTGTTCTGCTCGCAAGCTGCTGTCGTGCAACGCGCGCGCCACCAACTCTTTTCCGCAACCCGTTTCGCCGCGGATCAAGACAGAACTGTCGGTCGGGGCAACCTTTGAGATGAGTTTCAACACGCGTTCCATTGCGGGCCCGGTCCCAACCAACTGCGAGTCGCCCTCTGCCCGCCGCAGACGATGCTCCAAGGCAGCCAACTGACGCCGCGTTTGCCGGCGTTCGTTAACGCGTCCGAGCATTCCAGAGATTTCTGCCAGACGTGCTGGCTTCGTGAGATAATCAAAAACCTGATACCGCAGAGCTTCGATTGCTGTTTCCTGACTGGGCTTACCCGTCATGACCACCGCCTCGATCTCCGGTCGCAATTCCCGCGCTTTTGCGATCACTTCCAGCCCGTTTAGACCAGGCATATTGAGATCGACGAACAGACAGTCGTACGGCTCTTTTTCCAATGCTGCCACGGCAGTCAAACCGTCGGGACATACCGTGACTGCGTACCCCATTCTGGGCAATTCGATACGCATCAATTCCTGTAAATTCGTCTCATCGTCAGCGAACAGAATTCGCATCGATGGTTGCTCAGCCGGCTGCTTGATACGACTCATTCTTCAACCCAAATACCGCGGGACTTCCTGTTTGATTCTTCTCTTCCGATGCCACACACGGCAACGTCAATATCATCCTTGACCCGCAACCGGGCCCCTCACTATTCGCATTCAGTGAACCACCGTGCTTGGACACAATTCGATAACTGATGCTCAATCCTAACCCGGTGCCGGTGCCATCACGACGACGTGTAAAGAACGGCTCGAACAAATGCTGCTGTGTTTCAGTATCCATACCACAGCCAGTGTCTTCGACAATCACCGACGCCTCGCCACTTTGTAGGTTCACATAAATATCAACAGCTCCGTCAGCGTCCACACTTTCAAGTGCATTGGTGACCAAATTTAAGATCACCTGGCGGATTTCCTGTGGATTCACCTCAACGACAACAGCTTGTTGGCAATGCGCGGTGAGTTTTTTGCAGCGAAACTCCCCCAGTTGCCCAACCATGTCCACGACTTCGTTCACGACACCGACAAGATCGGTAGGGGCACGCTGCACTTCGCTCAGGCGACTGAAGTCAAGCAGCTTTTCCGTAATTCCCTTGCAGCGATAAGCCTCGTCCTCGATACGACGTAGGTTCTTGGGTAGCTCGTGCTGCAACTCGCCATCAAATACACGTTGCTCGGCCGGCAGCATTGCCAAGTCGGAAAGCCGCGATTGCAGCACTTCGGAACTCATGGCGATCGTGGCCAAAGGGTTGTTGATTTCGTGTGCCACGCCAGCAGCCAGAAAGCCCACACTCGCAAGCTGTTCATTCTGGATTACCTCTCGAGTCCTTTCTTTGACCTCACGATCAAGACCTTCACAGGTTGCATTCAATTTCTGAAGTGTGTCCTGAAAACGATCCGTCATGCCGTTCATCGCTTGAGCCAAGTCGTTCAACTCATCTTCAGTCCCCAGATCAATTCGGTGACCGAACTCACCACCAGCAACCAACCGTGAACCATCAATCAAGGTGCGAAATGGCTTTGCGATGTATGAAGTAAAGAGACAAAAACATGCCAATACCAAAGCCACGATGGCCACCGCGCATCCGCAAGCGACGTTTCGCCAGAATCGCGCCTGCACCCGAGTCTGATCACTATACGCCTTGAATGCATCGTGAGTTTCTTTGGCATGCTGAACGCACTCGCCCCGCAAAGATCCCAGACTAGCCCCGATCTGGTCCAACTTTTCACCGTTGTATTCGGGGATGAAGTAGCGTTTGCTACCGAACGGTTCCAGTTTCTTGAACGATTCAAACCGGCTCTTGATCACAGCAAGCCGGTCTGTACGTTCAAGCTCCGGCATCAGCAAAGAGGTCGACCGAGACTTGGACAAGCCGCAACAGTCCTCAAGATTTCTCTCGAACTTGTTACCAAAAAACTCAAAGTCATCACCTCTCGGCGCAAAGTATGAAAGGCGATTCTCGCTATGCTCGGAACTCATCAAGCCATGCTCTTGCGAATCAACAACCTTCTGACTTTCGAAACTCCCTCTCAATTCATAAGCAGTAATGTGCAAATTGCTGACTAACTGCAATTCTCGGGAGTGCTGCGTCAGCTCCGACGCGAGATTCTTGTAAGCACCAAGAGCCAGAACAACGGCGGCAACGAGCGTGAAGAAAACGACGAAGAATACCGTCAGCGTAACTCGCAACTTCGTCCTGATAGACGTTCGTTTCAACACGTGATTGCCCTCCCTGACAACGGACGCGTTCCTTCCCTGAACTGGCTTCCAGACTATCCATCTCACCACCAAACAGCAAGAGCGAAGCCGCCACCTCGCAGTTGATAGCATTGGCAGCGAGTGAGGTAATTAACCTCCCGAATCGCAACAGAGCACAATCACCTCACTGGCAAGGCTACAAACGGGCAAACACTTACCAAGACTCGCTGGCAACCAACACAAGCGTATTGCCTCCGGAGATAGTTCAACGGTGCCCTCTCGGCCCAATTTGAATTAAGTCGATTTTCCAAATTTCCATTGGCCAGTTGGGGCGTGAGCCTGCAGGCAGGCGGGCCAAGATCATTGACTTCACCGTGCCGCACGGACTGACTGACCGGCTATGTCAACGCGAGCCGCACATCTTTCCTCACTTCTCGGACCGATGCGACCGGGCGCAGGCTAGCGAAACTTTCGAATCGTACCGATTCAAAGAGTCCAGCAGAGAGCGTTCCAACCGGCTTGGATCACCAACTCGCAATGGTGCTTTCTCCAAAAAGTCCTCAGCCCAACCATCAAAGCAAACATGTCGCCAACACAGACATCACACGTCGCGGATATCGAACCAGGTCAACTTTTAAACGAGCTGGAACAGCGGCAAGATGAAGTTTTGGAACAATTGGATGCCTTGGACACCCAATTGCAGGAGGTGCTTCGCGGGCTTGGGGTGACTTTGGAAGACGATTTGGACGAAGACTTAGTTTGAGCACCTCGGTAGTGGTGGTAAAATGGGCAGATGTTGCCAAAAACGGCCCATCGCAGCGGCTCACAACCCCGGCTGGCCTGACGCCCCCGATGTCCCATCTGGCGAGCGAATGGCTTCAAAATAGGCTAACCACGCTCGGTCCCCCATCGGAAACAGCCTCTGAACTGGTTGTGAACCCAAATTGATGGGCAATTTCGTGCGGAAATACCGATGAAACGGAGTCTCGCCATTGCCACTGGGGTGGCCTGATCGTTAGACTTCCCCTCCGGTGGCACGGCACAGGGCCTGCCTGGTAGGAAAATCCCTCCAAAGGGAGACATGATCTGGCAATGTATTCGGAGCAAAAATGGTCAAGTTAGTGGTTCGCGATCGGGAAACGATCCAAGAAGCTGTTCGTCGATTCCGTAAATTGGTTGAGCGTAGTGGCATCAAGAAAGAGATGCGACGCCGGGAATACTACGAAAAGCCGAGCGAAACCAACCGCCGTGCACGTCTCCGAGCAGAGCGTCGCGCCCGCCGAACCCGAATGCTCAGTCGATAGCACCTTTTGCTAACCTGAGATTGCTGTCTTGCCGAAAAGACAAGACATTGCAGGTCACAACGCCAAGCTGAAACAGATGGCCCGACCGCAAGAACCATGAGAGCCGTATGGCTTTCGAAACGGTCCGATTAACCATCGGGCCACGCGTTGTCAAAACGCACAGCGTTTGAGAAAAACGCACTGGGGCGATTAGCTCAGTTGGCTAGAGCGTCTCGTTTACACCGAGAATGTCGGGGGTTCGAGTCCCTCATCGCCCACTCTCGCAGATTGCAATTCTGCGAACTCACCCGCAGGCCCGCGAAAGTCACTGGATTTTCGTTGGGCCTTTTGCGTTGGTGGACCCTCAGTTCGTGTCGATTCGCTTACCGACTGGTTGGTCATAACAATTGTGACAGACCGCTCCACAGGGCTCGATGTGGATGATCCAGTTCTGAACCAAGTTGACGACGATCTGAATCTCGCTCAATCGTTGAATGACGCGGTTTACGTTTGCCGGACAATGAGTTCAGCCAGTCCCGTTATCACCTTTCGTCGAGCTGCTCTGTCCGCAGGCTCTTGGCTGGAGCCGTGATCACCCAGAATTGAAACGCGTTATCGACGTTTTGCTAGAAGAGGCGTCCTTCAAATTAGCGGCCCCGGATGCGTACTCCCGGTGCCACCGCGGTAAACCGATTTTCAACTTCGGTGGACAGCTTCGAAACAGTGGAACGAGGCCATAAAACATGACTTTCAAAGGCACAACTTGTTGGTGATACCGAAACTGGAAAATGGCTCTCCCAGAAGACAGGTGGGGGCGAACCTGCGGCCGTTTATACTCAACCCGTCATTCCGTTCTGGATTCGTTACGGAAACTATCCACCGTTATGAACGGTACGAATGGGTAATACCTCGGTACATGGAATAATTCAGCTGATTAGCGAGAAAGCTTTTTATTGGAACAAAATCAGCAAGACAAGCGTGATGCCTCTGGTGTGACAGTCTCTACGGCCTGAGAGATTACTGAACACGAACAGTGGAGCAGCATGTCCGATGAACACCCTTACATTTGTATCTGACCACAAACCAACAACTCTTCGTTGGCTCAAGTCAATTTCGATCGCCGCGTCGCTGTTTATATTTGCCAACGTGGCTAGCGCGGGTTACTCCGTGCTTTCAGGCATCCCAATCACCCAAGGGCAAATGCGACTGAACGAGCGAGATTTTGAGACTGTCAAAGCCGCAATGCCCAACGCGAGTCCTAGTTTTTTACTTGAGGAGACACGCGTTGAGGCCGAGATTGCTGGGGTCTTGGCACGAGTGAGAGTGTCGCAAGTCTTCAGAAACCCATATTCAAGCCGTCTGGAAGCGTCATACGTCTTTCCGATGCCAGAAAACTGTGCTGTTGACGCGTACTCGTTTCAAATCGGCGAACGCGTCGTGATGGGCGAGGTGAAAGAAAAAGAAGAAGCTCGGAAGGTGTATCAGCAAGCTCGCGATGAGGGCCGTAAAGCGGCGTTACTGGAGCAGGAAAGAGCCAACATATTCACGCAATCAATTGCCAACATTCCTCCCAACAGTGTGGTGGTCGTCAACATTGAATATGTACAACCACTCGAGATCGACGAAAATCGCTATGTCTTCCGTTTTCCCATGACGGTCGCTCCGCGTTACATCCCAGGAACTCCAACCAGTCGCCCAAATGTCGGGCGGGGCTGGGCATCGGATACAGATCAAGTACCGGATGCATCTCGCATCACGCCTGATCGATTGCCAGCTGGCCAACGAAATGGAAATGATGTTTTTGTTACGGTCAAAATTGATGGGGGCATGCCAATCCAGAAGATTATCCCAGTGACTCACGAACTAGACATTCAAAATACTTCAGAAACCGAAGCTCTTGTCACTCTAAAAAATCAGTCGACCATCGCCGACAAAGACTTGGTGATCGAATATCAATTGGCGGGAGAAAACAGCACTCTGGCGTCATTAGCGCATCGCGGGTCGGAGGAAACGGACGGCTACGTCATGCTTGCACTACAACCCAAATGGTCAGTCGAAGCGAGCGAGATCACGCCTCGTCAAGTTCACATTGTGCTCGACACAAGCGGCTCGATGCGGGGCATAGCCATCAGTCAAATGCGACAGTTCGCCGAGCATGTTCTGGATCATTTAAACCCACAGGATGAGTTCCAGTTAATTGCGTTCAATAACCAATCAAAAGCATTTCAGCCTGCACCTGTGCCAGCAACGAGCGTGAACATCGAAGCGGGAAAAGACTTTATCCGTGGATTGAAAGCTGGTGGTGGGACCCAACTATTGCCCGCCTTGCAACTGGCACTCGGCAACGGTTGTGATGAGTCGACACCACCTCGCTATCTAATGCTGATGTCAGACGCCCTTGTCGGGAATGATCACTCCATCCTACGCCATATCCAAGATGCCAAGTTTCAAGATGCCCGAGTATTCCCGGTCGCCTTTGGAGCAGCTCCGAACGACTATTTAATCAACCGTGCCGCCGAACTGGGACGTGGATTCTCGCTGCAGGTAACCAACCAGGACAACGCCCCCGCACTAGCGACTCGTTTTAACGAATTGACCAGCCTGCCTTACATGACAGACTTGCAAATCGACTGGGGTGGATTGTCGGTACGAGATCAGGTGCCAGCACGTTTACCGGATCTGTATGCCGGAAAACCGTTGATCGTCCTTGGACGCTACGACCAATCAGGAACTGAAACAATCACTCTCAAAGGCAATGTCCTTGGCCAGCCCGTTCAAATGGAGCTCGAATTGGATTTACCGTCTCAGGAGCCATCGCATGATGCCATTCCTTCGGTCTGGGCGCGACAACGCATTCGCCAGATCTGGAATCACAACGTCGGAAACGAAACACCGCAAAGCCGATCAGAAATCACAGAACTGGGACTTAGGCATCAGTTGGTGACGCAATACACATCATTTATTGCCGTTGAAAAAGAACTATCGGAGGTCCCACAGGGCAATCTCATCAGCGAAACCATCCCAGGTATGATGCCAGATGGTATGACAGAAAAGCCGAATGGTGGTCCACGCACGACTGCAAGCAAAGCAGCGGGACCATCTCAGCCTTCCAGTCATGTGCAATCCGGGGCGAACCAACCCGCAGCAAGAAACTCGACGTCGGCTGCAATAGCATCTCAAGCCACGCCCCCCGCAGCATCATCCAACAGACCATCCAACCGACCAGCCAACAATTTCCAAAGTGGATCCAGTGGTAGCTCCGGTGGCGGTCCGATCGGCCCCTTCACTGCTCTTTTCTCAATCGCCGGTGCGGGCGCAGCTGCGATGCTCCGGAAGAAGAAGGCTGAACGGAAAACGGAGCGAACATCGTGAACAGGGTCGAATCGATTAGCCCATCGCAACGCAACCAAACCGGCGTCTGGTTTCAGCAGTTGCAACACTGGGGCAGCGACGTGTGGAAGGACAGCAGACACACCATGGTGACCGCTGTGGTAACGACGGTGATTTTCGCGTTTCCCGCACTTACCGCCAGCCTGCAACTAGATTTCGATTCCGTGATGAGCGGCCAATGGTGGCGTTTACTTTCAGGACACCTGACGCATTACGACGGTCAACATCTATTTTGGGACCTACTAATGTTCGTGGTGCTTGGGGCCATTTGCGAGCGTCAAAATAAAAAGTTATTTGGTGTGTTTCTCGTCATCATGGCTATCGTCGTGTCACTGACGGTAATGTTTTCCAGCAACGGCATTTCGGAGTACCGAGGCTTGAGTGGAATTGACACTGGCTTGTTTGCTTGGCTGACCATCACCCAACTACGAACCTGCCTTAACGGGCGAGATCGATACTTTGCGGCCTTCTGGGCAACAAGCGGCCTTCTGC
>Ga0315322_10002796_pt1 | contig 13541 bp, 8 predicted proteins | sample M110021515metaG_FD_203461 | JGI IMG/M metagenome (GOLD analysis project Ga0315322, IMG submission 203461) | Ammonia-oxidizing marine archaeal communities from Monterey Bay, California, United States - M1 100m 21515 | ecosystem: Environmental > Aquatic > Marine > Intertidal zone | place: USA... | reverse complement strand
AACCGTAGTCCATTGGCGGCAAGCTTGTCGAGGACCGGTGTCTCGATCTCCCCCCCATAGCAACCGAAATCCGAATACCCGGCATCGTCAGCCATAATCACCACGATGTCGGGTTGTTTTTGAGCGACCAAGGTCGAGGCTGCCAAGAGGACAAGAAAGAGAAAAAGAATTGAATTCATAAACTATTCGACAGGCTAAGAGACGGCTGAACACTCAGGCAAGAAAAGTCTGCACCCAAGAGCATGATTGACGGGTAGAACTTGGGTCATCTATGTAGTCTCTCCAATGAAAGAGTTCACATCGTTTGCCGTCTCCTTTGCCCTGATGATGATTGTTCAGGCGGTCGGTCAAGAAAGTGCTGATCAGCAAAAGTCTTTCGCCGGGCACTGGGCCTTGAAAATGAATAATGGAGCCGCCGGTTGGATGGCTTTGGAACTCAACGAAGGGGAATGGAGCGGACAGCTCTGGACGGTGGGGGAACCCAAGACGATCAAAGGCTTTCGGTATGCCGCTGGAAAGCTGAGTTTTAGTCGGGCCCTGAGAATCGACCCGCCCGAGTATCCCGGCGGACCTTACACCGGCGAGCGGGAGATGCTCGATCTGGAGGCATCCGTCCAAGGGAATGACATAAGGGTTGTGATGAAAGTTTCCGGCGTGCAAGACTTCGTCCACCTCGGCAAGCGTGTGCCTCCCCTCCCCCCGAAACCCGACCTTTCCAAGGTGAAATTTGGCAAACCCATAGAATTGTTTAACGGGGTCGACCTGACGGGATGGAAACTGATCAACCCAAGGAAGATTAATGGTTGGAAAGTGAAGGACGGGGAACTGGTCAATGAAACGCCAAAGAAAACTTTCGATGCCTTCGCCCCCTATGGGAACCTAAGGACGGAGCGGGTCTTCGGTGACTCCAGGCTGACCATCGAGTTCAACGTGCCACCCGGAGGAAACAGCGGGATCTACGTACGCGGAGCCTACGAGGCGCAGGTCGTCGACCGGGACAGCCGCATGCAAGGACTGCAAGGAGTCGGAGCCATCTTCAGCCGGGTCAAGCCGACTAAGAACGCGGGCAAACCGGGAGGCCAATGGCAAAGCTACGAGATCACCATCGTGGACCGCCATGCCACCGTAGTGCTCAACGGGGAGAAGGTGATCGACAACCAACCGGTGATCGGCAACACCAACGGGGCCTTTCAATCGGACGTCACCCGTCCGGGACCTTTGCACCTGCAAGGCGACCACACCTCGGTCCGCTACCGGAACATCGTTCTTTACCCGGTGCTCGGGCAGACCGGCGGATAAACCTAACCTAATTTTTCTCCTCCGCTCTTTTGCGTTCCGCTTCCCGTTCCTTTTCGTACTCTTCCTTGTGCTCGTCGATGAGGGCTTGAGCTTCCTTGAGGCGGCGCCCGAGGTCATCCAGGCGGAGAGCCTTTTGGGATTCGTGGTTGGCCCGACGGGCAAAATCTTTGGGTGGCAGGTCGTCGAATCCCGTTAATTTTACGGGAACGTTTTCCATTCTCCAGTCGTCGCTGCGCTGAGTGGCAAAGGGAAGATCGTTGTGATCGGCCGACTGAAGGTTGCCCATCGGGTTGCGTCCCCAGGCATAGCGGAAATGGATGGGCTCGGGAACATGCGGGCTGGATAGCGCGATGACCCTCCGGTCATGCTTGGGACGGTTGTGCTGATCCTTACCCGTAACCAGCCACTCGGCTTCCGCGGGTTGAAACCTGCGGTCCTTGCCGGCGATGGCAAAGCCTTCGATGGGCCCGTTGGTGACCGCTCGGACCCAAGTGTCCATTTTGAGGATGATCTTTCCCTCCTCTATCTTCATCTCGGTATACATTGGCGGTTTCCATTTGATGTCCTTCTCGAATCCATACTGGGTGGCCAGAGCCCAGCGCGAGACACGCTCGCCCACGGGAATCTTCAGTTGCGGGTGATACCAGGAACGGCGTTTGTCGAAACTGCTGGCGAAACCGACGTTCTCGTCTCCCGCCTTCAGGAAATCCAGGAAGGTCTTGTACTGAGCCTCGCGGATGTAAATTCCCCCGTTGACCATTTTTTCCAAGTAGTCGTCCCTCGTCTGTGGCTCCCCTGCCGTGCACAGGGATATGATGCCAAAAGGCATGTGAGGATCGTTGAAAGCATCACGCCAAGCCGTAATCATCTTGCCGAAGACTTGGTAATACAAGTCCGCCCCGACTGATCCTCCTCCTGCATTGTTGAAACCCTGATGGAAGATGGCGCCCTTGACCGACAACCCGGCGATCGGAGCGATCATGCTTGCGTAACAGTTCCCCGGACGGTTTTGATCCATCGCCGGTCCGGGTCGCAGGTCGGTTGGAACAGTCCGCCCCTTGGGAATTTCTTTACCCTGCTTCTTCATATTCTTGACCCAATTGTGATGATTCTCGACCCGTTTCTCCAAATCCTTCTTGGCATCGAACTCCGTGACCTTTTTATCCCAATCGGCAAGCAGGCCCTTCACTTCCTTGGTCTCGACCTTCTTCAGGACGGGAGTGGGCGTCCAGGTTTCGACGGTCGTGCCTCCCCGAGAAGCGTCGATCACCCCAATGGGAACCTGTGCGGCCATGTGGAGTCGACGGGCAAATACATAACCGATGGCGGACAGCTCGCGGACGATTTCGGGTGAGCAAATGTCCCAGTCCCCCTTGCGGAAATGCCGGTTCGACCAGTTGCTCCATTCATGCAAACGGGCAAACCCTTCCTTCATCTTGGGCCCATTCTGAGCAGGCACCGTAAGAATTCTGATAGCCGGATAATTGGCGGAGACGATTTCCAGTTTCCCATTTTCCACATGTTGAAGGGGCTCTTCCATGTTGCTTTGTCCACCGAGAATCCAGACGTCTCCAACGAGGATGTTTTTCAAAGTGAGAGTCTTGTCCTTTCCTTTGACAATAAGGGTTTGGGGCTCGGCATTAGCCTCCATGGCGGGCAGCGTGACCTTCCAGTCACGATCCTTGCCCGCCTTGGCCTCCTTGGTTTGACCAGCAAAGCTTACGCTGACTTTTTCTCCAGGGTTGGCCCAACCCCAGATTGGAATCGGCTTGTCCCTTTGCAGCACCATGTCGGACTGGAAAAGATTATGGACGCAAAGACCCTCGCCAATGGCCGGGACTTCGATGACGTTTTCCCTCGGCATGTCCTTCTTCTGCCCGATGGCAAGGCCCACACAAGAGGCAAAAGCGACGAGGATAGGGAGACGCCGCAGGAAGCGGCCCGATGAACGCATGAACATACTCATAAAATTAAATAAATTTTCAGGACACCATCAATTCCCGGAGTGGTCCCTTGAGGTCGAGATCCTTGAGGCTGGAATCCGGTTGTCCGAAAGTGTCCGCTGTTTTCATTCCCGCGGCCTGCATCAAGGAAAGGTAAAGGTTGCCCACCGTGCGATGGTCTTTGGCGCCATACTTTGGATACTCGAGGTAGCGACCCATCTTCAGTTTCTTCCCCATACCTCCCAACAGAAGGGTCGGCCAGTCATGACCGGCACAATGATGGTCGCCCGATGAGCACGACATGTAAACGATCATCGTGTTGTCGAGCATCGAACCGTTCCCTTCCGGAATGCCGGCGAATTTCTTTGCCATTTTGGCGATCTGCTTCATGTGCAACTTCTCGACGTCCATGCGGGCTTGATGTCCCGTCCAACCATTGGACGCCTTATTGTCCTGTAGGTGGCCGAGGGCGTGCACGGAATTGGAGAGGCCAAGTTCGGAGTACTTCACGCCCAAGGTGTCCGGACGCAGAGTGACCACATTCGTCAACCCGGCGACCAGTGCGGCGGAAGCGATTTCAAAGTGCGATTCGATCCGGGCTGAGGGAGAGATTGAATCATAGCGGTCCGTCCGTTCCGGGGCATGCTTTTGAATGCGGTCCGTGAGTGCGGCTTTCTTTTGCTCGATCTTACGGAGCGAATCGAACGAATCCATATAAAGGGCAAACCGTTCCTTGTCGTCTCCGGAGAGTTGCTTCTCCACCCGCTGGGCATCCTCGGTAAGGAAGTCCATGAGGTTGCCGTTCAGGGCAATTTTCTTTTCCAGTTGTTCGGGTGTTGCGACGGCTGCGCCAAAGAGCTCGAGAAAGGCTTTCTTGGGCGAACCTTGATAGGCAACGGGCTTGGCGGCTGCGTAGGCGGAAAGGTTGGGATAGCAGTAGGAGTCTTCGGGCTTCCATCCGCCCTCCAGAAGTTGACCATTCATGGCCATCCCGTACATCGGATAAGGGCCTGTGGAGAGATGTTGCCCGAGCAGGCAATCCAGGCTCGGGGCAACCGCTACTTTTTCCGAATCATGCAGCGAAAGGGTTCCGAACCCCTTGGTATGATTTCCCCGAAAGCCAACCCCGGACAAACTCTGAATAACCGTCAGGCGGTCTTTGAATGTTTCCAAGGCGGCCAGTTTTTCGGGTAGCTTATGTTCGGCCAGAGCGACGTCTACGAGTGGACCTTCCCTCCGGCCCCGATTACCCAATTTCTTTCCATCCTCCGGACTGACGAAGTGATTTTCGAGACCTTCGGGTACGAGGTTGAACTTGTCGATGCCGGATGATTTCACCACGAAGACGAAACGCTTCGGTAAGGCGGCCTCGTTCCCGGCTCCATGAACACGGACGGATTGGAGAAAGGGGGCCATGGCGAGTGCGCTTCCGCCAACAGAGAGGTTCCGAAAAAATTGACGTCTTTTGTATATCATAAAAAGAATGGTTATCGTCTGTATAGAAAAGAATCGGAACTGAGTAAGGAGACTACGAGAGCTTTGTAGCTACCTCCATTATTTACATAGGCTTTATCGGCTTCGATCAAGGTTTTTGAATCGCTTAGCATCTCGTTGCGACCCATGAAATAACGGAACAAATGCCGGATGAAGGATTGACGGGCCCGATCGGAACGCCCCAGGCGCTGCATCATTTCGACCGCATCCTTTACTTTGCCATCGATCTGCGGATCGCCCGAAAAGGCAATTTCACCGGATGCGTCGACCTTGCGGGTCGTGAGTTTGCCCTCCTTGAGTTTGCGGTCGAACTGGTTGTCCCGGCGCAGGTAGATCTCACCGTTCTCGTCAAAGTAGTGATGGGTTCGATAGCGTCCCCAGTCATCAAAAATCTCGAAGGCTTCACCGAGGGGATTCATCTTGCGGTGGCACTTCCAGCACCGTTGATTACGGAGTGGTTCCATCCGCTCCCGAAGGGTCTTGTGCGGGTCGGTCGGCACGGCCGCGTCAACGTCCGGCGGGACGTCCCCGAGTACCCCGGCGAGCAACCGTTCGTATACCCAAATCCCCCGATGAATCGGATCATTGCCCTCATTGAGCGAATAGGCCGTCAACCAAGCCGGATGGGTCAGCAAACCGGACCTTTCCTCCTCGGGCATCTTCAATGGTTGCTCGATGGGCCAGTCCCACTTTTGCTCCCCATGGCGACCGCTGCTCGGCAAATTGTAGGGCTCGATATAAAGGAGATCCGCAATGCCGCGCCTTTTGCCCTCGAATGGAAAATTGGGATGGCGGTGCATTCCCTTGTCCAGCGTCGCTTGAAACATCGCTACGGTTTTCTCCGCATCCCGTCGGGCCGCCACGAGGGCTTTCTCGGCCTTCTCGGGCATATTATCAAAATTGAAATCCCCCTTGATCTGTTTTTTGCGCAGCGCGATGCGGGCATCCACGTAACCCGGATTCAAGATCTCCGCGATTCTCTTATCGTAATGCTCGCGGGCATACTCGTTGTCGCCCGGATGGGCGATGAAGTATTCATTGGTGGTCAAAAGCTCGGCGATGACATCCTTGTCCTTCTTCAGTATGTGCTCAATGAGCATGCGGGCATCGTGAATGAGCATGGTCGTGTTCCATTGGTTAATCTTTTCCGTACCCCGCCGGTCATTGTCCTTGAAGACAGTGCCAGCCCGGTGAAAGCCAAAAAACTGTTCAAAGAACCGCCTGATCCGCGGCAGGTCCTTCCGGTCCCAGTGTCCCGTCAAGAGTTGCTCATCGAGCAATTGGCGGACGAGACGGGTCACATCCTCCTTGGTTTTCAGCTTTCCCTTTTGCAGGGTCTCTCGAATAAGAGGATGATTGTCCGGTCTATGATCCGTCAAGGCGTAGGCGATCGCATGGGCCAGCTCGTCCGGTGACAAATGCCGGCGTCCGTGTTCGTCGACCTCACCCAGGCCGAATTCCATCCGGTAGATCGATTCCGGACTCAGGAACATCGCCTTGATCGTGGTTTTGAATCCGTCTAGCTTGCCGCCCGTCTTGATACTTCGTTTGAGAAAAGAAAGGTATTTCTCCTCCTCTTCCTTGCTCGGGTAGCGTCCGATCACTCTGCTATGCTCGCGCCGGATCATCTCGACGAGCGTGTGCTCCTCAGGCATTGGCTTGTCCTCTGCAAAATCCTTGAAATCGCCGCGCCTTTCCCGGTCTGTAAGAAACGAATCAGCCACGATCATGGTCATTTGAACCGTGCTCTGGTCCGCTATCGAAAGAGCCGCGTAATCGCGGATCCCGCGTTCCGAGGTCACATAGCTGAAGGGGCTCTTTGCCTTGCCAAATCCCTTGTGAGCAAAAATCTCCGTATTGAAACGCCAGAGCCGGGAGGGGGAAAAAGGAGGAGTTTTGATTTCCCCCGAAAAGAGCTTTTCGTGGTTTACCCAGTTGCCGTATTCGGGTGCGAGCAGCTTTTTACGATAAGTTTCCCCCGAGCCTGCAGTCAGCAACTGCCGGTCGATCCATTCGATCACCACATTGCGCTGCGAATCAGCCGGCTGGGTTTCTTCGTCAGGCGGAGGCATGTCGCGGGCCGTCAGTTGGGCAAGGATTTCAAGCCACAAGTCCGAAGTCTCGTTCTTTGCGAAATCGACCGATACCTCGTGCAGAGCCAGTTTGCCCTTTTGCTTTTTTTCACCGTGACAACGGATGCAGTTCTCTTTCAGGAATGGCTTGATCTTTTGTTCGAAGCCGGCGGGAGCGGCAGCTTTTGCCGAAAGGACCAAAGGAAACTGAACCGCAATGGCCAGAAACCAGATGGTTCGGATTCGGATCTTGCTCATGCGATTTATTTAAAGAGTTCTTCGGCCGAGGATCAATCTTTCTTGATGTTGGTATTGGCCGCTCCGTAGGCGTTGTGACCAGTCGAACCACCCGGCAGGATGGGATGTTCTTTCTTGGGCAAATGAGCTGCATGCTCCTCGATGATCGATTTGTTTTTTGGGTTGGCGGCCAAGTTCTTCCATTCGTGCGGATCCTGGCTTAAGTCGTAGAGCTCCCGTGATCCGTCGAAATACTGGATAAAGCGGTAGCGCGTGGTGCGTACCGAATAATTGCCCAGTCCGAAACTGGTGATGGCGGGATGCTTCCATTCCTTTTTGGGGTCCTTCATGAGCGGAACAAGGCTCTGCCCTTCCTGAGTGTGGTCAGCGGGCAGGCCTGCCAACTCGAGCAAAGTGGGGAATACGTCGAGGAGTTCGGCGGGGCGTTCGCTTCTCTGCTCCTTCTTGAATCCCGGAGCCGCCATGATGATGGGCACGCGGGTGCCGTCCTCCCAGAGGGATCGCTTGGCCCATCGCTCCTTTTCCCCGAGGTGGAATCCGTGGTCGGAGAAAAGGGCGATGATCGTATTGTCCGCATAGTCACTTGACTCGAGGGCATCGAGTACGAGCCCCAGGCAATGATCGGCAAAAGTCACGGAGGCCAGGTAGGACTGTACGGCGTGTTGCCATTGGCCCGCCCCCTTGACCCATTTGTGGGTGGGTGAAACGTGCTTCAGGTTGGTCAGGTCGATGGCATACTGGCTGAGATCCTTGATGTCCCCCTTTTGAATGGCGGGGAGCTTGACCTGATCACGCGGATGCAAGTCGAACCATTTCTGGGTGGCATACATCGGAACATGAGGCCGGTAAAACCCAACCCCCATAAAGAAGGGTTTGCCGTGTTTCTTCTTCAACTGCCCGACCGCCCACTTGGCGCATTTCATGTCGGGCATCAGGTTGTCGTCGTCCGGAAAGACTCCCCAGTCCCACAAAGGATGTCCGTGTGGTTGGGAAATCTTTTTCTTGGGGCGAGGACCGAATCCTCCGGTTGGCAGGTATTCCTGAAAAAAGCGCTTATCTCCTCCATGAAAGATCTTTCCTGCCGCCATCGTTTGGTATCCATTGTCGGCGAAAACTTCGGGCAAAGTCTTCAAATTTTGAAGGACCGGCGCCTTCTTTAAATCCGGGCTGAGAAAATACACTCCGCTAGTATGCGGGTAGCGGCCAGTCATCATGCTGGCCCGGGAGGGGTTACAAACCGGAGACTGGCAATGCCCATTGGAAAAAAGGGTGCCCATCCTAGCCAAGCGGTCGATGTTAGGGGTTTTCGCTTGGGGGTGCCCGCCGAGGCAACCGACCCAATCATTCAAATCGTCGATCGAGACCAGCAAGACGTTTGGCTTATCCTTGGCCCCGAAGGCAAGGCATGGGATGGCGAGGAGGAAGGAGAGGAGAAGACAGGATGGTTTCATGGATTGGAATTAAATCAGGTTTACTTGGATTGCTTGAGGATGGTTTCGAGGTTTTGCTGGATGCGCTTGGTGTTCTCGGCCGCGATCTTGTCTGCTTCTGCCAAAGGCTTGCCCTTGCCCATGGGTCTCTTGTGTCCGATCTCGGTTAGCCAGGCATCCCGTTTTACCCGCATGCGCTCGCGCAGGAAAATCATCATGCGTCCATAGGCATTGGGGTGTGGATCTTTGAGGGGCGGCTTGACGACGAAAAAGTCGATGATCTGTTGAGCCATCAGTTCATGCCCCGCCCCTCCCGGATGAACACCATCACGAGAGTATTTGAACTTCGGGTCCTGTTCCCTTTTCTTGGCGAGCGACTTTTTCATCACGGTGTGCAGGTCGATAACCTTCCAGCCATCTTTGCGCTTGGAGACCAGCCACTTGGCGTAGGCTGCCATGACCTCGTCGTAATCGAACTTGGGGTTGGGTTTGTCGTAGACCGGCGGGGTCATGAAGATGATCTTCCCTCCCTGTGCTTCGACCTTGTTTTTCAGGCGTTGTGCTCCCTCCTTGTACTTGGCGAAGCGTTCATCGTCAAGTGGCATGTAGATCCCGCAGTTGATCCCGTAGCAGGCGATGACGATGTCGGGATTCAACGCCTTCAGGGCACGGTCCAGGCGTTCGTGCAAATCAGGCCGTGGGAACCCATGCCGCAAGTGACCCAGTTCGGAAAGTCCGGATACAGTTTCGCTCGGGATGCCCTGGTTCAATACCTCCGGGCTGAGCTCCGGATGGTTGACGGTGAGCCATCTCTCGAAAAAAATAACATACTCACCCCCATAGGTGATGCTGTCTCCCAAGAAAACGATCTTCTTCGTGTTTTTGAGGATATTGAAGTTTTCGTTGGCCTGGCCAACGAATGGCAAGAAGGCGAGCAGGGCCAGGACAAGGAATCGCAGCATGATAGGTTCTGTAATTTATATAGGGTCGAAATAGGTTTGATTCCTAACCTCAAGGCCACTTGGCGGTCAATCGCCTTGCGATGCGTCGGGAGAATTCGAATTTCGACTTCTGGGCCGTGGCAATCGTTTCGCGGTGGGCTTTGCCGGCGTCGCCGAGCTCCTCGATGGCCCGCAGCGTGAACATCCCGACCAGCAGGTTCGGCTCCTTAATATGTTCAACAAGTAGTTTCAAGGTGTTCAAGTCTCCTAACTTGCACAAGGCCTGAGCCGCCGCGACGCGAACGGCGGGTACCGAATCATTGGTTAATTTCAAAAGGGTTGCTTTGCTTTTTTCCGACTTGTTGACCCCCAACCAAACGGCCGCCCAGTAACGGGTAGATGGATCCGGAGATTTGGCGAAGTCCATTAGCTTGGCTCCCTCGTTTGCTTCGCCGGCGGTGATCACCTCGATCAATCGCCGAGTTTGTTTGCTGTGGTCGGTTTTGAGAAAAGCGAGGTATTTGTTTCCTGCCTCGCGCCCGATGTCCTCAAGGATCGGCTCGGGGATCAGGCCCATGTCACGCGTCTCTTTCATGCGTTGGTGGAGTGCCTTGCGCATGGTAGCCAAGCGATCTCGGTGCATGGGATCCGTGGCCAAGTTCACCAGTTCGTGCGGATCGCTTTGCAAGTCGTAGAGTTCTTCAGGCGGTCGCCGAGAAGCAAAGGGGCGTGCCTGTTGCTCGTTCAACTTGCCTTCCTTGTGCAACCCGCGTATGGCCTGAATGATTTTTTTGCCGTCCTTGTACTGGCTGGGTTGGGCGTGGGGAACGTGGGACATGAAGTTCCGGACGTACTTGTAGCGGGAATCACGAACGCATCGGAGGATATCGACCGTTTCGTCACAACGGTCCCGGGCCGCAAAAACAAATTTTCGGGGCTTGTAGTCGGGGGCCAAAAAGTCGCGTCCCTGTATGTGTTCGGGTATCTTTATACCAGCAAGTTTTAGTGAGCACGCGGCGACGTCGATGTGCTCGATGAGGTCGTCCCGCACGGTGCCGGCTAATTCTTTCTTCGGCAACCGGATGATCATGGGGACGCGAATGCCTTCTTCGTAGAGGAATTGTTTGCCGCGCAGGTGGCTGACTCCATGGTCCGTCCAAAGAAAGACTGCAGTCGAATCCAATCGTCCAGCTTTCTCCAGAGCCTTCAGAATTTGGCCGACTTGCTCATCGGTACTCACCCAGGAATCCAAATACTTCGCCCAGTCCTGGCGAAGCGTTGGATGGTCGGGGTAGTAAGGTGGCAGGACCACCTTGTCGGGGTCGGCATGGCTTTTCGCTTTACGGTTCTTTCCCCCACTGAGTTGAAATTGAGCGAAGATGGGTTGGTCGGCAGGCGCCTTCTTCCAGTCGTTGCCGTGATAGAGCTTGCTAGTCGGGATGAAGTTGTAATCCGTCTTGCTCTTGTTGGTGACGAAGTACCCGGCGGCGCGGAAGAGTTCGGGGATCAACTTGACTGACTTGGGCACCTTGTAGCTGTCGTAGTAGGCCGCATTGCCCCCCCCCTTCCCGGACGAGGTCTGGCTGCGGTGGTTGTGTACCCCAAGAGTGGTCTGGTACATTCCGCTCACCATGGCCGAGCGGCTGGACGAACAAACCGGGGAAGTGACGAAGGCGTTTTTGCAACGAATCCCTTCCCGGGCCATCCGGTCGATATTCGGTGTCTTGATGAGGGTTTCGCCGTAGCAACCGACATGCGGAGATGCATCTTCGATGACGATCCATACGACGTTCGGAGGGGTCGAAGCCTTGCCAAGCAGGCTGGTGAAAAAGAGGATTAAAAAGAGAAAAGGTTTCATGGTTTCGCAAACATATCAGCGTAAACCTTGGCATACCGCTTGCCCATGAGCAAACACGACTTGCGGTCAAAATGCACTTTCGCGCGAGCAGCCGGACTGCACCCGGTGGATTCGACGAATCCGGTATGAGGCACCTTTTTCGGCAAGCATCTGAGGATCTCCTTGATTTTGGTAATGCGGGTCACCCGGTCCGGCGCCTTGTGATCTTTCCCGGTGCCGTAGAACTCAGCCAAGTTTCCCACGATGAAGGGCAATTGAGTATACCCCAAGTCCTCCCTGACGTCTTTGATCAAGCGATGCAGTCTCTTCTCATAGGCATCGGTTCTTGTCTGCTCGACGGTGTCCGATTCCCCTTGATGCCACAGCACCCCTTTGAGAGTCCCTACTTGCATGGCGGCTTTGGTATGACGGATGGCATCGCCGTAAATCTCCGAGCCTTTGCTCAGTTGCACAATGCTTCGGCCTCCCCAGGCCATTGGAATCAGACCGACCGTCATACCGGGGTTGTCAGCCAAGTAAGCCTCTGCGAAGGACAGGCCGGGCCCGAAACGCGCTTTCTTGTTGGGTCGTCTGGGGTGAAGAGGATGAGCGCCGGGCGCCCACTTGGGTCTCTCCCCTTCTTTGACCCAACGCATTTTCATGACTGAAGGAACCGGTTTGGTGTCGCCGGCTGCCAACCCCACTCCTCCGGACATGTTTGACTGGCCCATCAGGAGGAACAGATGAAAATCCTCTTTCGAAGAAGAAACCTTCACGGGTTCTTTGGCCTGAAGCCCTCCCGTTATGAGGATGGCGGCAAGAAAAAGGATTGCCTTGGTCTTCACTTCTTCTTTCCGCCGAACCGCTTGGCAGAGTAACCTGCCTCCTTTCGCTTGGACTCAAGCTGCGCCTTCAGTTTTTTGAGCGGCTTCTTATACTTGGAGTCCTTGGCAAGGTTGGTGAATTCGCCGGGATCGTTCCTTAGGTCATACAGTTCCATGCCCCCGGAGCCAAAGCCCCAATGCGTAAAACGCCAGTTGTGGGTGCGGATCGATTCTCCCCCATTCCGGCTTATGGTGAAGGCGAGCTCTTTTGTCCACTCATCGGTAGAAGGATTCTTTAGGAGCGGCACCAAGCTCGCACCGTGCAGGTTCTTCGGGGCCTTCAAGCCACTCAGCTCGGCAAGGGTTGGATAGAGGTCCAGGAGTTCGGTAATATGCTTGGTCGCCTTGCCGTTTTGCTTGTTCATCCATGGAACGCTGACGATGAAGGGGACGCGGGTGGATTCCTCGAACAAGTGCTGTTTTTGGAACTTGTGATGCTCCCCCAGCAGGTAGCCATGGTCGCTCGTGAACACGACGATGGTGTTCTCCGCAAGTCCCAACTCCTCGAGTGCTTCCAGGATCCGTCCCGCTTGCGCATCCATGTAGGAAATGCTCGCGTAGTAGGCTTCGAGCAAGCCCTTGTGCAATTCGGGCTTGATTCCGTAGGAGGTGCTGTTGCGCTTATAGTTACGAATGATCTCCGGCACGTCTTCAAGGTCGTTCTCCGGCACCACGGGAGCGATCATCGCATCGCGGTCATAGCGGTCAAAATATTTTGCCGGGGCAACCAAGGGCACGTGTGGCCGTACAAAGCCGCAGGCGAGAAAAAAGGGCTTGTCCTTATGGCGCTTGAGGAAGTCGATGGCGTGGCTCGCCGCCATCCCGTCGGCATGTGCCAAATCATCGCCTTCGGCCACTACGCCGGTAAACGACTGCGAACTGTTGTTCTTGGGAGACCAGTTTGTCTTTTCGCCGGGCGCATTTTGTTCGGGCGCCTTGATATTGACCACCTCATCCCAGGAGTGCGGATCGTCGCGGGTGGCGGTTCCGGCGAGGATTTCCGGGGGTATGCCCATGTGATAGATCTTGCTGACACGCCCGACGCGGTAGCCGTTTTTTCTAAACAGCTGAGACATCGTCACGACGTCGGGCATGTTGCCGCGGAGGGTGCCGGCATTGCCCAGCGTGCCGTTGGCGTAGGGATAGAGTCCGGACATAAGCGAAGCGCGCGACGCCCCGCAAACGGGGTATTGGCAGTGCATGTTCTCGAAGCGCATGCCGCGTTCGGCCAGTTTGTCCAGCTCCGGTGTTTTGCACTGTGGATGCCCGAATCCGCTCAATGCTGTATTGAGATCATCGGACATCAGAAACAAAATGTTTGGCTTCTTTGCCGAAAGGAAAAGCGTTGTAAGTGCAAGTAATGCGGTTACCAGGACTGCAGCC
>Ga0315322_10002795_pt1 | contig 13544 bp, 7 predicted proteins | sample M110021515metaG_FD_203461 | JGI IMG/M metagenome (GOLD analysis project Ga0315322, IMG submission 203461) | Ammonia-oxidizing marine archaeal communities from Monterey Bay, California, United States - M1 100m 21515 | ecosystem: Environmental > Aquatic > Marine > Intertidal zone | place: USA... | reverse complement strand
AAACTCCGCCATGATAGAGGTTATATGTTGACCAGCCAAAAAGGCATAATGCTACAGGTAAGCCGAGTATAAGTTGTAACATCAGATCTAACACCTTGATTAACTAAAATTAAATTAACTGAACATATAATCCTTCGCCAATCGAAAGTATGTACAAATCGTTTCGGATAAGTTGCAAGGGTTCATCCGAAACCCCTTTGCATTTTATTTTCCGATACAAAGGGGGTGCAGTGGGCCGATACAGACGCTACCCTTGCAGTTATTCTTATTCAAAGAATACCGGGCAAAAATATTTACCAAATATTGATTGAATTGCAAATGATTGGTTATTCGGAATACCAACGGCCTTGGAATGAATCGTCAGTATTGTCGATGTGAACGAATAAGGAGAACGAAGTCCAAACTAAGGTGTTGAAACCATCACCCAATTCATCCTCTCCCCCAGCCTTTGTAACCATGAAGTCAAGGTTGTCAGATACACTGTGCCATTCTTGCCAGAATGATGCATCTCCACCAGCACTGAAGAAGTTGAATGTGGCATATCCCTGTGTAAAGAATGAACAGTGATCACTAGCACAAGATTCTGCAGATTCCCAATAGATATCATTACTTGGTACATCATGGAAATTCATTTCATCTTCAACCACTAAGCGAACCCATTCTAGCATCTTGGAAATATTTTCCTCATTCGCTCCAGCCGCAGCAATAGATAGGTCGTAAGGACCGTATCCCGGTGGCGGAACAATTGGATAATTCAGTGAAACCATATCGAAATTCATGTACGCTTTGACAGACTTTCCATCAGGAAGGTGATTTACGAAAGCCGCACTCCCGAGCAATCCTTCTTCTTCACAAGCCCAAAGTGCGGCAACAACAGTATGGTCCCACTCCCGAGATGCAATTGCTTGTGCTACTTCCATTGAAACTGTGGAGCCACTTGTATCATCATTTGCCCCTTCGACCGTACCTCCTCCGGGCGGAGTGAAGGCGTAACCAACATCGAAGTGACCTCCAAGGACAATGTATTGGTCAGGGTACACATTACCGTATTTGTATCCTACAACATTCAGTTGGTTAGGGTCATCCTCATAGCGAGTTACTTCAACGAAATCGAAACCGTAACCTTCCCAGATGGTTTTCATGGCTTCTGCTGCGAATTCATAAGTCGCACCGCCCCCATGTATGTCTGCAGATGCACACCAACGATTGTTGTAATCTGTGGTTAGCATATCGATTGTGTCAAATGCTCTACGGCCATCAAGTAACATCATCTCGCTGCTATCCTCTAGTACCATAGTTGCATTCCAGACTTCATCACCAGCAGTAATTGTTAGTTCAACATCCGAACGTTCAGTATCCAAAATTAAGATTTCGAGAGTAGTTTGCGATGCTGGGAAAGTCATTTCTTGGGCATCCCTAAACACTCCATCAGAATCAACAAAAAATATTCCAGCAGAACGATTAGCAGTCCAATCGACATTAGAATCTACTTCAATTGTCATGAATTGTCCCCGGGTGGCCGTTGAAATGTCTTCAATGCTAAGCACTGGGTCGATATCTTCGGCGCCATCTTCTCCAAAACATCCACTAAATGATGCTAAGAAAATTGTAACAACTAGGAATAACGAACGCATAATATCACAACTGACATGGTTCGAGATGAGTTTTACCACCCATCATTGGTACAAGACATTCCGGAACTCTAACTCGACCATCTTCAAGTTGGTTTTGTTCCATTATTGCTACTAGAGCACGACTGGTAGCAACCGCAGTCGAGTTTAGAGTATGGACTGCCGCATTACCTTCACTGGTACGGTATCGCATCCGTAGACGGTTTGCTTGGTAATCAGTACAGTTTGAGCAGGATACAACTTCCTTGTATGCATTAGCACCAGGTAACCAGGCTTCAAGGTCATACTTGCGTGCTGCAACAGTTCCCATATCACCAGTACAGATGTTTACAACTTCGTAATGCAAATCAAGTGCATTCCATAGGTCAACGCAGTTCTTCAGTAAATCTTCATGATGATCCCATGAATCATCAGGATGTGAAATAACGACTTGCTCAATTTTTGTGAATTGATGAACACGCCAAATACCTCTGTCAGACAACCCATGAGCCCCCACTTCTCTTCTGAAACAAGGGCTAACCCCAACCATCTTGATTGGAAGCATGCTTGGTTCTAGAACTTCATCCATATACATCGAGGTAAGAGGATGTTCGCTTGTTGCAATCATGTAGAGCGGGTCTGGAGTAATCCCATACATGACAGTCTCAAAGTCTGACAAATCAGTTACGCCCTCGTAAGCCGCCCTGTTCATCATTACAGGTGGCTGAATGAAAGTAAATCCGCGTCCAATTAGAAAGTCAACCGCATACGATTGAAGAGCAAATTCTAAGCGAGCGAGGTCCCCTTTGAGGAAGAAGAATCTGCTACCTGCTATTTTTGCTGCACGTTCTAAATCAACCCACTTATTCATTTCAATAAGTTCGTTGTGCGTTCTTGGTTCAAAATCGAATTCTTGTTTTTTACCATGAAGGGAATGTTGAGTATTACCCCCCTCATCTCCGCCCACAGGAACTGCCTCGTGAAGCAGATTAGGTATTCGCATTCGAATAGCGTCTCTCTCTTCAAGAAGTGAATCTGCTTTTTCATCTAGGGTTATAATGCGGTCTCCAATATCTTTGACCTCGGCCATTATTTTCTCGGCCTCTTCCTTATTGCCGCTCTTCTTTGCATCAGCAATTCCTCGTGCCGCTTGGTTTCGCTCACGACGAATCTCTTCCTTTTCCTTGAGCGCGCCCCGCCACTCCTCATCGAGTTCAATAACTCGATTAATACGGTCATAAGGGATTCCCCGCTTATCGTGGTCAGCACGAATTTTATCCGCTTCGTTTCGGAATAAGTCCATACTCAACATAATTGATCACCTCAGAAAGAAATACCAAACGAGAACGCCGCAGAACCAACGAATATCATTCCACCGATGATGTATCCTAGAATCGCTCCACCATTTAGCAGAGGTAATCCGGCTTGTGGTCTACCGGATGCGACATAGCCCATGAGAACGAAATAGCCAACAAGTCCACCAATTAGGGCCGAGATTCCTACTGCTAAGCCACCGGTAGAAATCGAGTCTACACATGATACAACTAGCATTCCTGGGAAAATAACGTCGCCAAGTCCCATGAACATTGCTTCTTGTGGCTTCTTTCGCTTCTTGATAGTAGTAGGTGCATTTGCAGTATCATCGTTAGTCTGTGCAGCTTCAGGTGGACGGATACTCTCTTTTTCATCTAACATTGAATAACCACTTCCCTGAGGAGCGACCAATAGAATTGGTAAGTTGAGACCAATCATCGTATCTGCAAGGTCTAACATATGCTTTGAGCGGTAAACAGCCCATGCATCATAAATCGCTGCCAATATCATGAATACTACAATCAATGTTGGTACAAATGTAACCCCAAGCATTACGATTACACCCGCTCCAACCAATACCCCTACAGTGTTTACGACATACCATTCAGGACGAATGATTAGTGCTGCCATCAGAATAACTGCAACAATTATTCCAACTAAGAACGCAGTATCCGACCATTGGATTCCATAACTATTGTACATAGTATCAGGGTTGAATTCACCATTTTGAATTTCCATAGAATACTCACTCATAATTACATCAATAACGCCAGTATTGATAACTTGGATATTCAATTCATCAGCAGATAATTGACTTTCTTCAGCAACTACAATATCGAGTGTCACATATTCGATGAGAGATGAATAGAATAAGCCGTGGACGCCATTTGCATCGGCAATCCACAATTCATTTCCACCTTCATCGTCTAAGTCGAAACTATTGATTGCATTGATTGGTCCTTTGAATGAATTATCTCCTTTCCACCTCTTCTCTTCTTCGAATATTCCATCGTCATCATCGAAGACGAATGCCTTGATCAACCCAGAGTCATGGCCAATCATGGCCAACAGTTCGTCATCTCCCCAAGGGCTAGCAACAATGTTGAATGCTGTGATATTCTTTTCATCTCCCGAATCATAATACCACTCAAGTTCGCAAGAATCGATTCGTATATCCTCCCCTGTTAATGAGTCAGCAGTCTCTTCCAAAAGAATCATCACAGCGCCCTCTCGTGAAACTAATAGAAGGCTATTTTCGTCATATTGTTTAATTTGTAAATGTCCTTCATTCAATTGCATTTGGGGAAAAGACCACTTGGCTTGAAATCTCGTAAAACTAGTGTTTTGGTAAGTCGGGTTATCGGTGCCATTGAATGTATTTAGACGAACCAATTCATTTCCACCGGTTGTAATGTAAAGAGCACCTTTGGCCTGCCCAAAGTCAGCATTCGGATATTCTATAACTTCCAAAGCAGTTCCACATCCTCCTTCTAGATTCAGAATTGGGCCCATGTCTTCCAATGATTCATTCCAGGTACTCGCATTTCCGCCATCCGCCGTTCCAAAACATGCATAATGACTCAGGATGTCCCCATTTTCTTTATCGAAAGACCAAATCCACGCTCCATTTGTTGCAGTGTAAGCATAATCCCCTTCCATTACAGTAATCAATGGCATCCCAGGGAATGAATTAATTTCATGTTGCCATTCCAAAGACGTATCAGCAGAACGTTTTGAAATAATGAACGTGTGATTCTCAAATGAAAAATTATCCCATTGCGGGGTTTGTGTGACAATTGAACCATCTGAATTTAGAGAAACAATTTCTTCATCGATTACATCAGAATCGGTAAACACGAACGGTTCTGTTTCAATTTCAGGAACCAGTAAAATATGTGCGCCAGGGACAGTTGTGTAACATAGGGCGAGGAATAATACGAATAGTAATCCATACTTGATAATATGCTGAAGATGTTTCTTAGCAAGCCATAGTATTACGAAAGTGAAAGCAAAAATTGCAATCAATTCAAGCATAATCCATCGGGCTTGAGTAGCGCCCGATTCACCAAATGCTTGCAGCCCAGCAGCATTGAACCAAGGTTGCAACCATACTCCTATTCCAATGGTTATAACGAACATAAATGCCATTCCAAGCATGCCCGGCGCCTGTTCAAGCATGTTAGCAAGAAGGCTATCCTCCTTAGCCAATTCACGCTCTACGCGTTTCACTTGGTCCTCTGATACAGGCTCTCCCATGCTTTGTACCGAGAGTGAGGGTGGTTTTCTAATCATTGGAGGGTGTGGCCCCTACGGGGCCAATGATTGTGGACACACCGAGAGAGTGGTTGAACGCCTCAAAATCCAAAGGGATGTCTCTCGGGTTGGAGCGCGTTAACGCTGCACTGCAAGCCCTTGGGCGGCCAGATAAAAAAATGGATTGTCTTCATGTTGCCGGCTCAAATGGTAAAGGTAGCGCCTGTGCACAACTGGTTGCAGGCCTAGTACGTGCAAGATACCGCGTTGGGCTGTTTTCTTCACCCCATCTAATTCGAATCGAAGAGCGAGTAAGAGTAGATGGAAAATCAATATCTGATGATGATTTTGATAATGCTCTATCTAAAGTCAAAGCACTAGATTTGGAATTGACATTTTTTGAAATCACCTACCTAACATCGTTGGTTGCTTGCCAAGAAGCAGGCGTTTCAATTATGATACTCGAGACTGGTTTAGGCGGTAGATTAGACGCGACCAGATCTGCTGATGCCGTGGGGTGCCTTGTGACTTCAATAAGCCTTGAGCACAGTGATATTTTGGGCGATACAATTGAGAAAGTGGCTAGAGAGAAAGCAGCGATTTGGCGCCCGGGAGTGCCTATGCTGATCAGGGACCCAGGCTCAGCTAGTGTGCGTAATGCCATGCGTGATGAAGCGATTAGTGCACGATTTTACAATCCCGAAAAATCAACCTACATGGAAGAAGCGGCAGACCTTGCTGAAATGTTGTGTCAAATGGTGGGGTATTCTTTTGTCAGAAGACCAATCGGTTGGCCAGCAAGGATGCAGATTATTGAAAGCAAACCCAAATTGTTGCTAGAAGCGGCACACAACCCTAGTGGAATGACCAGAGTAATACCCGAAATTGCCAGTATACTTCCAGAACGCTGGTCGTTATTGTTTGGAACTTCACCACAACAAAATATGCAGCAATTCCTTCAACCACTTCATGCTTTGATAATGGCTCATCCACCTGTTGAAATAATTACTACCGAGCCTCAAAATGGTAGATATCCCGGTGTCGTTAATCCGATTCCAGAACTATTGCATATTGAGAATCCATCAAAAGCGATTGAATCATTCACCCAACCCTGTGAACTGATTTTAGTGACTGGTTCACTATACCTTTGTGGAAATATACTTTCACATATGGAATTGGATGCCGACATACTTTGATGTGTAGGTCTTACCTGAGGGTGTTGAACGGGAGTACTCCACCCAATCAATCTCAATATTTTCCGGTGATAAAATGAATTCAAAATGGGATTTACGATTTATAGAATTAGCAAGACATATCTCTGGGTGGAGTAAAGACCCATCTACCAGAGTCGGTTGCGTTGTGGTCGGAGAAGATCGTGAAATCCGTTCTACTGGATTCAATGGTTTCCCTCGTGGAATTAACGATGATATTGAACGATTATCAGACCGAGAGAGTAAGTATCCATTGATTTGTCACGCTGAAGAAAATGCAATTATGCATGCTGCACGTATCGGTATTTCACTCAAGGGCACCACAGCGTATGTGACATGGCCACCCTGCTCGCGTTGTGCTAGGTCTTTGATTCAAGCAGGAATTAGAGAAGTGGTATATTCCTCAGAACAAGAAATACCTGAACGGTGGCTTAAAGATTTTAAAATCTCCAATGATATGCTTGAAGAAGCAAAGGTATTGGTACGTTCAGTCGAATGAAAAATATCCTAATTCTACTATAAACGTCGATTTAGACCGGTGTTTTCAAGTTGAAGTTTCACTTGAAAATGTTTATGCGAGCCATACCCGTTCTGGCACTTGTTGGCTTGCTACTACTTCCTGGTTGTTCATATTTTGATGAATATACCGAAGACACAGATTCTCAAGAAACAGTTAATGCAGAAATAGAATTGATACAAGGATGTACCGATTCCGAGGCTAATAATTACGATGAAAATGCCGAAGAGGACGACGGTTCTTGCCAATATGACGAACCCGACCCAGAGCCGGTTTTGGGGTGTACGGATTCGGATGCTGAAAATTATGATACCAATGCAACCGAAGATGATGGCACTTGTCAGTATCTCGAAACAATCCCTTGCAATGGCTTAGTTATCCTATGCCACAGGACATATGATCAAGTGACATTCCCTGAAACTCATAACTCGTTTTCTACTCATGAAGACAATATATACTACCCTGCTAGCAATCATAGAACTGGATTTCAGGCTCAATGGAATGCCGGGATGAGGGCGTTTATGCTAGATACTCATTATCTGACAACAGCCGAACAAACATCCTCTGCAGTTCGGTTTTGTCACGGAGATTCAGACAGAGGGTTTAGCCCATGTACATACGGTATGGTCGACCCATTGAATTGGCTTAGCGGGTTAGAATCTGAAATGGAAGATGAAGATAGGGATGTAGTTACTCTGTTAATTGAAAATCACGTTGAAGCAGACCATCTCAAAGAATTGCTTGATAATGTTGGACTTTCTGAGCAGATGTATATTCACGATATGAATGCTGAATGGCCTACTCTTATTGAATTGATAAATATGGATAAACGGTTGGTTGTTTTTTGGGAGCAATCTGGCGATTCCGCCCATCCCTATTTCCATGATTTTCTAACTCATAGTTGGACGACAAATTATGCCGAAGAAGACACTTCATCAATGGATTGTGAAACTTTACGAGGAGATTCCAATCAAGTTGTTTTCCATATGAATAATTGGCTAAAGAATCAAGCAGGATTATCTGACCCAACAAGGGCAGGACAGGCTAACAATGTTGATTTCATGGTTGATAGGTCACTTGAATGTATTGAGACCCATGGTAAGAGACCTACATTTATTGCGGTCGATTGGTGGGAAGAAGGCGACGTCGTCGAAGCAGCAAAGCGAGTAAACGAACTTGAATTGGAAAGTGATTAGCCCCAGAATCTTCTGGTACGGGCATATTCAATTTCAGCGATATGAATTGCTTCCAGTAGGCCTTCAATATCCCCTCTCTGCACTTTTCGCATCAATCGCTGACAAGTTGCTTCTCCAACCCCTCTACCCATCAAAGCCAGTATTGCATCCATTCCTCGGTTTGCAACGGCTTGAGCATTCTTCATCATACGATCCCGTTCTTTTGAATCATCAGAGTTTACCCAGGCAACCAACTGTTTCTCAAGACCTTCGCGCATACATGCAAGCATTTGTCCACCGCACTTTAGGCACTTTTTAGCATCGCTAATCTCGGGGTATCTTGCAACTCTAAATCGTTTTGTTGAACTACATCTCAGGCAGCACAAAACCGCTCTTTCATTCATTAGTCGTCCTTCTAGCCTAGCCCTAACCTGCTTATTATCGAAATTTGGTAACAGTAAATCCTTCTCGGACCTGCTTGATATTCCAAGTGGGCCAGTTGCGGTGACCTCCAAGCCAATTAGCCCCGATTGAATTGCACGTAGGACATCCATTGCCCCAGGTATGTCCATTCTTTCGTGGAACAATTTTCCAAGAACTTCCTCCATAACTGGAGTGCCACGGTACTTTTTCAGTAATGCTTGAAGGTTGATTTTTCGAGGGTCTACCCCATGACGTAATATTCCGAATACCTTTGCAACTTGGGCAAACCTCCATCTCACTTCTCTAGAATTTGGTAATGTTACAGATAGAACTCCTTCGAGGGCTTCGGGCGGAGTATCAGATAGCCACTCGATTAATTCAGCAGGCCTAATCCCGCCTACTTGAAGCGATATTCTACATGGCTCAACAACTAGGCGACCCCATTTGCCTGAGCGTGTACTTGCCATAGCGAGTAGATAATGCCCTATTGCCTCATTGATTCTATTCCCTTGACAGGAATTGATGATAAGAGCTTCATCTCTATTTTCAATCGTAATCAGTCGTTCGCTTGGAATCATATTTGCAGAATTAAAATGGGTACTTACCATGTCGGCAAGAATACCTTTCGCTTCACCATTTAGGGGATAATCTTCCAATTTCGAATAACCACCGAGTAGTCCTGCTGGGTCAATTTGAGTAATTTTCTCATCTTGCATCAATCCTAAATCTATTGCAAATAATCTGCGTAGTCTTCCGGATTCACGTGCAATAACAGCAGGTGTTGGAGGTAGTTCTCCTACCCACTGAGGTGCATGACCTTGGTCTGATACAGGAGCAACTAACAATTCACTTTTCTCGGGGTCAGCATCGATTACAATCCATGTCCGTCCAGCCATGACGAATCTCCTTTGTCGGCCATCTTGTTCTTCGCCACCATCATTTAGCGAAAGTACGAATGCCTCGTCAACATTACCTAGGCTCTTACGAGTAACGGCATCTCTAACACGATATGATTGCTTATCGGGAATCATTGAAAGATGATTGGTGACCCATTGACGGGTCCTTCCAGAGCGACTAATCCAACCGTTAGCAAATATTGCGGGTGCATCGAATGAAAGTTTAGCGAGGTCATCATTTGGTTTTTCATCATATGCAAGTTTGGGCTGGTCCGGTAGTGAATTCTTTGAAGTCCGAATCAATTCTTGCCAGACATCATGAGGCCATCTATACCATGGAACATCCTTTGGATTTTCTACACAACGGATGACCCACCCATCGGCTAGAATATTACCTATAGCGATGGTATCTTTCCTTCGCCAGTTCTCAAATTGTATCGCCCCAGACATCGCCTCTGTAATCGTATCAATTGGTAGAGCTCCATGACTATGGACCATCATAACAATTTGGTTTGCAGCAACGGAGAGTGGTTTGCCCCTCCATTCAACAGGTTCAATCTCGCCAGCAATTGCTTTACGTGCAATTACCGCGGCTTCGATTAAATCATCACTTTCCCAACCAAGTATATCGCCACTACCAATTCCACCTAGTCTGTGGTCTGCCCTTCCGACTCTCTGAAGCATTCTGTCAACCGAGCGAGGTGAGCGAATCTGGACAATATGATTCACGCTTCCAACATCAATTCCTAATTCAAGACTAGATGTACATACTAGCCCCTGAATTTTCCCTTCACGCAAATCATCTTCCATTTGCGCTCTTGTTTCTTTAGCTAGGGAGCCATGATGCACCCCTATTGCTAAATCTGGTGCGATGGCTTGCAGTCTTTGAGATACAGTTTCAGCACTATTTCTTGAGTTTACGAAAACTAAGCAAGGGTGTTTTTTTGAGATTATATCGGCCAACCCTCGCAATGTCGCGTGTGCTCTTGCAGAAATAGCCAATTCAAGTGAACCAATTTCGTCTTCAGGAATTTGAACGATGGCATCAACTGACAATTCCGTTGAGCGAGGCGTAATAGCAACAATCGGTTCAGCATCAACCGAAAGCCATTTTGCGACTTGTTCGGGGTTACCGATAGTTGCCGACAGTCCAACACGTTGAATTTTAGATCCTTTGAATGCCTCTAATCGAGACAACCCTACAGACAATTGCCATCCTCTTTCTCCATCAGCGATTTCATGAATTTCATCTATAACAACGGCTTTTACTGTTCGTAGTAATTCACGTAATCTAGAGCCGGTAAACATCAATTGGAAAGTTTCAGGCGTTGTAATCATCACATTAGGGGGTTTTCGGACATGCCTATTTCTTTCAGATTGGGTGGTATCGCCATGCCTTAATCCTAAACTAAGCCCTACTGCGGAAGTAATCTCTTCGAGTCGTCTGTCGACATCTCGATTTAGCGCGCGTAGCGGGGTAATGTAGAGAATTGACATTCCAGGCCATTCTTGACGAAGACAGCGGTCAAGCAATGGAAGGATAGCCGCCATCGTTTTTCCTGAACCAGTCGGTGCTACAACCAATCGATCATGGCCTGCGGCAATTTCTTCTTGAGTGACATGCTGAACGGGTGTTGGAGTCCACTTCCTCTCTTCTAGAGCCTTCTGCAGACTCTCTTCGAGTTTGGAGAAGACACCTTCGGCCATATCGATTGGGCGAAGTCACTGGTTCAAGAGGTCAACGATTGAAAGAACTCTCAGTAGTCCTCATCATAATCATCATCATCTTCATCATAATCATCATCCTCATCTTCTTCTTCTTCCCATTCTTCATCATACAGAGAGCCTTCATTATGAGTAATAGCAGTACGATTGGCTGTGATTCCAATGCCCACCAAGACGATTACAGATAGGATTGCGAATAACCAGATGAGTGGTTGTTCACGAATTGAATCAAACCAACCCATGTAGGACACATAGACAACCTCGATCTTGTGTTCTGCTGAATTATCATCATCATTGACTTCGACAATTACATTGTCTGGATCAACAACAACTCGGATTCTATCAACTCCTTCCTTTGCACTCCATGTAGCGGTAATTGGAATTAATTCGTCAGCACCAATCTTGTTCAGCGTCACTGTATCAAACGGTACAATTGAATCACCTGCATAGAAGGATACCGAGAATTGAGAATTTGTTTCTCCACCCACATTCCGAATTCCAGATGTGATTTCGACTTTTTGACCTGGTGCTACATGGTCATCAGAGAGTGAAATAGAATCAACTTTCAATTGAGGTCCTTTTGCCCCTAAACGTACCCATTGGCGTTCAAAGTCAGTATCATCATCAGCAATTTCTGCAATAGGACTTGCCTCTGAATTAGAAACGACAGGGAATTCATTTCCAGCGGAGTCATATCCCGTTAGGTAGAATCCAACCCAATCCCCTTCACGAAGTGTGATTCTTCCACCATCGGTTAGGTCGACAGTTCCAGTCCAGATAACACTCTGCCCTTCTTGTTGCATTCCTAAGGCCGAGTGACCAGCGCCCATAGTTAGAGTTCGGCTTGCATCACGCATTACCCAATGAACCATTTGTTCTGAACCAGTCATATCAGCATCTTCAGTTCCATGGAACTCAACCTGCACCTTTGTTAGGTCCGTATTAGATGAAATATCGACAGTATTCAGAGGCATTGTTCTACTTACTACACGAGGAGCAGTATCATCGACAACAACTCTCAAAGTTGTGGAAACTGTTTGTCCAGTCATATCTTCTCCCTTTCCAGGAATTCCACTGATCGAGATTAAACAGGTGCGAGTTGGAGAAGATTGTAGAGTCTCAGCATGCGAAAGTGGTACTTCAACAGAATAGCCTCCATCATCATCTAGTGAACCATCTGACCAAATACTCTCACCATCATATACTTCGATTACAATCGCTGCATTATTTGGTGCAGGGGCATTGCTTCCCTCGTACACGACTTTACCTGTGAATTCTAACCTGTCATCGTTTCGAACCCTACTGCCATCAGCAACAACCCCAGTTCTAGGCTCACTGATATCTTCGACTAAGAATGAAGATGCATCTAGAACCAAATCATTCTCGACTACGAATGTATGTTCAGCGATAATATGGCGAGTTGGGAATTCAGACCCTCTCTCTTTGTATTCCAAAGCGAGGTCCGAAATATCTTCGTCAGGCCAATCCCAACTAATTGTGAATTGATAATCGATTAGAATCCAAGGCATTCCGGAATCATTTGTGGTCTGAATCATACTTGAACTGGTTGCAAGATTGATGAAATCAGAGTTACTTGCGAAGGTGTCACCGATTCCATAGTAGGAGATTCTTTGGCGATCCACTTCACTGTCAGGTCCTTCAAAATCAAAGACCAAATCAATGTACTCAAAGTCAATCGCGGTATTGGCATCAATCAATCCAAGAGAGATTGTTTGTTCAGTACCTGCAAATATAGGTGCCCCATCATTATGCCCAACCCATTCTAGTCCGGTGAAAATTGCACTGGAATCTTTTCTACTTCTGAATGTAGCATCATCTGTTTCGAAACCAGGTCCAGATTCCCATGAATACGATTCATCATCAACTATTGTAGTGTGATGGAGAGGGTTACCTGCTCTGTCCCCTCCATCCCAATAATATGAGACACGTCCCATGTTAGGATTACGGGAATGGTCTATTGTAGTGGAGAATGTCTTCACATCGGCTTCACTTTCGTTAACTACAACGGTCGTTGCATATTCACTAGAATCAGCCTCACCATTACGATTTAGGTCATGGTCTGCTTCAACCCAGTAATGAAGAGTTAGTTGCGTAGGGTCTCCAACTGCATCAGCGACCTTGACACTAACCTTTTGCGTATCATCAGCAGCTTCGTATGCATCATCCAATGGATATGTATCAAGTGCTTCAGGGGCCGTAGCATCTACTTTGTATGTTCTAAGCCAGTCCGAATTGGAAGGGAGAACTTTGGTGGCATCTCGTTCATTGTATGTTTGAATCTCATATGAAAGCCCACTCTCAACATCTATTTCTGGCATCACTATTGAGATGAAGAATGAACCATTGACGTTGGAAGTATCTCTCCAATCAGCATGAACGAATCCATTTTGAGCGATTCG
>Ga0315322_10002794_pt1 | contig 13550 bp, 10 predicted proteins | sample M110021515metaG_FD_203461 | JGI IMG/M metagenome (GOLD analysis project Ga0315322, IMG submission 203461) | Ammonia-oxidizing marine archaeal communities from Monterey Bay, California, United States - M1 100m 21515 | ecosystem: Environmental > Aquatic > Marine > Intertidal zone | place: USA... | reverse complement strand
CATTTCTTCAGTATTTATTACCATTTGTTTTAATTGTAGGGGTTTGGATTTTCTTTATGAACCGCATGCAAGGTGGTGGTCGTGGTGGAGCCATGGGTTTTGGTAAATCTAAAGCAAAATTATTAAATCAAAATGAAGATAGAAAAACTTTTGATGATGTTGCCGGAATTGATGAAGCAAAAGAAGAACTAGAAGAAATAGTTGAATTTTTAAGAGATCCTCAAAAATTTAGCCGTCTTGGAGGCCAAATCCCGAAGGGTGCTTTGCTTATTGGTCCACCAGGAACTGGTAAAACACTTTTAGCACGTGCTATTGCAGGAGAAGCTGGTGTGCCGTTCTTTACAATTTCTGGATCAGACTTTGTTGAGATGTTTGTCGGTGTGGGTGCATCAAGGGTTCGTGATATGTTTGAGCAAGCCAAGAAAAATGCTCCTTGCATAGTTTTTATTGATGAGATTGATGCAGTTGGACGTCATCGTGGCGCAGGTCACGGTGGTGGTAACGATGAACGTGAGCAAACATTAAATCAATTGCTTGTTGAGATGGATGGATTTTCTGCAAATGAAGGCGTGATTCTTCTAGCTGCAACAAACCGTCCAGATGTGTTAGATCCTGCCTTAAAACGGCCAGGACGTTTTGACAGACAAGTTCAAGTCCCAAATCCAGATATTAAAGGTAGAGAAAAAATTCTCAATGTTCATGCGCGTAAATCACCATTAGGTCCTGATGTAGATCTGCGAATAATCGCAAGGGGAACACCAGGGTTTTCGGGTGCTGACTTAGCCAACCTTGTTAATGAGGCAGCATTAACGGCTGCACGGACAGGCAAGCGTTTTGTTACAATGGAAGATTTTGAGTTTGCTAAAGATAAAGTAATGATGGGCGCTGAACGTCGTTCGATGGTATTAACGGATGAGCAAAAAGAACATACAGCATATCATGAAGCTGGTCATGCAATAGTAGGGTTAAATCTGGAAAAATGCGATCCAGTGTATAAAGCAACTATTATTCCAAGAGGTGGAGCTTTGGGAATGGTAGTATCTTTACCTGAAATTGAACGTCTTAGTTGGCATAAGAATGAATGCAAACAAAAACTCGCGATGACAATGGCGGGTAAGGCTGCTGAAATTTTAAAATGGGGCGAAGAGGACGTTTCAAATGGTCCTTCAGGTGATATTCAGCAAGCATCTTCTTTGGCACGTGCAATGGTTATGAGATGGGGAATGTCTGATAAAATAGGAGATATAGATTACCAAGCTGCACATGAGGGATATGCTGGTGGTAATATTGGTGGCTTCTCAATTTCTACAAAAACCAAAGAGTTAATCGAGCAAGAGGTTAAAAAACTCATTGATGACGGCTATGCTCAAGCATTATCGATTTTAAAGAAAAAGAAAAAAGAATTTGAACGATTAGCTCAGGGCTTATTGGAATATGAAACCTTAACTGGTGATGAGATAAACAAGATAATCAAAGGCCAAAAATTATCTTCTGATGATGAAGATAATAAAAAGGAAACAAAACCAAGCTTAGCTGCGGTTCCTAAAACCTCAAAAAAACCACGGAAATCATCTGAATCAGATGATAAGTCAGATAAATAAATTAAAGCCCGCTTAAGCGGGCTTTTTTATGTCTCTGATAAGATTGAACTAACTAATCATCATTAAAGACGATAAAACATTTAATAAGGTCGGAAACTTAATGTCCATTAAGTGTTAAAATAGGTCAGAACTAACAAAGAAATTCTTTTTGATGGGACTCAAAATGGCATATAAAACTGATATAGAAATTGCTCGAGAAGCGAATAAAAAACCAATTCAAGAAATAGGTGCAAAGTTAGGGATACCGGACGCAGATCTTTTGCCATTCGGTCATGATAAAGCCAAAATAAGCGCAGAATTTATCAAAGCCCAGCGTGGAAAAAAAGATGGAAAACTAATCCTTGTTACTGCAATAAACCCAACACCAGCAGGTGAAGGTAAAACAACAACAACTGTTGGTTTAGGTGATGGATTAAACAAAATAGGAAAAAAAGCTGCTGTTTGTATTCGTGAAGCCTCTTTAGGTCCATGCTTTGGAATGAAAGGTGGTGCAGCTGGTGGTGGATATGCTCAGGTTGTTCCAATGGAAGAAATGAATTTACATTTCACTGGTGACTTCCATGCCATTACATCAGCCCATAATTTATTATCTGCAATGATTGATAACCATATTTATTGGGGAAATGAATTGGAAATTGACCAACGGCGAGTTGTTTGGCGTCGTGTACTAGATATGAACGATCGTGCATTGCGTGATATAGTTACTTCACTTGGTGGAGTTTCAAATGGTTTCCCAAGACAATCTGGTTTTGATATTACTGTTGCGTCAGAGGTTATGGCTATTTTGTGTTTAGCTTTAGATATGGAAGATTTGCAGAAAAGACTTGGAGATATAATAGTAGCTTACAGACGTGATCGTTCACCAATTTATGCTCGAGATATTAAAGCAGATGGTGCAATGGCAGTATTATTACAACAGGCTATGCAACCAAACCTCGTTCAAACTTTAGAAAATAATCCAGCGTTTGTTCATGGTGGACCTTTTGCTAATATAGCCCATGGATGTAATTCTGTAGTTGCTACAACAACTGCACTTAAGCTAGCTGACTATGTAATTACAGAGGCAGGATTTGGGGCTGATTTAGGCGCTGAAAAGTTCTTGAATATTAAATGTCGCAAAGCAGGTATTGCTCCAAGTGTTGTGGTGCTTGTTGCAACAGTCCGTGCAATGAAAATGAATGGTGGAGTAGCAAAAGCTGATCTTGGTGCAGAGAATGTGACAGCAGTAAATGATGGTTGCCCAAATTTAGGAAGACATATTGAAAACCTTAAATCATTTGGTGTTCCTGTGGTTGTTGCAATAAATCATTTTGTGACTGATACAGATGCTGAAGTGCAAGCAGTTAAAGACTATGTTGCTAGCCAAGGTTCGGAAGCTATTTTATCTAAGCACTGGGAGTTTGGATCTGAAGGATCTGCAGACCTTGCTAAAAGAGTATCAGAAATAGCAGATGCTGACATGGCAAATTTTGCTCCAATTTATCCCGATGAAATGCCTTTATTTGAAAAAATTGAAACCATAGCAAAGCGTATTTACCGTGCAGATGAAGTTTTAGCAGACAAAAAAATCCGAGATCAATTGCGTCAATGGGAAGAGCAAGGTTATGGTAATCTTCCAGTTTGTATGGCTAAAACGCAATATAGTTTTAGTACTGATCCAAACTTACGAGGTGCTCCAACAGGACATTCTGTTCCAGTAAGAGAAGTAAGATTGTCAGCAGGAGCGGGATTTATTGTTGCAATATGTGGTGAGATTATGACAATGCCGGGATTGCCACGTGTACCATCTGCTGAGGCGATTATGTTAAATGATGATGGCCAAATTGACGGTTTATTTTAATAAAAAATTTAAGCGCGCTTAATTACTAGTGCGCTTTTTTTACACAAAAGGGGAATGGCTATGGCTGCAAAAATTATCGATGGAAAAGAATTTGCTGCGAATGTGCGCGCTCTAGTCGCCAAGCAGGTTTCGAAATTAAAAAATGACCATAATATTATTCCAGGATTAGCCGTTGTGCTTGTTGGTGAAGATGCTGCAAGCCAAGTTTATGTTAGAAATAAGCATGCTTCTACGGTTGAAGTTGGAATGAATAGTTATGAACACCGATTGCCTGCAGACACATCTGAGTCTGATTTGTTGGGGTTAATCAACGAATTAAATAATGATGCCAAAGTACATGGTATTTTGTGCCAATTACCTCTTCCAAAGCACTTGGATGAAGAATTGGTTATTAATTCTATAATACCAGAAAAAGATGTAGATGGATTCCATATTTCTAATGTTGGTATGTTGTCGACTGGTCAAAAATCAATGGTTCCATGTACTCCGCTTGGATGCTTGATGATGCTACGTGACCATCATGGCTCATTGTCTGGATTAAATGCAGTTGTTGTAGGGCGTTCCAATATAGTTGGCAAACCGATGGCAAATCTTTTGTTGCGCGATAGCTGCACTGTAACGATAGCGCACAGTAGAACAAAAAATATTGAAGACATATGTCGCAGAGCAGACATAGTTATAGCTGCCGTAGGTCGCCCTGAAATGATTACAGGTGATTGGATTGCAGATGGCGCTACTGTAATTGATGTCGGAATAAATCGTATACCTCATCCAGACAAAGAGGGTAAATTTAAATTAGTTGGTGATGTTGATTTTGCAAGTGCTTCAGCTAAAGCAGGTGCAATAACACCAGTACCTGGTGGAGTTGGTCCTATGACAATTGCTTGTCTATTGGCAAATACATTAACAGCTTGCTGTCGATCTAATGGTCTTGATGAGCCTGAAGGCCTTACAGCTTAAATTTAAAATTATATTATGAAAATTATACAAAATGTTTTAACTGATAAAGGTTCAAAATATTCTGTTAGTGGTGGCTTGGCTTATTCAAAACTACAAGCTCAAGATTTCATAAAAGATTTAAAGCGCAATAAAAAATTTTCGAAGGCTACTCATAATACATGGGGATTAATTTTATCTGATGGTATTGAAATAAAAGATGATGATGGTGAAGGAGGTGCTGGAAATATTATATTAAGAATTTTAAATTCAGCTAAATTATATAACCATATTATTGTTGTTTCTAGGTGGTATGGTGGTGTCCATTTAGGTGGTGATAGATTTAGGCATGTTAAGACGTGTACAAAAATTTATTTGAATGACATGTAATAATTAAAGATAATACTTAAAAATATTTACCCTATAATTTGTCCCCATAAATCATATTCAGATGCTTCATCAACTTTTACTTGAATAATTTGTCCAACCTTAATCTTATCAGTATTTTCATCTATAAAAAGATTACCATCAATTTCTGGGGCATCAGCTTTTGTTCGGCAAGTGGCTACTCCATCTTCATCAATGTTATCTACGATTACATCTAAGTTAAGCCCTACTTTTTTTGCTAATTTAGTTTCTGAAATGGTTTGTGATTTTTCCATAAACCTTTCCCATCTGTCCTGTTTAACATCAGGTTCTATATGGTTTTTAAGTACGTTTGATCTTGCTCCATCAACATTTTCATATTGAAAACAACCAACGCGATCCAGCTGTGCTTCGTCCAGCCAATCGAGCAGATGTTCGAATTCTGTCTCTGTTTCACCGGGGTAGCCCACAATAAAAGTTGAACGTAAAGTAATATCAGGGCAATTATCTCGCCACGCGGCTATTTCAGACAATGTATTTGATGATTTTGCAGGTCTAGCCATACGTTTTAATACATCTGGATGGCTGTGTTGAAAGGGTATATCCAGATAAGGTAAAATATTATTTGAAGGATCTGCCATTAAAGGAATTAAATTTCTCACATGAGGATATGGGTATACATAATGTAAACGTATCCACGCCCCTAAAGTCCCTAAATCCCTTGTTAAATCAGTTATATGTGCCCGATGATCATGTGCTGTATTGTGTTTTATATCGAGACCATAGGCTGAGGTATCTTGAGATATAACTAAAAGTTCCTTAACTCCAGAATCTACCAATTTTTCAGCTTCTCTAATTATAGCATGAGCCGGACGAGACATAAGCTTTCCACGCATATCTGGAATGATACAGAATTTACATTTGTGATTACATCCTTCGGATATTTTCAAATAACTATAATGCCGGGGTGTTAGTGAAACTCCACTAGCAGGTAATAAATCAATAAATGGATCAGGACTTGGAGGGACAGCTTTATGAACTGCGTCTAATACTTGTTCATATTGATGTGGGCCGGTTACTGCTAAAACTGATGGATGATTTTTACGTATGTAATCTTCTTCAACGCCCAAACAACCGGTAACTATTACCCGCCCATTTTCAGATAAAGCTTCTCCAATTGCTTCTAAACTTTCAAGTTTTGCGCTATCTAAAAAACCGCAAGTGTTTACGATCACTGCATCTGCATTGGTATATTCTGGGCTGATAGCATATCCTTCGGCACGAAGCCTTGTGAGAATTCTTTCACTATCAACTAATGCCTTAGGACAGCCAAGGCTTACCATACCAATTTGTGGCTGACCTTTTCTAGAGGTTGAATCAATTTGCATTTTTGGTGCAAGGTCTGGGCGGAGTTCTGGAGGATTTTGCGACATAATATTTCTTATAGAGTTTCATAAATTCTATGCAATGGTACAAGTTTGAGTTAATCGTTTGATCATTAATTAATTAAGCACCAATTTAGTTGAAATTTAGAATAAAAGCAGCTTGACGCATGATTACGTTTCCAATATTCAACGAGCACCCTGTGGCGGGGTAGCTCAGGTGGTTAGAGCAGCGGAATCATAATCCGCGTGTCCGGGGTTCAAGTCCCTGTCCCGCTACCATTTCTCTCTTACTGTATTTAATCATCCCTCAGTGCTTTTATAGTGTATTAAAAATTTCTAATTAGATAAAGCGTCTAAGATTGGACAGTGAGATCTTTCGTTTCCCTCGCAAGCGTAAGCTAATTTACCTAGCTGTTCCCTTAAGCTATTTAATTCATTTAATTTAATATCGATTTCAGCAATTTTTTCTAATGTTAGCTTTTTGACGTTTTTGCTAGACCTGTCTTTATTTTCATAGAGTGCAAGCAATTCACGGCATTCTTCAATTCCAAAATTAAATCTGCGGGCTTTTCCAATAAATTGAAGCTTGGCTACATCATCAGTAGAAAACATCCTATAGCCGGTATCACTGTGTATCGCCGGTTCAATGATGCCAATGTCGCTATAGTAGCGGACTGTCTTAATAGTCAGACCTGAAAGTGATGCAGCTTTCCCAATATTCATTTTTTACTTGCCTCTCCTGTTAGGGGAGACTTTAAAAGGTGAATAATTAAAGTTCAATATGGCAAATAATTAATGATTTTAAATATAAATTGGATGTGTAGGCACACATGGAAAGTGGCTTCTATTAATACATCGTGGTGTTTACTTGGATGTAGCATTGGTGATTTTGGAACAATTGCTTACTTTCAATTCATGGAGATTAATTGGTCAGTGTGGGCAATAATGTGTCTAGCAATTTTAAATGGATTAATTACGTCTATTGCACTTGAAACAATAATTCTTGTGAAGCAGATGAATTTGAGGTTGGCTTTTAAAACAGCAATTGGCATGTCGTTGATTTCTATGATTTCGATGGAGGCTGCAATGAACATTACCGATGTCATTCTGACAGGTGGTGCAATTCTTAAGTGGTCAATTATTCCTATTATGCTTTTTGCTGGTTTTATAACCCCACTTCCATATAACTACTGGCGATTGAAAGCCCTGGGTAAGTCATGTCATTAAATTAATTGTAATTAAAGAAATTATAGTGCCTGCTTCTAATTCCAATAAATTTATATTTATTACTAATTGAATATTAATGAATTCTAGTATTATCATTTAGAGCTTGCGGAAAAGATACAAAAAGCTTTCGATGAAAAGAACTTTTAGTTGCAATATTGGAGATCTAAATGGAAAAACCTAAAATATTAGTAACAAGGCGATGGCCTGCAAAAGTTGAAAAAAAACTTTCAGAATCTTTTGATGTTACTTTTAATGATACTGATATTGCATTGAGTATTAATGACTTCTGTGACGCGATGAAAAAATTTGATGCAATATTGCCAACCGTAACGGACAAAATACCAAAAAAGATTTTTGAGGTTGAGAATATAAGAACTCAAATACTTGGAAACTATGGTGTTGGGTATGCTCATATAGATATTTCAGCTGCCAAATCATTAGGAATTACTGTAACTAATACACCTGATGTATTATCTGACTGTACTGCTGATATTACTCTGACTTTAATGTTGATGGCTGCACGGCGTGCTGGTGAGGGAGAGCGTGAAGTTCGAGCAAATCAATGGGAGGGTTGGAGGCCTACACATTTAGTAGGGACTAAATTGACGGGTAAAACTCTTGGAATAATTGGTTTTGGTAGAATCGGCCAAGAAGTTGCAAAACGTGCTCATCATGGATTTGGAATGAAAATTTTAGTTCAAAATAGGTCATCAATTGATCCAAGTATCCTTTCTCAAACTAATGCTGTTCAAATTAATAAGATAAATGATTTATTGCCTCATATTGATTTCTTATCTTTGCATTGTCCGGGGGGTGAAGAAAACCGAGACTTAATTGGCTCTGCTGAATTGCAGTTAATGAAAAAAGAAGCAATCTTAATTAATACAGCACGTGGAGAGGTGGTTAATGATCCTGCGTTAATATACGCACTAAAAAATAATATAATTAATGCTGCTGGATTAGATGTTTACAATGAAGAACCAAATTTAAATAAAGAGTATTTAGATTGCCCTAATGCAATATTATTACCACATTTGGGAAGTGCAACCAATGAAACGCGCGAAGCAATGGGTTTTCGTGTAATCAAAAATCTTAATGAATTCTTCTCTGGAAAGGTTCCAGAAGATAAGGTTTCATAATCCGTTATGAAAATATCACTGGCAGTCCCTAGGGGAATTGAACCCCTCTTTCCAGGTTGAAAACCTGGCGTCCTAACCGATAGACGAAGGGACCGCACTGTGATGTGCCGGTGTTTAGGCCAAGGGCGATCCTCTTGCAAGATATATTTTACAAAAAAGATAAAAATTTCTTAATATTTTGGTATATTAAAACCGCATCATATAAGTATATTAATTTATTAATGTTGCGTCTTCTAAATTAAGTTTTGGGCGCATTCGACCATTCCAAGTATCAATTTCTAATCTTCCAGCAACATGAAAAATTTGCCCTTTATGATTTTCTAATGTCTTACCTAAATCACTTTTAAACGCTCCAAATGCTATTGCATCAATTGATGCGCCAGAATCATCCACCAACCTGAGTCTAAGGTGTGATTCACCGGCTCTTTTTGCAAAAGTAATTCTCATAAATGGAAGTGCAAACTTTGGCCCTGGTGCTCCTGCACCAAAAGGGCCTGCGGTTTCTAATTGTTCCAATAGCTCAATAGTAATCGCAGGAAGTGATAAAGCGCCATCTAATTGTAATTCTCTTGTTTGAAAGCTCTTAGAACCTTGATTTGCAAGGAGTTCGTTTAACCTAGACATAGCTATTTCTAATTTTTCTCTCTCAAGAGATAACCCTGCTGCCATTTTATGGCCTCCACCTCTTATAATGAGGTTTTCTCTTTGTAGGGTTGCAATAGATGAACCCAAATCTATTCCACTTATTGATCTTCCGGAGCCTTTCCCCTCATGTTCATCTAAGCCAATGACTACTGTTGGTTTATTTGTAATTTCTTTAATTCTTGAGGCTACAATGCCAACAACTCCTGGATGCCAGCCTTCACCGGCTGCCCAAGCTAAAGCACTATTTGAGTCCATTTTCTCAACCTGCTCTAATGCTTGGATTTGTACGGTAGCTTCAATTGATCGCCGTTCATCATTAAGTTGATTAAGTTTATCAGCTATAGAGTTTGCTTCGTCGAAATTTTTACAAGTTAAGAGACGTATTCCTAAATCAGCTTTACCAACGCGCCCACCAGCGTTAATTCGTGGGCCTAACAGATAACCTAAATGGTACGGTGATGGTGCATTGTTCATTTTTGCAATGTCTGAGAGTGCAGTTATGCCAATGCGTTCTCTCTTTGCCATAACTTTTAAACCCTGCCTTACCAATGCGCGATTGAAACCAATCAAAGGTGCAACATCTGCCACAGTTCCTAATGCTACTAAATCCAGCATGTTTAACAGGTCTGGTGTGGATTTATTATTATTTCTCCTAATAGAATTAGCTGCTACGAGCGTTAAAAATACTACCCCAGCTGCGCAAAGATAATACAAATCACCTTTTTCATCTTGTCTATTGGGATTGACGACCGCGTAGGCATTTGGAAGTGTTTCTCCCCCAAGGTGGTGGTCAAGAATGATTATGTCAGTATTAGTTATCTTATTTATTGTTTCGTGAGATAATGTGCCACAATCGACGCAAATAATTAAATCATGAACATTTGCTAATGTTTCCATAGCTACAATATTTGGGCCATAGCCTTCTTCAATACGATCTGGAACGTATAATGTTGGTATATTTCCTAATTGAGTTAACCAGTCATGCAGAAGTGCTCCCGATGTTGCGCCGTCAACATCGTAATCTGCAAAGATTGCAATTCGTTCATGATTGTTTACGGCGATATTTATTCGTGATGCAGCTTTTTCCATATCCAAGATTTTTAATGGATTTGGCATCAAGTCTCTTAGAGAAGGCTTTATATAATTTTTCACTTGATTAGCCTCAACTCCTAGGCGAGCTAAAACGTTGGCCATTGCAGAAGAAAAGTTAGTTTCTTGCAGGATCATTTCTGCTTGACGGTCAACGGAAATATTTGGGCCAGTCCAGCGGCGACCAGATATTGAACTCTCAACATCAAGAAAAATATCGTTCATTATTTACCCACAGTTAGAAATATATTGTGCCATGATTTATGATAATATTATTTTACTTTAAGGTAAAACATAGAGTTTTATCACAGTAAATTAAACAGTCTCAATTCTTAAAACTACTGGAGGGTCGATTGCTGCACTTGTTGCTTCAATTTCAGCTATGGCTTTATTTAAAAGATCGCGTTCAGTTGGGTGTGTTACAATAATAACTGGGGCAGCATCTGTTTCATGTACCTCTTGCCTGATCCTATCAATTGAAATGCCAGCATTTGCTAACGCTGCCGAAACTTTTGCTAATATACCAGCTTCATCTTTTAAATTTAGTCGTAAATAAAATGAATTCTCAACTGTGGTATTGATAGATGGCACCTTTTTTAAGGAATTAGCAGGTTGCCCGAATACTGGAATATTAATGCCTCGGGCAATATCTAAAATATCTGCAATTACAGCACTGGCTGTGGGTCCTTCACCAGCACCAGCTCCCCTTAAAACAATTTGTCCTACTGCGTCGCCCTCTATAATGATCATATTTGTTCCACCATCCAGTTGCGCCAAAGGGGACGAAGCTGGAACTAGGCAAGGCCTCATAGTTTGTGACAAACCAAGTTTATTTATTGTTGATACACCTAATAGTTTTATCCGGTACCCCATTTCAGAAGCTGCTCGAATATCTTCTATTGAAATTCGACCAATACCTTCGAGGACGGCTCCTTCAAAATCAACTTGGGTGCCATAGGCAATTGAGGATAACAAAACTAATTTATGCGCTGCATCAATCCCACCTACGTCTAGATTGGGGTCAGCTTCTAAAAAGCCTAGTTGATTAGCTTCTTCAAAAATCTCTTCATAAGGTAAACCTGTATCTTCCATTCGTGTTAATATGTAATTGCAAGTGCCATTCATTACACCCATAATTCTTGTAATATTATTCCCTGCAAGACTTTCTGTAAGAGCTTTGATGACTGGAATACCACCCGCTACTGCAGCTTCAAATCTTAAATTTACATTATTACTTTCAGCAGAAATAGCTAGTTCCTGGCCATACATTGCTAACATTGCCTTATTGGCCGTTACTACATGCTTTCCATGCTTTATGGCGGCCTCAGTTGCTTGTTTAGCACTGCCGTCCTCACCACCGATCAACTCAACAAAAACATCAATGTCATCTCTTTTAGCTAAATTAATGGGGTCATTTTCCCATTCATAAGCAGATAGGTCTACGCCTCTATCTTTTGACTTTGACAATGCTGATACAGCTATTATTTCAATTGATTTCCCTGATCTTGCAGCCAAAATTTTTGAGTTTTTTTGAATTATTTTGATAAGTCCAGCACCCACGGTGCCTAGACCAGCTATACCTATTTTGATCGTATCAGACATGTTTAATAATTCCTGTAGAGTAAGTTATTTTTTAATTACTAAAAAGTTTGCCGCAGGACAACGTCTTAGAACTCATATGCAGACAATTCTTTCGCTTTTTTCCGCAATTGTTCCACGCGTTCATTGTCATCTGTTTCTTTACCTATTGAATTAGACTTACTTTGACGGTTTCTTGATTTTAATTCTTCGGTTGGTAATAAACTGAGCCATTCATCTTGTGAGGGAGCAAACAAATCTGAAAATGAATATTTTGAATTTTCTTTATTCACAGTACAAGCTGATAAAGACATTATAAAAATAATTATAATAAAACGATACAAAATGGCCTCTTTAATGCGTACCACCACCCTAATCTTAAGAGCCGTGGTGCGCAATATTTTAAACTGGCTTTTTTATGTTTAGATTTTTGATTTTATAATTGGTCATAGATGGGGAATTGGTCACAAAGTTTTTGTACCTTTGCCTTAACACTTGCTTCGACTTCAGCATTTCCCTCTGCACCATTAGCTGCAAGGCCATCCAAAACTTCCACAATTAAATCTGCAATTGTTCTAAACTCAGCTTCACCAAATCCTCGTGTTGTACCAGCAGGTGTTCCAAGACGTAGTCCAGATGTAACCATTGGTTTTTCTGGATCAAATGGAATTCCATTTTTGTTACAAGTAATATGAGCGCGACCTAATGCTTTATCAGCAATGTTTCCAGTTACACCTTTAGGGCGTAAATCAACAAGCATTACGTGTGTATCTGTCCCGCCAGTAACAATATCTAAACCGCCTTTTATTAATTGGTCAGCTAAAGCTTGTGCATTAAGAATAACTTGAGCTTGGTATTGTTTAAATTCAGGGCGTAAAGCTTCACCAAATGCTACTGCCTTGGCGGCAATCACATGCATTAAAGGGCCACCTTGAATGCCTGGGAATATCGCTGAGTTGAATTTTTTAGCCAAGTCTTCATTGTTGGTTAAAATTAAACCGCCGCGTGGGCCACGTAATGTTTTATGTGTCGTTGTGGTTGCAACGTCAGCATATGGAAATGGGCTTGGGTGTACACCTGCAGCAACTAAACCTGCAAAGTGTGCCATGTCTACATGAAGATATGCACCAACAGAATCAGCAATCTCACGCATGCGCTTAAAATCAATTTGACGTGGAACAGCTGAGCCACCTGCAATGATCATCTTTGGTTGATGCTCTGTTGCTAATGCTTGTACTTGATCGTAGTCCAACAGATTGTCTTCTTTACGTACACCAAATTGAATTGCATTAAACCATTTACCAGATTGGTTTGGCTTTGCTCCGTGTGTCAGGTGACCCCCAGCGTCTAGAGACATACCTAAGATTGTGTCTCCAGGTTGTAAGAGCGCTAAAAACACACCTTGGTTGGCTTGTGATCCTGAGTTTGGTTGTACATTTGCAAATTCACATCCAAAAAGTTCTTTTGCACGGTCTACTGCTAGAGTTTCAGCAATATCAACATATTGGCAACCACCGTAGTAACGACGCCCTGCATATCCTTCAGCATATTTATTTGTCATAACAGAACCTTGAGCTTGCATGACCGCTTTTGATACTATGTTCTCTGACGCAATTAGTTCTATCTCGTCGCGTTGACGACCTAATTCAGATGTTATTGAGCCAAATAGCTCCGGATCTCGTTGCGATAAATCTTCTGTGAAAAATCCCGCGTCGCGTACTGTCGTATTCATTTCATAACTCCT
>Ga0315322_10002792_pt1 | contig 13552 bp, 11 predicted proteins | sample M110021515metaG_FD_203461 | JGI IMG/M metagenome (GOLD analysis project Ga0315322, IMG submission 203461) | Ammonia-oxidizing marine archaeal communities from Monterey Bay, California, United States - M1 100m 21515 | ecosystem: Environmental > Aquatic > Marine > Intertidal zone | place: USA... | reverse complement strand
GGTCCTGGGCGGCCACGGCGACTCCATGGTTCCACTCATCTCGACGGCAAACGCCGGCGGAGTGCCCGTGACTGAGCTCTTGGACGCAGAGACCTTGGCCGCCATCGTTGCGCGAACCCGAAAGGCAGGCGGTGAGATTGTCGGCCTCCTCAAGACAGGCTCTGCTTTCTTTAGTCCCGCAGCTTCTGCGATCCAGATGGCAGAGGCCTACCTCAAGGACAAGAAGGCCGTCCTTCCTGCGGCCGCTTGGCTCGATGGAGAGTACGGACAGAATGGGATGTATCTCGGGGTTCCAACAGTGATTGGTGCTGGCGGAATCGAGAAGGTCATTGAGGTTCCGTTGAGTGAAGACGAGCGCGCCGCCCTTGAGGTGTCAGCTGGCAAGGTCTCGGGGCTCGTCGAAGCTCTCGGCCTGTAGGAGGAGCGATGAAAGTTCACGAATATCAAGGCAAAGAGATCCTTAGGCAGTTTGGGGTCAAGACCCCCAGAGGCAAAGTCGCCTTCACGGTGGACGAGGCTGTTGCTGCTGCAGAGGAGCTCGGTGGTTCGATTTGGGTCGTGAAGGCCCAGATTCACGCGGGTGGTCGCGGTAAAGGCGGCGGTGTGAAGCTCGCTCGGTCGCTGGATGAGGTCCGTAGCATCAGCGACGAGATTCTCGGAATGCAGCTGATCACTCATCAGACGAGTCCCGAGGGACAAAAGGTCCAGCGCCTGTACGTCGAAGAGGGCTGTGACATTGCACGAGAACTCTATGTCGGAATGCTCCTCGACCGTGCTGAAGGTCGGCTAGTCATGATGGCCTCCACCGAGGGTGGCATGGACATTGAGAAGGTTGCCGAGGAGACTCCCGAGAAGATCTTCAAGGTTTGGATTGACCCCGCAATCGGTTTTGGGGACTACCAGGCGCGGCAAGTTGCGTTTGCTCTGGGCCTCAAAGAAAAGTCCCAGCTGCGAGCCAGTGTGAAGTTCTTCAAGGCGCTCTATGCCGCCTATGTCGAGTACGACTGCAGCCTTGCGGAGATCAACCCGCTTGTCGTGACCGGGTCCGGTGATGTGATTGCGCTGGATGCGAAGCTGAACTTCGACGACAACGCGCTCTTCCGTCATCCCGACGTCCTTGAGATGCGCGACCTGGCCGAAGAAGACCCCGCCGAGATCGAGGCGAGCAAGTACGACCTGAGCTTCATCAAGCTCGACGGAAGTGTCGGCTGCATGGTGAACGGTGCCGGACTAGCGATGGCCACCATGGACACGATTAAGTTGTTTGGTGGTGATCCTGCAAACTTCCTGGATGTCGGTGGTGGTGCGACCACAGAGAAGGTCAAAGCGGCTTTCGGAATCATCACCTCGGATCCCGCGGTGAAGGCGATCTTCGTCAATATCTTTGGCGGCATCATGAAGTGTGATGTGATCGCTAGCGGTGTCATTGCGGCGGTCAAGGAGACGGGGCTCGAAGTCCCCCTTGTCGTTCGTCTCGAAGGCACCAATGTCGACCTCGGAAAGAAGCTTCTCTCCGAGTCGGGTCTCAACATTATCGCGGCCGATTCGATGGCCGATGGCGCGAAGGCTTCGGTCGCCGCCGCTGCGGGGAACTAGACATGTCAATTTTGGTCGACAAAAACACCAAGCTTCTCGTTCAGGGAATTACCGGCAAGCACGGTAGCTTCCACACAGGAACCGCTCTTGAGTACGGCACAACGGTCGTTGCAGGTGTGACTCCCGGAAAAGGGGGGGGCACCAGTGACCACGGAATCCCGATGTTCGACACGGTCCGAGAGGCGGTTGCGGCAACGGGGGCGAATGCCTCGGCAATTTTTGTACCGCCTCCCTTCGCTGCTGACGCCATTCTTGAGGCCATCGAGGCGAAGATTCCCTTGATCATTGCAATCACGGAGGGCATCCCCGTTCGGGACATGGTCACCGTGCAGCGTGCGCTAGAGGGCAGCGAGAGCCGCCTCGTCGGTCCCAACTGTCCGGGGGTGATCACTCCCGGAGAGTGCAAGATCGGAATCATGCCTGGCCACATTCATCTGCCGGGACGCATCGGAGTCTTGAGTCGATCCGGAACCTTGACCTACGAAGCTGTCGGACAGCTCACGGGTCTCGGCATTGGCCAGTCGACCTGTGTCGGTATCGGAGGCGATCCGATCATCGGAACGACCTTCCTCGACGTCATCAAGCTGTTTGCCGAAGACGACGACACGTTGGGCTTCGTCATGATCGGTGAGATCGGTGGCGCTGCAGAGGAAGAGGGCGCTGCTTGGATTGCAGAGCATGTCGACAAGCCTGTCGTCGGCTTCATTGCGGGCCAGACGGCTCCTCCCGGACGACGCATGGGCCACGCCGGTGCGATTGTTAGCGGAGGACAAGGAACCGCTGCAGGCAAGATGGAAGCGATGACGGCGGCGGGTATCGCAGTTGTTGAGTCGCCTTCGGACATCGGTATCACGATGCAGCGTCTTCTCAGTGAGAAGGGACTCCTCGAGGCGGCGAAGACCGCATAAGAACACGCCGAACACTTCGGCGCTTCACCACATTCAGTGATTTGAACAGGGTTCCCGCCATCAGAGGTGGGACCCACTTTGGAGATTTACGATGGCGATTGAACGCACCCTATCGATGATTAAGCCGGATGCTGTCCGAGCCGGAAACGCAGGCAACATCCTTCAGCACTTCGAGGACAACGGTCTTACGATCGTTGCCTGCCGTCGCTTGCAGCTCAGCCAGGCCCAGGCCGAGGCTTTCTACGCAGTGCATGCCGAGCGCCCCTTCTATGGTTCCCTCGTGGAGTTCATGACCTCCGGGCCGATCTTTGCGCAGGTGCTTGAGGGAGAGAATGCCGTTGCTCACCACCGTGCAGTCATGGGTGCCACCAACCCTGACGAAGCCGATGAGGGAACGATCCGGAAGCTCTACGCCACGAACATCGAGATGAATGCTTGCCATGGCAGCGACAGCCTCGAGAATGCGGCGAACGAGATTTCCTTCTTCTTCGCAGGAAGCAATCTTCTCTAAGAGTCACCCTCAGTCAGCTTCTTCTTGCTGTCCTTGCTTGTAGCTGGAGAGTAGGTCGAGGAGGTTCAGAGCTTGACCCAATGGCCCCAACCGGGCTATCAAGCTCGCCGCCCTTCGAGGCTGAAGTTTCGCGCGATTAACTCAGCGGTAGAGTGCTACCTTCACACGGTAGAAGCCACTGGTTCAAACCCAGTATCGCGCACCATTCCTAGTGCCCTCTCGATTTTTCGAGGGGGCACTTTTGGTTCTACTCGGTGCGCAGGAAGCTCCACACCAGATCGATCAGGCCACCCTCTGTGTCGGGCGGTAGACCGTGTCCGGCTGCCTCGATGCCATAGTGATGAACCTTCGCGTTCTCGGTGCAGTTACCGAACTCGACCACGATGTTCCCGCTGGGGCTTGTAGTCTCGGAGCCTTGGTCGCAGTCGTTGGCCTCAGCCCACAGAGCGGCACTTGCTTCGGCCGAATAGAATGTGTGACCTGTTGGCGAAGGCCCGCCCTCGTAGGGGCAGACAGGGTCGTCCACGCCATGCACCTGAAGCACGGAGACAGAACGGCTTAGCGTCTTCGGTTGTTCCAACTGGGTCAGGGCAGTACTTAGTGCGGCGATGGCTCGGAAGTGTCCGGTTCGTATTCCAAGTCGGTGCACCATCCCTGCCCCGTTGGAACTGCCCATGGCCACCATATTGTCGACATCCAGCTGCGTGTAGGACGAGAGCTCGTCCACGATCTGGTCCACAAAAGCTACGTCGTCTGCGTTCGATTGTTCCTGCCCAAGGTTCCAGGACGCACTGAGTCCTTCGGGATAGACCCCGACGAAGTTGCCGGAGGCGACAAGCTCTTGGAACATCCCCACGAAGCCCCCAGGTTGACCTCCGTTGCCGTGAAAGGCGAACAGCACCTGGTACTCGGTCGTAAGATCGACTGTGGGGCTCGCATGAATCAGGAAGGAACGGGCAATGAGCTGGTCGTCGACTTCTTGCTCTACCCACAGTTCGGTGACACCGGAGGGAAGGTCCTGCAGTGGACCCGAGTCATCATCATCGCTCGCGGCGTCGTCATCATCCGCTGCGGCGTCGTCATCATCCGCTGCGGCGTCGTCATCATCCGCTGCGGAGTCATCGTCATCGTTGGGCGAACTCGTACAGGCCAGAATGGGAAGAAGGAGAGAGAGTCCGAGAGTACGGAGAAGAAGCCTGGGAGTGAGGAGCATGGATTCCTGAGTGGGCTGGAACTTTTGGTATGCAACGTCACTGCGTCGAACGGAGTAGAAAGAGAAGTCTGAAGACCCAATCCGGTGCGACCTGCATTGACTCTTCAAGGGGGCGCGGCGAGAGCCTGACCGAAGGCAGCTTTCTAGGCCTCAACCTGGGAAGAGCGAGGGAAAGGGGTAAGCCCCCCTCTAGTCGTCCATAGAGTCTTCGTCGATTCCGAGCTCTGCTCGAGCCTCTGCGGAGATCATTCGTGGATGCCACTGCGGCTCCCAGACGATCTCAAAGTCGACCTTCTCAATGCCGTCGATGGTCAGCACCTTGTTGCGGATGTCCAGAGGGATCTCTCGGGCTGAGGGACAAGACTCCGATGTGAAGCTCATCCGGACGGTCGTAGTTGGTGTTTCCGGCTCAATCTTGTAGATCAGACCGAGGTCGTAGATGTTGACGGGGATTTCGGGATCGAAGCAGAGCTTGAGTTGCTCAATGATCTTGTCTTCAAGGCTCACGGCGAGTTTCCTCTCAGAGGGTGTAGTCCTTGGTAGCATCCCTACCGATGATTTGCCCACTGTTGAGGGTGGATTACCCATTGGGAGTGTGTGATGACGATCGATCTTGACGACCTATACATGGAAGCACTGGACCTGTTTGCTGATGAAAAGTATGCCGACGCGGTGAAGGTATTCCAACAGGTTGCGAGTCACGACCCGAACTATATCGATGCCTACCACGGTATTGCGAGAGCATGTTTTGAGGGCCGAGAAGAAGAACCACAACTCTTGGATGCCGCGATCGCTGCCGCCGAGAAGATCGTGGAGCTTGATCCTGACGATGTCACCGCTTACTCGACCCTCTCGCAAATCTATGTGTGGAAGGGCGATAAGGACACTGCAGAGATGTGGGGTGGGAAGGCTCGTGTTGCCGGTTGGAAGGAGCAGCTGAAGGGCGATAAATCCGGAGGGGGTCCGGGAGGGAAAATTTAGTCCTCTTGTTCGCCTGCGGATTCTTCGAACAAGATATCCAAGTTCGTTCCAGCGTTTGGCTCTCCTGCTTGGGAGGAGGCCTCCGACATACTTGCACTCTGCATGACCATTAGTGATTCGCTGCTGAGTTCGCCCAGTTGAGGTCGCGTGGAGCTTGGCGCCGCGGGAGTGGCTTTATTGCCCTGGGAGGTCCTCCCGAAGAGTCCAAAAAACCGCTGGAGTCGCGAGGGACGCTCCCTTAATTTGGCAATCTCAGGGAGGGAAGCACTCTCAAAGACAGGAGTGAATGTGAGCGTGTCGGAGCGGCGCAGTTTCGGCGAGCGCTCTATTTCCTCGGCGACTTTGGCCTTGATCGCCGGCAGACAGGCCTCGAGGGCCTGGGAAGCATCACCACAGTCTGCAAAGCGACCGTCTGGGGTGACCGACCACATTCTCTGAGCTGTTTTGGCGAGCTGGGAGTCAATGGACTCGAGTTGAGACACTGCGGAAGCGACCTCCGCCTTACAGACCATCCGCATGATGTCGAGAAGGTTGCGTCCAATGAACAGTTGTTGGCCCGTAATGAGCTCATGGAGAACTGTGGCCATGGCGAACTGGTCTGTTCTTCCATCGAGTACCTTGCCGGTCACCTGCTCCGGGGCCATGTAGATGGGTGTCCCCCGGACTTGCCCTTGGGCAGTCAGAGTGGCCGACTGGAACTTCGCCTTCGCAATACCGAAGTCCATGATCTTCACGTGACCATGCCGGGATATCATCAAGTTACCGGGCTTCAGATCCCGGTGGATGATCCCAAGGTGCTTGCCGTCGTCGGGCGAGTGAAGATTGTGGGCGTAAGAGAGTCCTTGGAGTACTTGGATGACGATCTCCACGGCAAGATCGACCTGGAGTCCGGGGGTGCCTTCCTCTTTTCTCTGTTCAAGGAGGTCTTCGACCGTCTCTCCCTCTACAAACTCAAGCGCAAGAAACATCCGACCATCGATGTCCTCAAATTCGAGTGTCTCGACGATGTTCGGGTGCTGTAAATACGAGCCAATCATGGCCTCTCGTGTCAGGAGCTGAGCAAACTTAGGGTCTCGAGCAAACTCATCCCGGACGACCTTGAGCGCAACTTTTCGCTTGAAGCCCCCGAAGGTCTCTAACTCAGCCAGGTAGACATCCGCCATTGCTCCCTGACCAAGAGAGTCGAGGATTCGGTAGCGTCCTAGTTGAGTGAGGGGCTCAGAGGATTTCATCAGCTTCTAGAAACCCCAATCATCTTGCCAGTCATCCTTCTGTTCCGGCGTCTCTGGGGTGGACTCCCCAAACGACCGATCGCCTTTTCCTCCGGTCTCCTTGGCCTCTTCAATAAGCTGGCTCAACCACTCAGGGCTGGGGGTGTCGGGCGACTCGGAGGGAGCACTCTCGTCAGACTCTACTTCAGGGGAAGACTCTTCGACATTGGGAACCGCCAGTTGGCTCACGACTTCGATTTCATCCTCGGCTGGAGCTGAAGGAACCTCTTCGGTAGGAGGCAGTGGTTTTGAGATTTCAAAGTCCCCTGTCGCCGCCGGAACATCAGAGAGAGAGGGGAGGTCGAGGCCACCAAGTTGAGCAGCGAACTGAACTGAGGTCTCGGTCTCTTGAGCAGCCAGTTCGGCTCGCTCGGCGAGTCCGAGGCTCTTCTTGAGTAAAACATTCTCTGAGATTCTGCTCCTTCGGCCGGGGGAGGCTAGGAGTTCTTCGAGTTCCTCGGTGGCAAAGTTGACCTCCGAGCATCGATTTTGGGCGTCGGCGAGGAGCCTCTCGAGGTCAGAGCCGGGGGGAATCGTGCCGCAGGCTTCGAGTCGACGGACTAGATAGTCGGACTGTCGTCGTGCCTCTTGAGCTCGGTGGAGAGCCTCCGAGAGGTTGGGATCTTCTGCGGGGGGCCCCTCCTCTGTCGAGTCGGGTGTGTCCGGCAACACTCGCTTCCTCGACGAGGTGACTGCATCGGCTACCGCATCTTCTTGGCGGAGTGCTTCGGCTCTTTCGGCCGCCTTTGCTTGCTCTTGCTCTTGCTCCAGTCTCTCTTCTTCTTCTCGCTTTATTCGTGCCTCAAGCTCGGCGGCCGCTTCTTCGGCCTTCCTTGCTGCTTCTAATTCTTCTTCCGCTTGTCGTTTCTCCTCCAACTCGAGCTCGACCTTGGCTCTTGCCTCAGCTTCCTTTTCGGCTGCAGCAATGCGGCGTAGACGGGCAGCTTCGGCTTCTTCCGCTTCTCTTTTTAGTTTGTCCGCCGCTTCGGACGCTGCTCGGTCCGTTGCTTCTGATGCGGCGGCGCGCCGGCCCCGAAGTGCAGCCAACTTTGCGTCATTACTGCGCTCCCGAGCTTCATCGAGAGCGATCTTGGCAGCACCTCCAAAGCGAGTTACAGCGAGCGGCTCCTCGGTATTCTCGGCGAGGCTGTACTGGGTACGAGCTTCCTCAGCGGCTTCTTGAGCAGCCTCCTCTGCGTCTTTACAGAGGGTGAGTTCGCGGAGAGCAGACTTTCCGTTTGCCTCAAAGGAACGAATGCTCTCTTCGAGATCACTTCGATGGCCCGATGCTTCATCTGCGGCCAACTCCGACGCCTCGGCAAACTTCAGGACTCGCACTCGCGCCGCTGCGAGTTCTTCCAGTTTCAACGCTTGGAGGCGAAGACGCTCTCGTTCAGCCTCCTCGTTCCGTGCGACTTCGGCCAAGAGTTCGGCCCCGCTCTCCGAGAGTGCGGCATAGCCAGTCTTCTGAGATGCAAGGAGCTGCTGCAGGCCCTGTCCATGCTTCTCCGCAGTCGATGACTTAGCGGCCGAGCGAACTCTCTTGATCATTCGCTTCGCTTCTCTCATCGCCCTGGCAGTTTCCTTCTCTGAGGTGTCGACCTTGAGGAGAAAAGTGTGAATCTCATCGTTCATGAAGTCGGAGTCGAGCTCCGCAAGCTTTGCTCTGAGATCTGCGATGGATTGAACCATGTCCTCAAGCTCGGCGAAGTCACTATCTGCGCTCTTTACAGCGGCCTTCAGTGCTCCCGACTCTTCAAGAGCTCGTGAGATGGCACTCCGAGCAAGTCGCATTGCTTCTTGTCCGTCGTGGACGGCGTTGTTGAGGGCCTTTTCAACAGACTTCGATGCCTTCTGTGCCTCCTTTAGATGGGTTTCGGCGGCGGTCTGTGTGTCGGCTTCAGCCACAGCGGCGACGGCTCGCTCCACTTCCTGAAGCGCTCCGCGTGCCGCGTCGACCTTCTCCTCCATATTTTCTTTTCGCTTCTCCGCTTTGCGGGTGGAGGCAGCAGGAAATTCCGTGAGGGTCTTTGCGACGAGTTCTTCAGTAGACTCCACTGCAGTTCTTACGGCTGCAACCAGCTGCTCCGCCGTATTCTCGAAGTTGTCGACAGGGCTGCTGGTCTCGCTTGCATTGATTGCAACGGGATCACGCTCCTCGATGGTGGAGAGGGGAAGTTCAAGCATCGAAGGCCGCTCGTCGTCTTCGAGGCCCCAGAGTTCGTCGTCCTCGACAACGGAGTCTGGGTCGAGTCCCCCGGACGAGTCGAAGGCTTCCATCGCTTCGGCTAAGAGCGCACTGCCTTCAGCAGGGGCGTCGGACCACAGTTCATCGTCTTCGTCCTTTCCTGCGCTAATGCCTTCCGTAGCTGCCTCTTCAAGGTGAGGCGCATCCAGGATGTCGCGTTCGAGGTCGTCCGTGATCACACTCTTGGGAATCGAAGTCCGCGCTCCGACCGCCGGCTTTTCGGATTCGGTTGGAGTGGCGAGCACATCCTGTTCGGGTCTGCTTGAGCCGTCGATTTGCGTCTCTTCGGAAGGGTCGGAGGGACCCATCGAACCTCGGGAAGGATGCTCTTGGTCCGCACCAAAAAACTCACTGGCGAGCTTTCCATCCCACGCACTTTCTTTGTCTTCATCGTGCGTCGAGGCAGGAGTGGGAGCTTGATTCCCCGGATCAGTGAGTTCGCCATGTTCTGCGTTGACGGACTCCGGCTTGCCCGTCGTTGAAGACTCTCCGGCAGCGAACTCGTTGGCGTCCTCTTCAAAGACGAAGTGGTCTTCTTCCTCCATCGAGTCTTCGTAGATGAAGGCCTCGACTGACTCGTCGGGGGCGAAGGAACTTTCGTCGCCGAGTTGAGCGGGGCGTCGTCGTCGTGGGTTCTCCCGCGAGAGTGCCGTCTTCTCCTCATCCTCGGGGGATTTCGAGCTTCGCTTTCGACTCCTCTTCGGGCGCGTTGCAGCGATTGCAGTGACGCTAGATAGGTCCTCGATTGCGGTGAGGAAACTGGCTGTCTTCTGCTCTTTTTTGCCTCCATGCTTCAGAAGCTTTTTCAGTTCCTGGGCAACTTCTGCACCGGCGCTGAACCGGTCGTCTGGTTTTTGGGTGAGCAGTCGCTCAAGGATCGGAGTTACACCCGTCAAGAGAGCTTCGGATTCGGCGATGACATCCCCGATGTCGAGCCGAGCGACACGCTCCATGACGTCGAGCATCGTACGTCCCCGGAAGATCGGCTTGCCGGTGATGAGCTCACAGAAGATGGCACCGGTAGAGAACAAGTCAGAGCGACCATCAAGTTGGCTTCCTAGGACCTGCTCGGGACTCATATAGGCGGGAGTTCCTCGTACCACCCCCTGGGCCGTCATCGAAGCCCACGATGCTGCGGCACGTGCGATTCCGAAGTCCATGATTTTCACGACCCCGTGCTCCGAGAGCATCAGGTTGGCAGGTTTGAGATCCCGGTGGATGATCTGAAGGGGAGTTCCTTCATCATCTTCGAGGCTGTGTGCGTAATCGAGCGCCCGACAAATTTGAACGCAGATGTCGATTGCTTGGCTCGAGTGCAGTCCGTGTTTTGGCGTCCGCTCCGTTCGGAGGAGTTCCTGGACAGTCTGGCCAGCGACGAACTCCAAAACGAGGACGTACTGCCCTTCGTATTGTTCGAAGGAGAGCGTTTGGATGATGTTGGGATGTCGAAGGAGGCCGCCAATGGCTGCTTCTCTCATCAGCAGCTTGATGAAGGTCGGGTCGTCGGCGAACTCTGGCTTGACGACCTTGAGCGCCAGTTTCTTACGAAAACCAGCCTTCCCGCCTTGCTCGGCTAGGTACACGCTCGCCATGGAGCCTGACCCTAGGGTGCGGAGCACCTTGTAGGGACCAATGCTGCTGGGGAGTCTTTCCTTCTTTTTCTGGGTACCCATCCTATCCCTCACCCCTGAGGGTATCACCGTGCCACCTCGCCCGCGCGGTTCTACCCCGCGCGGTTCTGGCGACGGCGCTCGCGCGGTCCGAAGAAGACGCGCTCGCGCGCTACCGAAGCGGAGCGTCCTGGGCGAGTTTTGGTCTTATCGAAGATTCGGGGCGAAGTATCGTCCCTGAGGAGCGCGTAGCTTCATCTGCTCGGATCGCTCAGAGGAGGCAGCTAGAAGGAGAGGAGGGTGTCTGACATTTTTTCGATCCACTCTTCCGCCCGGTCGTGATCGGGGTGTGAGACTTCCAGCTCCCGAAACTTGGCTCCATGCACGCTGCGCCTTGTTCCTCGCTGCTCCGCACCGAGCATCGCATGCAGCATTTCGTGGAAGACGACGAAAGAAATCACGAAGGAAGGGACACTCTCGGAGTCGAGGGCGGGGTGGATGCGGATCAAGCGGTGTTGTTCGCTCCACGAGCCGAGCCGGATACGTCGCCGAACTTGCCCACGATTCATTCTAGACCAGCCGATTCGCCCCTTGAATGCGTCACTAAACCACAGTCTGTTTTGTTCGGCGAGATGGCTCCTGAGGTCATGGTGAACTCCAGCAGGGTGTGCAAAGCGGGGCCGTGGGGCCGCCATCAAGACCTGGAAAGTGGCTGCGTACTGCCTCAATACCTCGAGCGCATTCTTCTCTTTGTTTTTGAGCCACTGAACGAGAGCCCTGTTCACAGTGGTTCCACCGAGCGCAAACTGTTCTTGAATGCGAACTTGAAGAATCCCGGACTCGAGGCGCTTTAGAGAGATCAAGCTTCGTCGGTTTTTCGTGCCCACCAGATCGATCGGTTCACCGAGAGCATCAGAGAGGTAGCGATGGAGTCCCTCGAGGTCCTCTGCAGAAACCGTAGGAAGGGTCCGTTTCGGACTGGACTTGTCTTCCTGATCTGCCCGCAGGGGAAGAGGAAGCTGGCTTAATCGACGGGTCTGGACCATAGCGGTGAGTGATGCTCCCAGGGCAGCTTGCCAGGCCATGAAGGGGCCATGTGATGGGGTTCTATCACTCACTCGGGACGTGGAAAAGACTTTTTGGAGCAGGGTGTGTGCTCCCGTTGAATGGCCCGGATGAAGAGAGAGAGTTGGAGGCCGGAGAGAGACGGAAGCCATGCAGAACCTCACCGTGTCTCCCTTCCAGCCTCCTTCCGGTCAACTAAGAGGTAGCTCTTGGATAATTTCGCCTTGCTCCTCGCCATCGTCAGATTGTTGGCTTTGGCCTCGAAGGGGAGTGGGATTGAGGTCCTCGTCGGTCCGGTCTTCGCTGCGCTTTCCCAGGAAGATCAGCTCTTTGGCCGTGAGCTCTACCCGGGAGTGGGTCTCTCCCTCTTTGTTCGTCCACTGTCGTGATTGCAGGGGACCTTCGACGTAGATCGCCTCCCCTTTCCGAACGTAGCGTTCGGCTAATTCTGCGAGTTTTCCCCACAGAACGACCCGGTGCCAGGTTGTTACCTCGGGTCCGTCGACCCGTCGCTCATTGGTAGCGAGACTAAGGTTTGTCACGGCTTGGCCGGACTGTGTGTAGCGAAGGACGACGTCGTTTCCGACGCGGCCGAGGACTGTAGATCGGTTGTAAGTACGCAAGTTGCTCTCCTTTTAGGTTGTCCGCAGATCACGGTGGATTGTTCTGGAAAAGGAGCGAAGTTCGTGCCAGATCAGAGTTACGAGCAAATAACCCTTTAAAAGTAGGCGCTTAGTTGTTTTCTTGATTTATGCTGAGCTCCACATCGTGTCTGATTGTGTGCAGTAATTCGTACCGTCTCGGACAGAGCAGGAGGGACCGGTGGCTTTCGGACTCAATTCGAGCTAAAAAACCTTCGCTGTGTCGATCCCCCGTTACATTGCAGTCGAAGGAGTCATCGGCGTCGGCAAGTCGTCGCTGACTCGACTTTTGACGAAAGAGTTTGACGCTCGGCCTTGTTTTGAGCCGGTGGTTGAGAATCCGTTCCTCGCCAAGTTCTATAGCGACCGGAAGCGCTACGCCTTCCAGACCCAGCTGTTCTTCCTACTGACGCGCTACCAGCAGCAGATGGAACTCAAGCAACCTGGTCTTTTTGCTCCGTCTACGGTCTGCGACTATCTGTTCGCTAAAGATCGAATGTTCGCGACTCTCAACCTCGATCGTGACGAGCTGGTTCTCTACAACCAGATCTACGAGACCCTCGACGCTCGCCTGCCGACGCCTGACCTTGTGATCTACCTCCAAGCGGACACAGAGGTCCTGATGGATCGAATCAAGAGACGCGGTCTGGAGTTCGAACAGGACATGGATGCTTCGTATCTCCGCGAGCTGGCGGAGCTTTACAACGACTTCTTCTTCAACTATCGAGAGTCTCCGCTTCTTGTTGTCCAGACTTCTGGCATCGATTTCGTCAACAATGAGGACGACAAAGAGTGGCTCTTGAAAGAGATTCTCGCCATGAAGGGCGGAACGAAGCACCTTATCCCGCTGGGATCCCTCTAGGGACCTGGACGGTTTGGGCTCGCTCTTCACCGGCGCGACTCATGGTTACCCCCTCGGGGGCTTAAGACGGGCAGGCCTTGGGGCCGCGCGATCGGAGGAAGTGATGTCTGCGACATCTTCAGTAACGACTCTCGCTTTGCACAAGATGAAGCGGGACGGTCAAAAGATAACGATGCTCACCTCGTACGATGCGACATTTGCCCGCCTCGTCGATGGAGCTGGCATTGACATCATCTTGGTGGGTGACTCCCTCGGAATGGTGATGCAAGGCCGCGCCAACACCTTGAAGGTGACGGTCGATGACATGGCCTACCACGGAGTCTGTGTCAGCCGCGTCGTAGAGCGAGCTCATGTTGTCGTCGACATGCCATTCATGAGCTATCACACGAGCGAGGACGAAGCGGTCAGCAATGCAGGAAGACTGGTGCAGGCCGGAGGAGCGCACGCCGTGAAGTTGGAAGGCGGTGCAGAACGGGCTTCTGTCATCGCTGCGATCACTCGGGCGCAGATCCCTGTGATGGGCCATATTGGGCTGACTCCCCAGAGCTACCATGTGCAGGGTGGGTTTAAGGTGCAGGGGCGAGGTGAAGCTGCGGCGGAACAACTTCTGGCAGATGCACTAGCTGTGCAGGCGGCGGGTGCATAC